>ERZ827197.863-NODE-863-length-30048-cov-3.913847_pt1 | contig 30048 bp, 31 predicted proteins | sample MGYA00519867_ERZ827197 | MGnify/ENA primary metagenome ERZ827197 (study PRJEB31778, sample SAMEA3449278) | human gut metagenome | biome: human gut; feature: human-associated habitat; material: faeces | place: United Kingdom | collected 2010/2012 ...
TCATCATCGGTTCCACACCGCCGATAGCGGCCAGTATCGCTACCGTGGCGATCTCCCGCTCGGCATAGGTCAGCACGTCGCGTTCGAAGAGGTCGGCGAAAAGGTGCTCTTTGAGAAACACCTCGATTTCGGGAGCCAGCACGGCGTAATCGGCTTTCGGGGCATCCGCAGGGACACCGGAAATTTCAGCGAGAATGTCGCGTCCCCGTTCGTATTTCGGGCGGGTGTCGGTGATCGGCGACGCCTCGCGGCCCCAATTCACCTCGGCACCGGCGGCCTTGCGCCCGTCGAGCACGGCGACCAGGGTTTGCAACCCGCGCAGGGCCCGCGGAAATCCGCAGTAGGCGTAGGCGTGTACCATCACCTCTTTCAGTTCATTGACGGTCATGCCGTCGTCCAGCCCTGCAACGAGGGCCGATTCCAGTCCGGCGAGGTCACCCCGCCCCGTGAGGGCGGCGATCTCTGCGATGTGTTGCCGTTTCGTGTCCATAACTTGTTCCGCTTTCGGGGTTTGTGCTGCGGCCAGCGAAGCGGCGCAGAGCATCCCCATTCCCAACATGTACTTTTTCATAGTCTTCGGTGTTTCAGCGTCCTACCCGTGCCTGTAATTCGGCGGGGTATCGGTCGCCCGAAAGGACGATCTGCGAAAGACGCTCGTTTATATCCTTCATCTCTTCTTCGGTATATTCCACCCCGGCGGCCGCGATATTGTCCGTCAGGTGTTGCAGGCTGCGGCTGCCCGGAATCGAAACAATCCACGGCCGTTGTGCCATCAGCCACGAAAGGGCGGCCTGCGCGGGCGTAATGCCTTTTGCGGCGGCAACCTCTCGGACGAAATCCACCAGCGATAGGTTGGCGGCTATGTTTCCGGGGGTGAAGCGCGGTACGACCGACCGGAAATCCCCCTTCCCGAAACGGGCATCCCGGCCGATGGCGCCGGTCAGGAATCCTTTGCCCAACGGGCTGAACGGCACGAGGCCCACGCCCAACTCTCCGAGCGTCGGGAGCAACTGCTCCTCCGGTTCGCGCCAGAACATCGAATATTCGCTCTGAACGGCCGTCAGAGGCAGCTCGGCATGGGCCCGGCGGATGGTCTGTATCCCCGCTTCCGAAAGTCCCCAATGCAGGACTTTTCCTTCACGGATCAGGTCGCCGACCGTCCCGGCAACCTCTTCGATCGGCACCTCGGGATCGACGCGGTGCTGGTAGTAGAGGTCGATATGGTCGGTACGCAGCCGTTTCAGCGAGCCTTCGACCGACCTGCGAATCTGTTCCGGACGACTGCTGAGCGCCTGCCGCCCTTGCGCGTCGATCCTAATGCCGAATTTAGTGGCTATGACCACCTTGTCGCGAACCGGCGCGAGTGCCTCGCCGACCAGCTCCTCATTGGCAAACGGCCCGTAACACTCCGCCGTATCGAAAAAGGTAACACCCTGTTCGTAAGCCCTGCGGATCAGGGCGATCATCTCGTTTCTGTCTGCCGCCGAACCGTAGCCGTGGCTCATACCCATGCAACCCAGTCCGATGGCAGACACCTGCAATTTTCTGTTTCCCAATTCCCGGTATTTCATATTTCTTATGATTTAATTCGGTTCGTCTTTTCCGACAATGCAAAAGTAGGGAACGGATGAAGGCCCATCCATAGACGGATTACGGTTTCAAACACCAATTTTACGGTTCGGACAAGGCTTGTTCTCAACGGACTAACCCGTATTACGGATTCAGGAACCGATATTACGGATTCCGCCGGAACATGGTTGTGCGTATCTGAAAATCGGTTACCTTTGCAATAGAAGAACTAATAAACATGGGAACGATCGTAAAATTGGATTCGGTACAGGACTACAATGAACTGCTGGGCGTGGAAACCCTGCATCCGCTGGTAAGCGTCGTCGACTTTTCGGAACTGGAATATGTACGCCATTGTCTCAAGAATTTCGGGTTCTATTGTATTTTCCTCAAACACATCGACTGCGGGCCGTTGCTCTACGGGCGCAACCGATACGATTACCGGGAAGGAACGCTGGTCTTCATCGCGCCGGGACAAGTCTCCGGCATCGACGACGGCAAAGTCTCGTACGGATACAAGGGCTGGTGCCTGATGTTCCACCCCGATCTGCTGCGCGGAACATTGCTCGGCCGACGCATGGCCGACTACTCGTTCTTTTCCTATTCGTCGAACGAGGCGCTGCACATGTCCGAACGCGAGCAGCAGATTATCATCAACTGCTTCCGCGAAATCCGGGAAGAGTTGCAGCATGCCATCGACAAGCACTCGAAACAGATCATTGCAGCCAATATCGAGGTGCTGCTCAACCACTGCGTCCGTTTTTACGACCGCCAGTTCGTTACACGGGAAAATGTGAATAAGGATCTGCTGACCCGTTTCGAAGCGTTGTTACAGGATTATTTCACGTCGGACAAACCCCAGCAGTTGGGTTTGCCTTCGGTGGCGTGGTGTGCCGACCGGCTGCACCTGTCGGCCAACTATTTCGGCGATCTGATCAAGAAGGAGACCGGGAAATCGGCACAGGAGTATATCCAGCTGACCACCATCGACAGTGCCAAGGGACTCTTGATCGAAGGCCGCAAATCGGTCAGCGAAATCGCCTACGAACTGGGCTTCAAATATCCGCACCACCTGAGCCGCCTATTCAAAAAGGTGGTCGGTTATACGCCTAACGAATACAAAACCCTCTCGGCCTGAGAGGGTTTTGTTCTTGGATTTTCATGCGACAACGGAGCGTAAAGTATGAAAACACAAACTCTGCTCCTTGTTTTTTGTGAATTTATTACTATCTTTGTATCAGTTATTTGAGGTTGAAAAGTCATTGCAACAGACAGAAAACAGAACCGTTGCTTTTTCGTTACCTTATCCCATATAAAAAAATGTAACAGCCCAATTTATTAGACTGTTACAATCTTTCAAAGGAAATCTCATCCGGGGCTCCTTTTTCGTTGCCCTTCCGGTGCAAAAGAAGGAAAATCCGTTGTATATCATCATTTTGCAAAGGATTCGAACGATTCCCCGAGCCGGAAGCGGAAAGCAACCCGGAGAAAACCGCCGGGTGGCAAAAAGGTGGGCAGAGGCGATTTCGGCCTTCCGAAAACGGAATTGCCACCCCTTCGACTCGCAATACTCTGTTTTGCTGCGTTTTACACCGCAATAAAGTTTCCTTGCAGACGTTTTGTCAATCCTTAAAATGTCACGAGTTATGAGACAGGAAACTTTTACCATCCTTTTCCTGATGCGAAAAGGAAGGCCGAAAAAGAACGGGCTGGCGTCGGTTTACGCCCGCGTCACCACGGGCAGTCTGCGACAGGAGTTCTACTTCCATTGCGAGGGCAGGCCCGAACTGTGGAACCAGAAGAAGGAGCGGATGATGGGAACGAACCGTATAGCACTGAAAATCAATAAAATGATCGACGAATTCCGTGTACAATTTTTGGGCATCCATTCCAAACTGCTGGCCGAAGGCTATGCGGCCAATGCTGCGCAAATCAAGCAGCGCTACCTGAACCCGACCTGCAACACGATGATGCTCATAGCGGGCCTTACCGACTATGCGAAACGGCGGCAGGCCGAAGTGGGCGTGCGCATCACGCAGCGCACGGCCGACAAGTATGAACGGCTGCTGCGCTAACTGAAACAGTATCTCGCCCAGCGCGGCAAGGCCGAGGACATCCCCATCGAGCGAATGAACTACGAGTTTCTGGACGGCTTCAACCTCTTCCTGCAAACCGCCCACCGCTGCCGCCACAACGGGGCGGTCGCCGTCATGGACTGTCTGCGCAACTTCGTCCTCTACTGCCTGCGCAACGAGTGGATCACGAAAAATCCGTTCCGCTACTATAAACTCAAAGAAGACGAGGTGCAGGCCAAGGAGCACCTCACGGCGCATGAACTGGAACTACTAAGCCGCAAGGCGCTCGACCACCGGCTGGCCCGCATCCGCGACGTCTTCGTCTTCTGCTGTCTGACGGGGCTGGCCTTCGCCGACGCCGACCACCTGCGGCGTGAGCATCTCTCGCAGGACGACGAGGGGCGGGTGCTGCTGCGCGAGGTCGGCCGTGAGAAACCCGCGACCATAAAACGCATGTTGAGCGACATATACCGGCAGAACCGTACGGATGTGAAGGGCATTCGCACGAAAAAGTACGGCATCGGGGTCGAGGTGCTGGGAATTTATGTTTCCAACGATGTCGTTTACATACATACTTGTATGTATAACGATACGAATATCTCCTTCGAGGTGGATGCGTGGCGGTTCATCGTAGCAGATCGCAAACTCGCCAAGCGCACGGCGCAGCAGCAGACGATGCTCGAAATCCTGCGCGTCTGCAATGATCCGGCCGTCGTGAGGGGGCACCAGCGGCAAAGGACGGTATTCGCACTGCCCAAACTCACGATCTCCGATGACAAGGTGCTGTTGCTGGAAATCATCGAGAAGAACGGAGCCCGCCATCAGACGGTGGAGATACCCGCCGGGGAATTGCTGGATGCGAAAATGTTGTAGAAACTCGACTGCGTTATAAAATCCGTATGGATCGCAGGAAATTTTCAGATTGTTTGCTATATTTATGACCCTGTTTATTTCGGAGCGTCATGAAATTGAAGATAGAATATCTGCCGAGCAGCCGCAACGACAGCGAAGGGCTGGATGTCGTACGCCGGATCAGTGAGTTCGTCCAATCCGCAGAAACGGAGTTCGTCTGCCGGATTAAGGACGCTTCGTTCATCGTAGCGGCGACCTATGACATTTATCACCGGTTTCATTCCGTGCTCCAAGAGATGCATTGGGCCCTAACGGACTATAGCAATCCTTTGCTCTCGGCAACCGAAGGTATCCGTATGTTCGGCGGCCTGACGTCATGGACAGGACTCGACTGCTGGATATGCAACACGAACCGCGCGGCATGGTATAAGCAGGCAATGGAGAATGAACGGCAAAACGGTTACAGTCTTGCCATCGTCCCAGTGCCGGTACGCTTCAAGCACCATTTTAAGACCGGTTGCTTTGACAACTATGACTGTTACGCTCTGGGGGACTATATCGCCACCTACGGAACTCCCAATACGAGATTTTACAACGCGTTCATCTATCGTTTCAAGGATGGAAAACCTATTGCGGGTCCTTGGGAAACCGTACGCTTGGTGGAACAGGCGATGCGGAGGGAAGAAAAACTTGCCGGCAAGCTGTCCGATGCTATTTTGACCGTCATTCCCGCATCCGGCTCCGGAGCGAACGAACGCCGTTTCGAGGCATTCTGCCATCTGCTAAGCAAAACCACAGGCATCGAAAACGGATTCGACGCAATCGAAATAACACACTCCCGGCCTTCCATGCGGGGAATACTTTACAAGAGTAAAATAGACAACCTGCGCATACATTACAACCGTTTCCAAGGACGGCATGTGTTTCTGTTCGACGATATATGCAACACAGGCACCGGGTTCAACCAATTGGCCGACGTGTTGACCCGCTACGGCGAAGCAGCTTCGGTGACGGGAATCTTCCTTGGCAGGAATACGGATCCGGAGCAGGAATAAATCCCGTAAACGAATCTTAAACCAAGTTTTCTGCCCAAAAACGAGCAACGAAAAGAATCGGAAGTTCGCACCGGAAATCCAATGATAACCTCCGATATGAAACATAGGCAAAGCTCCGGAACGCCTTACTCCCGGAGCTTTGTTTCCGTTGTATATCTTATAGGCCAATCCCAACAACTTTTTTTTGGGGGGGGGCGCTGTAAACCGACAAGTTACAGCGGTGATTATTTTGTGCTTCCTTCAGAACATAACGCATCTAAGTAAATTATTCCATGATGATCACCGTACGGTTAAGTTCCGGCTCGGAGAAACGGTTGTTGGTATCGCCTTCGGCGACTGTCTTCAAACGGTCTTTCGAAATGCCGTACTTGTTGACAAGCAGGTCATAGACATACTGCATACGCTTCTCGCTCAACTTCCGGTTGAAGTCGGCCGTTCCCGTGGCCTTGTCTGCGCCGCCATACAGCGTGAAGGTCTTTTGCTTGTCTGCTTCGAGCGCGTTCTTTACATAGAAGTCGAGGTTTGCAAGTTCCTTCTTGTCGAGCGTAGCCCGGCCGATTTCGAAGAAAAGCGCCACAGGTGTGGCGGATACCGTCGTTACGGTCACGCTTTCGACCTCTGGTTTACGATTGCGCAATGCCGTATTCTCATCAGTGAGGGCCTTATTCTTGCCGGAGAGCATCGTATTGTCGCTCTCCAGAGCTTCGATACGGTTCAGGTAGGGCGTGATATCCACCGGAGCCGCCGCGCGTTTGAAGTTGCGGCGATTGAGTTTGAATGTCAGACCCATCGTCACCGAGGTCATACCTTCGCCTCTACTGCCACGCGAAACGCCGTCGAAACGCTGGTTCACAAACATATGACGGGCCTCCAGCGTCAGATCCACAAGGTTGCACAGGCGGATATTGTTCAGCAAGCCGACGCTTATTGCGAGTTCATTATCGTTGGTTCCATTGCCGTACGAACGGGCCCACCCAGCTCCGAAGAACGGTACAAAGTTCCACGTACGGGTCTCCTTGTAGCCGCTCACGGCGTTGGAAAAGTTCCACAAGAAGTCCGTATGCAGGTATGAAACGCCGAATTTTTCGTTGTAGACACCGGCCTTTTCATCGAATATCCCTTTGGCATATAACGTCTGCCCTGTGATCCAGCCTTTGGCATTGATGCCGGAGTAGCCGATGCGGACACCGATCGAAGGGGTGAACCATTTGCCGACGTTCACGTCGAGCGCTGGAGCGAGGCGTTTTCCCAAAGACCCGTAGGAGTCGTTTTCTCCGTGATAGATATTCACGCCGCCGGCAATGCCGATAAAGATGTTGTCAAAAAAACGGTTGGTTTCGTAGGGACCGCGTACTATCTTGTTGTTTGCATCACGATTCCCGTTCTCTTGAGCCGCCGCCCCCGCCAGCGCGAGGAGCAGTACCGAGGTCATAAGACCTTTTTTCAAAGTTACTTTCATATTCGTTTATGGGTTTGTATTGTTTTTTTATCCGGAACAGAGTTCCGATTGATCATCGTTTTTTGTCGGCTGCCGCTTTCAGACGCGTTCCGGATCTGAATTTCGCGACCCGGCGAGGTTCGACTCCGAGCACACCCCCTGTACGGGGATTATACCCCTTACGAGCAGGGTATTCGCGAGTCAGGAATGTCCCGAACCCACTCAGTACGACCTTTTGCCCCTTGCTTATGGCATAACAGATGACTTGGATCATCGCTTCGACGGCTCTGGCTGCATCGGAAAGAGGCAATCCGCCTTCGGAGGATACAGCTTTTACGAATTCTTTCTTGTTCATTTCGATCCGTTTTATTTTTATCGAGTTTAGGGAAATAATTCCCGACATAAATTATCTCACATGATTTCCTAAAGCTCACTCTCGGACGGGACGTATCGCAAACCCGTAGGTGCGATAGTTGTCATACAATGGGCCGACATACAACGCAAAGAAGTATAAGCTACGAGAGGAACTTCCCGAATACGGAACAGCCGACCAATAGTAACCATTGAGGCCAACAAAGTCCGTCGTACCCGGCAAGTAACTGCGATAGCCAGAAGCCGGAAAAAAGACCGTACCACCAGCAATATCATAACTACTCTCTCCATTCATTTTGTTACAATAAAACTCCCAGCCAAAATTATCGGGACAATCGACTTTGGAGGTATAGGGTGAGTTGAACCGAGAAGTAAAATTAGAAGTTCCAACAAGATTTTCACTGTTATACGTAAAGCCCGTAAAGGCGTTCGACGAAGGCAGATGGTAGCCGACGGGCGAAGGATCGTAAATCGTCTTAACCACCGCATTGTCGTTAGCCGTCGTTACCGCATTGTCGACGCTCCAAAGATTGTAATAGGACGTGGCGCACCAATCTTGAGGCACAACGCCTCCATAATTGAAGAACACATGCGGATTTTGAATAGAGAGACCGATGGCGACTTTGCCCGTTCCCGACTTGTCGAACGCATAGCCGTCGGAATAGCAGTCCTTATCGACTGCGGAGCCGGAAGCGTCGCAAATACCGGCCAACATCGGATCCTTGCGTCCGAACTGGAAATAAGGCTGGTTACCGGAATTTACGACCGAATGCGATGCCTGGGTGAGCGTTATGACCTGCATGGCACCGGTCTCCGCCTGCGTGAAGCGAACCTGCACGCTGCGGGCAGCATAGGTGGTAGTTTCCGCATCGCACCAGCCGAGATTAACCCCCATAAAAGTATATTTTACCCCTTGATAATTGGTCACAACCTTATCCCGCTGCGTCTTCACAGGATCGTAACGCTCCTCCACGGTCGGCGCGAGCCCCGGCACGAAGTCCGTTACCCAAATATGCCAGCTCCACATGATACGGCTGTCCGTGTCACGCACGGCCACGATAGCGTTACCTTGTTTGATAGTCGCTTGCGTCACGTCGAAGGTCAGGTTGTGCTTGTCGGACGAAAGTCTAACATTCGTCACCAGATTTTCCTCGTCCTGCCAAACGAGTACGGCATCCAGGGGTGTACACCCCGCATTGTTATAGATATAAGGATCGGTGATAGCTGCATCGAGATGGTTTACGAAGGTCTTCAATACGTACGTTCCGCTGGACTGCGAAGTGTAGGCTGAAGCGTTCGTACCGCCGTCCTTGATAGCGTTACCATAGACCAACGGCAGGGAGTACTGTCCCGGGGCGTTGATGACGTAACAGTTGGCGGTTCGCATCGCGGTCGTGCCGCCGGAGGTCGAGAGATCGTATGTCCCGCTCACGGCCGGAGCCGCCTGCAACGCATCGTTATGCGCATTGGAGGTCACTCCCTGTTGAGCCATGGCCGTAGCCGAGAACGTCGTGGCAGACGTACCGCCGTTGCCGCTCGCGGTAAAAGCTGTGAGCCATTCCGGACGGGCGATCACGTTGTAGCCTCCGCTGCCGTCATCCTCGACAAATTCGGCGATCCAGGCCACCGGAACGGTTCGCGTAGCATCGCCCGGCCGGGAAACGGCGGCATAGCTGGTCACCGAATAATTTTTGCTGCCTCCGGCATAGGTAAAATCGGCCGGAGCCGTCACGGTAAAAGTCGGAGTGATTACGATGCTCGACGTCGAAATCCGGTAAGTGACGGTTCTGCCCATCGGCCATTGGCTGCCTGAGATAGAGGCGATTAAAGTTCGTTGTGTCGAAGTCAGGTCGTCCGTATAGACGACCTCGATCGAAGCGCCCGACGGAAGCGTCTGCGGCAACATCATGAAGGTCGCTGCGACAGGAGTGACCTCCTGGTTCGCAGCCCCGTCCACAGTAGCCGCAAGTGTCTGCGAAAAGTCTGTCGTAGCGCCGTAACCGTCCCACGAATCGGAACCCATCGTATGCGAACCGGAACCGTAAACGCCCTTGAGTGTGATTTTCGTAATGCGCCCGGCCATCATATCGTCGCCCGTGGTGAAGCGTACGGCAGTGAGTGCGTGAGCGAAACTCAATGGAGCCGCCGCAGCGGTATTGCCGGTCATCCCGGAGGTAGCAGCGACCAGCAAATCCTGCTGGTCGGCGACGGCTGTCGGGATCGTGTAGGTGATCGACGGAGTACCGGCCGACGTCTTATCCGAAATGACGATCCCTTGGCCGCCGTAGGGCGCGTAAGCGAAGAAACGGATGTTGCGTCCGGCGCCTGGCCAGTAATAGGAGGTCGTCCAGGAGGATACTTTCGTCACCTCGACATCGTACATATAATCCGGTAGGCAGGAATCCTCGCTCCAAGTCCCCGTATAAACCGAAGCCAATACACCGAACGAATCGTAAAAAGTCGCCGTTTCGACGGGAGTAGCACGCGTCTGCGATCGGTCGGTTTGTACATTCAGGTGCGGCTCGGCGATTCCGTCGGCGACCGAGGCGTGCAGGAACAGCGTGTCCGCAGGTTTTTTGCCCTGCAATGTTAAAACGCCTGTTGATTCTGATTCAGTCGTTATTTCCGATATCTCGGCTGTATTTCTGACAGCACGGCTCTGTGGTCGAGAGTGCCAGTCGCTGGCCTCGGCTACCTCGAAGCGCAAAACACCACCTTGAAGTGCCGTGTCTGTCGTCAGATCGTTTGAACAAGCAACAAACAGAAGCACCGCAGCAACCGTTCCTATAACCTGCAAATGACCTGCAGAAAGTAAAAGTCCTGTTGTTTTCATAACATATCGTATTTTTATTTTAATCGACTTCCAAAGAAGACGAACATCCCACTTTAGTGATCGGGAGGGGACAGAGAATCCTATTACAGACTTCTCCCCGATACATGTCACGCACTATGCCTCTTAACATACGACACGTTTATTCGGTTCAACCCCGCCCGATCTTATTTGTTCGACAGCTGTGCTGTCGAACGATTTTTTACATATTCACATCCTGCGCAACATCGGCCCAAGGAGTAACCTCTACCGTAAACTTAATGGGGCTGCCCAGAATATCTTCGCCCGGTTTGAAAGGATCCGTAGGATCCGTAGGAGTCGGCTTCTCGGGATCGACCTTACCTGCACCGTTCGAGAAATCGAGTGTATAGGTATACTTCTGTCCCGCCTGCCAATTCGTATTGACGGCTACGGCTGCCCAGTCGTATTCGCCGACAGAGGCCACAGGATAGACACGAGCGCCGTCCTTGGTCGTAATATTGATCTTCACGGCCAGATATGCACCTTTGTTGGTATTGGACTTGTCCGTGTCGGAAGTCCAGGCTGTAAGCTGCTGCGGGAGGAGCATCGCATTGTCGTCTGCCACCGCCATAATCGATGCGGCCGTACCGTTCAGTATCTTTTCGCTACCCGCATAGATCGCTTCATAATTGGTCTTTACCGCTCCCAACTGCCAAGAGGCCGTTCCGAAATCGAACGTCGCCTTCGAAACCGGCTGTCCGATACGCACGCCCTGAACCTTATAAACATAACCGTCGTTCGTGTTTTTAGCCTTGATCTCGATCTGGGAAAGTCGGTGCCCGAACGTCAGGGCGACACCCGCCGCCTCATCGGTTTTGCTGCCCGTAGCAGTGGCGGTGATGAAATCCTTCTGGTCGGCGATCGTCGTTGCGGGCTGGAAATCAGCGAGCGTCTTGGTCGTCGAATTAATCGTTACGGTAGCACCCAAGTCCGCAGCCGAAGGAGAATAAACAAAGAACGAAAGGTTGCTGCCGTCGCTGGGCCAATAATAGGCCGGAGTAGAAGTGAAGAAAGCCCCGTCCTTTGTGAACTCAGCATCGGTAAAGTAGTTGGCGTTGTTCTTGTCGAGCGCCGTCACGAAAAAGTTCGTGATGTTAGCCGTTGTCGTTTCCGAAGCACGAGTCTGCATGGCTACACGGAAATCGATCGCGTTGCCATTGTTGATGCCCGTCGATTCATCCTTCGAGCACGATGCCATGGCAAGAGCCGCCACGACCATTAAAAATAATTGTTTTTTCATCAGTGAATTAATTAAAGGGTTTAACATTGATCTATGCCCCACAAAATCGGGAAGATCATTACATTTTACATCTCGATATCGACATCCACACTTTGCCACTCATCCACCGAAGGCTGGAAACCGCCGCCATTGACGATAGGTTTGGGCAACGGAAGCCCGTCCAAAACGATATGCACATTACGCTGATCAGGAGCCAAATGGATTTGATCCGTTACGTCATAGGTGTAATACCACTTACTTTCGTCGGATAATATAGCATAAACGATCAGTCGATGTCTGTTTTGCTTCGACGGACAATGACCGAAAGTCAGTAGACCGCCCCTAAGAGTAGATTTGTCTGCGGATACAGTGACCTCGAAGGGGATTGTAACGAGTTCCTCGGTCGTTTCGGATTTTCCGGCAAACAGACCTCCTGCCAGGCTCGACAGCGAACCGCTGATGCTTGACACATATTTCAAATTTTCCGCATTGCGAATTTCGACCGTATATCTGCAAACCGACACTTTCGGATACAACGTGACCGTCTGCGGCGCAGATGTCCGTTCCAGTTCAATACTCTCTGCATGGTCACTCCAGAGCATATCCGGAGACAGCACTACGCGCTCGTTTTCCGCATCCCCGGCACGAGGTGCTTCGGACAAACGTCCCCCCAGAGAGGCGAGGCCCGACAACAGTACCGTGGTTCGCGTCGTCACCTCGAAACTCTTCTCTTTCTCCGTATTCCGGTAGTTGATGGTTTCCGTGTCGCTGTTCAGGCACAAGGCGTCGTAACGTCCGGCAGGAACCCGAATCACACCACCGGTTCGGTTCGTGAATTCATAACGCAGCACCTTTCCTCCATCGGTCGGGAACAAATAGCAGGACATTGATCGGGGCGTTGCATCCGGTGCATTCTGCCAGTCGAAAATCACATTTACAGCGACCGAGGATGTATGATCGCAACAAAGTTCCTTATGCTCGCAGGATGTCAAAACTGCAAGAATGGCGGCAGCTATCGTACAAACACGCTTTTTCATCTTCTTCGGTTTCATCGTTTACCTTCTTTCTTTGTATTATAGTTCCCGCGACCGAGCAACCACACCAACGATATTTCCGCTTTCGTCGGACCGAACCAGTGACGTTGCCTGGTTTCGATCCAGACATAGTCTCCGTCTTCAGGAAGGTATTTTTGATATTCTCCACCCCAATAACCTACTCCAACGGTAAAATCGAGGTTCAAACGACGACCGACAGGTAATGAATAACCGTACTCCAAGCCTACGGCATAGTTCATCTTATCCCAAAGCGTACCGCCCGGTTTGCCGCCCATGTATCCCCGGCCACCCGTTTCGAAATCGTAAGTAAAGATCTGTCCGTAAACCCCCAAATGATGCCCCGTAAGCGGTTTCTCGGACGCCCGACGTCCGAAATATTTTCGGAGATCCAACTCTCCGCCGTACGTTCGCCAATAACGATGACGCCTATCGCTCTTCCACCACGCATACATCCAGCTGCCGCAGATCGACCACCCGCGGCCCACGAAGAATTCCGCACCGATATTCGGGACAAGAGCCACATCGTAGAGCAGGTTCGTTTTGAGCGACATGTAGAAAGGTTTACAAAGCGGCTCCGCGACGTCGGAAGTGCGAACCGTATCGCGGGAAACGGTTGTGTCACGCCGGACGGCCACAATCGGATCACGAGACGTGGAAGCGACCGTATCGCGCTCTGCCGGAAGGACAACCGACTCAGACTGACGTACGACCTGACAGACAACACGGACATCAGCTCCTCTCAATTCCGGAAAGAAATACTCTTCCATATATCGCCAGCAATCGCCACCATGTAACATCCACAATTGTCGCTTGCGCCCATCGACGACCTTGCCATTGCGAATAATCCACTCGGGTGTATAATGCAGAATATCCAACACTTCGTCTCGATAAGGCATATTCGAAGTTTCAACCAATCCGGTCAACTCGAGCCAGCCAATGTCGCGAGGATCGGTTTCAATCAGCGAATCGGGAAGGTCTGTCGAACGACGCAGACAATCGGAAATCCGAATCGCCCTTTTTTCGGACAAGCGCTTGTTCAATACAGAGTTTCCCTCGGGTGATGAGGAAGCCACAATGCGAATCGATTGAATCCGACACATCGGATCCTGATTCAAGTCGGTGATCTTTCGAATGAGCATGTCAAGACGCGGCCCATTGTCTTGAAACGACGGGTTCAGCGTCGAATATCCCTGACGGAAATAAATCTTTACACTGATTGTATCCGTCCGCATCGTTTCCTGCCCGGAGCTAGTCCAGCAGCTACCGAGCAAAAATAAAAACAATATCAATCTGCTGATTCGCATAATTCGTAAAATTGGTTTTTAGTTTATAGTTACCTGATAGATGCTTTTGCAGAGATTTTAGGTGAATTAATTATTTTTTGATTTTAAGCACCGGCTATTTTTCGACGCCGGCATGCAGTCTGTCCTCTCTAAAATCTCGGTAGAAAAGACGCTGTCTCCTTTTACAAATACCGACTTCTGGCGGCGGAGTTCCAAAGGTGTCTTTCCAAAATAGTGCTTACAAAAGGTCGTGAAATAAGATTGAGTTGTAAAGCCATGATTCCATGCAATTTCAGAAATATTGGTGTCGGTATCGCAGATTTCGCGCAGGATACCTTCAGCACGGCGTTCGTTAAGCCATTCCAAAACCGGTCGCTTGAACTCCGCTTTGAATCTGCGTTGGAAATTACGCACACTCATATGGGCCAGCGCGGCAAAAGCGCTGACATCATTGACATCTTTATAATACCGGAGCACGAAATCACGGAAACGATCGTCATTGCCAATGACAAATTTCAAGAGCGTATAAAGCTCTTCCGGCGAATAATAACAACGCAGAAGAATGCATAACTCCTCCTGCTTGACTTTATGGAAATGAGCGCAGTTAAGCCCGTCGTCCAAATACTCCGATAGACTCAAAAAAAAAAGACTCGATTTTTTGGCAACAAGCAATTTGAGGAAATTTTCGAAGAGGAAGAGAATTTTGACAGGTTCCATACCGACATCTCTGGCACCGCAAATTAGCCAGATCATATTTATTACAAAAAGGCAATCCTCCGGCAAAGAAACTTGCCACGAAGCGGCTCAGACCTACAGACTGTCCGCAGAATCTAATATTTTTCGGTAGAAACAACAACTGTCCTTTCTCGATTTTGCGCGGAGAATAATGTCCTAAAACAACATGGAGACTACCTTCGGCAATATAGAGTAATGCACTGCGGTCATTGTTCATATCCGATATGTCTCCGCCATCATCTAACCGATAGTGTCGGAACAATGCATCTTCTTCTTTCACATAATAACGGCACCCCAAATGTTCTTGTATATTACACAAAGACATAACAATGTATATTGATTATTAACTGCAAAATTATGATTTTCCATATTATTAATTTTCCGAATAACAGACATAATATTTTTATAATACGACAAAATAGCAGATTTCGAATGTCTCGTTTCATTAAATTACATAATAGCTTCCGGAAACTCTACAAAAACATCTGAAGACGTGCTACGTATCCGGAATTTCGCTGACTGATCTTGCAGACGAGAAACATATGGCTTATAAATATTGTCATATTCTCCATCAATAACTCCGTAGCTACCGTCAGATTTGAGTTGGTATCACGTATCTCATCTAGCCCCGATTCCAGTATTGAGGCTACGGCACTTACCGATGATAACATCACAATTTTTTATTTGGCGCCAAGTCTCAGCTCCACATCCTTATCATACTTCAATACCGTTCATACGAGATTTCCGAATCCAGCGCACCTGTCACAAGGCAACATCGTCATCCAACTTGCAGTCTGCTTCCTTCTTTTCCGCATGGTTCTCGGAAAAAAACACATCTCATTTTATTCCAATATCAAAAAGCAAAACAGTTTTTCTTTCGCCCAAAGATCGCTAAGTTTGCATAATAGCAATCTTCATTAAGAGAATGAGGCTACCCCGATCATATCGGACTATAAATATTATCGGTGTAAATACCATATAAAAACAATCGACAAAATAAAATATCTTCAAATTGTCTGAAATGGGAAGCACCATTGACATAAACGAGGTTCGGATATGCAATCCGACAATTGATTCTGTTCTATTCGATGGAGAGTAATGCCTTTGAGATCAAAATAAAGTATTTCTAATCTTATTTATAAACTTTATGGTAAAGAACAGGAGAGAACCATTCCGAATGCAAAGAATTCGAGGCCAATAAAGAGCGCGCCCGTAAGCGCCCCGCAGCATTGCAGAACAGATGGAGACAGACACGATATGCCTTGACACGGCATCAGGTCGCCGCAATCCGGAAATTGCATTTGTATTACATTGATTCCAAGTGATATCCGTTGTTGACATACGAAATAAATGCCCCCGGTCGTTAGAAATGTCCGAAACTTGAATTATCTTTGCGCCCCTCGTTTTTTGAAGCTATAAACACTATTTAACGGAACACAACGATGAAAAATGGAACTACCGAAACGAAAATTTCCTTTTCCATCCTGTCGCTGCGCTACCTGCTCCTTACGTTGAGCATACTGACGATCGTCCGCTGCGGCAAAAGCGACGAAGGATCGCCTTCTCCGGCTCCCGAAGCCGACAAATACGAAAGTTACTGGTATTATTCCTATGAAGCCGAACGGGTTCTTACGGCGGAGGATCTCTCCGCGGACGACTTCACGCCCTATACACTGGGCAGCCTGGGCGACACGCTCTTCGTAGCCTGCAATGCGGACAACAGTCTGCTGCTCTTCGACACCCAACGGGAAAAGGTGCTGCGCACGCTGGATTCATGGGATTTCAACGGCGAGCAGAAACATTTCGACAGCAGAATCGAAGCCATCGTCCCGACTGCCGGCCGTCTCTATGTCGCCGAACGGGAGTCGAGGATTCACTGCTTCACGCTCCCGGCACTCGAATACGCCGGGTGCATCGGCAACGGCAACTGGAACAACGCCGTGTTTCAGGCGCAGGCCGTGGCTGTGGCCGACGGACTGGTGTTCAGCCGGGACAAGAACGGCACCGTGAGTCTCTACCGGGAAGCGGACGTAACGCCTGCAAACTATCAGCAGGTATCCCGCTACCGCCGCAGTGCGGCGGTAGGCGCCGTGAACAACAATTTCGCAACGCACTGTATGCGCCCTGACGGAGCGGGACGCCTGTTGCTGACGGATTACAACCAGCGGAAAATCCACGTGCTGGATATTTCTGCGGCAGCGGAGATGGAGAACGATGCCGCCCTCGACCTGCCGGAACAGGCTCTTTCACCCGCCTTCGCTCCCACGGGACTGGCCGTAACTCCCGAACGCTATTATGTTACGGGCGGGAACGGCATCCATATATACGACCGGGCCGATGGGAATTGGAGCAAAAGCCTGCCGGCAATCGGAGGACATGCCTTTTCGCAGCCCGCATACATTCAGTCACAGGCCGATTCCGTATTCTGGATCTCGGATATCTCGAAGCGGGCTCTGGTGAAAATGGCCGTGCACAAGAACGAAATCCGCGAATACGAACGGGCGGGCAGGCATCTGCTGCGGGTTTCGGAGCCGGCGGCACGCGGAGCTTCGCGCGAATTCTTCGTGGACATGCGGACACACGAAATCGTCGAAGAGCCATCCGTACAATAACAACCGAGTGTCAAACCTGTAAAACGACCGATTTATGTTTATTCGAAACAGCATCGCAAAAATCAGACTCTTCGCTGCGGCCGGCCTTTGCATCTTATTCTGGAACTGCTCGGAAGAGAACCTCGATACGCCGCCGGCGGAAATCCGGATGCGGCCGGACTCTCGGGGCTTATCCACATGGCCTCCCCGGAAGACTATACCTCCGAGAACCATATTATCATGTTGCAGGACGACGAACCGGAGAGCATTTTCCTCGATCCGGCGCAACGCTCGTTCGATCCCCGCCGGCCGGTTCAGGTTTCCGTGACCGAAAACCAGGAGTTGCAGCTGCGGGCCTACTCGCCGCGGCGCATCCGCGACCTGAAAGTCTGGGCCTCGGTCGAGGGCTATCCGGACGAATTCCTGCTGGCGCAGTTCGACATTGTGCCTCCGTTCCTTGAATTCCGGACATCCGTTCCCTTCGTTTCAGCGGACAAGGAGTATACGACCGCGGCGGGGAAGACCATTCTTATCCTGAAAAACCCGCATCTGGGACCGGAGGACCTTGCCCTGCGCATCGAATGCGAAGATCCCTATTACAAGAAGTTCGCGGCCATCAAGACTACATGGAGTATCAGCTTCTCCAATTTCGAATACCCGAATCACCCTTACTGGCTCGCCATGAACCCCGCGCATTGCCGCGAGGCCGTGGCCATGTCGCTGAACATGGCCTACCTGTTCTCGACACAAGAGTATCAGGATTCGCTGCGGGTCAACGACCACCGCTTCGTCGACAACGCGCTCAATACGCTGAGCGCCGAGACGCTGCTTTCGCAATCCCTGACCCGTCCGAGTTTCGCGTGGGGAACGCTCCACGTTCAGGGCGGATTGGGCGGCGGCGGCACGCTGGGGTTGCAGGACGTCTGCTTTCTGGGACACTATGCCGATGACAAGAGCGACAACATGGCGCTCTTCCACGAGTTCGGTCACGGCATGGGCTATGCCCACGGCAACAATACCGTCATCAGCGAGAGCGACGGCAAATACAGCTGGCGGCAGATGTGCCAGTCGATCTATCTCCGGTTGAGCCTCACCAAGGAGCTCCCCGTCTACTCGCGGCGTTTCATGCACAGCCGACGCAACCATTACGACCAGTGGAGCGACAGCCGGCTGGCCTATTTCGGAGCTGCGGGGCGTTACTACCGCGGCCAGTATGTCATCGAAGATCCCGAATTGGACGAGCTGGACGGCGGGTTGGCCGGCGGAGCGGATTTTCTGAAAACGGACAGCGGTGGCAACAAAGGCGACGCACTGCGTTTCCGGTTCGACTATGCGGCGGCCGGAGTAGACCAGCGCGACTATGCCCCGCGCGATGTCTATGTCTACGACGATTTGCTCTATGTTGCCAACGATATGCGGGCCGGAGATTATAGCCTCGATATCTTCGACCTCTCGACTGGCAGCCCGAAACTGCTGAAGCGCATCACCGCATGGAAAGATCCCCAGTCCGGAGCCGAGGTGACGCTCGGCAAACCCACGGGAATCTACCGCTCATACGATAAAATCTATCTGTCCGGAACCGGCAGCCGCGTCTACGTGTTCGATGCCAAGACGTATGAATGCCTGAATTTCCTGACACCCGCGGGAGGTGCTTTCAGCGTGGCCGTCGCAGACGGGGTGGTATATAGCATACTGGATGCCGTGTATGCCATGCCGGAGCATCTGGTGACATCCCAGCATGCGGGCAACGTTCCTACGCTCGCAACAAGTGCCAAATGGAGCCGCTCGGAAGACAATACACTTGCACGCGACCCCAAGGGAGGAATATATGCCGTGGTCGGCGGACCCCGGAAAATCATGCGCCTGGACAGGAGCCAGCTGATGTCCGGAAGGTTGGGCGTCGCACATGAGCTGACTTTCGAGCAGGCACCCCACGGAGTCTGCTTCGCAGACGACGGACGCATGTTCGTGAGTTTCGGAAATTCCTCGAAAGTGCGTTTCGCCCGTGTGAACCCCGAATCGGGCGAAGTGCTCGAAGACCTGACGAAAATCGGCGATGTCGAATTCAAGAATCCTTACAAATGCCTCATTCGACGCAATACGCTTTTCGTCGTGGATCGCCTGCCCGACTTTTGCGTCTACGCCATTCCGCTGAAAGAGCTGGAATGAAAAGTCTGCGAGGCACAAACGATGCGAACGGGCTGCCGGAAAGTTATCCGGCAGCCCGTTCTGTTTCGGACGGCATTCGGGGAAACTCTCCGGTCTGGAAATGCTGCGAACGAAACGAAAACCGCAGCGGTGGGAAATAGGAATCGCACAAAGGCAAGACCCCGCCTCCCGAACATTTTGCCTGACAATTTCTTGTTCTGTCGCTGATGTTTAACGGCAATTAATCTGCGAACCTGTTGCTTAAATCCATCCGTTCGTGAAGGATGCGCACGACCTCGATCGCCCCGTCGGCCGAAATACGGTAAAAGAGGATGTGTTTGTTGACCTTGAAGCCGTACGCTTTCTCCCCGAGTTCCTTGTATTCCCGGCCGAACAGCACGGGATTGCCTGCCAGCTTGCGGCAGGAGGCGATCAGTAACTTGTAATAAGTGTCCGCCTGTCGTTCCGACCACTTATCCGCCGTATAGTTCCAGATGTCGGAGAGGTCTTCGACCGCTTTGCGGGTAACCCGTATTTCAGCCATTCGCCCGCTTCGCTTTCAGGGTTTTCAGATGCTCTTCCGGATCGAATTCCTCGGCTACACCGCTGTCGACTCCTTCGCGGATCGCAGCTTTCAACTCCGTCAGACGGCTCTCGTTCTCCTCCAAAAGCCGCAAGCCGGCCCGAATAACCTCGCTGGCATTGTTATAACGCCCCTGTGCGATTTTTGCCTTGATGAAATCCTCGAAATAAACGCCGAGGGCTACCGATGTCGTTTTCATAGTTGTTCAATCTTTACGCAAAATTACCAATATTTAATAATAAAAACAAAATCCCGGCCGGATTTATTGCCTCGGCCGGGATCGACGATTCGGATTTCGACTTTTCAGGTGTGGATCATCCAGCCGTGAAACGGCTCGTCGATGAAACAATGCGATTGATCCGGGCGGCCGTGATAGACCAGTCCGCCGACGAGGCCCAAACGCCCATCGGGATAGCGTTTCTTGAAAAGGAACGAATAGGGCGCGAAGTCCCTGTAAAGTTCGATCTGGCACGGATGATCGGGATTCCGTTCCCGGCATTCAAGCCGTTGCAGACACTCCCGGAGCGTCCTGTCGCCGATACTCTCGGCATATTGCACTACTTTATCGTAGTGCTCCTGACATATGATTTTCATAATAGTCCAAATTTTTCATTAATCTATATCGCAACCGATGAAGGTTCGCTCGTTGATAAGCAGGTAGTAATAACCGTTGCCGCACCCGCGGAATTCTTTTGAAAATCCAGCATTCAGGTCTCCGGTCTGATGGTAGTCGTCATCCTTGTCGCAGGGCTCCACCCAGAGCGAGCCATCGTAACCCCGGAAGTCGAATTGTACTGAATGGTACGGCGTGCGGTTTCTGACGGCCTCGCAGAAACACCGGTACGTTTCCTCGCCACACCATTTGCGCACGGCTTCGAGCGAGATGATCTGCCCGTCGATGGGGGTTCCGGTCGTGATACCGTTTTCATAGAGGTTCTTGCTGTAATCTGCATTTCGGATTTTGCGTATGAACGGACTTGTGAATCCTGCCTTGGCGGCTTCGCGCTGGAACTTGCGGATCAGGCGGCGGTTGGCTTCCGCAGGATCTTCGGCGGGCGCCGGCCAGAATATTTTTTCGATTCCGTTCCAGTTGCTGAAATGGTAACCTCGCGTCCGTTTCCCGGGAGCCACGATTCCGATGGCATTTCGTTCCCGGTTGAAAAACAAGCGCCGACGCCGTCCCTGATATTGAATATACAGAGAGTTCGGGGTTTCGGGATTGCGGAGATAATGTTCTGCTTCGTGCATGTTATTTCGGATTAAATGATTCGTATTCAGGTGTTCTTTCGTTCTGCGCCCGGCAGAACGAGATCTGTGGGCACCGGCACTCCGGCCCGCCGGCACATTGAGATGAGCTGGTCGGAGAGCTTGTCCATGTCGCCCAACTCGAGTGCCGTACGGATGATGGTTTCGTCCCACACCGTAACTTTTCCTGTGGGACAGAGTTTTTCGTTGATGAAGTCTTCGAGTGTCATATCAAGCTGCGGGTTTGAATTTGAAGGTAATCCCAGAGGGAAGTTTCGTCGGGTCGATCTTTTTCATCAGGGCGTTGTACTGCTCTTCGCTCATCCGCTCCCGCTCATAGATGCGGTGCGTCCAGTTGAAGGCCACCTCGTTGGAGTGATCGTAATAGATGAAACTCTCCAGCGGAGCGCCCAGTTTGAACAGATAGAGTTCGACCTGAAGCTCCCGGTCGATCTTTTGCTTTCGACGCAGGGCCGCTGCCTTGAGATCGGCGATCTTCTGACGCTTGGCGGCGAGCGCGGCTTCCCGTTTACGTCTTCTTATGTTCTCCGGCAGATAATATCCTTCGGAAAGGCGTCTTTCGACAAGCTGCATCTCCTCGGAGGTGAGCGGCGTAAACTGATAGCGGACGGAGGCGTCCTCGAAGGTGTCGCCGGTAAGAGCTTCCAACTGCTTTATCGCGGCCCGGGCCTCTTCTTCCCATCGCTCGGGAATCCCCATCGTCTGGAGCAGGTATGTGAAATAAAGCTGATCTTCGGCCTCGCGCAGGAATCTGTCGTACTCCTGCCGCGTGATGCGCAGCTCTTTCATCGTCATCTCGCGGGAACTGTTCTGCAGATGGTAGAACCCGTTCCCTTGGGCATACATGGGCGCTCCTTTGGCGTCGCACAGGTGCAGGTCGATGAACGGCTTGAACTCCGGACAGATCGCCTCGATGATTTCATGGATGCAACCGCAGCAATGACCACCGTCCACATAATCGTAGAAGTCGCCCGTGATGGCGAAATCGGCATGTCCGTTATGGCAGTCGTCCGAGAGACGAATCTTGACTTTCAGAGTATACTGGTCGGTTGTCTTGACCATACGGTATTTGAGTTCGGAACTTTTCATGGCATATTCATTGTTTTGAACCATTCGTCATATTCTTTTTGGGTAGGGAAAGCATATACGCAGTTCCACCGGTCGCTGAGCGTCGCGTCGAGAAGCCTTTTTACGGTCGGTGCTCCGTATCCCAAGACATGCTCCCGCTCGTCATCGTACCAGAAGTAATCGGTGCCGTACTGTACGATACGCCGCTTGCGGCCTTCTATCACAGCTCCGAAGCCGTAGAATTTTCCCTCGTCGACATCCCGCAGGTCGATACAGCCTGCCGGAGTCATTGTTTTGATAACTGTATACATCGTTTCGATATCAGTTGAGCGCCAATTCGGGGAATGGCAGTTCCGGCCTGAAGATGCGTAAATGTTCCTCGTGCTCCCGCCGCTCTTTCTCCGAGATCAGGTGATCGATCATATCCCGGCACTCGTCTTCGAGCTGTTCGAGGCCGCTCTTGCCGTAATAGCCCCAGCAGCTTTCGAGCACGTCGTCCTTGTCGTCGGCCGGGGTGATCCGGTAGCCGTACACCTCGCCCCGCAGGTAGTTGTCATAGGTGTCGATCTCGCCCTGCAGATACTCTTCGATCTTACGGCGGCGGGCGGCGGTCAGTAGTTTCCAGCCGTATTCCTTCTTGACTTTCTCGACGCTTACGGCCACGATGCCGAATAGCCCGCTGTCCCACGGGCAGGAGAACGGACTGGAGGAGATTGTCTGTCCGCTGTGGTCGTAGAGGTAGATTTTCAGAGCGATGTATTTTTTCTCGAACGAGTCGGAGAAATCACCGTAACGGTCGAATACCTCCTCTCTCCGGAAATACTCGTCGAACTCCTTTTCGGGCCGGTAGCGGCAGTGGGCGGTGTAGAATGTGCCGAGGTTGTCCCTCTCGCGCGGGCTTTCGGGAGAGGTATCATAGTAGATGCCGATGTCGTACCCACGGTGGCAGAGGGTTTCGTAATGATGCGGATTCATGGGTTAAGATGGGATCGGTTATTTTATTGTGAACTCATGGATGTTGATCTCCGCATCCTCGTGTGCTTCGTTATAGGCTTCGAGTGCCCGGTTCATCTCCTCCCTGTTATGAATTTCCGCGCCGGTTCTTTCGCTGATGACCTGAAAGGCTTCCTCCCATGTCTTGCAATATGCCGGATCGTTATTCTGCTCGTCTACTTTGATACGTTCCGGGAAATACTTTCCTTCTGCGTCATTCGTGACATAGTAGCAGTTGCCGGATTCTTCCGCGTTATAGTAAAGGTGGAGCGAAGGGTATTTCGACTGAATGAACTGCCGTAAGTCGCTCAGTTCAGCCCATGCGGACATCGCCTCGAATCTCAGGGCTCCCTCGTCGTCGATATGAAGTTCGGAGAAACATCCTTTGCAACGTATCGCGTTCCAGTCGCCGCCGAGGATCGTCACAAGGTTACCGAGCCAGGTCTTGCCGAAATCGTTTTCCACAAGGGATTTTTCGGCATCTTCCAGCGATTTCATCTTGTTATACAGATCGTGTATCTCTTGTTTATCTCCTACCGCAATATAGGAGATCCAACACCAGTTAGGCATGATATGGACGATTAAAAGGTTCGTTATTATTCGGTTTGCAGTGTTTTTCGGAATCAGATGTCGTTCCGGTAGTCGAGCGGATATTGCTCGAAGTGGTTTTCGCAGATGATCTGGTTGCGTTCGGCGTCGCTGGAGAAAGATTCCCGGTTGTAGCCGTAGTCATGGAGCAATTCTTCCTGTTCCTCGTGCGAGAAATCGGCAGCGTCGATCTCGCCTTCCATCCACAGCATACGGTCGGAGGCGAAGGCACGCACCTCTGCGTCGGTGTGCATGTCCCGCAGGAAGTCGTTGGGATAGCCGAGATATCGGCAGAGGATACGCTGAGCGGGGGTGTCGGCGTCCGGGAGCAGATCTTTGTGGTAGATGTTAGGCTGGCAGTACCAATATTCCGTGTCCGAGATCCGCAGGCAGAATTGGAGCGAGTCGGGGTCGGTACATTCGATACCCGGTGTGAACAGACGGTTCATCGGTGCATCATTTTGGCGACCTCGCGGATCGTGTCGTCTTCGAAATGTCCCAGCGGAATCAGTGCGCAGGCATCACCGTCCTTGTCGAGCGTGATGTTCCTGATGTATAGCTCGCTCCGGGCATCGAACACGGTCGGTTCGCCGCAGTCGTTGGTAAGGTCCCACGATTGATCGCTGTTACGTTTGAGGTCGTCTGCTATATCGAGTAGCACTTCCGATATCTCTTTCTCTTCCATTTGAATAGTGTTTTAGTTGTTTGAAAAAAATGATACGGCTACCGGTGCGGGGCATGGCTTTATCCGTCTGATGAATAGTCTTCCGGGAGGATCCTGAGGCAGCGGCGTGTAGCCAACGCCTCAGGATCCTGTCAAGGAAGACGATCTGAAATATCCCGGTCCGTCGTATCGTGCCTGCCAGACGTGCGGATTACTTCGTCTTACGCTGGCTCCACTCCTTCATCTTCTTTTGAATGTCGATGCCGTTGTCCGAGAGCATCTTCTTGAGCATAGCCAGCATGCGCCAGCCCCCGCCGTTCTTGTACCGGTCGGCCTGAAGCGAGAGGAAGACGAGCGATCGGTCCTTGTCCAACTGCGTTCCCTTGTCATCGACGGCCAGACAGCCGTGGAAGCGGATCAGGTTCTGCATGGTGTAGAAGGCGCCGGAGCCCTTGTAGGCATCTGTCCACTCCTTACTCTGGGGCGTTTCGTGCGGAAGCCTCACGCGCAGATCGTCGAACGTTTTGACGGCATTGTAGAGCTGTGCGGCGTTCTTGGCATACCGGATACGTCCCGCAGCCCGGTTCAGCGGCCCGTAGAGTTTGTTGTACAGGTCCCGCTCGAAAATGTTCTCGCCCCCGACACATTTGTAGGGGATGCCCGTACACTTCTTCACGGGCAACGCATCCACGTGCTTGGTCAGATGTTCAACATACTCCTGCGCCATGGCCCCAGCCACAGCGGCGTTGAACCAGCGGTTGCGCTCGGTGAAACTCGCCAGATCGCGGGGCTCCATCTTCATCTGGGCGTGTAGTTCATCGAGAAGCATCCTCCACTGGTACTCGTACCCCATGCGGCGGATCATCTCCGTTACGCCCACGGGCTCCTTGCAGAACCGCTCTTTGTATGAGAGCATGTGGAACATCTGGGCCATGACCCAGCGGCGGAACAGGCGGCGGTTGGGGACGGTGCCCTGCGAGAGGATGGCGCAGAAGATCGGGTCGTCGTCGGCAAGGATCGACAGCTTGCCGTCCTTGTTCGATACGACGTACTCTCCGCCGCCCGAACCCTGCATGGCGAACAGGTTGCTCACATCCACGCCTGCACGGCTCAGCGCCTCGATACGCTCCTGCGCCGTTTTGGGCAGTTTCGGCTGTGCCTTATTTCCTACGGCTACGGCAACCCCGTTGCCCGTAACCGCAAGTTGCGTCCCGCACGCGGGACAAGTGACATTCGTCTCTTTCGTTTTTCTCATCTCGTTTGGATTTTTAATTGGTGATTGATTGGTTGTTATAGTCAGGCTCTACCCACTGCCGGAGTATTACCAGATCTTTGTCTTCCTTACTTTGCCAGAACCAACAGCCCATCGTCTCGGGATTCCACTTCAGGCCGCTGAGAATCTGGCAGAGGACGTATAGCTCCAGCTCGGCCTGCGCACGATCGCGCCGCTGGCCGTAGAGCATATCCTCGTCGCTCAGCTCCCGCTCGGGCAGTGCCCTGAAGTAGCGCCTTGACCGGCTCTCGCTGCGCTCCGAAGGAATGGAGTGTTTGTAAACATGATAGAGTTCCTCGACTCGGGAGAAAAATTCCTCCGGAGTGCAGGGCTCCACGCCCAGTTCGCCGTCGTACTCGCCGTTGCGGATAATCTGTTTGCCGCCCACTTTCAGGCTGCGCGAGGGAAAGTCGATCATGAACTTCGCTCCCGCTTCGACGGCCTCGACGACCTCTTGATAGATATTGCTCATCGCTGTTGTGTTTTAATTATTTGCACTCGGATCGCCGGCGCATGGCTCTATGGTTTCGATAGGTACAGTGGAAACCAGGATACTGATGGCGAGGATCCGCAGTCTTCAGTATCCTGGTGGAGACTGTATCGTTGAATCCGATCCCTCGTGCGGTGTTCGGGGCTGCGCTACCCCTTTGGGAAGCCTCGTTCGGAATGGCACATGGCTTTATCCGTTCGATGTGCGGCAGCGATGCAGCCGGTTCGCGTCATCTCCGAACGATCGTAGCGATTAGCGACACGATCGGCAGGAGATGATGCTGGACCGCGATTGACGCTGCCTCATTGAAATTCCGGCCCCGGCTTCCCTGCCGTGCGCTCGGTGTTTTTTTGCGGTTCTCCGGATGACCGACACGTCGCTTTACTGTTTCGATGTATGCCGAGGCAGGAGTCCCGGGCAGCGACGTCGTGTTCCCGATAGTGAATAACGACGTCCGCAGCCGGGGAGTTTCTTGCTCGCGGCATGTTGAACGTCATTCCTCGAACCGCACCTCTTCGTGTTAAGATTTGAAGGTCTCATCAGGTTGGTACATACCTTTCATCGGTTCGATATGCGGCAGCGTGGAAGGCTGGAGACGCTCCTCATCCCGATAGGAGATCGAGGCGTGTCTCCAGCTGCTCGACGCTGCTCTATTGAAATCCTGATCCTGACACTTCACGCTGTACTGCGTTTGTTTGCATGACACTCAGAATACCGGCACGTCTCTGTATCGACTCGATATGATGCCGGGCTTGGAAGCCGGGATGGCGCCGGGGGAAGTAGTGATCGCTACTCTCCGCCGGCGCGAGATGGGCTGTATTAACCTCGGCACATTGAATTGTATTCCTTGTATCACGCTTTCCGTGCTGAAATGGAGTTCTTATCATGGCGGCACATGGCTCTATTTGCCTGATGTCAGCCAGTGGCGGATGCAGCTCTTGAGGAGTCTGAAGGTGCCGGTCAGGGACCTTCAAGACTCTCTATAGAGCTGCATTGCGCCTTGGCGCTGAAATCCCATGTCTCGAACTTCATCCGGTGTGCTCCGGTATTTCTGTGCGGATGTCTGGCTGGCGGCACATCGCTTTACTTGCTCGATATTTACAAGGTCGATTCTGGTCCAGATGCATTCGCCATCCGGACCAGAAGTGTGCCTTGTATTATTGAATTCCAACCCTTCATCCGCCAGCCGTGTGCTCGGCGTGAGTTACAGTGTAGCTACCAGCGTATTGTATACGCCGCGGCTCGTCAGAAGTGCATTGTGCATACATCCGATCGTGAGGTAGCCGTCGATCCGGCCGCCGGCTTTGGCGCGATTAGCCTTTACGTTGCGGCCTCGGCCCCGGACGATGCAGCCGTCGGACTTGGTGCGGACGTATCCCAGCCCGCCGAGCTTGCGTCTGCCGGTCTGCACGGCCCGCAGGCAGTCCAGCACAAACCGGTTCAGTTCGTCGAGATCCCGCTTCACGTTGCACACCGGAAGTATCTGCGTCGCCCAGCTGAACTCGCCGTCGCCCTTGTAGAGGTAGCGGTTCACGGAGTTGACGGCTCGTGCGAGCGTCGTGCGGCGTTGTTTGATCGTGCGGCGCTCGATCTCTTTCTGGAACGTCTTTATGCGGCTCGACGAGAGCGAGATCATACGGCCCCTGATACTGAAGCCGAGGAACTTGAACCACTTGTCCGCGGTCAGGTACTCCACCTTCTTGGGGTTGAGCCGCATGGACATCGCGCCAAGCCGCTGCTCCAGAACGTTCATCGCCTGCTCGTAGTCCTCGCCGATAAAGAGCATATCGTCCGAATAGCGGACGTAATAGCCTTTCATCCGGGAGAGTTCCTCGTCCAGACCGTAGAGCAGCACGTTGGCCAGCCAGCTCGCCACGGCGCATCCCTGCTTGAGGGACTGGTACTGGCTGTGGAGTTCGTTGTTCTGATTAAAGTACAGGTCACAGTGATAGTATTTCCGCAATACGTCGATCAGGGCGGAATGGCCGTGCTTGGCTTCGACCTTATCGAACGCCGCATCGACGAAGGCGATCGGTACACTGTCGAAATACTTCGAGAGGTCGGCTTTCCAGCCCATGTAGCCGGCTTTCGAGGCTTCCACGATCCGGCGGCTGACTTCAGTTACGACCTTGCCGCAGCCGATGCCCCGCTGGTAGGACTTGCAGGCAGGGTGGACCATCTCCGGCATCAGGTCGAACAGCAGGTCGTTGGCGATGCTCAGTACCACGCGGTCGATGGGCTCGTTCACGTAGACGGTGCGGTATTCGCCGTTCTCTTTCGGGATCTGTGCGGTATGGGGCGGTGAGATCGCATACCGGCCCTGCAGCATGGCCTCAGCCATGGCAAGGCGCGTCCGCTCGTCGGTCAGACGCAGGAGCTGGTCCTTGCGGATGTCCTTGTCCACGCCTTTCTCGATAGCCCGCTCCCAACGGCCTATGTCGAAGAACATTCGTAGAATTTTATCTTCCATGGTTCAGACGTTTAATGAGTTATTTTTTTTGTCTCTTGGTTGCCGGTGTCGATGACGTCGTTGTCCACCTCGTAGCCGAAGAACCAGACATAGCTGAAGGAGCGTTCTTCATTGGCCCAGTCGGCGAAATACTTGCGCCACGTAAGCCTGCACTCGGTATGGCGCTCTGTCGTGCGGATGATCTGGAGTTCGTCGCCGCAGAAGTCGAAGCGGAAAAGTGTTTCGCGCATGACGGTCTGACTGTTGTTGTCGCGCCAGTTGTCCTGCTCCCATGAAGGGAGTCCTTGCGGGATATGCGGGGCGAACCATCGCCAGAAATCGGGAAGATCGAGCAGACGGGCCGGTTTGTCCGGAAAGTCGTTCCATGCCTCACGGCAGGCTTCCTGCAAGGTCGGAAAGCCTACGAGAAAGCGTCCCTTGTCGTTGCCTACGCGCAGGTGTTCCTGCCATGCGCTGTTGCAGAGGATGAGCGTAACCTCGTCGGAAATCTCGAAGCTCGGCTCATAGAACTCGCCGCTGGCCACACGCCACGACCCGCCGGGTCCCGAAGTGTCGCGGATGACGAAACTGGGCTGCTTCTCCTCAGAAAATATCTCCCAGAACTCACGGCAATAGCTCTTATCGTCGTGGTGGAATCGTACTTTCAGCTCTTTCTTTTTCATTGTCGTTCACGTTTTTGAGGGTGCGGGCGTCGAACTGTGCCCGATGCTCCGAACACAGCTTGACGAAATACTTTCTTTCGGCCTGCCTCCGTTCATAACACTCGGCCGTTTCATCGGCCATGCGCGGCGTACGCCCGCAGGCGAAGTGCTCCACGAGCACGCAGCCGCAGGCGTGGGTGATCTCGATCGACGTGCTGAGGGCTTTGACGCCCGCGCCCTCCTTGGGTACGGCGTCGCTCTCGATGAAGCGCACTTTGTCCAGTATGTCCATTTCGTTTCCCTGTTATAGTTGTTCGAGAATTTCCCGCAGCGGGAGATTCGCGGTCCAGAACTCTTCGTCCGTATGCTTGCCGTAGGCGGTATATTTTGCTTCCCCCTCCTTGTACAGCACCATCTTGTAACAGTCCAGGCAGCTTTCGGGCGGAGTCAGAGCGTCTTGTTCCTCTTGTGTCAACTCCACGAACGCCCACTCGTTGTCTCCCAGCAGCTCGTCGATGTCCGGGAACCCGTCGCTTCCGGCCCGATAGAAATCCGCCGCACCGTCGAAAAAGTGCATGGATAAGAAAGACAGGTCATTCGCAAACGATGCGATGGCTTCGAGCCGTTCGAGTTGCGTCTTTCGCCAGCCCTCCGAAATGGAGATGATCGCAAAGTCGCACGAGTCCCATTCATCGCTTGTGCGCGCTTTGACCAGAATACGGTTCGTCGGTTTGTTCGATATATTCATTGCATTGTTTTTTAATAGGTT
>ERZ827197.871-NODE-871-length-29985-cov-247.243936_pt1 | contig 29985 bp, 38 predicted proteins | sample MGYA00519867_ERZ827197 | MGnify/ENA primary metagenome ERZ827197 (study PRJEB31778, sample SAMEA3449278) | human gut metagenome | biome: human gut; feature: human-associated habitat; material: faeces | place: United Kingdom | collected 2010/2012 ...
TGATGCAGAGATACTGGGCCACCGCGATTTGCCGAACGTTCACAAAGACTGTCCGTCGTTTGATGTCAAGCGATGGCTGAAGTTGGTAGATTTCCATATCTAGCCGATTTTCGGAAAGGATTTCATTGTATTTATTTTTTTAAGTTGATTCAAGCCCGACAGGAAGCAGCAACGCTCTCCTATCGGGCTTTGATTATTGTGTAAAGAAGAGAAATTCAAAAAAAATATGAAAAGGCTTGCAAGTTTCGGAATATTGGCGTATATTTGCAGAAAAAAAAGAAAGGCTTATGAAATATTTGGATCCTAAGGCCGATTTGACCTTCAAAAAAGTGTTTGGCGAACATCCCGAATTGGTAAAAAGTTTGCTTAACGCCCTTCTTCCTTTTAAGAGTGAGGAAGAGGAAATCACTTCTGTGGCATATCTTACGCCTGAAATGGTTCCCCAGACACCCACACGAAAATATAGTATAGTGGATGTGAGATGCGAGGATGCCCAGGGACGTCAGTTTATTGTAGAAATGCAGATGGTTTGGTCTGCGGAGTTTAAGCAGCGAGTTCTCTTCAATGCTTCCAAGGCATATGTAAAGCAGCTAAACAGGGGAGAAGATTATTCTCTTCTGAAGCCAGTTTATTCTCTCAACTTGGTTAATGAAGTATTTGAGCCTGAACTGGATGATTATTACCACTATTACCATCTTGTACATGAGGAATATACCGAAAAAGTAATTGATGGTTTGCATCTGGTATTTGTAGAGTTGCCGAAGTTTACGCCTCATACGTTTACAGAGAAGAAAATGCAGGCTTTATGGCTTAGGTATCTGACAGAAATTGATGAGAAAACGAAGGAAGTTCCGGCAGAACTGCTGGCAAATCCGGAGATAGCCAAAGCCGTATCAGAGATTGAAGAATCAGCCTATACCGAGGAGGAACTTCTGGGTTATGATGAATTCTGGGATATGGTGAGCGTAGAGAAGACGCTTGCCGGCAGGTTGGAGCGTTTGACGAAGGCTAATGATGATACAGAGGAGAAACTTAAGGCAACCTCTAGTCAGTTGGAGGCAACCTCTAGTCAGTTGGAGGCAACCTCTAGTCAGTTAAAGGAAGCTGAGAAGCAGAGAAAGGAAGCTGAGGAGCAGAGAAAGGAAGCTGAGGAGCAGAGAAAGGAAGCTGAGGAGCAATTAAAAAAAGCTAATGAGGAAAAATTGCAATCAGCCAAAAAACTTCTACAGGCTGGAGTATCAGCTGATATTGTGGCAAGTACTCTTAACTTAAGCATGGATGAAATAAAAATTCACTAACTTTGCATCAGATATATACATTAGAATTCTTTACAAACAATAAAATGGAGAATAAAATAACGACAATGGAGCAGGGAATGCAGCGACGCACCGAACTGCTCCTGGGAAAGGATAATCTTGAGAAAATTCAGAAGGCAAGAGTGCTCATCTTCGGTATCGGAGGAGTAGGATCATGGTGCGCAGAAGGACTCCTGAGAAGCGGCGTGAGAAACATCACAATCGTAGACAGCGACAGGGTATGCGTAACCAACTGCAACCGCCAGCTGATGGCTACAAGCCGAACCATAGGCGAAGTGAAGGTAGAGGCGCTGCGCAACCGACTGCTCGAAATCAACCCCAATGCCAACATCACAGCCTATCAGAAAATATATCAGGCAGAAACTGCCGATGAATTCCACATGGAGCAATACGACTTCATCATCGATGCCATCGACTCGCTGAAGGATAAGGCTGACCTCATTCTGCGTGCCACTGCCCTACCTAAGGAAATCACCTTTATATCTTCTATGGGAGCTGCACTGCGCACCGACCCATTCATGGTAAGAAAATCTGAATTCTGGAAGGTGGATGGAGACCCGCTGGCAAGAGCACTGCGAAAGAAATTCAAGAAGAACAAAACCTTCCCACGACGAAAATTCCAGTGCGTATACAGTGAAGAAAAACCGATGCAGAACCAAGGGGTGAACAAAGCATGCGGCACGGGCGGATGCCTATGCCCGAAAGCCAAACTCATTAGCGGAGAGAGGGGTACCGATACTGCCGTATATGATGCTCCGGGCGACCAGCAACTGGTAGAACACGAATGGTGCTCTACTAAGGCACAGATCAACGGTTCGCTCTGCCACATCACCGCAACCTTCGGAATGGCTATCGCAGGAATGGTCATCAACCACATCATTGAATAACTGTTTTTCTTTACAACAGTCACTTGAAAAGAAACTTACAAAACATACGCAAAAGGCGAGGCGCTTTCACAAGCTCCCCGCCTTTATTAATGATTCAAGTTTCGCAAGGTTCAGAAGTTTCTCGGGAGTAGTCTTATCAGCATTCGCCTCTATTCGTCTCTTCATATCTTCAAAGAATAAAGGTTAAATCCGATAAATCTTGTTAAACAAATTCTATCTTACCTCTTATGTTTATACCTTTGCACGCAAATTTATAATCACAAAGAACATTTTCATGTCCCAAAAAGGATAATATTTAATTTAAATAAGAGAAGAAAAATGAAAGAAAAAGCAGAAAGTTCAGTAGCCTGCAATCATCACAGAGTAGGCTTCCTGGGATTGCTCGTTACATTAGGCATTGTATTCGGAGACATCGGAACATCACCTCTCTATGTGATGAAGGCTATCCTGCATACGGGCGAAAGCATCAGCGAGAGCACCATCCTGGGCGCACTGTCATGCATCATCTGGACACTCACCCTCCAGACCACCATCAAATATGTATGCGTGGCGCTGCGTGCCGACAACAATGGCGAGGGAGGCATCCTCGCCCTCTATGCCTTGCTGCGCCGACTCAAGAGCAAGTGGATTTACCTACTGGCCATCATTGGCGCAAGCACCCTGCTGGCAGACGGAATCATCACCCCTGCCATCACCGTGACCACAGCCATCGAAGGACTCGAAAGCATCAGTCCCAACCTGCCAGTTATCCCCATCACCCTTGCCATCATCACCATCATCTTCTTCGTGCAGCGGTTTGGCACAGAGAGTATTGGCAAATCGTTTGGCGTATTTATGCTGCTATGGTTCCTGCTGCTGGGCGTGGTGGGAGCTTTCAGCATCACGTCTTACCCATTGATACTGAAGGCTTTCAACCCCTATTATGCTGCCATGCTGCTGGCGAAATCGCCTGAATGGTTTCTGATTCTGGGTGCCGTATTTCTCTGTACTACCGGTGCAGAGGCTCTCTATTCCGACCTGGGACATTGCGGCAGAAAGAACATCGCCATCAGCTGGGGCTTCGTAAAGACCATGCTCATTCTCAACTATCTGGGACAGGGAGCATGGGTGCTGAATCATGCAGATACGGCGCTGGCTGTGAATCCGTTCTTTGCCATCATGCCGCAGAGCATGCTGTTCTTCGCTATCATCATGGCCACGGGTGCGGCAATCATTGCGAGCCAGGCACTCATCAGCGGAACCTTCTCCATATTGAGCGAAGCCATGAACCTGCACTTCTGGCCGCGCATGCGAATCAAGCATCCTACCCATGTTAAGGGGCAGCTCTATATCCCGATGATCAACTTCGCCATGTACATCGGCGTGGTTCTCATCATCCTGCTCTTCCGCAACTCCTCGCACATGGAGGCAGCCTACGGACTCGCCATCACCATCACCATGCTGATGACTACCCTGCTGCTCGGTTTCTACCTGCACAGCAAGGGAGTGGCACGGATTTTCACGATGCTGTTTATGGGCGCATACTGCATCATCGAAGCCATCTTCCTGACTGCCAATCTGTCAAAGTTTCTTGCAGGTGGATGGTGTACGATGCTCATTGGAGGAATCCTGTTCCTGATGATGTACGTGTGGGTGAAAGCCATGAAGATACGCCGCCATTATATCAGCACCAAACCGCTGGATGATTATTATCAGATTATCTCCGACATCAAGGCCGACGAGAGCATCCCTAAGTACGCTTCCAACCTGGTTTATGTGAACCACGCCAACAAGGAAGGTGCCGTAGATGACAAGTTGCTCTACTCCATCATCAACAAGCAGCCGAAACGTGCAGACCATTACTGGCTTATCAACATGGAGTTTGTTGACACACCTGATACGCTGGAGTACAACTGCGAGACCCTGATTCCCGACACCCTCTACAGCGTAACCATGCACATTGGTTTCCGCATAGAGCCTAGGGTGAGTCTCTATCTGCGACAAGTAGTGGAAGATCTGGTAACAGACGGAAAGGTAGATTTGCAAAGCACCTATCCTTCGCTGCGCAAATACGGAATTCCGGGCGATTTCCGATTCATCATCATTCACCGCGTATATTACCCGGAGAGTTCAGATAATCGCCAACAGAACCTGCTGATGAGTATCTACGCTCTTATCAGCAAGATAGGTATTGACGAGCCTAAGGCATTGGGCCTCGACACTTCCATGGTAGTGGTAGAAAGAGTGCCGCTCATCATCAACCATCCGGTCATTAAGGACAAGGTCATTAAGGTCATTAAGGATTCTGAAACATCACAAAGCAGACAATAAGCAAAAAGGCGAGGCGCTTTCACAAGCTCCCCGCCTTTAACCTATTAGCTAGAAGATTATAGCTAACAACTAACACAAAACCTTATAACTATTTTTCAAATCTTAATCGTTATTTGAACCTATGAACGAACATTATTTTTTATTAGAGGATAGTCTTAACAGCCTCCAGCATGCCCTTCTCCTGAATAAGGTCAAGATCTTTCTTAACCAACTCGGTAAGGCCAGGAACTGTCTTGTTCAAATCCTCGTGCCAGATATAGTCGAAGCCCAATACGCCCTCAGCTACCTTCTGGGTATCGCCGGTAGCCCAAAGCTCGGTGAGCTTGTCCATAATCTTCTGGTCATCGTTTGGCTGGATAGGAGCACCATCCTCGCGAACACCACCCTTATAGTAAGTGATGATAGCAGCGAGACCGAATACCAAACCCTGTGGCAACTCGCCCTTACGCTCAAGATAAATCTTGACACCAGGCAGGTCGCGAGTCTCAAACTTAGGGAATGAGTTGAGCATGATGCTGGTTACCTGATGATCTACGAATGGATTCTCGAAACGCTCCAATACGTCAGAAGCAAACTTCTGCAGCTCATCCATTGGGAGGTTCAGCGTCTGCATCAACTCCTCGAACTGTACCTTGTGGATGTACTTGCCCAATACCGGGTGCTCGCAGGCATCGCGAACAATGTTTACACCGCTGAGGTATGTAACAGGGCTCAATACGGTGTGAGGACCATTCAGCAGGGTAACCTTACGCTCGTGGTATGGCTTCTCATTATCTGTGATAAGCACGTGGAGACCTGCCTTATGAGCTGGGAACTCCTCCTGCATCTGCTCTACTGTCATATTTTCTGCCTTCTCGATAACCCAGAGGTGGAAGCTTTCTGCCTTAACTACGAGGTTGTCCTTGTAGCAAACCTTCTGCTGGATCTCCTTGATGGTATCGCGTGGGAAACCAGGAACGATGCGGTCTACCAATGTAGCGCAAACGTAGCAGTGGTTGGTGAACCACTCCTTGAAGCCCTCGTAATCAGCACCCATATCGCCCTTCCAGAGCTCGATATACTGATAGATACACTCCTTGAGGTGGTGACCATTGAGGAAGATCAGCTCACATGGCATCAGGATCATACCCTTGGTTGGGTCGCCCTCGAAGAACTTGTAGCGGTGGAACAAGAGCTGAACCAACTTGCCTGGATAAGAAGCTGCAGGAGCATCTGTAAACTTGCAAGAGTCATCGAATGCGATACCAGCCTCTGTAGTGTTAGAGATGATGAAACGCATCTCTGGCTGCTCAGCCAAAGCCATGAAAGCCTGGTTCTGAGAATATGGATTCAGTGCACGGCTGATAACGTCGATACGATCCAATGTGTTGATAGCCTGGCCGTTCTCCTTACCCTGAAGGTTTACGTGATAGAGGCAGTCCTGCCCGTTCAGCCAGTCAACCATACCACCTGCCAATGGCTGAACTACAACGACAGAACCGTTGAAGTCGGTCTTCTTGTTCATATTCCATACAATCCAATCTACGAATGCACGGAGGAAGTTACCTTCACCAAACTGAATGATTTTCTCTGGAGCGACGCTCTTAGGAGCAGTGCGCTTGTTTAATGCTTTTAGCTCTTTCATGATTTGTTTATTTTGTCTTTATTATTTTTTTCCGTTTTAAATTCCAATCTATTCATCAGATTGTTTTTTTCTGAGTGCAAAGGTAGTAAATATTTCGTTTGATTGTTCCAAAAACAGCGAAAAACTTCACGCAAACCTTTACGTTCCTCACCGGTTCTATACCTTATCATATATAGAACTGCGCAGGCACAAAATAAAGAAGTAGGGATTTTCCCCCACCCCTTTAGGGGAAATCCCGACCGTGGAAGCAAAAAACATCGTATCTTTGCACCAAAAAAAAGAAACATGAAGTATAACAATTTAAAGATATACGATTATGAAACGAATGATAATAGCTCTGGTAGCCATGTTCATGATGACATTCACTACCGCTTCTGCAATGAGTTATGAGCAGGCAAGACAGCAGGCTCTCTTCCTGACAGACAAGATGGCTTACGAGCTCAATCTTACGGAAGACCAGTATGAGGCAGCTTACGAGGTGAACCTCGACTACCTGATGAGTGTAGATACATACGATGACCTATATGGTGCTTACTGGCGCCAGCGCAATATGGATTTGAGCTATATCCTGCTCGACTGGCAGTATAGAACATATCTCAATGCCACCTATTTCTACCGTCCGCTCTACTGGAATGCGGGCTACTGGCACTTCGGCATCTACGCCCGCTATCCGCGCCGCGACTATTTCTACTTCGGTTGCCCTCACTTCTACGTATCTTACCGTGGAGGTCATAGCTGGCGAGTAAACGGAAACAGAAGCTGGTATCACGGAAGAAGATTTGGCGGCCCTCACCCAGGAGGACATCCTAGAGTAGGTATGAGAGACGGATTCAACCGTGGTGATTACGGCAGAGGAAGATCTTTCGGAAATCTGAACCGCGAGAACAGACCTCAGATGAACCCAAATCGTGGTTTCGGTAATGCAAGCCGCCCTAACAACAACGCTGGCTTCGGAAACAGCAGCCGCCCTCAGAACGGAGGCTTCGGAAATAACAACGGAGGCTTCGGCAACAGCAACAGTCGCCCTAACCGCGGTTTCGGCAGCAGCAACAGCAGCACTAGCAACAACCGTGGTTTCGGAAACAACAGCCGTGGTTTCGGAAACAGCAGCTTCGGAAGCGGAAGAAGTAATATCTTCGGGGGCAACCGCAGCAGCATGAGCCGTTCATTCAGCAGCGGGTCTGGCAACCGTGGCGGCGGATTCACCCCTCGCTCTTCTACACCAAGCAAGAGCAATGGCGGTGGAAGTTTCGGACACAGAAGATAAGAAAAGAGAAAGAGTTATAATTTCAAGTTTATAAAGACAGAGAGTTAAGAAAAATCAAGACCTCAAGTAAGAGAGTAAGAAAAATCAAGTACAAAAAATGGGAATTTGCATCGGTTCATACCATTCGCAAATTCCCATTATTATTTTATCAACTTTCAGTAAAAGTTTTACTCCAATCCGAAGAGCGATTTCAAACCGCCATCTACGCCCGAGAATCCCATGAAGGCGAGGCTGAGGAGCGCTGCAGTTACCATGACGATAGCTACGCCCTGCATGCCCTTAGGAATACGGACCAAAGCCTGCTGCTCGCGAATGCCGGCAAAGACAATGAGAGCCAGGGCAAAGCCGAGAGCGGTAGAGAAGGCGTAAACCACGCTCTCAAGCAGATTGTAATCCTTCTGGATAACCAGGATGGCTACACCCAGCACGGCACAGTTGGTAGTAATCAGAGGCAGGAAGATACCGAGCGCCTGATAAAGTGCAGGAGAAACCTTCTTCAGGATAATCTCTACCATCTGAACCAAGGCTGCAATCACGAGGATGAACGCCAGGGTCTGGAGATATTGCAATCCGAACGGATCGAGTACATACTTCTGAACACACCAGGTAATGATGGTTGCCAGGGTCAAGACAAAAGCGATGGCACCACCCATACCGATGGCTGTATCAACTTTCTTCGATACGCCCAGGAATGGACAGATACCGAGAAACTGCGACAAGACGATGTTGTTGACGAATATCGCAGAGATAAATATCAATAAATATTCCATAATTTCTATTTTATTTCATTGATTTGAAGCGATGCCTACGCTTACTTCTTCACCTTATTAAATATAGCAATGATGTAACCTAAGGTGAGGAAAGCTCCAGGAGGCAGGATGAACATCAGTATGTTGGTAGTCTCCGGCAACAGAGTGATACCGAATACACTACCTGCACCGAGTATCTCGCGGGCACTACCCAGGATGGTCAAACCGAGGGTGAAACCCAAACCGCAACCAATGCCATCGAAGAGGCTGGCAATAGGCGAATTCTTGGCAGCAAAGCTCTCTGCTCTACCCAGGATGATACAGTTTACTACAATCAGCGGAATATAAATACCCAGCGCCTGATTGATGCTGTCGGGAGCATAAGCGCTCATCAACATCTGAAGGATGGTTACGAAGGCTGCAATCACTACGATGAAAACAGGGATGCGAACCATATCCGGGGTAATCTTCTTGATACAGGAAATAACAAAGTTGGTACAAATCAGCACCGCCATGGTAGCCAATCCCATAGAGAGACCGTTGATGGCGCTGGTTGTTGTAGCCAAAGTAGGACACATACCGAGAAGCAACACGAAGGTTGGATTCTCCTTGATGAGTCCGTTCATCAAAATCTTAACATTACTCATATCGGTTTATCCTTTCTTTTCGTTATGTTCAACTTTAGATACACCACTCTCTGCATCTGCTTTCTGAGATGCACCGCTCTCGCCGTCAACATCCTTCTTGGCATAAACGGCATAAGCCTGGTTGATAGCCTTGAGGAAGGCGCGGCTGGTAATGGTAGAAGCGGTGATGGCGTCTACTGCATTGCCATTCTTATCGTCCTTAGATACGTGGAGGTCGCCATCCTTTGGAGTCTTACCGATGATGCTACCCTTTCCGTCTTTCTGAAACCAGGTAGCAGCCTTGGCGCCCAGACCCGGAGTCTCTGAAGCCTGAAGCACGGTATAACCCATAATCTTGCCCTCGGTATCGAAACCTACGAGCACCTTCAGATCGCCACCGAAACCACCGGTTGTACTCTCTACGGCAGCACCCAGCTGCTTGCCGCTCTTGTCAGAGCACTTGTGGATGATGAAAGAGAATTCCTTACCGCCAAACTCCTGCTTCACCTCTTCAGGCTCAGCCACCTGGAGTTCTTCTGTACCCATCACGCTCTTGATACCGGCAGCCAGACTCTGTGCAGCCTTCTCGGCGATAGGACCAGATGTAAGATGATTGATATATGCAAGAACAGCACCTACGATGAGCGCTACGCCCACCAGCACAAGCACCATGTTCTTTAATGATGATTCTAATTTCTGCATGTCTCTGTCCTCCTTATTTCTTAGCAGGCTTCTCACCGAAGCGCTTTGGTTTAATGTATGTGTTAATAAGAGGTGTGAACGCATTCATGATAAGAATGGCGAACGACATACCTTCCGGATAGCTACCCCAGTTACGGATGATGACGGTCAGCAGACCGATGCATACACCGTAGATAAGCATGCCCTTGTGGGTCATCGGAGAGGTTACATAATCAGTAGCCATGAAGATGGCACCGAGCATCAGACCACCACTGAAGACGACAGCCAGAGGATTGGCATAAACAGGATTAGCCAAATGCATCAAACCGCTGAAAACGAATACGGTAGCGATGATGCTGACTGGAATATGCCAGGTAATGACCTTCTTCCAGAGCATGTAAGCCAAACCGAGCAAGAGCGCAACGGCACAAACCTCACCGGTAGTACCGGCACCGAAAGTATCGCCTGTAGCACCGAAGAGCATGCTCATCGCATCAGGCAACTGGTTGAGAACAGAAGCATCGCCCGTCTTGATGGCGGTCTTCATGATAGCCAGCGGAGTAGCACCCGTTGTAGCATCGGTATAGCTGAGCATCTGTCCAGCCACTGGCCATGAAGTCATCTGGGCAGGGAAGCTGACGAGCAGGAAGCAACGGCCTACCAAAGCGGGATTGAAAGGATTGTTACCCAAACCGCCGAAGCTCATCTTACCTACACCGATGGCAAACAGGGCACCGATGATGATGATCCAGAGAGGAAGGTTACTTGGCAAGTTCATGCCGAGCAAGAGACCGGTGATGATGGCAGAACCATCGAGCAAGCTGGTCTCCTCCTTCAGGAGATATTTTGTAATTGCCCACTCAAAGAAGACGCAGGCTGCCACAGAGGTGAGCAGAACAACTGCTGAACCCAAGCCGAAGAAATAGAAAGATGCGAGGATGGCAGGCACGAGAGCGATAATCACTCCGTACATGTTCTTCTCTACGCTCTCATTTCCATGAGCGTGTGGCGATAATGAAACGATTAATTTTCCCATTTTATCTTTTAAATTCTTTCTTAAATGAAATTCATTCTTGACGTGAACGCTTACTTCTTTGCGTTGCGAGCTCTGATAATGCCCATTACCGCACCCTTACCATTGATAATATTATCGAGGATAGGACGATGTGAAGGACAGGTGAACTGGCATGAACCGCAGGCAATGCAGGATGTTACCTCCTCTGCCTCCAGGCGCTCATAATCCTTCACTACGCTCAAGGTAGCTAGCAAGTATGGCTCCAGGCCCATTGGGCAGGCATCCACACACTTGGCACAGCGGATACAGGGCTGAGCCTTCTTGCGATGAGCATCAGCATCGGTCAATACGGTGATTGAGTTGGTACCCTTGGTTACCGGTACATCGAGGCTGATTACAGCCTTACCCATCATCGGACCACCAGCCAATACCTTGTTGTCACCCTCAGGCAAACCGCCGCAATTCTCTATCATCTGAGAGAATGGAGTTCCTATACGCACGAGGAAGTTGCCCGGGTTCTTCACCTGCTTGCCGGTTACGGAAGTATAGCGCTCGAAGAGAGGTTTATTCTTCATAACTGCCTGATAAACAGCGAAGGCAGTACCTACATTCTGAACAATTGCTCCAACGTTGACAGGGATAGCTGGAGGAGCAGGAACCTGACGGCGGATAACGGCATCCACCAGCTGCTTCTCACCTCCCTGAGGGTACTTCTTAGCCAGAGGTACAATCTCGATACGAGCGTCATTAGCTGTCTTTTCCTCGAAGAGTTTGATGGCAGCAGGTTTGTTATCCTCGATACCGATGTAGCCCTTCTCTACCTTAGCCGCCTTCATCAGGAGGTTCAAGCCAACGAGAATCTCATCGGCATGCTCCATCATCAGGCGATAGTCGGCTGTGATATAAGGCTCACACTCTACACCGTTGATGATGACGCACTCAGCCTTGGCTCCTGGAGGAGGACAAAGCTTGATGAAGGTAGGAAAACCGGCACCACCCATACCAGTGACACCCGCTTCCTTGATGCGGTTTACGATTTCCTCTGGAGTAAGCTCAGTATGAGCCTCAAGCGTCTCGAGTTTATCAGAGCGGTCGATACTCTCCTCCCACTCATCGCCTTCTACATTAATGATAATGCAAGGCTTGCGATAACCGGTAGCATCAATAGATGTATCTACCTTGAACACAGTTCCTGATACGGAACTGTAAATAGGAGCACTCACAAAGCCACCAGCCTCAGCAATGAGTGTACCCACCTTCACCTTGTCGCCCTTGGCAACTACAGGCTTGGCAGGAGCACCGATGTGCTGACCAAGTGGGAAAATAGCCTGCTTAGGGAGAGGAGCTACCTGAGTAGCCATCTCGGCAGTAATCTTATTCTCTTCTGGGTGAACTCCACCAATTCTAAAAGTTCTCAAATTCATGATTATTCCTCCTTTTTCTTAACTGGGAAATTTACTTTTACGAGAGCACCTGTTGGGCATTCATCAACACACTTGGTACACATGCGGCACTTATTGAAGTCAACATAAGCCACATTGTTTTCGATGGTGATAGCATCAAACTTGCAGACCTTCTGACATTTACCGCATCCGATGCAAGCAACGCTACAAGCCTTCTTGGCAACAGCACCCTTGTCGTGGTTTACGCACTGAACGTAAACTCTACGGCCCTTAGGACCCTTCTTGCGGAGCTCGATGATATGACGTGGACAAGCGTTGGCGCAAGCACCACAACCCGTACACTTCTCTTCATCAACCTCAGGAATGCCAGTTTCAGGATTGATAGAGATTGCGCCAAACTGGCAGGCAGCCACGCAATCGCCACAACCCAGACAGCCGAACCCGCAGCCTGTTTCGCCAGCGCCACATGAATTCATAGCTGCACAAGTGTGCAAACCATCATACTCGGCAATGCGAGGACGATTCTCGCAAGTACCATTACAACGAACCACAGCCACCTTTGGCTCGGTATTGGCTACTGCCATACCTAAAAGGTCGGCTACCTTGCCCATCACGTCGGCACCACCTACCGGACACATCAGTCCATCGATAGAACCGGCATCAGCACCCTTCACCAGAGCTGCGGCCATACCAGAACATCCGGCAAAACCGCAACCACCACAGTTGGCACCTGGCAGAATCTCTCCTACCTGGCCCAAGCGAGGGTCTTCTTCGACGGCAAACTTCTTAGATACTCCGAAGAGAACCAGCGCTGCAATCAGCGCGATTGCTCCGAGAACCAAGACAGCAATCAAAATAAAATTCATAATTTTTTGTGTTTTGTTTTGTTATTTTCTTTGTTTTAAAATAAAGGCTCATCGCAGAAACCACAGGAGCACATCACGCACCCTATGTTTCTATAGAGAAGCTCAGCTTGTTTTTAAGTTTGTTTCTGAATAAGTAGAGCACCACATAGTATGGAATGAGAATGCCCAATGCCGAGAGCGCTGCGGCTCCCTCTGAGTGAGTAGCTTTCAGTACACCGACCAAAGCGATCACCATCAGTATCAGCGGCAAGAGATAGCCATAGAAACTGGCTCTGAAGCCTACAGCCGAATCAGCAGTCACCACCACGCTATCGCCTTTGTGGTAGAGAGACGCCTCTGAGGTAGAAACCTCAATCATCTTCTCTTTCGATTCAGATGCAGTACAATGAGCAGCCACCTTGCAAGCGCTGCAGGCTGACGACTGTACGATGCGAATGCACACACAACCTTCTTCTACGCTTTCTACGATGCCAGAATGTTTTATTTTGTTATTCATTTGTAATGTTGAGATTGCATTTTTGCAATTCAAGTGCAAAGATACTACATTATTTAGAAATGGCAAACAAAATCGAAAAGAAAATATAAAAAAAGAAGCGTAAACGTTATCTATACCCTGGAATCAGGCAGTTTGAGAACAAATTAAAAGCAAAAATGCTTTTTTTTTAGCAACTTCTTTTGGTGATATCAATTTTTTATGTACCTTTGCATTGATTATTAAAGAATTGATATGGAAACATTAGAGCAAACAATCATGCAAGTAGAGCGCTTTATCAGAAAAGTGGCTCAAAAGTTCCCAGCGCCAGAATCTGACGACGAGACTTCTCAAATGACCGACATCCACGTAAGGGTTTCGCAAGACAGTGGCGAACTCCTGGCCTTTGACGACGATGACAACGAGATTACCCGCTGCGTTGTTGAGCAATGGATAGAAAACAAGGATGAAGACTTCTACGACGAGGTAGCAAAGCTGCTTCGCGATGTATTGCGCAAACAGGCTGATATCATAGATCATCTCGGCATTCTCAAGCCATACAGCTTTGTGCTCGAAGATGAGGATAAAGAGCATATTGGCGAGCTCTATCTTGCTGACGATGATACGATCATTGTAGGTGGTGACTTGATGGAGAATCTGGACAACGATCTGGATAACTTCCTGAACGACCTGCTGAAAGAATAAAAAAATACAGGATGAAAGGACTACCCGCTCCCCCATCCCAACAAAATAAAAAACCGTTGCACTCTCTCCTATCAAGTACAACGGTTTTTCTGTTTTTAACGGTCTTTCCGTTTATATCATCTAACCAATCTAAAAAGAAATTTTCTTTTTCTTACCTTTACTTTCGTTTCCTACGCGGTCAAGAGCAGTTACTACATACACATATTTCTTGCCACTCACATAAGGGATGCGATAGAAATTATCATAAGTTACTGCCTGGAGTGCAGAAACATCATTGAGATTTACCTTAGCTCCTTTCTCAAAACGATAGATAGCAAAACGGTTCACCTGATCGCCCCACTTTTTCTTGCTAGCCTTAGGAGCCTTCCATACCAGCAGCGGACCTTTCTCGGTCCACATCAGCTTGACACCCTTTACCCCCTTTGGCGCCTTATTATCAAGGAAAGGCATAGAGGGTGGCAATGCTGGATACTTCCAATAATTGTTGCGGAGTGTATGTCCGATATTACCTACATTATCGGCAGCAGTCTGCGCATACCAGAGCACAGTGCCCTTCACATTATTCATCTGCTGATGCAAACGGTGCTTGGCAGGCAACTGATGACTGCGCGGATTGACTGGATCAGCAAACTTGGCTGTACGCTCTATATCTTCACCTATATATAATGGGCGGTTGCCAGCATGCTTATTCCACCAGGTTATGAGCGTCTTGTAATCGGCAGCACGATTGCCAATCTCCCAATAAATCTGAGGCACACAATAGTCTATCCAACCATTATTCACCCAAAGCAATACATCTGCATAAAGATCATCATAATTCTGGAGGCCGAAAGTTTCTGAACCATTAGGATCGGTACGCTTGTTGCGGTAGATTCCGAATGGAGAAACACCAAACTTAACCCAAGGCTTAACGGCATGAATGGATTCGCTGAGCTGCTTTACAAACCGGCTCACGTTATCACGGCGCCAATCACCTATGTTTCGCATGCCGCGCGACTGCTGGCGGAAGAGCTGCTGATCAGGAATCTGTCGTCCGGCCTCTGGATATGGATAGAAATAATCATCAATATGGAATCCATCAACATCATATCGGCTTACAATGTCCACAGCCACCTCGCAAATATAGTCGGCTGCAGCCTGCAACCCAGGGTTCAACAGCGTCAGCTTGCCATACTGAAAACAGAGATCAGGACGCCTCTTCACGATATTCTTCGGCGAAACCTGCTCATAGGAAGTTACGCTATGCTTGGCACGATAAGGATTAATCCAGGCATGAAGCTCCATGCCACGATTATGACACTGCTCTATCATCCACTGCAACGGATCCCAATAAGGAGAAGGAGCCTTTCCCTGCACTCCCGTAAGAAACTTGCTCCAAGGCTCTAAATCACTCTTATACAGAGCATCACACTCGGCTCGAACCTGAAAGATTATCGCATTCACGCCATCCTTCTGCAGTTCATCAAGCTGTCTGGTAAGCATCGCCTGGATCTGCTGCGTACTCTTGCCCAGATACTGTCCGTTAACGCACTGTATCCAGGCTCCACGAAACTCTCGTTTGTTCTGAGCCTTCATTGTTGCCGACGACATCAGCATCATTGCAACAACGAGCATCAAAATCGCTTTCAGTCTTTTCATCTGTTATCTGTTATTTATCAATTTCATTTTTTCCTTTTCATTCTACAGTTTGTTCTTCATCCCTCAGCTTCGGAAGTGAAATATGGTATCTTACAGCCAGCAATCGGATGGCACAGACCACACAGAAAGCTACAATCACCGTAATATAGAGGCTCACACCCAGATAGCTCAATCCCCAATAAGCCAAACCACCGGCGACACAAGCCATCGCATAAATCTCCTTTCGGAAAATGACCGGCTCTTCATTAAGAAGCACATCGCGGATAACACCGCCTGCAGCACCCGTGATACAGCCCATGATGATGGCTACCCAAAAGGAGAAACCACATTCGAGCGACTTCTGGATGCCCGCAATATTGAAAAGCGCCAAGCCCAAGGTATCAAACAGAAACCAGGTATTGTCAAGACGCTTAAGATAGCGGTGGCAAGCAATCACTACCAACTGCGCAAACAGCGTACAAATCAGGTAGATAGGGCTCAACATCCAAAACGGACGCACACCAAGCATCACATCTCGTATGGTTCCACCACCTATGGCTACAGCCACACCACAAACAAAACCGCCCAGCCAATCATAGTGCTTACTTGCAGCCAGACGAATGCCCGAAAGGGCAAAAGCAAATGTTCCAATGAATTCTATCACGCTATGAAGCGTGAGCACGAATTCAGGATCGCCATGTATCATCATTTTCTCGTATCAGTTAGTGTTCTAAATATCAATTTCTAATTATCCATATATCTATTCTAAATCACTAATTCTTGAATCTTTCTCCCCAACAGGTAACCATCCAGTTGTAGAGGCGCTCCTCGGAAGGCGAATGCTGCGCATGCCAGAAGCGGGCATCCTTCAATTCGTCTGGCAGATACTGCTGCTCTGTGAAATGTCCAGGATAATCGTGGGGATACTTATATCCGTCATGATAGCCCAAATCTTTCATCAGTTTGGTAGGAGCATTGCGGATGTGCAGCGGAACAGGCAGATTACCCGTTTGCCGTACAGTAGCCAGCGCATCATTAATGCCCAGATAAGCACTGTTGCTCTTCGGACTCGTGGCCAGATACACCACAGCCTCAGCAAGGGCGATACGCGCTTCGGGCCACCCTATCTTCATCACCGTATCGAAGGCAGCATTGGCAAGCAGGAGTGCATTCGGATTGGCAAGTCCCACATCCTCAGAGGCACTAATCACAACCCTACGGGCTATAAACTGCGGGTCTTCTCCTCCTTCTATCATCCTCGCCATCCAATAAAGCGCAGCATCGGGATCGCTTCCGCGAATACTCTTGATAAAGGCTGAGATAATATCATAATGCATCTCACCCTGTTTATCGTAAGCCAGCGGATTCTGCTGCAACTGCTCTTCTACCATCTTGTCGGTAATCACAATCTCTGAAGATCCGGCAGATTCTACCACCAGTTCCAGGATATTGAGCAGTTTGCGGGCATCTCCACCACTATATCGCAGCAGCGCGCCCGTCTCTTCCAACTTAATATTCTTTTCTCTGAGTTCTACATCCTGCGTAATGGCACGATGCAGAAGCCCTTCAAGATCAGCCTTTTCGAGCGGTTTGAGAACATAGAGCTGACATCTGGACAACAGCGGCCGAATCACCTCGAACGAAGGATTCTCGGTGGTAGCACCTATCAGCGTAACAATACCCTTCTCTACCGCACCCAAAAGCGAATCCTGCTGACTCTTGGAGAAACGGTGAATTTCATCAATAAACAATATAGGAGAAGCCGAATTAAAGAATCTACCACTCTTTGCTCTTTCTATCACCTCGCGGACATCCTTTACGCCACTGGTCACCGCGGAGAGGGTGAAGAACGGCACCTTGATGGTTTGTGCCACGATTTGAGCAAGGGTAGTCTTGCCCACTCCAGGGGGTCCCCAGAGGATAAAAGAGGATATGCGCCCTGCGTCAATCATCTTGCGCAGCACGGCCCCCTCACCTACCAAATGCTGCTGTCCTACATAGTCAGCAAGCGTGTGAGGTCTCATTCTTTCAGCTAACGGTTCACTCATAGTACGTGCAAAGGTAATGAAAAAAATCGAATTCCAAATAAAAAAGTGACCAAAAACACAAAAAAACAGCAAGAAAATTTGGATATATAAAAAGAAGTACTTACTTTTGCACACACAAACACAATTGAAGATGAATAAAGATAAAATATTAACACTGAAGAATGTTACTAAAAGTAGCATTTGGGAATTGCAGGAGAACGATGTGTTCCGTCTTTGGGAAGCAGCAGAAAAGGATGCTGACCTCAAGGATTACCAGAACAAGTATATCGCAGTGATCCGCAGCGCATTCGAAATGGAACCAGTGACGGTAGACCGTCCTGAAGTGATTGACAAACTGATGGCACGCGGCTTTAAGATTGGCACTTTCCGTATCAACGACAAGAAAGAAAAGTATGCCATCAAAAAGCGCCCTATCATGCGTGTTACTGATCTTACTTACGAAAATGTAAGTCACATCACCGCCAATAAGCTCATCGAACTCTTGGAGCGCAACTTTGGTGGTGGCTGGGAGAGTCTGCCTCAGAGCATCCAGGACATCATCGAAAGTAATTTCGACATCAGCACAACTACTCTTCCTGCTGACCGCCTGAAAAAGCCAGGAGGTCTGTACGAGAAAAAGCTCGCCGATGACTACGAAGTGCTCGTGGTACCAAAAGGTTCTTGGGTAGAAGCTATCTTTGCCAAGGAGAAGCCAAAGGTAGAAAAGGTTCGCATGAGATTCGATGATGAGAATGATTTGAAACGCAACGACGACCTGCTCGACCCAGACGAGGATGAAGACGAGGATGCACCAGAAATCGAGGATCACTACAACGATCCAGATGAGGATGACGATGCATTCGATGACGACAAGCTTACTGAGGAAAGCTACCGTACTACCTTCGAAGACCCGGAGAACCTCGGTCTTGATGATGCAGAAGACGTAGCCGACGATGATTATTAATTCAGTTTATACATTATTATAATATAAAGAGAAATGAACGCATTAATTGGATTTGTTGCATTGATCGCTGTGGGCCTCGTAGGTTGGGCGATTGCAGAATTTAAGTACAAGGCTTTCACTTTCACCCGTTCAGAAAAGGACATCGAGGAAGAGAAAGAGCTTGAAGAGCAGAAACGCGCAGAGGGTTTCAAGGAGATGAACATCCGCGACATCATGCGCAAAAACTCAACCAATGGTTATAACGCAGTAGGTTAGTATTATGTTAATTTACCTATGCTTATGATACAGTATATCATCATAGCAATCATATTGGCGGCATGCGTCACGTATGCCGCCATTTGTATCTACCGCTCCATCAAACAAGCACGAGAGTGTAAAAACTATCAATGTTCAGGTTGCCCATTCGTTAAGAAATGCCAAAAGAACAAAAAGAAAGAGGCTACTCAACGGAAAGAACAAGAGTAGCTCTCATAAAAGAGCTGCTAAAACTACTTTTACTATCATGCAACGAGGAAACCAGACAAAAAATAAAGCATTTCAGAACCCGTTCATTATGAGCAAGATACAAAGAAAGTGATTGTTTTAATTAAAAAAGTTGCATAAAAATTTGGTAGAACCAATAAAAAGTAGTACCTTTGCACTCGCAAATCAGAAATGATTATTCTACACAAGGTGTCTTAACCGAGCGGTTAGGTAACGGTCTGCAAAACCGTGTAGAGCGGTTCGACTCCGCTAGACACCTCATAAAAAAGGAAGTTCTTCAATAAGGACTTCCTTTTTTCATATCTACTCTCCCCCATTTTCATTCCTCATTTCTAGGTATTCATCAAAACCCCCATTTTTAGGTATTGCACAATTATAAAAATCTTCGTACCTTTGCAACCGTAAATGATAAACATCAGAACTGAGGTTATCCTACGAGTAGGAATTGCCCCTTGCCAAAAGCAATTCTGGTGAACGTTTGAAACTTTTAGATAATTGAGACAAAGATAGAAATTAAAATCTTGTTCGCTAATAGAAATAATTCATAATGTTTTTGTATAATATGAGAAGGAGTGCTTATGAAAGTACTCCTTTTGTATATCTATTGTATACCTACCTGCTTGGTTATCAACATCTTATTTATACGAAAAATAATTATCCGTATAATACCTGACAGGTAGGTATACAATAGATATGTTGTAGTTTTGTTACTATTTTGTTACCTAAAATTTGCGAGTAACAAAAAAAATGCTTATCTTTGCAGCAAATTAATAAATGTAGGCTTATGGGAAGGAAGAAAACAATCGACAAGGAGCCAGTCACTATCAGATTCAAGGAACTTGCCAACGGAAACAAGAGTATCTATCTGGACATCTATATGGACGGAAAGAGGAGTTATGAATTTCTCAAACTATACCTCATCCCAGAGGTTGGCAGAGAAAGAGCGAAGGCGAGGGCGAAGAATGCTGAGACGATGGCTAGTGCGAATATCATCAAGGCTCAGAGGGTTCTCGACTTGAAGAACCGAAAGGCAGGAGTATTCAGCAGTAACAAGAACATGCGCTTGGTAGAATGGCTAGACATCGTGAAGGTTGCCAAGCAGAAGGCAAGTAGGTCGGATGAATCCAGCAAGACCATTGAGAATGTGAAGAAGCATATCATCAAGTTCTGTGGCGAGTCTACCAAGATGGTTGACATAGACAAGAAGTTTTGCATGAAGTGGATAGAATATCTGAGAACTGCTACCAAGAGAGGTGGGCAGCCGTTCAGCGAAGTAACCAAGAAGGTGTACCTTACTTGCTTTGGTACGGTTCTGAATCAGGCTGTCCGTGATGGTATCATACAGATGAATCCCCTATCGCTCATAGACCCAAGCTACAAGTTCGGGTCTCCTGAAAGCGAGCGAGTATACCTAGATATTGAGGAGGTGAAGAAACTGGCTGCAACGGAATGCTACAGCCAGCATACCAAGCAAGCATTTATGTTCTCATGCTTTTCAGGTCTTCGTATCTCGGACATCAGGAAGCTGAAATGGAGCGATATAGAAGAGGTGAAGAATCCTGACGGAACATCATCCTACCGCCTGACCAAGACGATGGAGAAGACTCAGCGAGTAGTCAGCTATCAGCTATCCAACGAGGCGATGAAATGGTTGCCTGAAAAGACGGAAGACGAACTGGTATTCTATGAACTATGCCAGCAGCCGAACATCAACTATCATATTAAGGTATGGGCGAAGGCAGCAGGAATCAAGAAGAACATATCCTTCCATACTGCTAGGCACACCTTCGCCACCATGATGCTCACGCTGGGAGCCGACATCTACACCACCAGCAAGCTACTCGGTCACTCCCGAATATCCACTACCGAGATTTACGCTAAGATTGTGGATAAGAAGAAGGATGAGGCAATGGGACTGATTGATAAGTTCTTCGATAAGGAATAAAAAAAATCTCTGTAAGGTAGCTAGCCTTGCAGAGATTTTTATTTTTCTAGTTGGGAAAATATTTTTTCCTAGTTAGGGAAAATTATTTTTCTCACTTACCATATTTCTTATCGAGCTTCTTCTTTAGCCAAGGTTTCATTGCTCCTATAATTCCAAAGATGATGGCGAAAGCCACACAGAAAAGTACTGGTCCAGCCTTAAAACCAAAATTTTCCATCACAACGAAGATAGTAACCATGATTGCCCATAAGACAAAGAATGTCGCTACCAATACCGAATAATAAACAAAGTTCTTCATACTATATATATTTTAATTTAATAACATATCTTGCAAGGAGTTCTGCCCATATCCTCAGCTTCCTCCTCACTTACCTCTTCAATTTCTCCTGAGCAACGAGAGAGACCTTTGCAATCTCGCTCGCAATGGTAACGCTTGGATGAACTGCCAGTACAGATAAAAACATTATCACTAGATACAGCCGACTTTACGGCAGACTCCTTCTTCTCAGGTTCTACATCAGCAGACTTCTTGGAAGAACTGCTGCATGATGTCATCAGGATGATGGCTAAAAGTAATACTATATGTTTCATACAAATCATTAAAATTGTAAATCTGCCGCCCAGTTAACCCCAGTAGGTTTACGATATTTGAAATTCTCTAAGTAATCATACATATCATCATCAATACATATATGGCATGATTTTTTCAGCAAAGATTTATCCATATCTTTTAATAGTATTCTCTTTACGCCTGAGCCACATTTAATGCTTCTTGAAACATCAACATCATCACCATCCTCATCTGTAGCATATCCACTAAGAGTTCCACCTTCATTTATTGCACCACAACTTAATTCTGTATGCAATACTCCAACTTGGTCAACATAAACGTATTTACCTACTCTATTGCAAGGCTTTTTGCTTTCTGCATCTTTCTTTGCTTGTGCAATAGAATCAGCAATCTCCATTTGCCGTTCTACTTTTTTCTTTTCAGCAGCTTCATTACTCTTTATTTTAGAATAAGTAATACCTCCAACACCAATTATTAATATCAAAACAATCCAAATCAAACAAGATTTATCCATATCTACCACATTTTAATTATCCTACATTTGCTTGTCTCATGCTACCGCCTAAGATAGACAATAGCTGGTCGTAGCGTTTCTCCAGTTCCTCGTACTTTGCCTTCCAGACAGAATCATCCTGATGAGACTCTTCTATCTTAGGTTCTTCATGATGAGGAGTCTCAGCAACCATATAAGATGAATCATCTGCATCTTGGTTGCTATACATAGTACCTACCCCACGCATCAACCACTCAGCAGACACGTCAGGATAAGCTACAAGAACTTTGGCAACAACGTTTGCAGATAAAGTACGCTCACCCTTCAACTGAGTATTAAGGGTAGTTTGAGACATATCGACTAACTTTGATAGAGCATTAACCGATACTTGCTTATCCTCTAAAATTAGCATAATTCGCTGATAAATAGTTACTTCCATACATTTTACATTTATAAATCATACTTAATTATTCATAATCGGTTAATAATTTCTTGCTAAAAATTTGGTGAATTAGCAAGAAATGACTACCTTTGCACTCGTAAACAACAAGTTGCTTAATTATTAGAAGCAAAAGTACAATAAAAAATTAAGATATGCAAGTAAAAAAGATAAAAATTATCAAAGTTTCGCTTGAAGGACGAAAAAAACTTGCTGAGCGATATGGTTGCTGTAGAGAAACAATCTTCAACGCTCTTGCATTTAGAAGTCAGAGCAAGCAATCCGAAAGCATCAGGCATGATGCCCTGAATGAGTTCGGAGGAGTTGAGACCGATAAGGTCATGTTCTACTAATAATAAAGAAGGAGGAATCCTATGAATGAAATTTCGACTATTGTAGATGGTGACCGAATGACATCACTACAGATTGCAGAGATTACTGGTAAGCCACACGCAGATGTGATGAAAGCCATCCGAAAGATGGAGCCAGCATGGTCTAAAATCAACGAAGGAAATTTTTCCTTGGTTGATTACCAAGACAAAAAAGGCGAGACGAGACCTTGCTACTCTCTCAATAAAGAAGAGTGTCTCTACATCGCCACCAAGTTCAACGATGAAGCGAGAGCCAAGTTGATTAAACGATGGAAGGAACTGGAGGAGCAACATCAAAAGCCATCCGTCCCTCAGAACTATCTCGAAGCTCTCAAATCTCTGGTCAAGGCTGAGGAAGAGAAACAGCAGCTAGCTTTGGAAAATAAGAAGCAGCAGGAACAAATACTCACTATCAGCAAGACGAACATGGAACTCGGCAACAAGATTACCGAAATGCTGCCTAAGGTTAGCTACTACGACAAAATCTTGCAGAGTAATGCCACCATGACTGTTACTCAGATTGCTCAGGACTACGGAATGAGTGCCATGAGGTTAAACAAGGAGTTGGAGTCTATGAGAATCCAACACAAGGTAAGAGGTCAATGGATATTGTTTGCCCAGTTCTTAGAAGGTGGATATGTTCACAGCAGAGCAGTAGACATATTAAGGAGTGATGGTCGGCACGATGTGAAGTACAACACCGAGTGGACAACGAAAGGAAGAATCTTCCTATATGAATCACTCAAAGCGAAGGGCATTCTCCCCTTGATAGAGCAGGAGAACACTCCCAGCGATAAGAGCACTGGTAGAACAGAGCCAGCCAAGGCAGCTAGTGCCAGTCAACAAACCATCAAATTCAACTGATATGATAGACAAAGAGATTAAGGAGCAGCTAGACCGCATAGAGCAGTATTCGCTCATAGCTGCAAAGAATGTGCTCAACATTAATGAAGCTGCAATCATTCTTGGTATGACGGTTAGAGGAGTGAGAGAGAACGTCAGGAACCGCATCATTCCTTGCTATAAACCAAATGTCAACCGACTCTACTTCAAGAAGAGCGAGTTGGAAGAGTGGATGACTCAGAATCGAAGGAAGAGCATGGCAGAGTTGAAATCAGAGGCAGCAGCCTATTGTTTTACCCATTAAACAGATAAACTTATGATAGCAGATGTAATGTTGATAGCTAGCGTAATCACTATCGCTGTTGCCGTTAAGGAAATTCACTCCTACTTCAAGGAGGTAGGCAAGTAAGAAATATGGAGATTGAACCTCACAAGAATAGTTAAGTATTAAGTTATTAATGTGTTAAGTCTTATAATGTTTCAGTCATCGAAAAGAGCAGAGGTTTTTTGGAGTTTGCTACTCCCAGTCTCCACTATAACTTTGTCGTTATAATTTTACATGTTTTAAGTTTTTTACCCAGCGCAAGTAACTCAGTTGGTAGAGTGCGAAGGTTTATGAGACTTCGAGGTCGTGGGTTCGAGTCCCACCTTGCGCCACATATCGCCCGATTCCAAGGCTTTGTATCGGATAGGATAAACCTTCCTAGAGAGGTACACGTACCCAAAAGGAGCATCATTAACCACAGATGGTGTTTAGACGTGGAAGTGGCAAGCGAGTACATACACCTGATAGGTGGAATTTGGAAAAACTTGGAGTTCACTTGTGAAGAAGCAGACCTGATGCCGTGACCCTTATATAATAAGGTAGCATCTAAAGGTAGGAGCGCACAACTACAAATCGGTTCTAATGCAGCCAGCAAGATTTCTTTTCATATTCGGTTTAATAGTTATAATTGGTTATTTTATAGAAATCAGATATATCACAATATGTGCGATTACTAGTGCTGGGAGTCCTAAGCCTCCATGAATGCAGAAGGGAACCAAGGAGCGATTCAGCATCCGGCAAGATTGTATAGATGTCGCTCCACGGAGGTGGCAGTTTTAATCATATTCATTTTACTGCCCCTCCTTTTCTAAAGGAAATTGCAAATATTGACATATTAAAATTTACCATACAGATTACATTTGCGATGCGGTAGCGACCGCTCAGGTTAAACTAAAATAAAATTCATTCTCCCCACCATTCGTGAGAATCGTGGGGTTTTTAATTTGAACATTTAAACCATACAATATGAGATATAAAGCAAATAGTTGTCACGATTGTCTGTTCTCGACCATGTGTGACAACCCGAATAAGAAACCAGATGGTGGCTACAAATGCAGCCGCTATGAATGGAAATATCAATAACAACTTAATACATATAAGATATGAAAGAACTTATCGCAATTCAGTCAGAACTGAAAGCCCCGAAGAGTCAGTTCAACAAATTCGGTGGCTACAAGTATCGCAAGGCTGAGGACATCTTAGAAGCTGTCAAGCCTTTACTCGCCAAGCAGAAATGCACGCTAACCATTACAGATGATATTGTGATGGTAGGCAACCGCATTTATGTTAAGTCTACCGCCACTATCAAGAACGAGAAGGGCGAGTGCGAAACAACAACTGGTTGGGCTAGAGAAGAGGAAACCAAAAAGGGTATGGATGGCAGTCAGATTACTGGAGCATCATCCTCTTACGCTCGAAAGTATGCTCTCAACGGTCTCTTTTCCATTGATGATAATGCTGATTCTGATACCACCAACGATGGGCAGCATCAGGAAGCGCAGCAGCAAACACAGACTCAGCAGCCAAACACCCAGCAGCCAGCATCCCCTCAGTACCACCCGAGCGACCTGAACGAAGGATTGGGTTATCTGAGCAGATGCGTTAGTAAGGACAATCTGGTATGGGTAGTTCAGACATACAAGCCGCTCACCGCCAGCCCTCAGTTCATGCAAGCAGTATCAGCTAAAAAGAAAGAATTAGGATTACAATAATATGACAGCAGAAACAAAGAAAATAACCCTGAATGTGCCAAAGGTCACATTCATTGAGGAATCTCATCAGTACTTCATTGGCAAGAAGGAACTGAAAGGTGTAACAGGAACGCTCATAAAGAAAGCCTTCCCCGACACCTACAAGAATATACCTGAGGCAGTACTGAAAAAGGCAGCAGAGCGAGGAGGTCTTATCCATAACACCTTTGAAACCTTCTGTTCTATCTTCGATGCAGACATCAAGCAGTACCCGAACCCTACAGAAGAGCTTCTTGCCTTCCATAGTATGTTAGTCGCATACGATTTACACTATGTCGCATCCGAGTATCTTGTTACAGATGGCGAGAACTTCGCATCTGCCATTGATGGAATCTTTGCCGATAAAGAAGGCAACATCTATCTGGTAGATTACAAGACCACCGCCACCCTTCACTACGACAACGTATCGCTCCAGCTATCAATCTATGCCAAATGGTTCGAGGAGCAGAATCCTGACTTGAAGGTGAAGGAGATTGTTTGTATGTGGTTCAAGAACGGACAGAGCAAGTTCCAGCCGCTACCTAGGGTAGCAGATTATCAGATTGACGATTTAATCAACGCTTATCTCGCTGATGATGCAGAGTATCAATATAAGGTGGAAGTTCCTGAGCAGTTCTCGGCACTAGAGCAGGAGTACAGACTAGTTTCCGCTCGTATGGATGCCCTGAAAATTAAGCAGGATGATTTGAAGGAGCAGATAATGAAGATGATGGAAGACAATAAGCAGAAATCCATCAAGACCAACATCGGTTCTTACTCTTATGTGGCAGCTACCACCAAGAAAACCTTCGACACGAAGCTGTTCAAAGACACGGAGCCAGAACACTACGAGTACTATCTGAAAGAAACGACCACCAAGCCGTCAATAAGAATCAAACTTAATTAAGTATAGATATGAACGTAAAGTTTACAGGCAAGATTATTGCAGCAGGGCAAGTTCAAATGGGAACTTCCCAAAACGGAACCCAATGGAGTTCTTGTGAATACACTATCGAAGAGTTGAACGAGCAGTACCCTTCAAGAGCCGTTATCTCGGTATATGGCTCAGACAAGTTGCAGCAGTTCAACATTCAGTTAGGAGAAATCATCACCGCCCACATCGGATTGAAGGCACGCCAGTCTAAGGAAGGACGTTGGTTCAATCAGTTGGACTGCTGGAAGGTGGAGCGACCAAATGGTCAGCAGCAAGGTCAGGTTGTCCAGAGTCAGGTTGGTGCAGCACCTCAGCCAGTTGGTGGGTATTACCAACCACAGCAACAGCCAATACCTCTGAGCCAGCCACAGCAGTTTCCCCCTCAGGTTAATGCAAGCGGTCAACCTATTCAGCAGAACGCTCAATATGCAGGTGGTCAGCAGCAGGGTCTTCCCTTCCCTGCCCCAAATCAATAATATATAAGGTATGGAAATCCATCTAGTAAGAACCTCCACTGGTCTTCGCCCCTACACGGATGATGATTACGAGGAAATGAAAAAGATAAAGGTTGGTTCCATCGTCAAGGCAAACATAGTTCGACCAAGGAACATCAAGTTTCATCGCAAGTTCTTCTCCCTTATCAGAGCAGCATGGGATTGTCTAACCGAGCAGCAGCGCACAAACCTACGTTCTATAGACACTTTCCGTGAGCAGCTTCTGATAACATCAGGATTCAGCGAACCGCTTTACGACCTCAACGGACAGAAGTTCTTGGAGCGAGCCAAGTCTATCTCCTTCGCCAAGATGGATGAGCCAGCCTTCAATGAAGTATATAGTAGAGTCTTAGACACCATCCTCACGATACTCTATGCAGATGGTGTTACAGAAGACGAATTTAATAATATTTTACAAAATTATAGTTGATATGACACGTAGAAACGACAAGCGCAACAACAGACGTAATCGTCAGCGCAACAACACCCCAGAGTTACCACCATTTGCACAGATGCTTTTCGGAGCAATCGTTGGCAAAGGTGTAGACATGATTGCCAAGAAGATGGCAGAGATTGCCGAGGAAGAGACTCCTGATATTCATGCAGAAGGCATCAGTAATCAGGACGTTACCAACATCAATAACGGAAAGGCAACCTTATCTAAGTTGCGCATTCCTGCTGATGGTTCGGCAGTAGAGTACCCTATCCCTGATAACCTCCAGTTCTTCTTCGATGAGGAAGGTAAGTTGATGGTTCGTCAGAAGATTGAAGGAGACGAGAATTCTACTGATGCAGGGGAAGGCAAGCCTATCACTTATGATGATATTTGCAAGGAGTTGTTCTTGGACAAGAAAACATACTGGCTTGGTGATAAGAAAACCAACTGTCTATATTCAGATGAATATAACTATAACGACCTTAACAACTGCACTAACTTGGCTCAGGCAAAACATGTAGCTGCTTTCATCAAGTTGCAGAACATCGCCAAGTATCTCAATAAGGGATGGAAGCCTAAGTTCGACAACAAGACCCAAAACTGGCAAATTAATTACTATAATGGAGAATACTTGCCTAAGTACATTTCTTTATTTGACGATGCCGTTGTTTGCTTTTCATCAAAGAAAGCAGCACTCGAAGCCATCCGCATCATGGGAAAAGAATCTCTCTACGACCTTTTCAACAAAGATTGGTAATGGCAAGCTACGCTGAAATCAAAGCTAAGCTACAGCAGGAAGGCAAGAAGATACGCAAGCGTTTATCCTACGATGAGCACAACTTGCAAGCCGCAGAGGTCAGGTATATCCGTGGGGTATATCCTGACCTTGAAGGAGTCTTCTTTGCCGTTCCTAATGGTGGCAAGCGAACCTCCCTACAAGCCGCATGGCTCAAAGAAGAAGGTATGAAGGCAGGAGTATCTGATATGCTCCTCCTGAAGCGCACCTCCCAGTACGGTTTTCTCTGCATCGAAAATAAGACTCCCAAAGGTAGGCAGGAACCCGAACAGAAGGTATTCCAGCATGAAGTAGAACGACATGGTGGCAAGTACATCATCGTCCGCTCTATAGATGAATTTATCCAAGCAATCGACAATTATTTAAATGGTGAACTATGACAGATGAAATCAAACAAGCCATCCAGCTTCTAGAAGAGAATGGCTACAAGATTACTGCTCCACCAAAGGAAGTCAAAGACGAATATACCTTTGAGCGAGCATGGAACTTGTACGATAAGAAAGTTGGCTGCAAAACCAAGCTCGAGAAGAAATGGAACTCCATGAGTCTGAAAGACCGCAAGGCAGCTATAGAGTATATTCCTCTCTATGTAATCTCACAGCCCGACAAGCAGTACAGAAAGAACTTCCAAACCTTCCTTAACCAGCGAGGTTGGGAAGACGAACTCATCGGAGCAACACCACCGCCAGCAGCCGTTAACGAGAACCCTTCCGAAATCAGTCAACTCATCGCAAAGACGAAGGCTGAACAGAACGTAACAAATGCGGATAAGGACAACGTTTTCAAAACTCGCATTACTGGAATGATAGAGCTTCTGCAAAAGAATCCTCATAGCCTATGCCGAAAGCAGTTGGAGATATATCGTGATAACGGAACCTTAGAACGCTTGGGCATCCAATGGAATCCATAAACCACAAATCTGTTTACCAAAATGATAGCAATCAGTAAGTACAACAAGCAGCATCCTCTCAGAGTCTTTGAGGCATTCGCAGGATATGGCAGTCAGAGCCTAGCCTTCAAGTACCTCAAAGATAAGCATCCTGAGTTCGACTTCAAGATAGTGGGCTACTCAGAGATAGAACCATCAGCCATCCAAGCCTACGGACTCCTGCACGGAAGAGATATACCTAACTATGGAGACGTGACTAGGATAGACTGGAATGAGGTTCCCAACTTCGACTTCATATCATGGTCTTCACCTTGCCAAGATTTCTCCAATGCAGGACTTCGCCAAGGAGCAGAGGAAGGCAGCGGCACACGCTCATCCCTTATCTTTCAGGAGAAGAGAATGCTGGCAGTGAAGAAACCGAAGTATGTGATGCTAGAGAATGTGAAAGGTCTACTCACAGAGAAGATGAGGAAGTACTTCTTCCAGTACCTCAAAGACCTTGACTCCTTCGGTTACACCTCCTTCTACAAGGTACTGAATGCAAAAGATTACGGAATCCCTCAGAATCGTGAGCGTATCTTCGTTATCTCCATACTCAGAACAGAGGACGAGCCGAACCCAGAGTATCACTTCCCTTCGCCTATCAAGTTAGTAGGGTGTCCAGTTCTCTGTTCTTAAAAACAAGCTGGAAACATCCCTGTTAATTG
>ERZ827197.880-NODE-880-length-29845-cov-11.140953_pt1 | contig 29845 bp, 25 predicted proteins | sample MGYA00519867_ERZ827197 | MGnify/ENA primary metagenome ERZ827197 (study PRJEB31778, sample SAMEA3449278) | human gut metagenome | biome: human gut; feature: human-associated habitat; material: faeces | place: United Kingdom | collected 2010/2012 ...
ATCGTTGTCAACTGCATCATTCTGGGCCGTGCCGAGATGTTTGCCTGCAAGAACAGCGTTGTGGATTCTGCACTGGATGGCCTGGGCATGGGCTGCGGCTACATCCTGACCATGCTGCTCATGTCCTCCATCCGTGAGATCATCGGCAGCGGCACCTGGATGGGCATTACCCTCATCCCCGAGAGCGTGGACCGCATGACCGTCATGAACTCTGCGCCGGGCGGCTTCTTCGTCTTTGGCTGCCTGATGGCCGGCTGTGTCTGGCTGGAGCGCAAGCTGAACAAGCCCATTGAGCGCAAAACCTGCGGCGATGTGATGCTGGAAGAAATCGACAAAGCAAAAACCGAGGAAGGGGGTGCTAAGGAATGAGCCAGACTGTTGCAACCTTTGCTACCATCTTCTTTAGCATGATCCTTGTTAATAACTATGTTCTGGTCCAGTTCCTTGGCATCTGCCCGTTCCTGGGCGTTTCCAAAAAGCTGGATTCCTCCGTTGGTATGGGCGCGGCTGTTATTGCAGTCATGGTGATCGCAACCGCTGTTACCTTCCCGCTGCAGATCTTTTTGCTGGATGCCAACGGCCTGGGCTATATGCAGACGGTCATCTTTATTCTGGTCATCGCTGTGTTGGTCCAGCTGATCGAAATTGTGCTGAAGCGTTACGTTCATGCACTGTATCAGTCCCTTGGCGTGTACCTGCCGCTGATCACCACCAACTGCTGTGTGTTGGGCGTGACCATCCTGGCTGTGCAGGATTACACCAAGGTTTATGAGGCACAGGGCTTTGGTATGGCTTATGCCGAGGCTTTGATCTGCGCCGCCGGTGCAGGTGTGGGCTTCCTGGTTGCCATGCTGCTGTTCTGCGGCGTTCGCCAGCGCGTGGAGCGCTCCAACCCGCCGGAAAGCTTTAAGGGCCTGCCTATCACGCTGGTGTCTGCTGCCATTACTGCCATGAGCTTTATGGGCTTTGGCGGTCTGGTAGAAAACATCATCGCCGCACTGATGTAAGGGGGAGAAATCGATGAATAGTATTGCCTTCGCCGTCATCGTGCTTGTTGTTCTGGGCTTGGCGGGCGGCATTATTCTGGTGCTGGCTTCCAAGTTTATGGCTGTGTACGAAGACCCGCGCATTGCGCAGATCACCGAATGCCTTGCAGGCGCCAACTGCGGCGGCTGCGGCTATGCCGGCTGTGCTGACTATGCAAAAGCGATTGTTGAAAACGGCGCACCCACCAATAAGTGCGCCCCCGGCGGTGCCAAAGCCACCGAGGCTGTCAACGCCATTATGGGCACTGAGAGCGCCAGCGGCCCGGCCCTGCACGCTGTTGTAAACTGCAACGGCGGCAACGGCAACTGTGGCACCCGCTTTGAATACCACGGCATTCCCACCTGCGCCGCTGCTGCTGCCATTGCCGGCGGTCCCAGCGCCTGTGCATTTGGCTGCCTGGGCTATGGCGACTGCACCCGCGCCTGCCAATTTGACGCTATCCATGTGGTAAACGGCAGCGCTGTTGTGGACCGCGAAAAGTGCACCGGCTGCTCCGCCTGTGTGGCAGCCTGCCCGCACCATGTCATCAGCCTGAAGCCGATGGCCCCGCAGCCCGCGGTGCTGTGCTCCAACAAGGACAAGGGCCCCGCTGTGATGAAAGCCTGCAAGGCAGGCTGCATTGCCTGCGGCATGTGCGTGCGCAACTGCCCGCAGCAGGCCATTACCCTGGTCAACAATGTTGCTGTTATCGATTACGCCAAGTGCTCCTCCTGCGGCACCTGTGTTACCAAGTGCCCCAAGAAGGTTATCCATTGGGTTGATGGCCAGCCCGCCGTTGCCGGTGAGCCTGCTTGATGCAGCGTGATTGCTGATTGGGTTTGAATCTGTAAAAAGCATCCCCGTACCCTTTGCCGGGTGAAACCGGCAGGGAACGGGGATGTTTTTGGTTTGAGGGGGAAAAGGGGGAAATAGGGGATGATAAGAATATTCGGCAAATGAAAAATATCAATAAAACCGTCAGGGCAATACCGCATAATTCTAAGTGCCGATACGGTGAGCGAGGTGCGGCAGATGCTAAGCCAAAAGCGCAGATAATACTGGATGCTGCAAAGGTGAGCGCCGCCAGTGGCGGAAACAGCGAACCGAAGCAGGGGCAGCGGTCGCAGAGTGCGAGGGGCTTTTGCCCCCGAAGCACGATGCGGGTACCGCAACCCGACATTATCGAGCATTTTGGCAACGCAGATGCCGTGCCGCAGCCGCCGGAGCGGTGCTTAAGCCGCAAGGCGGGAATTATGCGGTGTTGCCTTAAAACAGCCGCTCTTTCGGGTAAAAACCGCTGGCGTGCATGGCGGCCAGGGCGGCAACCAGCTCCGGTTTGTCCTCACGGTAGGTAATGCCGTGCCACTTGTCCGGGGTGGTCAGCACCTTTACTTCCGCTTTGCCGGTTTCCAGCGCTTCCGTTACCACGGTGGGCAGGTAATACTCGCACTTGAGCGGGTTGCCCGGCAGGCTGCTGCGCAGAAAATCTACAAACCCGGCTTTGGCCTCGGTGATGAAATCCGGGGTAAAGCCCCACATGTTCATCGAAACGACCGTATCCGCGGGCAGGTCCACCCAGGTCTCGCCGCCGTCTTCCGTGTAATGGATACCACTATCATAAGTTTCAATGCGGGTGCGCTCCGTTACCGTGTCAAGATTTCCGTCAGCATCTGTTACGCAGACACCACGGCTGACGGAACCGTTGGTGCTGACCGTGTTGCCCAAAAGATACCCCACCATCACCCAAGGATATTTCGGGCCGGTGTGCCCGGCGCTCAGGTAATTGTAGATCAGCTCAAAGCAGGTGCGGCCGTAATAATCATCGGCATTGATGACAGCGAACGGCGCATCAATCGCATCGGCAGCAGACAAAATGGCATGAGCGGTGCCCCACGGCTTGATGCGGCCCTCCGGCACGGTAAAACCTTCCGGCAGAATATCCAGCTCCTGATACGCATAGCGCACATTTAGCCCGGCCTTTTCGGCGCGGGCACCCACAGTGGATTTGAACGCGTCTTCGATTGCATGCTTGATGATGAACACGACCGTTTCAAACCCGGCGCGGTGGGCATCGAACAGGCTGTAATCCAGAATCGCTTCCCCGGCGGGGCCAACGGCCTCGATCTGCTTCAGGCCACCGAACCGGCTGCCCATGCCGGCTGCCATAATGACAAGGATCGGCTTTTTTGCGGTATCTTTCATGAAAATATAAACTCCTTTTCCTAATGGGCGAACACAGTGTGCAAGATGATGAAAAATGATTGGATTACTATGCTGCCCAATCTAGCAGGTAAACCAGTATGAGGGGGATCAAAAAATAAACTCTGCTGTTTTTATGATACACTTTTAAGAATCTGGTTGCAAGGAGGTAAATAAATTCGGCAAAATAATATATGCTTTTACAGGCTGGGTATGCTATAATAAGCGTGATTCATAAAAGTAATACCCATTTGATATAAGTGATACCAATTTGAGATAGAGGGATACAACCGGGAGGTGCAGGATATGGCAGAAGAACATGATACCGTGCGCGGGCTGGTGCTTGCGGGCGGCGGCGCAAAGGGAAGTTATCAGGTTGGTGTGTATCAGGCACTGATGAAACTTGGCTGGCTGCCGGATGTGATCACTGGTGCCAGTGTGGGCAGCCTGAACGCAGCATTGTTTGTGATGGGCAAGGTGAACGAAGCGGCAGACCTGTGGCGCAGCCTGGATAACCACGGCGTGCTGGAACTGCCAGAGGGCAAAACGCCGGAGGAACTGCGTGATTTCTTGTTGGAAACTCTGCGCGGCGGCGGGCTGAACACCGAACCGCTGGGTCAGACCATTGACCAGTACATGGACGAGAACGCCATCCGGGCATCCCACATCAAGTACGGTTTGGTGATTACCGAAATGAACACCCTGCGCAGCGTGCAGTGTACGCTGGATGATATCCCGCAGGGGCAGCTGAAAGATTATATGCTGGCCTCTTCCGCCTGCTTCCCGGCGCTGCGTCCCTATGAGATTGACGGGGTAAAGTACATTGACGGCGGCTGGCGGGACAATATGCCGCTGGAGCTGGCCGCCAAAATGGGGGCAACCGAGCTGATCGGCGTGGATGTGGATGGCGTTGGGCTGACCCGCCCCAACCTGACCGGTCTGCCTACCCGCATCATCCGCAGCCATTGGGACTTGGGGCCGCTGTTTGATTTTGACGGTGTGCGTGCCGCCAAAAACATTGCCCTGGGCTATATGGATACCATGCGGGAATTTGGCCGCCTGGGCGGTACGGCGTATGGCATTCTGCCCGATGAAAACAGCTTTATGCAGGACTTTGCCGCTGAATACCAGGCCCAGCTGAGCGCGGCAATCTCCCGCGCGCCGACCCTGGCGCTGACCGAAGCACTGGCCCGCCAGCATAAGCATTACCCGGCGGCGTTCTCCGAAAATTTGACCGCCCCCACCCGCGGCGCGATTGCCCCGCTGGAACTAGCGGCGGAGATGGTGGATGTGCCGAGTGAAGTACCCTATACTCCCAAACTGCTGGCCCTGACTTTTATGGGTCAGTGCGATAAAGACCCCGCGGACCGCTATAAGACCCTGCTTGGCCGGGAAGAGGGCAATATCCTTGGCGAAGCCGCCATGGCAACAGCCGTGCCGGAAGACTTTGTTACCGCGCTGGTCAGCCATACTTTAAGCAAAATGCCGTCGGCAAAATTCCTGTAAGACTGCACAGACAAGAAGGTTCAACAAGGAGGACAACATGCAAACTTTTCAGGGATTGGCAGTGTCCGATGGCTTAACAGTCGGCCCTGTTGTTCGCATTGACCGCGGTGCGGCGGGCCTGCACCGCATTGTGTGCGACCCGTTCCGGGAGCGTGCCCTGTACGAGGCTGCCATTGTGCTGGCAAAAGATGAACTGAACCGCCTGCAGCAGCACGCCTGCGGGCAGGATGCCGATATTTTAATGTTCCAGATTGCCCTGTTGGAGGATGAATCCTTCACCAACGAAATTGGCGATTACATAGCCGCCGGTGCCGGCAGCGCTGCCGCCGTGGAGCGTGCGGAGCAGATTTTTGCAGGCCGCTTAAAAAACGTGGATGATGATTACATCCGGGAGCGCAGCGTGGATGTGTGCGATGCCTGCCGCCGCGTGGTGGATATTTTGGATGGCCGCCCCAGCCGCCGTCTGCACCTGACGGAGCCCAGCATCCTGGTGGCAGAGCTGTTTTACCCCAGCGATCTGTTTGGTCAGGCACCGGGCATGATCCTGGGGCTTGCCTCGGAAACGGACAGTGAAACCAGCCACGCCGCCATTATGGCGCGCAGCATGGGCATCCCGGCGGTATTCCAGCTGGGCAAGGGGGTAGCCGCTGCTGCGGCGGGCTGCCGCGCAGTGGTGGATGCTGAACACGCCCAGCTGATCATTGACCCCACCGCCGCCCAGCTGCGGCAGGTGAAAGCACGGCGGCAGGAGCTGCAAAACAGCAATGCCCTGCCCGACCCGTTGGCTGCGGCCCCCTGCCGCACGCGGGACGGCACGCCGTTTGTTCTGCTGGCCAGCGCAGCCTGCGCCGCACCAGAGGCCATCCAGAAAGCCATTCAGGCGGGGGCTTCCGGCATTGGACTGCTGCGTACGGAATCCGTTGTAATCAAGGAGCTGACTGAAGCCCAGCAGGTGGAAGCCTATAAAACATGCATCAAGAACAGCGGCGGCAAACCCATTACCGTACGCACCTGCGATTGGGCTGCGGACGACTGCGGCCAATGGATGGATGGCATGCAGACACGGATGGAGGAAGAGACCACGGCGCTTACCCAGCTTTCCGCCCTGATGCAGGCTGCAGTGGAGGCACCGGAAGGTGCCTTGCAGGTGCTGTTCCCCATGATCCCCGATGTGGATGCTTGGCGCACCCGCATGGATCAGATGAAGCGCTGCAACGAGAGCCTGAAAGAAAAAGGTTTGCCGTTCTGCGGGAATCTGCCCGTTGGCTGCTTGATCGAAATCCCCGCCGCTGCGTTGATGGCAGGGGAGATCATTGACGCCGGGGCTGACTTTTTGGCCGTGGACCTGGACGATTTGGTGCAGTATACCTGTGGTGTTTCCCGGCGGGAAAAGCCCACCCCCGCCGATAACCCTGCCGTGCTGCGTTTGGTGCAGGATATGATGCACGCAGCCCAGACGCGCGGCGTGCCGCTGTACCTGTGCGGCATTATGCAGAAAGACCTGGAAACCATGCCCGCTTTCATGCGCATTGGTGTGCGCAATTTCTGCGTGGAATCCGTTCACATCAACACCCTCAAAAGCATTCTGATGCAAACCGAACTATAAAAGTCTCCCCGCACCCTTTGCCGCCTACGGCATATGATAAGGGTGCGGGGAGAATTTTTAATGAATAGAGAATAATGAATAAAGAATAATGTAGGTGGACCGCCTCGCGCTGCTCGGCTCAAAAAAGAAGGTACAAAGCTATTTTAATGTGCGTGCGCGGCACGCACACCAACATTATTCTTTTATTCTTTTTTAATTTTTATTTCGTATTATTCCAGGTTCCCCGTCAATGTCATGACGGCGGAGAGGACGGCGAGGGGAGCGGTTTCACAGCGGAGGATGCGGGGGCCGAGGCCAACGGTAACGGCGCCGCATTCGGCAGCGCGGGCAGCTTCCTCGGCGGCAAAACCGCCCTCACTGCCGGTCACCACGGCGATCCGTTTTGCACGGTTTCCCGGTTCTTTGTTGAAAACTTCCCGCAGCGAAACACCGCCGCACTCGTAAAAGAAGAGCACGAGGTCATAGTCCTTGAAGCGGTCGCACACGGCGTTAAAATCCGGTAGGGGAAGCTCCACCGTGGGCAGAATGCCGCGGCCGCACTGCTTGGCGGCTTCCACAGCCACGCGGCAGTAGCGCTCGTTTTTTGCTTCCTCTTTTTTGGGGGCAGCTACACAGTAGCGGCTGAAAAAAGGCACAACATTGGTCACGCCCAGCTCCACGCTGTGGCGGATGGTATCTTCCAGCTTGCCCAGCTTGGGGTACCCGGCAAACAGTGTTACTTCAACACTGGGCTCTGCGGCGCTGGGGTAGCCCTCGGTCACGGTAAACTCCACCCGGCCTGGCTGGATGGAGGTAATGGTGCCCACATACTCCACAGCGTGGGCGTCACACAAAATCACGTTTTCACCAATTTTGGCGCGCATAACGTCAGCCAGGTGGTGGGCGTCGGTGCCGTTCAGGGCGGCGCGGCCATTGCCAACTTCGGCGGTAAAATAGCGGTGCGGCATAGCGTTTATACCTCCGCGGCGTTTTTGCAGATCACGCAAACCCAGCCGCGCTTTTCTTTGATCTCAACCGGCTCCAGCCCGGCGGCACGCAGCCCGGCCAGCACTTCGTCCTTGCGGGTATCGATAATGCCGGAAGCAATGAACCGTGCACCCGGCGCCATCAATACCGGCACATGCGGCGCAAGGGACAAGATAGCCGCCGCCACAATGTTTGCGGTGATGATGTTGCATTTGCCGCTGGCTTTGTCAGAAAGATCGCCCACCAGCACGGTAAAGTGCTCGGCCACGCCGTTTCGCTCGGCATTCTCGCCGGCGGTGCGCACGCACATGGGGTCAATATCCACGCCCTCGGCTTCGGCAGCGCCCAGCTTCAACGCAGCAATGGCCAGAATGCCGGAGCCGGTGCCGATATCCAGCACACGCTCGCCGCCCTTTACCATGCTGTCCAGCGTTTCCAGGCACAGGCTGGTGGTTTCGTGGGTGCCGGTGCCAAAGGCCATGCCGGGGTCCATCGTGATCACAATTCGGTCAGTATCATAGGTTTCCCAGCCGGGTACAATGGCTAGGCGCTGGCCAATGTCCATGGCGTGGTAATATTTCTTCCAGGCGTTCTGCCAGTCTTCCTGTTCAATGCCGCTGGTTTCCAGCTTGTACTCCACGCCGCTGGCTTCCAGCCGCTCTTTGAACAGGGGCAGGATCTCGGCCGGGTTTTCGTCCGGGGCCAGGTACATGTGCACCTTTACAATATCGCGCGGTTGATCCAGCAGGTCCTGCTCGATCAGGTCCACATGGGCGATCTCCCATGCCTGCTGTTCCAGGTCGCGGTAGTCCTCAATATAAATGCCGCCGTTGGATACCATGGTAGCAATCGCTTCGGCGGTTTCGGCATACTGCTGCGGTACGGTAATTTGGATATCGGTCCATTCCATAGGAAAAATCCTCCTGCTTGCGTTGTTGGGTCTTTTTCTATTATACTAAATTTTGTCACAAATGGAAAGGGGCGTTTGCCATGAAGATCGTGCTGCTGAACGTGGAGCAGGCACAAAGCATTTACCGCAGCCAGATGGTGCGGGATTTCCCGGAATCGGAGCTGAAACCCTTTGCTTCGGTGCAGGGCATGATGACGCGCGGCCTGTATGAGCCGCTGGCGTTTTATGACGAGGCCGGTGCCCTGATGGCATATGCCTGGCAGGCGGTTCTGCCCCAGTGCCGCAATGTGCTGCTGGATTATTTTGCTGTTTTACCACAGTACCGCGGCAGCGGTGTGGGCACGGCGGTGCTGAAAGAGCTTGCCGCCTATTACGCCCCGCGCAAGCAGAGCCTGATCATTGAATGCGAACACCCCGCCGAAGCACCAGAACCGGCAGTAGCAAGGCGGCGCATTGGCTTCTACCTGCGGGCCGGTGCCCACGCCGCTGCTATGGAAAGCCGCCTGTTTGGCGTGCGGTACCAGATCTACAGCCTGCCCGCGGGCGGGCTTGCCAAAGATGAAGAAATCCACCGCGATTTGCAGGAATTGTACCGCACCATGGTGCCGGAACCCTATTACCGCGGCAACGTGAACTTTTTTGGCGCATAACCGGCACGGCAGGCGGGAAAGCTAACGGCAGACTGAAATAAAAGGAAGTGTGCCGTATGCAGCTGCCCCCAAAAAATTATGACGCCATGGTCAAGCGGGCCAACCCGCCCAGCCCGGTCGTCAAGGACTGCCTGTGGGCCTTTTTTGTGGGCGGGGCCATCTGCCTGTTGGGCGAAGCCCTGCGCCAGTTCTACCTGAGCTGGTACGATAAAGACCTTGCCGGAACATTGACCAGCATCACACTGGTGATGCTTTCCGCCATCACTACGGTGCCGGGCTGGTACCAAAAGCTGGCCGCCAAGGCCGGGGCCGGGACGCTGGTACCTATTACCGGGTTTGCCAACTCAGTGGTCAGCCCGGCGGTGGAGTTCAAGGCCGAAGGCTGGATAACGGGCGTTGGCGCTAAAATTTTTACCATCGCGGGCCCGGTGCTGGCGTTCGGCACACTGGCTTCCTGGGTGTGGGGGCTGGTGTATTGGGCGATGAATAAATTTTGACCCCAAAATCATCGCGCAGGGCGCTGCTTTGGCTGCCCTGCGCATATTTTTTGCCCCGCTGCGGCACACTAAGCCCAAACAAACCGGAAAGGGGATTGCCTGTTATGCCGATACGAAGGGGCGATACCGTAATATTCCCACACCCGCCGTGGGCGGCAAAAAAGAGAGCGAAGGCCCGCTGGCACAGGGCTTTGATGAGCTGGTGCAGGATGCGGGCTTTGATGCCGAGGGCTGCACCGGCTGGGAGCAGGCCGAAAGCATGCTGCAGCAGCGCTGCGCCCGCCATTGCCTGCGCAAAGCGGGCATTGCCAAACAGCAGGTGGAGCTTGCCTTCGCGGGGGACCTGCAGGCCCAGTGCACCGCCAGTAATTACACCATGCGCCAGCTGGGGGTGCCCTTTGCCGGGCTGTATGGTGCCTGCTCCACCATGGCGGAAGCGCTGTGCCTGGCGGCCCTCTGCGCGGCAGCTGGCTATGCGCATGAAATACTCGCCATGAGCAGCAGCCACTTTTGCGCGGCGGAGCGGCAGTTCCGCACCCCGCTGGAATATGGCGGCAAACGCACCCCGACCGCCCAGTGGACTGCTACCGCTGCCGGGGCCTGCCTGGTGCGGGGCAGTGGGGCCGCGGGCGTGCCGGTACTTTCAGCTACCATTGGGCGGGTGTGTGATGCAGGGGTCAAGGATATCAACAACATGGGGGCCGCGATGGCCCCCGCGGCGGCCCAGACGTTGCTGCACTACTTTGCGGACACCGGCACCACCCAGCAGGACTTTGACGCCATTTTTACCGGTGATCTGGGTGAAGTTGGCAGCACCCTGCTGCATGAGCTGATGCACAAAGCTGATTGTCCGGTGGAGAACCACCAGGACTGCGGATGCCTGCTGTATGATGTTGCCGCCCAGAACGTGCAGGCGGGCGGCAGCGGGGCCGGGTGCAGTGCTGCAGTGCTGGCAGCGCATGTTCTGCCGGGGCTGATGGAACGGCGCTGGCGGCGGGTGCTCTTTCTTTCCACCGGGGCGCTGATGAGCCAGACAACCTTTTTGCAGGGGGAAAGCATCCCCGGCATTGCGCATTGCGTGGAGCTTGGCTGCCCGGAAGAGGAGGGGAACACATGAATTATCTGTGGGCATTTGTGGTGGGCGGCGCCATCTGCGTGGTGGGGCAGCTGCTGATTGATTACACCAAGCTGAGCCCCGCCCGCATCCTGACTGGTTATGTGGTGGCCGGTGTTATCCTGAGCGCCGTTGGCCTGTATGACCCGCTGGTAAAGCTGGCCGGGGCCGGGGCCAGTGTGCCGCTGCTGGGGTTCGGGCATCTGTTGGCCCAGGGTGTGGTGAAGGCCGTGGATGAAATTGGGCTGCCCGGTGTGTTCACCGGCGGCATTGGCGCAGCGGCGGGTGGAATTACCGCCAGTTTGGTGTTTGCCCTGCTGGCCGCGCTGGTGGGCAAAAGCAAGGACCAGAATTAAACCGGCGAATATGTGCCAAGAACCAATATATAAATGAAAATGCCCGCCGATAAAAACCGGCGGGCATTGTTCATGCAATCTTATTCTGCAGCAGCGGCCTTGTTGTTGCGCTTAGCCATGCGGCTGATCTTGCGGGCGGCAGTGTTCTTGTGAATGACACCCTTGTTCTTGGCAGCGTCCAGAGCAGAAACAGCGACCTTGATGGCGGCGTCCTTGTTCTCGGCATTGCTGTCGATGGCAGCGTCTGCCTTCTTGACAACTGTTTTCAGGTTGGACTTGATGGCCTTGTTGTGTGCAGCCTCTTTCTTGGACTGAGCAACGCGGTCTTTCTGAGATTTAATATTAGGCATTCGTTCCACCTCCTTGGTTTACCCATAACAGTACAAATTATACTAGCATATATTTTGGCCGGTTGCAAGTGTTTTTATAAATTTTTTTCGTGTTTGGCGTTAATATTGCAATGTTTGCGGGGCGGGCAGGCATGGCTGGGGGCATATTGCCCGGCGGTGGGGGCATATCTATTCCGCAAGGGGGTGTTTGCCATGCGCAATGCGGGCCGTGTGCTGGGTGCGCTGCTGTGCACCGCGGCGTTAGCGGGCAGCGCCCTGGCGTTGCGTGTGGTGCCCGGCGGCAGGGTTCTGGTCCTGCTGTTTTGTTCGCCCGGCGCGGCGTTCACGTCTGGCAGCAGGCAGGGGTGGAATCTCCGCAGGCCCAGCCAGCTGCCGCCCTGGCAGAATCATCGGAATCACCGCCGCAGCCCACCCCGGAACCATCCGTCCAGCCAACCCCCAGCCCTACACCGCAACCCACGGCGGAACCGGAAGCCACCCCGGCCCCAACCATTACCATACCGCCGGGGGTGCAGACGACAGCGCCCATCCTTGACCGGACTTTCGGCCAGGGCAGCGGGCAGGGATATATTGCCCTTGCGGCGGGCAGTATCAAAAATGCAACGGATGAACCAGATTCAACCATTGCCTCCGCGGCGCAGGGAGCGCTAGCCTTTACCGTTATCCCCGGCAGCCCGGACCCGCAGGTGCTGATCCTGCACACCCACGCAACGGAAACCTACCAGACCTGGGACACCCCGGTGTATGACCCCGACTTTACCGCCCGCACCAAAGATACCACCCTGAACATGTGCGCGGTTGGGGAGGCAATGACCAAAGTGCTAAACGATGCCGGGATCACCACCCTGCACGATACCACCCTGCATGATTCCCCCAGCTACACCGAAAGTTACGCCCGCAGCGCCCAGACAGCGCGGCGCTACCTGGAAGAATACCCCAGCATCAAAGTGGTGCTGGATGTACACCGCGACGCGATGGAAAGCGGCGATGCCCGTGTGCGCCCCCTGACAACGCTGGACGGCCAGCCGACTGCACAGGTCATGATCATTGCCGGGTGCAATAACGGCGGCACCGTCCAGCTGCCCAACTGGCGGCTGAACCTCTGCTTTGCCGCCAAGTGGGAGGAACGCATGGAAATGCTGTACCCCGGCCTGACCCGGCCGGTCCTGTGCGGGTACCGGTTCTATAATCAGGATGTCAGCCCCGGTGCGCTGCTGATCGAAATAGGCGGCCACGCCAACACGGTGCAGCAGGCAGTACGGGCCGGGCAGTACGCGGCAAAGGCACTGGCAGCCCTGTTTAACGGCAGCGTGTAACCGCGGCAAAACGCCCTTGCAACGCAAAACAAAATAGAATATACTGGACAAAGATAAGGCGGCACCGCATTATTCCTGACGGACGGCATCCGGAACGATGCGGGACTGCCATAAAAACCGGGGTGGAACACCACCCGCCCCGCAGGAGGATACCATGCAGAACACCATCCTGATCCACGCACCGGGCCGCAGGCAGGGCCGCGGGGCGCTGGTGCTGGCTTATACGGCGCTGTTTGCCCTGTTGATGGGCATCTGGGCTGCTATTTTTGCGCTGAACGGGCAGAGCTTTATCCAATATGGCGATACCCTCAAGCAGCATTACCCGTTTCTGGTCTATTATGGCCGCTGGCTGCGGCAGGCCGCGCGCTGTGTGCTGACCGGCGCGGCGGTGCCCACCTGGGATTTTTCCATCGGTTACGGTGCGGATATCATTACCACGCTGAGCTATTACGGCCTGGGTGACCCGCTGGACCTGCTGGCAGCCTTTGTGCCCGGCCGGTGGACCGAGCAGCTGCTGGAGGGCCTGATCGTGCTGCGGCTTTACCTGGCGGGGCTGGCCTTTATGGCGTTCAGCCGCCGCCATGGCAACAGCCGTTTTGGCACCCTGCTGGGGGCGCTGGCCTATGTGTTCAGTGCGTGGCCCATCCAGGCAGGGCTGATCGAACCGGTGTTCCTGGTGCCGATGTATTGCTTCCCCCTGATGCTGCTGGGAGCGGATGATCTGTTTGAGGGCCGCAGCCCGGTTTTGTACATTGCCGCCATTGCGCTGACGGCACTCTCCAACTTTTTGTTCTTTTATATGGCTGCGGTGCTGCTGATGCTGTACGCCATTGCGGTGTATGGCAAGCGGTACGGGGCCAAAAACCTGCGCACCCTGCCGCCGCTGCTGGCAAAGTTCATCGGGTTTGCGCTGGTGGGCATTGCAATTTCAGCCGTCACCCTGCTGCCCACCGCGCAGGAGCTGTTCGGCAGCGCTCGCTTTGGCTTAACGCGGGAAACCGCGCCTTACCCGTTCTACCGCTTTTTTGAGCTGCTGGCCAACATGACCACCGGCATGGGGTATGATGCTTACTCTACCTATGCGGGGGTGACCTCGGCGGCGTTTTTGGGTGTGCTGGTGCTGTTTGCCAAGCCGCGGCAGAACACCGTGCTCAAGTGCGCGTGGCTGGGTCTGCTGGCCCTGCTGCTGGTGCCGCAGGCGGGCAGTGTGTTGAACGGGATTTCTTACGTTTCCAACCGCTGGGTGTGGGCGTTCACCATGCTGGAAGCCTTTATCCTGGCGCGGGTCTGCCCCGGCATAACGGCGTTTGAGCCGAAGGAAAAGCGCAACCTGTTTGCGTTGCTGGCAGTTTACTGCGTGGTGGCGTTCTGCGTCAAGCAGGGCCGCACGGAGACCGCCCTGCTGGGCGCGCTGCTGCTGGTGCTGCTGGCCGTGTTTGTGCTGGCGGCAGATGGTGTCAGCCGCCGCGGTGTGCAGGCTGTTTTACTGGCGGGCTGCTGCCTTGGCGTGGTGATGAACCTTGGCGGCTACTATGGCATTGAGGAAGCCGATGCCGTGAACGAGTACCGCCCCGCCGGTTACGCCTGGAGCACCACCGTGCAGGACAACCCCGCCGTGACCCTGCATCTGATGGAGGACCAAAGCTACTGGCGGTATGACTCGCTGGTGAACGAGCCGATCAACAGCCCCATGCTGCTGGATGTGTATGGCACCGGGTACTTTTTCAGCCTGAACAACAGCTACCTTTCCAGCCTGTTCCGGGAACTGGGGCAGAACACCCCGGTGGAATATGATTACCGCGGGCTGCAGAACCGCACCCCGCTGGAAACGTTGTTCGGCGTGAAATACGCCCTCTGCGCACCGGATTCCACTGGGGCGCTGCCCGCCTTATTTGACAGCCAGGCCGTGCAGGCAGCGGAAATCGGCGGCAGCACGGTTGCGGTTTACCCCAATACGGCGGCGCTGCCCATCGGCTATACGGCGCAAAACCAGATCAGCCGCGAAACCTATGACGCCCTGACCCCGCTGCAAAAGCAGGATGCCCTGCTGGACGGCGTAGTGCTGGAAGAAACCGGCCTGCTGCCCGAAGCGGAATTGACCGGCGATACGGTAAGCCCCGCAGCCGAAATGGAGCTGGACGGCGTGCAGCAGCTGGATGAAACCACCTACTATGCCCCGCAGGACGGCGGGCGCATTACCCTGACCATTGCCCAACCGGTGGCGGATTGTGAGACCGCCTTTGTGGTGCAGGGCATGCAGTACACGGCCACCAGCCCGCTGGATGCGATGAGCGAAGAAGAACTGAGCGCCATGAGCGCCCATGACCGCCGCAGCCTGCAAAAGCAGTATGCGCATTTCTGGCGCAAGGACAGTGTCTATCTGCGCCTGCTCAGCAACATTGGTGAGGGCCGCATTGAGTATAACCGCCCCAACAGCCAGTATTACTGCGGCCGGCATGACTTTGTGTATAACTTTGGCACCAGTGATGAACCCTTGCAGCAGATCACGATTGTACTGCCCTTTGCGGGCTATTACCAGTTTGACCGCCTGGCGGTGGAATGCCAGAAGCTGGATACCGTTGCGGCCCGTGCGGAGAACCTTGGGGCCGAAAACCTGCAGAATGTGACCCTTGGCACCAACAGCCTGGGTGGAGAAATCACCACCACCCGCAGCAGCGTGCTGGTGGTGCAGCTGCCGTATTCTACTGGTTGGAGCGTGACGGTGGACGGTACCCCGGCCCAAGTGCTGCGGGCAGATACGGCTTTCCTCGGCGTGGCGCTGGAACCCGGCAGCCATACGGTGGCGTTTACCTACAAAACGCCCGGTCTTACCGCGGGGGCAGCGCTCAGTGCGGCAGGAGTGGTGCTGCTGGCGGCCATCTGGGCCGTGCCGGCCCTGCGCAAAAAGAGCAAAAAGCGCCGCAAATAACAAGCGCTTTACTTTTTAAGCATCACACGTTATAATACATTTTATCTAGGTGTAGCTGAAAAGTCGAAAATTTAGCCTATTTCTACAATCGCAGCCGGATTCCGCGTTAAAAAGCCTTGAATCCGGCATGTGCTTGCGAAATAGTCGTCATTTTCTTTGTTTTCAGATACACCCCCTACATTTGCATTTTAGGAGTGGGAACACATGGAACGAGTTGAAATTGCATCGCTCTATAAGGCTACCCCGGCGGATGGCAGCAAAGTTACTGTCTGCGGCTGGGCAAAAACCGTGCGCGATTCTAAAAAGATCGGTTTTATCTCTCTGGCAGACGGCAGCTGCTATAAGCCCGTGCAGATCGTTTTCCAGGCGGACAAGCTGGAAAACTATGCCGAGGTTGCAAAATCCGGCCTGTACACCAGCTTTGAAGTGACCGGCACCCTGGTGCTGACCCCCAACGCTAAGCAGCCGTTTGAGATCAACGCCGATACCGTTACGGTGCTGGGCACCTGTGGTAGCGATTACCCGCTGCAGAAAAACAAGATGGGCATGGACTACCTGCGCACCCTGACCCACCTGCGCCCCCGCACCAACACCTTTAACGCTGCGTTCCGTGTGCGCGGCCAGGCCGCTTATGCCCTGCATGAGTTCTTCCACAAGAACGGCTTTACCTATGTACATACCCCCATCTTTACCGGTTCTGACTGCGAAGGTGCAGGCGAGATGTTCCAGGTTACTACCCTGGACCTGAACGATGTGCCCAAGACCGAGGACGGCAAGGTGGATTACAGCAAGGACTTCTTCAAGCGCCCGGTCAACCTGACGGTTTCCGGCCAGCTGGAAGCCGAGGCCATGGCAATGGCCCTGGGCAAGGTTTACACCTTTGGCCCCACCTTCCGCGCAGAGAAGAGCTATGATACCCGCCATGCCGCAGAGTTCTGGATGATTGAGCCGGAAATGGCATTTGCTGACCTGAATACCTACATGGACACCGCCGAGGCCATGACCAAGTATGTCATCCGCTACCTGCTGGATAACTGCCCGGACGAGCTGGCATTCTTCAACCAGTTCTTTGATAAGGGCCTGATCGAGCGTCTGGAGCTGGTTGCCAACAGCGATTTTGCCCGCGTGAGCTACACCGATGCCATCGAACTGCTGAAAAAGAACGATGACAGCTTCCAGTATAAAGTAAGCTGGGGCATTGACCTGCAGACCGAGCACGAGCGCTACCTGACCGAGCAGGTGTTCAAAAAGCCTGTGTTTGTTACCGATTACCCCAAAGAGATCAAGGCATTCTATATGCGCATGAACGAGGACGGCAAGACGGTTGCCGCTGCCGATATGCTGGTGCCCGGCATTGGCGAGCTGATCGGCGGTTCCCAGCGTGAGGAGCGCCTGGATGTGCTGCTGGCCCGCCTGGATGAACTGGGCCTGAAGCGCGAAGATTATGACTGGTACCTGGACCTGCGCCGTTTTGGCAGCGTAAAGCATGCCGGTTACGGCCTGGGCTTTGAGCGCCTGCTGATGTATGTCACCGGCATCCCCAACATCCGTGACGTCATTGCCTTCCCGCGCACCTGCGGCGGTTTTTAATGGGGGCGGTCAGCGAACCGCTGATCCAATGGTTTGAACTGAATCGAAGGCTCCTGCCTTTCCGGCAGGAGCCTTCGGCATATCATATCTGGGTCAGCGAGATCATGCTCCAGCAGACCCGCGTCTCGGCGGCACTGCCCTATTACGAGCGTTTTGTGGCCGAACTGCCGGACCCCGCCGCCCTTGCCGCCTGCGACCCGGACAAGCTGCGCAAGCTGTGGCAGGGGCTGGGGTATTACAGCCGGGTGGCCAACATGCAAAAGGCGGCGCAGATCGTCTGCCGGCAGTACGGCGGCCAGCTTCCCGCAGATTATGCCGCCCTGCGCGCTCTGCCCGGCATTGGGGATTACACGGCTGGGGCTATTGCCTCCATTGCATTTGGCATCCCAGCCCCGGCGGTGGACGGCAACGTGCTGCGGGTATTTGCCCGGCTGGATAATAGCTCTGCCGATATTACCAAACCTGCAACCAAGCGCGAGTTCACAGCCCGTGTGCTGGAAGAAATGCCCAAGGAACGCCCCGGCCCTTATAACGAGGCGTTGATGGAACTGGGGGCGCTGGTCTGCCTGCCCAACGGTGCGCCAAAGTGCGAGGTCTGCCCGCTGGCTGCTCAGTGCAAGGGCCGCGCTGCAGGCCGGGCCGAACAGCTGCCGGTCAAAACGGCTAAGCCGGAAAAAACGCTGGTGCCGGTCACGGCCGCGCTGATCACCGGGCCGCAGGGCGTGCTTTTGCAGCGCCGCCCGTCCAAAGGGCTGCTGGCCGGGCTGTGGCAGCCCCTTGCCTTTGAGGGTACCGCCATGACCCAACCGGAACTGGACGGCGCGTTGCGCACCATTGGCCTTTGTGTGCAGTGGCAGGCCCCGCTGCAAAGCACCCGCCATGTGTTCACCCATCGCATCTGGCAGATCAGCGGGTTTTGCGGCACAGCCGCAGGCCCGGCGCCGGAGGGCTGCGTCTGGGCCAGTCGCGCGGAGCTGAACGGGGAATACGCGGTGCCAAGCGCATTTGCGGGCATTATGCGCCAGTGGCGGCCGGAATAAAAAGCAAGCAGAGTGGCATGGCTTTTGACAGGTGAAGAAATTTTCCGGAGACCATGCTGCGGAGAATGGCGCGGTATCACCTTGATACCTGAACCTTTTTGTGTGAAAAATTTACAAGGGAAAGATTGTATTCACCCGGTTAATCGGGTATAATATTTTACAGACCCATCCCTTTTAGAATACGCGGAGGAAAAGTATTATGATGAAGAAATCCACTTTTGGTGCCATTCTGGCGTTTTTGTTTGCTGCTGCCGGTGCCCTGACTGCCGCTGCGCTCTACCTGCGCCGCCGCGAAAAGGAACTGGACGAATACGAGCGCCTGCTGTACAGCGATGACGGCGACGATTATGACGATGACGACGAATATCTGCCCATCGACAATGAACCGACAGAAGCCGCCGAAGAAAAGGCTGCTGACGATGCTGAATAAGCCGGAACAGCCAGCAGAAAAGTGAAAATGGCCGGGCTTCGGCCCGGCTGTTCGTGTTTCTTGCAATCAGTAGTGATACTTATTAAATGATAAAAAGGGCTCAGATAAACCATAAGGCGCTGCTGAAAATAAGAAAAATGACGGCAGTGACTATAAAATTAGACTGAATTTCGATTTTTCTGCTGTGCCAAGGAAAGGGAACGCCATGAAAAAGCTCTTGCTGTGGCTGGTTATGGTGGTGGTTATGCTGGCGGTGCTGCTGGGCGGTGCCGGGTACGCCATGTACGCTATGACGGGCGATGACAAACTTCCCACGCAGCACCCCACTTTGGGCGATACGGAACTGGAACCGATCGGCTATGACTGGAGTGTGCCGGTGCTGGGCAATGTGCTGAACCGCACGTTTGAACAGCCCAGCACCCTGACGGTGCAAAAGCTGGGCGAAATGACGGAAGCTGCCCCGGAGCTGGTTTTGCCGGACTGGGTGCAGCGCACGACCCTTACGCTGAAAGATTCGGCCGGCAGCGTTGTGGTGCAGGGGGATGCCGCTGCCTTTGCGATGTATGCCTACCCCAAAAATGGCAGCTATGAGCTGACCCTGACCGCTTACCGCAACACAGCGGACCCCGGCGATGCCACCGGCTGGTACCGGTACTGTGCATCTTATACCATGAACATCCAGCCCAAGGCGGTGCTCAGCAGTGAGCGCGTCAGCCAGGGCGGCGTGGCGGCACTGGTCATTACCGGCATTCTGGATGGCAGCGAGCCGACCGTGGAAACCGACCTGGGGGATGTATGGTTCCGCCCGGTGACCGGTGGGTATATGGGCTATATCCCGGTAACCTATAATGCCGAGGGCGGCCCCCATACCCTGACCGTGACCTGCGGCAGCCTGACCCAGGAGCTGACCCTGAGCGTGATGCAGAGCGAGGCCAAAACCGTGGATGTGGCCGCAGAGGCAGACATACCGGGCGCAGCAACGGAATATAAAAATGCGATCTGGCCCCTTTACACACAGGGCAGCAGCGAAAAGCTCTGGCAGGGCAATTTTGCCTCGCCGGTGCCCAGTGCGATTCTGGCGGATTACGGCGCGCGGCTGCGCACCGATGGGACCATTACCGGCCGGGCAACTGGCATCAATTATAACGCCGCAGCGGGTACCGCCGTTACGGCACCGCAGGCGGGTACTGTGGTGTACGCCGGAACGCTGGCGCTGACCGGCGGCACTGTGGTGATTGACCATGGCTGCGGGGTTAAGAGCTATCTGTTTGGGCTGGATGCCGTAAAGGTGCAGCGTGGGCAGAGCCTTGCCCGCGGCGAAGAACTGGGCACCACCAGTGAGGGGCATACCCTGATCTGGGAGCTGCGCATTGGCAGCAAGTCCGTTGACCCTGCTGCCGCCCTGACGGGCAGCAGCGGGCTTTTGTACCGCGAAACAATGTAACAAAATAGAGTTAGAGCAACGATAAATCGCAAATGTTGGTGGAGAAAGCGATGGACGAAGAGAAGGTAACACAGACTGCGATGGAGCCGGCGCAGCAGCCAAAGCCCAAAGCCAGGGGCGGGCAGCGCACGCAGGGCAAAACCGCTCCAGGCACGGGACGAGGCAGGATGGCCAAACCCCATGCCAGCAATAGCAATACTGCGCACCGCAAAACGGGCACGCAAAAACAAAAAAGCGAACCCCAAAATACAAAATCCCCGCAAGAACCAAAAACGCGGGCGGAACAAGCCGAGCAGACCGAAGCTGCCGCCCCGGAACAGGTGGCAGCCAAGCCCAAAGCGCCGCGCAGCGGGCAGGCAGGCGGCAAACGCCGCCGCAAAAAGGCTGCCCCCAAGCCGGAAGCAAAACCGCAGCAATATGCTGAGCCCCGGCCGGAACCCCCGGAAGCGCCGGAAAAACCGCAAACGCCGGAACCTGCCGCTGTGGCCGAACCGGCTGAAGCAGCCGCCGCGCCGGAAATGCCGGAAAAGGCGGTGCAGGAACCCAAAGCCGCGCAGCTGCCCCAGGCCACGGAGCCGCCGGAGCCGGAGGATGACGAACCGGAACTGACCCCGGAACAGCGCGCTGCAGCAGAGCGGCGCAAGGCGGAGATCACCCGAACGGTCCAGGTTTCGATTGAACAGATCGAGGATGCCGAAGCAGAACAGGCGGAGAAAGAGGCAGATACGCCGGAATCGACTGGCAGCAAAGTGGGCCGCGCCGTGCGGCTGCTGATCGGCTGGCTGCTGCTGGTGGTGCTGCTGGCGGGTATGATCGCCGCAGGCGGCATATACTGGCTGTACAAAAAAGCCACGCCGGATATGATTCCTGCCGTTACGGTAACAGTGGCGGGCCAGCAGCTGGACCCCGTGGCGTACCATTGGCAGGTGCCGGTGGCAGGCAACCACCTTAAGCGTACCTATGCCGAGACACTTTCCAGCACTCCCACAGCGCTGGAATCTGATTTTGGCGGCGGCACCATGACGCTGCGGGTGACCCCAGCGGACTGCAGCACCGAAGTGACCGTTAAGGACGAGAACAAGCAGGAAGTGTTCAGCGGCAGTGCCCAGGAATTTGCCGCCTACCGCTTTACCACGCCTGGCAGCTACACCGCCAAGCTGGTGGTCAGCAGCGGCGAGGGTTACCAGAGCGAACCGACAGTTTCGGGCCACCAGACCTATGAGTTCACATTTGATGTAACGATTAAGGCTACCGTGCGGCTGAATACCCAGGCTGTTACGCCGGGTGGCGTTGTGGCCGTAAAGGTAACGGGCCAGCAGACGGATACCAAGCCAAGCCTGACGGCAGAACTACCGGATACCGGCTTCCGTGCCAGCGCGACTGGCGATGGCTGGGTGGCTTACCTGGCGGTCCCGCTGGAAACCGAGCCTGGCAGCTATACCATCAAGGTCACCGTGGACGGTGAGGTGCAGGAGCTTACCCTGAACGTGAGCAAGAGCGCCGCATCTTTTCGGGATTATACTTCCAAGTCCAGGCTGGTCACACCGTATGTCGGCGCGGATGATACCCCACAGGAAGTGCTGGACCTGCTGGATACGGCATCGGATACCATCTACTGGGCGGACACTGGGTTTGCTTCGCCGTTCAGCGATAAGGTGGAGGTCACCCTGCCGTATGGCCTGACCGAATATGTCAACCGTACCCAGACCGAGCGCAAGAACAACACCGGTACCGGCCGCACCAGCATCAATGTGGTGCTTTCCGGCAGGTGCGACCTGATTGCCCCGGCGGGCGGCAAGGTACTGCTGGCGGAAAAATTGCCCAATGTGGGCAATACGCTGGTGATCGAGCACGGCGCGGGCGTAAAGACTATTTACTATGGCCTGCGCAGGCTGACGGTAGAAAAAGGTGCAATCGTGGCCCAGGGCGATGCCCTTGGCACCACCGACAAAGCTACCGTGGTGGAAGTGCGCGTGGGCAAAACCCCCGTGGAGCCGCTGCGTATCCTGCGCGGTCAGTGCGATGCCCTGCGCAGCTATTAAAACGGAGCATAACCGATAAATAGAAAAATTCCCCTGTCTGTATTCTTTGGTGATGCAGGCGGGGGAACTTTTTTTGTGGCAGGCGTTTTTGATGTTCTGACGGAACCATGCCGCCCACCCCGGCATAACATGGAACAAACGGCCAGATACAACACCGGGGGGAAGCATTATGGCGGCAGCATGTAATTTGACTTTTTGTGTGGTTGGGCGGGATGCCCGCCAACTGGCGGCGGCGCGGGCGCTGCAGAACAGCGGCTATACCGTGCTGGGGGCAGAGGGGGCCGGGCAGGCGGATTACATCCTGCTGCCTATGCCGATGGATGCCGAGGCAGCGGACCTTGCCCGCATCCTGCGCGCCGCCCGCCCCGGTACGCTGGCCCTTGGCGGGCGCATCAGCGAACCGGTGCGCAAAGCGGCGCAGGCCGCCGGGGTGGAGTTGGTGGATTACTTTTTGCGGCCGGAGCTGGCCTGCCTGAACGCAGTACCCACTGCGGAAGGGTGCCTGGCCCTGCTGATGCAGCTGCGCCAGCGCACGATATGGGAAAGTGAGTTCCTAGTGTTGGGGTATGGGCGCATTGGGCGGGCGGTGGCCCGGCGGCTGCAGGCATTGGGCGGGCAGGTGACCATTGCCGCCCGCGCGCCGGAACAGCGGGCCGCAGCGCGCTGCGCGGGGCTGCATGCCGCACCGCTGACCGCGTTGGAACAGCTTCTGCCGCACTTTGATGCGGTCATCAACACCATACCGGCCCCGGTGCTGGGGGCAGCCCAGCTGCGCTGCCTGCCCAGGGGGGCGCTGATCCTGGACCTTGCCAGCCGCCCCGGCGGAACGGATTTTGCCGCCGCGCGGGAACTGGGCCTGCGTGCGGAACATGCCTTGAGCCTGCCCGCCCGCTGTGCGCCCGAAACCGCCGGTGCGCTGGTGGCGCATACCGTGGAAGTGATTTTACAGGAGCGTGCCGCCACGGCCCGCAGCGAAAGGGGAGTGAGCTGATGAATTCCAGCCTGGAACCGCCGCGCACGGTGGTGTTTGCCCTGTGCGGCAGCTTTTGCACATTTGAAACGGCTCTGCCGCAAATCATCCGCCTGCGCGCCTGCGGGTGGGAAGTACTGCCGATGCTGAGCTATGCGGCGTCGGCGCTGGATACCCGCTTTGGCCGCGCGGCAGATTGGAAGCAGCGCCTGGAGGAAGCCACCGGCCACCGCCCGCTGGAGGATCTGCGGGAAGCGGAACCTCTTGGTCCCAAGCATATGGCACAGGCACTTGTCATTGCCCCCTGTACCGGCACAACGATGGCGCTGCTGGCGGCGGGCATCAGCGCAACGCCGGTCACGCTGGCGGCCAAAAGCATGCTGCGCGGCGGCAGGCCGGTGGTGATCGGGGTATCCACCAACGATGGGCTTTCCGGCAGCGTGGGAGCGCTGGCGGCGCTACTGCAGCGCAAAAATTATTATTTCATTCCCTTTGGCCAGGACGACAGCTACAAAAAGCCCTGCAGCCTGAAAGCGGATTTTACCCAGCTGCCGGATACGCTGGAAGCCGCTCTGCGCGGGGTGCAGCTGCAGCCGATTTTGCTGTAAAACCCGTGGAACAGAGCTGTTTTGTGCGGGTGCGGCATATGATAGAAAAGGGCGCTTTGGTGTGGGAACAAAGAGGGGCGGTGCGGCAATGGAATATATCGAAGTAACAGGCGGGAACCCGCTGCGGGGGAGCATCCGCCCGGCAGCGGCCAAAAACAGTGTGCTGCCCCTTTTGGCGGCAACGCTGCTGTGTGCGCAGCCCTGCACCCTGCGCCGGGTGCCCCTGCTGCGGGATGTGCAGACCAGTTTGGATCTGCTGCGGGCTGTGGGCAGTGGGGCGGCCTGGGCCGGGCAGGACCTTGTCACCCAGCCAGCCCGGCAGATCAGCGGGCGGGTGCCCACGGCGTTGGCGGGGGCTATGCGGGGGTCGGTGTTTTACCTGGCACCGCTGTTGACCCGCGCGGGCTGGGCAGAGCTGCCGCTGCCCGGCGGGTGCAGACTGGGGCCGCGGCCCATTGATATCCACCTGGCCGGGCTGACGGCCATGGGGGCACAGGTGTGCGCGGCGGCAGAGTGCGTGGTGCTGCGCCGCCACGGCGTTTTGCGTGGTACGGATTTTGCTCTGCGCCTGCCCAGCGTGGGAGCAACCCTGACCCTGATGCTGGCGGCTTGCTGTGCGGCGGGCGTTACCACCCTGCGCGGTGCGGCGTGCGAGCCGGAAATTGCGGATACCGCCGCTTTTTTGAACGCCTGCGGGGCAAAGATCACGGGGGCGGGTACGCCGGTGGTCTGCATCCGAGGTACCGGCGGCGAGCTGTTGGACGGCTGTGTGCATACCGTGCTGCCGGACCGCATTGCCGCAGCGACTTATGCGGCAGCCGCCGCCATTGCAGGCGGGCAGGTGACGGTAACGCAGTGCAGTCCGGTGTGGCTGGCGGCGTTTCTGGACTTTTTGCAGGGCAGCGGTTGCGAGGTTGCCCGCGGGGAAAATGAGTTTAGCATCACGCGGGATCAGGATACAAAGCTGCGCGGCGGTCAGGAACTTGTAGCGGCTGCTTACCCTGGCCTTGCCACAGATACTGCCCCGCTGGCTGCAGCGGTGCTGCTGGGGGCGGAGGGAGCATCCCGCATTTATGACGGCCTGTTCCAAAACCGCTTTGCCTGTGCGCAGGGCTTTGCCGCCCTGGGGGCTGATGCCCGCAGCGAGGGACGGCTGCTGTACCTTGGCGGCAGCGCAAAACTGCATGGTGCCACTGTGACTGCACCAGACCTGCGGGGCGGGGCAGCACTGGTGCTGGCGGGCCTTGGTGTGGGGGAAGGGAGCTGCGTGCGGGTGCTGGATGCCGGACATATCCGGCGCGGCTATGCCGACCTGGCGGGGGATCTGCGCCGCCTGGGGGCCGACTGCCGGGCAGGCCGCACCGGGACAGAAGCTGGCAGACAGACGAAAAAACTGTAAAAATATTGTCATAATTCACCAAAGCTCCGCAAAACCTGCGGGGCTTTTTGTGATACAAATAAATGCGAGCATCTATTTTTTGGCTTTTTAGCGTGTGGGTATTGAAATTATTCGCAAAATTTGTTATTCTTATAAACAGTTATATGCGATATCTTAGGAAGAGCTGGCTGCACCGCAACGCGCGTAAGCAAAGTTTGGGGTGTGGGGTGGCGCTTCCTTTATGGGGGTCAGTGTGTCCGCTGGCGGAAATCCGGCCCTGTTGCATTTGCAATTTTATATTCTTTAGGGGGATACACTTATGGCGTTCGTTCTCGATGAAGAGATGCAGAATGTAACCAACATTAAGGTTATCGGTGTTGGCGGCGGCGGCGGCAATGCTGTGAACCGCATGGTTGAAGCTGGCCTGAATGGCGTTGAATTTGTAGCAATGAATACCGACCAGCAGGCACTGGTCAACTCCAAGGCTACCCAGAAGGTTCAGCTTGGCGCAAAGCTGACCAAGGGCCGCGGCGCTGGTGCTGACCCGGAGGTCGGCCAGCGTGCAGCGGAGGAAAGCAAGGATGAGATCGCCAATGCACTGAAAGGTGCCCAGATGGTGTTCATCACCGCTGGCATGGGCGGCGGCACCGGCACCGGCGCTGCACCGGTCGTGGCCGAAACGGCCCATGACCTGGGCATCCTGACCGTCGGTATTGTCACCAAGCCCTTTGCCTTTGAGGGCAAGCGCAAGATGAGCATGGCCGAACAGGGTATTGCCAACCTGATGATGCATGTAGATAGCCTGATCGTGATCCCGAACGAGCGGCTGAAGCTCATCAGCCAGGAAAAGATCACCCTGATGAACGCTTTTGAAGCAGCCGATAACGTGCTGCGCCAAGGCGTTGAGAGCATCTCCAGCCTGATCAATGTTCCCGCTTTCATCAACCTCGACTTTGCTGACGTCCGTTCCATCATGAAGGATGCCGGCTTTGCCCACATGGGCGTTGGCGTTGCCAAGGGTGCAGGCAAGGCAGAAAACGCTGCCAAGGCTGCAATCTCCAGCCCGCTGCTGGAAACCAGCATTGCCGGTGCACGCGGCGTTATCATCAACATTACCTCCAGCCCGGATATCGGCCTGGACGATGTTGAGACTGCTGCTTCCATGATCACCCAGAGCGCACATCCCGATGCGAACATCATTTGGGGTACTGCGTTTGACGAGCGCCTGCAGGATGAGATGAGCATTACCGTTGTGGCTACCGGCTTTGAAAGCACGCCTGGCGTGGACGAGCCCATCCAGGCTGTTGTGAACGCCCAGCGCGCTGCCGCAGGCGCTGCACCTGCTGCTGCCCCGGCTGCACCGCGCCCGGCCGCTGCACCCGCTCCGGCTCCGGCCCCGGCCGCTGATCCGGTCATCCCCAACCCGGTATTCAGCAATGTGTTCAACCCCAATGTTGACACCCCGGTTTCCACCGCCCCCGCTGCCAAGGAAGATGACAGCAACGAAGATGACGGTGATTACTTCAACGATCTGCTCAGCATCCTGAACAAGCGTTCCTGATCGCTGCGCGTTCTCTATCCTTTGCGGCTGCGGGCAGGCATGCTCGCATAAAAAACAAAACGGCCCGCTGACCAGTTTAGGAGGAAAGCTATGCCCAGCAGCCAAACCTTATCAGCCCTGCAGGAAAAAGGGTTCCGAACCACGTTCCGGGGCTTTGATAAAAATGATGTGCTGGCTTACCTCAATGCACTGGACAACGAAAACCGGCAGCACAGTGCAGAGCAGGAAGAGCAGATTGCCCAGCTGCAGGCCCAGCTGGATAAAATGCGCTCTGAACAGTCTGCTGCACGTGCCTGTGTGGAAAAGCTGCAAAGCGATCTTTCAGCCGCTAACCAGCGCGCCGAAGCTGCGGAAAAATCGGCTGCCGAGGTGGTCGCCCGTGCCAAATCGGTAGAAGAGCGCGCCACGGCAAACCTGAGCCGCAATAAAGAAAATCAGCAGGCTGTGGTGGAATGGCAGTTCCGTTGCCGCGATCTGCAAAAACAGATCGACGAGTACGAAAAGCAGATTGCTGAATACGAGGCGATGATCCCCAAAGGCGGTATGCCTGCCCCCAAGCAGGAACCGGCCCCCGCACCTCAGCCTGCCCCGCAGGAAAAGCCGGAGCCGGCCCCGGAACCGAAGTCACCCCAGGCTGATGTGACCGAGGAAGCCCGCATTGAGGCCCGTCAGATTTTGATGGAAGCCCGCCTGAAAGCCGATGCGGCCGAAGAACGCCTGAAACAGCAGGCTGAAGAGCAGCAGGGCCGCATGACAGAGCATGCCCGCGATTTGGCCGCAAGCCTTGCCATGCTGCGTGAGCGTGTGACCCGCGTGGATGAACGCCTGAGCGCCGCCACTGCGGATCTGGATGATGCCACCACGGCAATTTATCAGGCACTGGATGCAACCGGTGCAGATTTTGAAGCCTTTGGTGCGGAGCTGCGCCACTTTGGAGAGAACACCGCAAAGGAAAATTGCCCCGCTGCCCAGGCAAAGGTGCGCCATAATAAGTCTGCTCAGCCAGCTGCCAAACGGGTGCGCCCTGTGCGCAGCCAGCCGCAGGTGCAGGCCAATAATGCAAACACCCACCGCCTGCGCCGCGCAGGTGATACCCGCCGCAGTGTGAGCCAGGACCTGAATGCCGAGCTGGAACGTTTGAATCAGCCGGCGGCCGCAAGAAAGTAAATACATAACCCGGCAGCCCGCGGAGCCTTGGTTTCGCGGGTTGCTTTTGTATTTGACCTGCAAAGTGTGGAAGTGCCGGATGTCCGCAGTGTTGTGTGACTGCGTGGAGTGTAACTGTTCCCTCCTGTGAAATAAGCCGCATAAGGGTTGTACAAGAGCAGGACAACACGAACAAAATAAATACTTTGTATAAAACGATTTTATATAAACAAATTGTATAAACAAATAAAGGGCGAAAGGAGGCCCCCGATGGGAAAAATTCAGTTCCCGAACCTTCGCGCACTCCCGGCCGGCCCACGCTGGCTGGCGTATGGCGTGCTGCTGCTGTGTGCCATTCTGGTGGGCGGTGTGATCACAGCCTATGGCGGCATGCTGCTGGTGGTGCTGATGTGGGCTGTCTGCATGGGCGGGCTGTGCCTGCTGCTGCACTTTACCTGGCAGACGGTGTTCCCCGGTCAGAGGGTAGCACAGGATAAAACGTTCCTGCGCAGTTGGCTGGCTGGCTCCGCTGTGGGCGTTGCGGTCATCGCTGCACTGGTGTGCTACCGCCAAACGGTGTACAGTGATGACGCGATCAACTATTTTGCCAAGCAGACACTGCTGTTCGGCAGCTTTGGTCAAAGCGGATTTTACGGCATTCATGTGCTGCTGGAAAGCCTGTTGACGGCGGACTATAAGATGTTCATGAATCTCTTTATCAGTGTGCCGTATCTCTTTACCGGGCGCAGCATCAATGCGTTTATGGTGTGCTATGCCATCACCTGCTTTGTGCCCATGTGGTTTGCGCTGCTGATGGGCGCAAAATACCTGGCCCAGCAGTTGCCCGCTTGCCATACGGCGCTGTATTACCCGCTGTGTATGGCGGTTATGGTGCTGTGGCCCATGTTTTTGTGGCCTGCCACCCACGGCATGCCGGATGCCTTTGGCCTGACTTTTGCCGCAGTGATCGCCCTGCTGTGCGCGGATTACCGGTTTGAAACGCTGCCCTGGCCGCGGCTGTTGGCGATTTTTGCTGCAACGTTTGCCCTGATCCTGACCCGGCGCTGGTACATGTTCTGGATCTTGGCGTTTTATGCTGTGTATGTGCTGGCGGTGCTGGTGGGGGCGGTGCGCCGCAAAACGCTGGGGAGTACCCTCAAACATATGCTGCTGTTCGGCGTGCCCAGCGCTGTGATCATCGTGGGGGCGCTGCTGCCCACCTTCAAAACCATCCTGACAACCGACTACGCCGATATTTACGGCGCTTACTACGGCGGCGGCTTTGGCAACAACTGCCTGGGCCAGCTGCGCACCCAGGGACTGATCTGGCTGGTGCTCTGCGCGGCAGGCTTGGTGTGGCTGCTGTATTGCCGCAGCACCCGTGCACAGGCTATTGTAGCCGCCGCGGCCAGCCTGGGGGCGATGGTGCTGTTTACCCGTACCCAGTCCCTGGGCGACCACCAGAGCCTGATCCTTGCGCCTTTTTACCTGTTGATACTGTTTGGCCTGTGCGCCAAACTGACCCAGCAAAAGGCAAAGCCCTGGCTGCGCAATGCTGCGGCGGGTGTTCTGGCCGTATTTTTGGTGGTCAACTTCGGCAACGCCCTGCGTCTGCCCGGTAAAAACGTGCAGACCCTGGCCCTGAGCAGCGAAAGCCTGGACCTGACCCGCCGCACCGACCTGGCCCAGATGCGCGCCGTGACAGATTTTGTGCTGGAGCATTGCACCGGGGACCAGACCGTTTACATCAATATGGATTCCAATGGTTACAGCGGCACTACCTTTGCCTACAGTGACCCGGCCCACCCCCAGCTGCAAACGATGATCCTGTGGGAGAGCAGTGTGCCCTCCACCCATGGCTTCCCCACGGGAATCTGGACGTCAGAATATGTGATGGTGACCGATCGTGTGGATGAGGGCGGCATTGTCGGCCCCATCAACGCAGCGCTGCGCACCCAAAGCCCTGCTGCCGTCCATTATGAATATGTGACCGAGTTCCCGCTGGACGGCATTACCCTGTATTGCTACCGCCGCACAGCCCGGCCGGATGCAGAGGAAGCCGATTACTTCAAGCAGGTGTTTGCCGAATACGACGCCCGCTGGCCGGAAATCTTCAGCCAGAGAATTGACGAATATATGCAAAGCGTGCAGTAAGCAATAAGGGCAATACCGCATAATTCTAAGTGCCGATACGGCGAGCGAGGTGCGGCA
>ERZ827197.897-NODE-897-length-29357-cov-5.978397_pt1 | contig 29357 bp, 36 predicted proteins | sample MGYA00519867_ERZ827197 | MGnify/ENA primary metagenome ERZ827197 (study PRJEB31778, sample SAMEA3449278) | human gut metagenome | biome: human gut; feature: human-associated habitat; material: faeces | place: United Kingdom | collected 2010/2012 ...
CTGGAGGAAGTACTCCGAAAGCGTCTGCAGACAGGAAGATTACGTTCTTAGCTGCCGGTGCAGAAGAGATCGGGCGAACGATGTTTTCAATGTGGTTGATCGGATAAGATACACGAGTATTCTCTGTTACGCTCTTATCTGCGAAATCAATCTTACCATTCTCATCCAAAGTAACGTTCTCAAGAAGAGCGTCACGCTTAATTGCATTGTAAATATCCGGCTCGGACTCTTTGTCAAGGTCAATAACCTTAGCATAGCAGCCACCCTCGAAGTTGAATACACCGTTGTCATCCCAACCATGCTCATCGTCACCGATCAAGAGACGCTTAGGATCTGTAGAAAGTGTAGTCTTACCTGTTCCGGACAAACCGAAGAAGATTGCTGTGTTCTTGCCGTCCATGTCTGTATTAGCAGAGCAGTGCATAGAAGCCATACCCTTAAGTGGGAGATAGTAGTTCATCATAGAGAACATACCCTTCTTCATCTCACCGCCGTACCATGTATTGATGATAACCTGCTCACGGCTTGTGATGTTAAATGCTACTGCTGTCTCAGAGTTTAATCCAAGCTCTTTGTAGTTAGATACTTTTGCCTTAGAAGCGTTGTAAACAACGAAATCCGGCTCGAAGTTCTCAAGCTCTTCTGCAGAAGGCTTAATGAACATGTTTGTTACGAAATGAGCCTGCCAAGCAACCTCAACGATGAAACGGATAGCCATGCGAGTGTCTTTGTTAGCACCACAAAATGCATCTACTACATAAAGTTTCTTATTAGAAAGCTCTTTCTTAGCAAGATCTTTCAAAACTGCCCAATTCTCCTCAGAAAGTGGATGATTGTCATTAGCATACTCATCAGAAGTCCACCATACAGTGTCTTTAGAGTTCTCATCCATAACGATGTACTTATCTTTAGGAGAACGACCTGTATATACACCTGTCTTTACGTTAACTGCACCAAGCTCACTCTCCTGACCCTTCTCATAGCCTGTGAGATCTGCCTTAGTCTCCTCCTCGTATAACAACTCATAAGAAGGATTGTGCACAATTTCAGTTGTTCCAGTGATTCCATACTGTGTTAAATTAATTTCTGCCATCTTGAATCTAACTCCTTTTCTTATAATATAGTGTGATAACATTGCGGCTGTCATGCCTCTTTCCCGCATAGATCAAGCATTTGCACGCTGTCCCTGCAGTGGACCTTTTTCAGCCATCGCAACCATTATACATGATTTGTCAAGAAAAAGCACTAAAAAAATAAATTTTATCCAAAAAAAGGCAAATTGACGAGAAACTTTATCGACAATCTGCCTTTTTTATGAATTATTTGGCAACGGTTCGATCTGTTGGATCGTAGTAGCCGCGCTTTGACTTCTTGATCTTCTTTGCCTTTGGTTTCTGAAATGGTCCTTTGGAAAATTTATCTCGAATCGTCGTTGTCGACTGATGTGCATGATCGTAAATCCATTTGGCATCCTCCACCTGCAGACGAATACAACCATGCGATGCCGCCTTGCCAAGCTTGCGGTATTCTGCCGCTTGCAAAGAATAGTGATTGCCCAAACGATCATAGGTTACTGAATGGAACATGTAAGGGCCCGAATATCTGGTCGCATACTGGCCGTTCGAATTGTAACGCAGCACATGCCACCGTCCGGAACGACTCAAAGAATATGTCCCCTTACGCGTTGTGTGCCCGCTCATGCCCACCGAACAAACCATTGCTTTGACCGGAATGATGAACCCCTTTGCACCATCTTTTGCGTAGATCGTAACCATATTATCCCGCAGGCTGACTCTGATCTGATAACGTGCTTTACTGCCGAGCTTTTTGGTTGGATCAGACCGACGGCCTTTCTTATCAAAATACAACTTATATTTTTTGCCTTTGATACGCACATATTTCCAGCCATTACATACAGCATAACCGCTCTTTTGGCTAAAGAAATAATAGTCTTTTTTGATCTTGCGGTAGCCCTTCAAACGATTTCCTGCACTGTTATTATAGTATTTATAAGTTTTGCTGCCTTGCGTCTCCGTATGCCAGCCCGGTGAATTATCAGATTCCTGTTCCTCCTCAAGAATATCAAAATCCTGCTCAGCTGCGGCCGCAAGGCGAGTTAATGGATCGGCCTTCTGACTTTCTGCTGCCACACTGCCGGCACTATCGGAAATCATATAATGATTTGTTCCTATGCAGACACCTGCTGCCAGTAAAACGCTGCACAATCCCACTATAATTCGATTATTTTTAAATACTTTTTTCAAATCAGTTCTCCTTATACTTTTCTCTCATCATTGTATCAATAGTGTTTATATCATATCATCTCTAATCTTTTCATACAACACAAATGTCATATAATTTCATCCGGTCAACCGCCAAACCTGTATTATATATTTACGATGCAGCCAGACGATCTCTTGCCACCACAAAAGGCACCTCCCCCAACGATAGGAAAAATGTGTGAAATCTCTTGTCGCTGTATTGTTTGCCCCATTTCGCCTTCGCTTGTTTCTGCAAATCAATAATCTCCAAATATCCGAGCGTATACTGCATATATCCCGCCGGTTCGGCAACAACTGCATCAAATATCGTCCGACAGGCCGTCTTGTCATAGCCAAAATCCGTCAGATAATCTCGCACTTCCGCCTCTGTCCAGCCATTATAATTAACCTCCAGATCAACCTTTGCATAAATCGCTAACGTAAGCAGCGTATTTGTTTTCAAAAAACTTGCCACATTTTTCGTCAAACCTGCCAGAGAATAACTGTACAATTCCGCATAAGTCCCCCATCCTTCTGTGTAACCGCCGATGTTCACGACGCTCCGCACCGGCAAAGGATTCTGCGACTGGTAAAAACAATTTTGATATAAATGCCCCGGATAGCCTTCATGTGCAATCGTTGTAAACGCTTTCGTAAGGTCATACTTTGCATTCCCGTTCAAATAAATCACATTGTCCTGATATGCATCTAATGGTGTTGTCAAATAAAACGCCGGACTAATATGTTCTTCTAACGATTTGTCAACATACTTCATTTGACAAGACACTTCCGACGGCAGATCAGGAAATGATTTCTTGATCTGTTTCTTTAGATACTGCAATGTTTTGTCCGGCTCCTCTTCCGGGTATTTTACAGATAACGCTTTCTCATAAATAGAACCGTCCTTGACCAACAAATCGGACATTATATTTTTATTATCTTCAATCGTTTGATCCAATAATTTTAAAATATTTTTCATACTTCGATCAGTTCCCACCATTGAACGAACCAGATGCTGATAATATGCTTTTCCCTTCGGCAAATTGCAAAGACCTTCCTGATTTTTGCCGGTATCTGCCAATTCTTCCAAAGCTTTGATCAGCTTTTGATAAGCAGGGATCACGTTCTGCAGCACCGCGGAACGATTGCGTTTTGCATAATCTGCTTTCTGCTCCGCCGTAAGCGTCAGACCGCTCAGTCTCTCCGGAAAAGTCGTGATCATAAAATTCTTCTCCGGCAGTGCAACAAATTCCTTGCACTGCGTTATAATATCTTGCGCCGTGCGCTTGCTCATAAATAAACCTTCTTTGGATCTTTGTTGCTCAAATGTAATAATTTCATCAAAATAATCCGGAATTTTCTGCAACAGCTGAAGATAAGTATCAACACTCTCTTTGTCCCAAAAGTGGTACTCTGTGAGTATGACCGGAAGCTGTGTCTGTGTCCCTGTTGTTGGACTCAACGGTTCCTGATATTCGTCTACATTATCCCCTGACAGATCTTGTTTCCACACCGTATGTAAAACGTCATACGCCAACTGCTGCTCTTCATTTAACTTGTCATAATCATAACGCTCTAAAACTGCCAGTTCGTTTTCTGTCAGCATCCGTGCATTTTGCATTGCCTCCTTCGTATAATGCCCTAACGTAGGTTTCACATTTTTTATCCCATAATCCGTAGGATTTTTTAATGTATAATTTAATGTGATTCCATCACTGGTCACATTTTCCCGAAACACCTCTTGCAAAAACTGTTCAAAATCTGCACGAACCTCCTTTTTGCTTCGCGAATCATGAACGCTCGGATGCGACAATACATTGTCATCCTCCATCGAATAAATCGATGTTTTCCATCCCTTTTGCTGCCTGCCATAACACAACAATGTGCCACATGCTACAATGACAAGAAAACAGCTTACCATAATCTTTGCCGCTGTTTTTTTTGCATAAAACCGCTGTTTGCTTCTTCCTACATATTTTGCCATCTACTGAATGCCCCCACATTTATATTGCTATTTATAAAATTCTGACACTTTCCATCTCAGGAATACTTTCACAACCACATATCCATTTTGCAGCCAACAAACTAAATTGTTCTGCCATCAGGGGGCTAAGACAATTGCCGCAGAACGCAAAGTTTTTGTGTGATTTCTTATTTTGTTAAGTCTCTGATGAATACATGCCTGAAGGAATGTCTGAGATGTCCCGGTTTAGCAAGGTATCATCCATTTTTGGACGGGACGCTTTCGCTACGATGCGCTACGTCACGTTACTTAATGTCTCTGAAATACGAGACATAAGTAACGACGAGCGCAAAGTCCCTTTCAAAAATGATGAATACCTTGCTTCCGGGACTTCGAGTTTCCGAAGGGCATGTAAATCAATCATCAGAGACAACAAAATTTAGAAATCACCTAAAACGAAAATGCGGCAAGGCAATTGCTATAGTTCCCTGATGGCAGAATCCACTAGGTAGTAGCTGCAAAATGCGATATAGCTATCGACATAATAGGCAATATGTGGCCTGTTAGCGTCTATGGACGTGTGAAGTTCGAGTTAAATACATGTATATGAATTAGCATTCAAATTATTCCGGGAATCACATTTCACCGCCACGTACATATATATGAATTAGCACGGAAATTATTCCGGCAATAAATAGAGAAAGAAAGGATACTCGCAATGAATAACAGAAGTGAGATGAATGTTTGCAGTAATTCCTGCTCCCGTCCTAGTACAGACTGCCCGAACACTGATCCCTTACGTGGCATGCCTCTAGGTATTGGCTATGTTCCTGTCCAAGAATGGGGACAGACGTATTGTCCTGATAAAGCATTACAACGCGGAACTATTTTTCCACCACTGGATCTGCCGTTTTGCGGCTGCATCCCTAAAGGATTTCGCTGTCAAAAAGGAGGTCTCTCATGAACGGAAATAAAATGAATGGGATGAACGGCTGTGGCTGTGGCAATCAGATGAATCGGCCGAACAATGGCTGTGGCTGCAGCAATCAAATGAATCGACCGAGCAATGGCTGTGGCAATCAAATGAATCGGCCGAACAATGGCTGTGGTTGTGGCAATCAAATGAACAGACCAAACAATGGCTGTGGCAACCAAATGAACCGGCCGAACAATGGCTGTGGCTGTGGCAATCAGATGAATCGACCGAACAATGGCTGTGGCAACCAAATGAACAGACCGAACAATGGCTGTGGCAACCAAATGAATCAGCCGAACAATGGCTGTGGCTGTGAATCTGTGGATTTTTCACAAAATCTTATGAATTTGTGTCGCGATGATCTTCTCAAAGTAATCAACGAAGTGAGCTTCGCTATGTATGACTGCTGCCTGTTCTTAGATACACACCCTATGGATTCTTGTGCATTGGATTATTTTCAAAAAATGAAGAAAAAAAGAAAAGCTGCCATGGATATTTATACACGCAAGTTTGGTCCTCTTGTCCTTGACTGCGCCGGTGATGGCTGCACTTGGGACTGGGGACAGGAGCCTTTGCCTTGGGAATAATCGGGCATTAAAGGGCAACACAAGTTTAAAAATATATGAGAATGTTTTTTGTTGCGTTTCTTAAATTATAACTTCGAAAGGAAACTAAATTATGTGGAATTATGAAAAGAGACTGCAGTATCCTGTGAAAATCACACGCTGCGATCCAAAAGCTGCCATGATCATAGCAAGTCAATACGGTGGTCTGTACTCGGACAGTAGCAAATTGTTTTTAGGCAAATTAAATTATACTAAATACTTTTTATTCATATATCCAATTTTACCATTTTTCTCCACTTTTGCATACCATTTAATCGATGACCGAAATAACACTTTAACAGATGCATTGTTAGCCACACGGAAATACTGTTTTTTCTTTTTTATGTCCTGCCACAAAATCAACCCCACAGGACGCTTAACTTTAGCCTTCCATGTCTCCTTAAATATCATAGGCGTTCCGTATTTTCTCTTCAGTTTTGTCGTTGTGCTTCCCCATTTAGATATGTACAGATGTGGCGTATCTACAAGGCTCTTCCAATCACCACCCCACGCAAGACCTACTGCTTTGGATTTTGCAATTTTAGCCACCTTTCTCATTAAATTGGTATCATATAATTTCTTGGAATCGTTGATTGCAAAATCAACAGCAATCCCCCACATGTGTTGGCTGGAATAGTTGCTGCCTTTGGCATTAGTAACGATCTTCCCCGGTTTAGTCCGTCCCTTTGCATACAGGGCATCCTGCTGTTCCTTCGTCCGGAACCCTTCGGTAACGATCAGATAAATTCCTTTCTTTCCACATTCTCGCAATAAACAAGTTAATTTATAATTCATCCATGGATGCAGTTTTGACCTGTCTATTCTTACATCATGCTCTTTTTTCATTTCGATTCCTCACTTTCTGTATGTTGCTACACACTACTCTTCATTTTCTTTCGTCTTCCACTTCCGGAATACCCGCAACAGAAGTCAATAAGCTGACAACACCTGCCACTACCGCCGAAGACACTGCCAGCTTCCAATCAACTGTTGTCACTGTACTTCCTACGGCAATAATCGACACTGCTGTCTGTGCCATCGTTTTTATCGCTCTGATTCCTGCAGCTTTCATCCATTTTTTCGTGCTTACGCTTACTTTAAATACACAATTTTTTAACATTACTATCACCCTTTCCCTTCTAAATCTTGTATCCTGTGATTTGCTACTTTTATATCCTCTGTATTTAGGGCTACTGATTTTTCCAATTCATAAACCCTGTCGATTACCTGATTATGTACATCCTGCTTTTTCTCCAACTGCTCAAGACGATAAGTGACCAAAGCAGTAGCTTTTTTGTTTGCGAAGTATGCGCCAGACATCGTCCCCATCATGGATATAGCTGCAATCACAATTTCTACTACATATTGTTGCATTTCCTTTTCCCTTCCCAGATGTTTTCTTCTGTGCATTACTCCGTATCCTCTACCATGAATTCCAAAGCATGCATTTGCTTGAGATTTAATGGCTCATTTTCGATTTCTGTCAGTCGAACTACCAATACCGGAATTTCAATCTCTATCTGCATCAATTCCTGTATTTGCGAGTTTTTGTCTGCATCAGATGCGTCTGAATTGTTAATCTTCTGCAGATCGTCCTCATAAGGTTTATAAGCTTCTAGTAATTTACCATAGTTGCGGTTAATTTGGTGCGATAAGCGCACCCGAAGATCCGGACCATCATTTATCAAATCTGTTAATTGATTGATACATTCTACCATTTTTAAATTAGTCATTTTCATATTATGCTTCCTCCATTTCTGCGAATACTTGATCTGTGAAATCTGCAATATCCTTTTTTACCTGTGTAGCATTTTTGATATACAAATCTTTGTCGGTAATATTGGTGCTGATATTACCATTTTGTAAATTTGCATACATTGTTGCGGCCACCTTGTTCTCTCCAAACTGGCTACTACCTGTTAAAGTTACTGTCTTTGTGATTGTCATCATAGTTTCTTCCTCCTTAAAATAAAATATTTATATAAAAAAGACCCATCATAAAATTGATATGCGTCCATAATTTGTGGTACATATCACATAAAGATAGGTCTTTTTTATCCTATGCAATAGATTGTGTTTTGTTGTTAATTTGATTCTCCAAATATGCAATACGCGCTTGCATTGGAATAATCTGCTTATTAACCAGATCGCCTAACTTTGCATACAATTTTTGCACCATGTGCGTATTTAGAGCGATAAACTCTCCGTAATTGAGTCCGTACAAATAATCAATAGGAGTTGCTGATGTATCTTCTATTTCTGTCCCATCTGAGGTGTGTACAGTCGGATAAACAGGATCTTTGCAATACGCTGCCAGATCTACAGCATTGAGTCCGGCCTCATCCATCGCTGTCTTTGTCCACTGTGCTATAAATCCAATACGTGTACGATCATGGTTGTCATCCGGATTAACATTACGCCATCTATATGTCACAGGTTGCATCAGCATATACAAGCGCTCATATCGCTCATCAATCGCCTGCACATTGTCTTTCTGCCGTAAATCGGAAGTCTGAATTGTTCCATTAGTAGCATACACATACTGCCATTTATAAGTAGACGTGCCGAGACGATGTTTGCCTGTAATAGACGGATACAGATATCCGTTCGTAGCGTCTGAAGCAAAAATTGCATTTGTAACTGCAAACATACGCACTGTATTGCCATATACAGTTGTCATTCCTGCCTTTTTTTCCTTAGCTCCATATCCTATTAATAAATTGTGCCCTCCATTATAGATCATCATTTGTCTATTGGTGTTACTTGTGTCTTTTGCATATATCCCCCTATTATTTCCCAGATAAAGACTCCCTGAAAAATCCACGGTGCCACCAAACGATGCAGATGCACCTGTTATTTTTGTTTCAATTGTATTTGCCGAGTTTGTGAACGACAGCATTGGATAGATGGAATTATAGCAGCCAAGGATAGCTTTATCACCTGCTGTGGCGGTGTTGGAAAAATCCAAATAATTACCTCGAATAGTACACGTATTGATACGCGAATTGGCACTGTTTTGTATAAACACTCCACCATTATCAATATTGTTGAGTCTAATTCCAAGCGATGGGCTTAGCATAATACCGGTGTTTTTCGTATCGCTAATAGCCGTCAACCCAGCCCTTAATCCGAGTGAACTAAGCGCCCAGCCAGCTATCTTACCACTGTTAGTAGTTATTGTTGCACCCGATATAGATCCTGTGGCAGTTATCGCCTGTGCAAACAGATCCGATACATTGATTTGTGCTGCTTTAATGGATCCTGTGGTAATCTTACCCCCATCTATTGTTGTGGTATTAGCGCTATACAATCCATGCAGTTCACTCAAAGCGCTATTGGCTGTCCCAGATGCGCTATTAGCTGTTGTCTTCGCTGTGTTAGCTGTACTTGCTGCACTGTCTGCTGTTGTCTTTGCTGCACTTGCCGTGCTGAACGCACTATCTGCTGTTGTCTTTGCTGTGCTTGCCGTGCCGGATGCACCATCCGCTGTCTTTTTTGCACTATTAGCTGTTTCCGTCGCACTAGTCGCCGCTTTATTGGCTGCATTTGCCATTTCCGTTGCACTGAATGCCGCTGTGCTGGCTGCACTTGCCGTACTAGAGGCTGTGTTAGCTGTACTTTGTGCTGTTTTGGCTGCACTTGCTGCGTTATCAGCTGTAGTCTGTGCTGTCTTTGCTGCACTTGCTGCATTATTGGCTGTTGTCTGTGCCGTTCCGGCTGCACTTGTAGCGCTATTTGCTGTACTTTGCGCTGTCGATATATCGCTTTGCATTCCTACAATGATCTTAGTTGCTCCGAGATTACTAATAAACGCATCACTGGCAATCAAACTTATAATGTCAACTTTGTCTGCTGTAACTGCATTTGCCGCCAATAGATTAGTTGTTATTGTTTCTGCCGCAATCTCCTTTGACGTGATAGCTCCAGCTACAATACAATCCGCAGTGATTGATCGTTTAGTTAATATCGTTGCATCTAAACTATCCACATTTTTTGATACAAGATCTCCAACATTATTTAATGCATAGATTACCGATTTGTCGGATCCGACCAAGCAAAGACGTTCTACGCTCAACGTTCCGGCCGTTATCTTATCTGCAGTAAGCTCAACTATTTTTGCAGATGTGATCGATCCATCCGCTATTTGTGCGGTGCCTATAGCCCCTGTTGCTATTAATGCTGTACCTATAGCTCCGGCTTTTACGTTTGCCAATGTAATATCCGCATATTTAATATCTGCCTTATCTGTCGTTAAGTATCGAACGTCGGCCCTATCTGTTGTTAAATACAGGATATTTGCTGTTTCTGCTGTTAAATAGGTTGCTTTCGCAACCTCTGTAGACAGATATGTTACCTTTGCATTTTCCACAGTCAAATATTTTACATCAGCCTGCTCTGCCGTCAAATAGCGGATATCCGCTTTAGCTGCTGTCAAATAACGGGCTTCTGCTTGATCTGTCGTCAAATACTTCACATCGGCCTGCTCTGCCGTTAGATAAAGGGCGTTAGCTTTTGCTACAGTTAAATATCTTATATCAGCCTGCTCTGCTGTTAAAACATTAATGTCTGCCAAGGCCGCCTTAATTGCATCTGTTGTTAATGCCTCTGTTTGTATGTTTTTGATAATGGCATCATCTGCCTTTAGCGTCGATATAGAAGCCACTTTAGATACAAGGGTATCGGTGGTAACGGCGTTTGCATGCAACGTATCAAACTCACCATATAAAGCGCGAATTTGCCTGGTACTATATTTTTCCAATGATGATGTGTAGTTTGTCAGCGACTGTACGTCTGCCGCACTTGCTGCTATTTGACCGGAGGATGTTGCATCATAGGCACTCCCTACGGTAAAAGTATCATTGGAAGGCGATTCGATACCAAGCGTCCTCTTAGTTATCCGCAAATACATTTTATTAATATTAAGTAGCGGTGCGTTGACCATATAGTAATTCCCAAGCACTATCGCCGGGAATGTTGGATCTAACAAATGCTTATCAAACGCAGTGATTTGATATGTACGCTGTGGTTCTTCGTTTTCCAGCAGATAATCTTCTGCAGCGTCCAGCAGTTCTTGCGCCGTTTCGATATCATCAAATATAACAGTTTTACACACATCATATACCGATGTATCCCCAACTACTGTTATATCCCCGCCATTCACCTCGGCAACAGTTACTCGTTCTAAATTGTCCTCATCCGTATATAACTTAGATCCATATGGAACAATTTTGGTGCAAAGATTTGTCGCATCCTCGTCGCACTGATAAGATATCAAATTATCACCTATGGTAATTGCGTCACTGACCGAAGTTGCCGTGACATAAGCACCTATATACATCGTTTGGTAATAATCGTTTGCAACAACACCCCCATCAACCCACACGCGCATTTCCAGGCCTAACGCACTAAACAACTTATTGGAGATAAACTCATATAGAGATTCTCCCTCGCTCTGTATCTCATGCTTTTCTGCCAATAGCTCACCATCTATTCCCGATGCATCGAACTTCCACACATCCGAATGTGTTTTATTGTACAGCCCCAACACCTTATTTAAAATGTTGGGGATTGTATCGTTAAACACTTGAATAGGTACTGGCTGATCGTGTAGAAATCCAATCATAGATTCGCAAATCACTTTACGCCCAAACCCGGATGCCGAAAACTCAGGTGTCACACGTAATACGCGCCCGAAAAATATCGGGTTACCTTGTTGATCTGTAGCCAAAATTCTGCTGCTGTATGGCTTAATAACATTGTAACCGGGATTATTGGCGTAAACATACATCTCAATCGAACCAATCGAGCCAATTTCTTCCGTGATTGTTCCGGTTACCTTGGCAGGAGAATTATCTGTTGATGCATCATTTATTTTTGTGCGGTAGGTCTTGCCTGATCGCTCTTTATTGATCAAATAAATATTGCGCATTTACAACACATCCTTTCCCCCCACTATACGGTAGGGATTAGCCTTAAAAGTCAAAGTGCATCTCATGTGCTTACGGGTCGAATCACTGTAACTGATTTGAGTGCATATTGCCATATAGGTAGATGTTGGATCGTCATCATCAACAAAACTTTTGCGTCCGACACCGACAAGAAAAGCTCTGGTTAGAGTATTAGCCAGAGTATATAATTGCTCTGGAGTTTCCAATCTGCACCACACTTTAACTGTTATAGTACGATCATCATAAGTGGTATAGCCGGCAACCTCATCTATGTCAATAACACTACTTCGCAATGGAATAGTCACTTCTGTCTGCCGTCTCACTGGGGATCCAATATCAATACTTTCCACAGTCAATCCATAATCTGCGTAAGAATTTTTGCCATCAAAAGTAAAAGTATGCATTAGATTACTAACCCCCTTTGTTTTAAGCTAATCTTACCGCCTTGAAGCAGGTCAAGTGCCGATATAGTAGCGTTTGCAATTGCTTTAGAATCCAACATCAAAGTAAGCGATACAGGGCGTCTTGCCTCGAGCGATGTAGCTGCTGTATCTGTCACTGTGCCGGCTGTCACATTTGGGGCTTCCACTTTTTTAGGCAAAGAATTTAGAATAATATTGTGTAAGTCTTGTGTCTCCTTTTCCAATCCTTGTGCAAATCCTGCCCCTGTATATCCCCCCAGCTTAGCCATAACACGAGACGGCGAATGGATCCCTAAATTCTTTTTGACTTGCTTAACCGTAGTACCCGTCATACCAGCAATTGATTTGTACACAGCCTCGCTACCCGACGCTATTCCTTTTGCGAAGCCCTGCGATACATTTTTACCAAGCTGCCTCATTTGCTTTTGTGTACTCTTATCAAGAGATGCTACAGATTTTTTTAGTTTGTTATACTGTTTTTGTAAATTTTGCAACTGCTGTTGTTGCTGTTTGACCTGTTGCTTTGTCGCTTTTTGAAGCGAAACAAGTTGTTCCTGTGTGCTCTTTTGCAGTGCGGCATTTTCCGTGACAGCCTCCTGCTTAGCAGTCGCATTACGCTGGCTGTAGTATTTTTTGTATTGTGACAACTGTGCATCAGACATTGCCGCCAAAGTAGACACATCTCCAGCAGAAGATACTCCGGCAGATTCAAGATCCTTTAATAAGTCACCCGACACCCCCCTCTTACGCAATGTATCCATGTTCGTTTTCCATTGCTGCACCATCTCAGCCTGTGTCTTCATGTTACGAATTAATCCATCCGCATTATTGGTTTTAGATGAAGAAGCTTTTTCAAACAACCCCCATGTTGATGCTATCCCGGATGCTGTATCCTTTACAGCATCCGTATATTCCTTTTTAACCTCTGCCATCTGCGATTGGAGATCCTTAATTGTTTCCTTGTAATTAGAACGAATCTCCTTTAGCTTAGACTGCATCGTCTTCATCTTTTCCTGGTATTTCTCGTTCTTTTCCTGCTGCGCATTTAGTAACTCATTGCGTGCGGTATAATACTGCTTAAGCGCATCCTTGTGCGCCTGTGTGCCCTTTTTAGTTTCTTTTACTACATCCTTCCACTTTTTAGTGATGGCTGTCTTGCTATACCCATGTCCATTGGTACGCAGATCTTTCATTTCGATCTTGCTTTCCAATGCACTTATCATCTCCTGCCCAAGTTCATTCGCAGTTTTCTTCAAGTTTTTCTTGGTCTTTTTCAGTCCCTTATTTAATCCGTCACCTGCGTTTTTCCCTGATTTTTCCGTTTTTTTAGATGGAGAATGGATGTCCAGACTTGATCTAATCGACTCATCGACAGCATTACCAAGCTCTTTACCAGCCTTACCAACCGCTTTTTTTCGATTGTTTAGACCTTTTACAACACCATCTCCAGTGTATTCACCGTCCTCTTCCATCACACGAGAGGGAGAATGAATCTTCAGTGCCTTTCTGAATCCGGAGTCCGCACTCTTACCAAGATCTTCGTATGCTTTGACTACTCTTGCTTTGTTTGCATTCAACCCCTTAATCAAACCATCGACCGAAGACACGCCCGCCTCTTCCTCCGCCTATAGCAGTAACACCCGCTACTACCCCCTGTGCATGCTCTATAATCCATGTCATTCCAGTCGTTACAACATCTATGCCCCCCGATGCCAAATTGATTAAATCTTCCTTATTTTCTTGAATTGCTGTTCCAATTTCTGTCGCAGCAGACAAAATACTTGGTGCTAATTCGACCCCTATTTCTCGCTTAAGCGCATCAGACTGTGCACTTAGTCTATCAAATTGATCATTCACTGCATTCATGGCATCTAGCGTATCCTGCGACAATACCGCCCCGACAGACTGTGCTTCTTTTTTTAACTCGTTAATTCCTGCACTGCCTTGTGCTATCAATGGATTTAATGTCTGTGCAGATTTGCCAAAAATGGTCATCGCTAAGCTATTACGCTCTGTTTCGTTCGCCACATTTCCTAAAGCATCAATAACATCCCAATAAACATCCTCGCTGTCGCGCAAATTACCATTGGCATCCGTGACCGATACAGCCAACCGTTCGTATGCTTTCACATATGTAGCACTTCCAGTTTTAGCCTTAGACATTGACTTAATATTTTTTGCCATGGATCCTGTCACCTGTTCTAATGATACATCTACCAGATCTTCCATGTATTTTAATTCCTGCAATGTATCTGTTGCTACACCTGTCTGCGTAGAAAGTGTATTCATATCGTCAGCATACAGACCAACATTTTTTGCAGATGAGACTGCCGATTCACCAACAGATTTAACTACATTTTTGACATCATTCAATCGATTTGATATAAAATTTCCCACAACATTTGCTTTTAAGGAATCTTTGTATGTATTTGTTTCAGCAAATACATTTTTTGCCTTTTTCCCATACTGATCTAATGATTTCGCACATTTATCAGTAGCGTTTTCTGCCTCATGCATGTATTTTTCGGTGAAATGTAGAATGAGAGTCCCGTTTGTAACGCAAGAGTCCCTCTTTGTAAATGAAAATCTCATTTTGTAAACGAGATTCCCACTTTGTAAACGAAAATCCCGTTTTGTAAGCGAATTTCCCGGATTTTCATTTGTACATTGACATGTTATAATACGTTCAGCAATAAATTTGCACACGACAATAAGAGATCAATTCCCGCTCGAAATTTTTGTATTCGGAGAATCCATCCCTGTTTTGAAGTCATTCTGCTGTCTTTGTTCTGGCGGCACTTTGCAAATTTATCTGTTACTTTTTGAGAAGTTTAGGCTTTAAGATGATGTTTTCGGCGGCAACCGGTTTACATCCAAGTTTCTTAAGTATATCTTCTCCGTAATAAAAGCTGAACGTTTCGTATGGGCTACGGTTGTTCAGCTTTTTTCTTTTATAAGAATTGATATGATCCATCATCAGAAAAATATCCTTCTGTGTCAAATCATCAAAGCTGCTTCCCTTTGGCAGGATACGACGTATCAGCTCATGATTCACTTCACAGGCTCCCTTTTGGTAAGGTGCACTTGGATCGCAGTAAAATACATTCGTTCTGCTGCATGGAATCGTATCTCGTTTTTCAATTGCTTTTGGATTTGAAAACTCACTTCCATTATCCGTAAGAATAACCGGAAACAACCGTGAAAAATCTTCATTTCCAAGGACTTTATCCAACAGATTTATAATCTGTATGACAGATGCTGAAGTATTTGAATCTCGTAGAAATGCAAGCATTAAACTTGTTTCAACGAAATGTATAGTAAGCAGGCATTTGCCTCCCACACGTCCGATAACACTATCCATCTGTACAACAGCAGACTCCGGCTTTGTTTCAAGAAACTTCTGGAAATCAGTATAGCTTCTACCAATACGACATCCTCTGTCTACCTTGAATTCAGGCTGTTTGTATCGCGGGCGATACTTTACTTTACGAGGCAGATCAATGTTACGGATATCAAAAAGCTGGGCATCAACATAGTTATACAATGTTTTTTCACTGCACATGATTTCATCAACATGCTCTATATAAATCTGATGAAGAGACTGTCCATTTTTAACCAAGGGGCTGATGATTCCGTTGATTCTTGCTATATCATCCTCATTGGATAAAATACCTGTCCTGGATTCCGAAATAGACTGATGTGCCATTTCATGAGCATCTGCCGGGTCATAAATGCGTTTTAACAAGGTACATTTGGGAAGCTGGCTGCAACCATTACATACATATGGAGGTTTGGTTTTAACGGAACAGATATCCTCTGCAAAATCCGGACAATGTAATGTACACTCGGAACACAGACTGCATTTATACGCTGATTGATGCGTACAACTGTTTCCGCACAGCTTTTTAGCTTGTCTCGCTCCTTAATATGCTCACGCATCCGTTTCCATACCTGCCTGTTTCGAAAACGAACAATCTCCTTGTTTCGTTTCTCTACAACTTTGGCACACTTTACCGGACACGGATCTCCTCGTGCATGGATGCGTCCACATCTTGAACAAGATTTCAACATATCCTCTCCTCCTCATCAGATTGACATATGTTAATAGTCTGTCTTACTCACTCTATTTTTGCTGCTAATAGAAGAAACTCTATTTTTGCTCTGTCAGTTTTACGCCAGTTCAATATGACAAACCAACCAGAAAAAGCAAAATAAAAAAGGTTAAACACGAAAGCTCAACTTATCCATTGCTGCATCCATCGTGTCCTGTGTCACGCCAATATATCTCATCGTTATCTCCACACTGGCATGATTTAATATCTTCTGAATTGTCACTGCATCCTTAGTCTGCCGGTAAAGATGATAACCAAATGTTTTTCTCAATGTGTGTGTTCCCAATTGATATAGGCCAAACTCTTCGCCTGCCTTGCGTATGATGTTATACGCCTGCTGTCGGCTGATAGGTCTGTTCTTTCCCTGTCTTGATCTAAACAGATACACATAGCCTTCCTTGTCAGCTACATATTTCTTGATCTTACTCTTTAATGCCGCATTGATAGGGAAGCTCCTTTCCTTGCCAGTCTTTTTCTCACGCAAGGTAATTCTGTCTTTGCCCTTAACATCTCGCACTCGTAGTTTAAGAATATCGCTAATGCGCAATCCGGAATAGATCCCGAAGAGGAACATCATATAGTCTCTTTCGCTTCTCCCCTTCAAATAATCCGCAATGTCATTAACCAGCTCCATGTCACGGATTGGCTGCACCGAGTTCAATTCACTATCACCTCCTGCAAACAAAAAGGAAGTCAACTGGTTTGATCTGCATCAAGCCAGCAACTTCCCTAATCTTCGACACTATCAATATATCACATAATTGCTTCGTGTTTCTCTCATCTTTTTGCAATTTAGTTTTGTGTGTCGAAATCCGACACCGACTGCTTATAATCTTCACATTTAACAAATTCTATTATTGCTCTAGGACTATTTGGTTCGCCAAACACCATGACCTGTAACACCACACATTCCTCCCCACGAACGGATGTATGCATTTGTATTGTTTCACGAAAAAACGGACTTTTAACTTCGCACCATTCAAAAAAAGATTTCTCATGCGACTTTTTTATTTTATTTACTTCCATTTGTTACTACCTCGCTTTCTCCCAATTTATCGCCTGTCCACATTCTGGGCAATGCGCATATTCTTCATAATCCACTTCATATCTTTTTTGGCAATTTGGGCAAATCCAAGTATCATATACTATATTCCCATCAAAATCAAAACCATCTCCTTCGTAGTCAGGTTTTTGTGGCACCTGCTTTTTCCTCGCTTCCTTGCAGGCATTCCATTCGTCAACATCGTCATCCGTGAGTACAATCGCTTTATGTGGGTGCTTACAATCATCAGGGACATGCTGGCAGAAGATTTTTGTGAGTTCTTCCAGTGATATGCCGATAAGTTCCTCTAAATCCTCAAAGTCTGCTAATTTTTCTAAAAGTATTCTTATCTTAGTTTCACGACTGTAATTTGCTTTAAAAAGTTCGTTGGAAATGTCATATATTTTTGTTCCATCTGAACAACCCATCACTTTTGTCAGTCTCTCCATACTTATCCCTCACTTTCTAACAACTCTGGGTTGTCAAATATGTTACCAACAACCTCTGCATTAACCATGTTTATCCAATAGCCTAAATCTTTTCGATAATGTCTGCCTCCTGACCAGTCCACATAAAATCCTATGTGTTCTGTTTTTTGACTATCAAAGCAGCTTTGATATGCTCCATATCTGATTTGTGCATATATATCCCCAAAATGATGTTTTATGACATCATTTTCCCAAATCAGATTACCATTCTTATCTTTCAATCCTGTGCATTGGCAGATTGTAGATGGGTCTACTTCGCACCATCCATCTGTCTCTCCTCTAGAATAAAACATTGTGTTAAGTTCAAATATTACATGGACTTCTTTGTAATGTATATCAAACACATCCAAACCTTTTGCTTGATAACCTTGCACCCATTCTCCGTTATCAAGTCTCTTACCCTTGAATAAATATCTATCTTCCATATTCTCTCCTATTCCGCTTCAAATTGAAGCCATTTCTTAACTTCTGCATTGCAATTCTCACAAGTTTTTATTTGCTCTACAATCGCATTTACCAATACCTACAAAGCAACGCGCATTTATCTCTACCTTTCCTCGGCATCTCGTTCCGTTCCTGCTCCTTTTTCTTGACTAAATTGTATTTTTAATATATGCTTTTATCTGGCATAGCTCAGTGGATAGAGCGCGCCTCCTATAAAGGCATGGTCGTGGGTTCGAATCCCACTGCCCCTGTTAAAGACACCTTCGGGTGTCTTTTCTTGTGGTACCATTTCCTTATTGAACAAGATTGGTAATTCTCTCATTATACGTTTTCCCCTATTGCTCATCTGTCTCCTCCTCTTTTTTTCCGAATATCACTCCGCTACAGTTATCCACGCACTCCGGATAAGTCTTTTGCGCCTCCCGGACATTTCCACCCAAACATGATGTCTGGAACTTCCGAAAGCGATTCATTCGAACCAGATATTCACTGTCCGATGTTTCCGTTTTACTATATTTACAATCCGGGAGACGACAATGAAAGCAATCCGGATGCACACAGCCTTCCGGCTTAGCTTTTTTCTTCATCTTCATCACCTCCAGCCGTCTGCTGTGCCAATATCCTCTGTTCCAAAGCATTCATTTGTTCGACAGTCACCGTCCTCTGGCTAAACTGTTGAAATTGATTTTTCGAACGGACCGGTTGCGAAACACGTTTAACCGGCGTTCCGGAAGTCGTATTTCTCGCTGACCAAATGTCTATCTGCGCCTTCCAATCCCTAATAGGATTACCTCGAGCGGTTCTCCAATTTTTAGCATCGTAATACGCAAAAAATTCTTTCGGATTAACCTTACTGCACTTCTGTGCTACATATTGTTCAATCTGTTGCAAAGTAGGATGTTTCATAGATTCATCAATCGCCTGCACATTGTCTCGATCCGATCCGCTTTGCGTTTGCGCCATACATAAATAATTATTATTTACTTTAACTTTACTTTGTTCCTCCGAGTCTCCTTTTTCGTCCAAAATTATGTATTTTTCCGATAAATGGGTGACTTTAACTAAGAGGTACTCTTTTTTCAAAAAAATTTGTTTGCGCTTTTTGGTTGCGTGGATGTAAAACTCTTGAATATCTTTCGATGTCAAGATTCCATGCTGTTCAAATTGCGCACTCGAAAAAATTCCTCTCCTCAGGCAGAAGCTAACTATGTCTGACACTTTGTTGATCACCTTGGCATTTCTATGCAAAGTAAAAAGCACAAAGTCTGTACAAACTCGCTCATCCCACTGGACGTAATAGCCCTCTCCTGCAAATATCTTCTGACAAATAGCGATCAGAAATGCGTGACCCTCATATCCGTATTCCTTAATCAATTTGTCAACATTGTCATTATTCACCACATTTATCGGAAAACTGTCTAATCCAGTCTTCCTCATGCGCTGTAACCTCCTTGTATGTATTCATCTAGGGTCGCATAAGCAACCAGTCCGCCTTGCCATAAAACAAATCGTCCAAGTCCCCATGCATAGAGTCATACACTGCCCCTGCCATAGACGCTAGTGCACCCCTAACCTATAGCGTAAACGCACGATACCACATCCCGTAAACGATACAGCATCCCACTGAACTATAGGCGTACTACTTATGCTCGGCTGATCAGGCGTCGCATAAATGCAGTGTGGTGGAATCGAACCACCAATTATCACCGCTCACTGCTTACATTCCAAAATGTTTTTTCACAAAATCCGGCAAATTATCTCTACCAATAAATCGAAAAACATTGTCCTTGCAAAAACCACCGGCACATGAGAGCATTTGCGATCGAACATCCCCTACGTCCTGATTACATGCAGTCATAAATCCGTCGCAATACGCCTTCATTACATCTATCTCAAAATCTCTTTTTGTCTTTGGAAATCTCATTATTTGCTCCTTCCCTTATTCCATGGTTCGCGCTTCCGGTTCCAGTTTTGCCGCCCAAAACGAGAACAACCATGTGTCTTATAGTCATTTCGAATGTCCCGCAATGCTCGAAAAAAATCTGTCCTGTGTCGATAAAACGTAGCCTCGGAACACGGTACGCCATATAATGCGTCCAATCTGGCAAAAGACATCCCCGGATTCGTGCAATATTCCAATATGTAAAATGCCAAATCCTTACTAACACTTTGCGCCGCCAACTCGACCATGTTGATCTTCTCGTTAAGTTGCACCATGCGCAGTGCTTTGCGTTCTACGGCAGAATCCATAGATTTCGCCGTAGGAACATCATCATAACTGCTAGCTGACACCCCTAGATTCTCATTTAATTCCTCCAATTGTTTGTGCCACCATGGGTATTGGTAGCAAAAGTTTTTCAGTTCTCGGTATTCGTACCGATTCATACTTTTTATGTCTTTATCATCTCTGCGCAATGATCTGCCTCCTTCTCTTCTGCCGCTTGGCGGTGGATTAGACAACTTCCCACATATCTTAACTATCCGCATTCTTATACTCCCCCGTGCAATCTACCATGCGTTGCTGCACGATATCCCGTTGATAGTTATGCGCCAGCAGCAACAATGCATCTGCTAAGACTGTCACATCGACATCCGGTAAATAGCGACGGAGAAAATCAGCAACAGAACACCCCTCTGTCCGCAGAATATATTGAGACAGCGACGGAATATATATCTGTTCCTTCTTTGATTCTCCCGGTTGTTTTCTATTCGCACATTCCTGCTGTTTGGTTGCATTGGGTACATCCGACTGTGCCTGTGGTTCTGTTTTTTCTACCTTTGGCTTGTCCACATAATTTGCCTGTTCCTCTGGCGTCAATTTGGATAGCTGGTATGCTGTAGACTGCTTTATCTCACCATTTTCTAACTTCTTCATAAGTTCTGGGCGTAAATGTTTCGCTATCGCTTCCAGCTCTGCCACTTTAGTCTTGGACACGTTCATCAAGTCCGCAATCACATCTCTGATCCTGCCTTTTTGCAGATCGTAGCCATTCAAAGACATCCCCTCTGCTTTCATTCGGATCAATTCTTCCTTTAGCACCTGCTCCTCTTTGATCAACGTAGCAATATCCTTTGTACGATAAGAGTTACCCAGAATCAGAGTTATTCGTTCCTCATGTTCGTTCTTTACCGGCTTTATGCGGACTGACACCACATCAAATCCCTCATACCCCTGTTCGCGCAAATACCCAATAGCGTTATATCTGCGTTCACCATCTGTGAGGCGGTACTCACCCTGCTCGCATGGATTAAAGGTAACAGTCATCGGCTCTAACAAACCAACCATTAAGATTTTCGCAGCCAATTCTTTGATTTCACTCTGTGGATAAAAGTTGTCCGAATTGCGATAGATCTTGTCATACGGAACGTCTGTAAGCGCTAGCCTGGCACGATCCGTATTATCTGCATCAGCAACAGACGCCGCACTCAACCCATCAAAAATGCTAAATTTATTCACGCCAGTCACCTCCCAGCAGTTCATCCAACAGTGCTATGTAGTCCTTAGATGCGTTGCAACGTGGAGAACTTTGCGTAATCGTTCCTGCGCCAAAAGACCGACGCATCAACGGTGTGCTATGGCGTATATGGGTTTGCATATATGATTGTCCAAAATGACTACGCATCTGACATTCTGCCTCGCGGGACGAAGCATTGTTCTGGAACATAGTTCCAAAAATCATCAATTTAATATCCGGACGTATCCTGCGTAAATCATAGAGTTGTTCCTGTAAACGTGTCAGTGCAGCAAGCTCAAATCCACCAAGACGCATCGGTGACAGCACCAAATCTGATGCCATAATCGCATTAACTACTGTCAGATCCAGTTGTAGTCCACAGTCGATCACGCAGTAATCATAATCTTCTTGCACAGAATCCAATGCTTTCTGCAATATGTTGATCTGATTCATCTTTCTTTCGAGCATGAGTTCTGCATTCGTTTTCTGCAGCCACTCATTCGCCGGAAGCACTGTTAAACTGCCAGACTTTGGTGTTCTGCAGTAATCATCTACGGTAATATCATCAGATACAGATATGCCATTCTGCATCAGCTTTGCCATGCCGCCAAACGATGCAGAATACGCTCCAAACACTTTTGACGAATCGCCTTGACAATCGGCATCTGCAAATAATACCCTGTTACTTTTGCTTAACAAATATGCTATATTGGTGGCGGTCGTTGTCTTACCTACGCCACCCTTTAATGCTACAACACATATGGTGTACATTATTACCCTCCTTCTTTGACGATCGTGTGCTTCGGTGTCTCCGTATACACATTTTCGCTGTGACAAAAGCTACACACTGCATTGCTCCGTCTGGTACTCCAATACTTTTTTCCACAACTTTTACAATGCACGATAAAAAACGGATCACTGACCCGATATTCGTCTTTCCACATAAATCCTCCTAACAAAATATCCGTCAGTGGATTTATTGACGGATGAACCATATGTTTGTTACAATAGATCTGTACGGTGTAACTTGTATGGTTCATCATAGGGGCAGTAGATTCGTCTACTGCTCTTTTTTTACTTTTGGCTGATACACCTGACTGATCGTATAGATAAATCCGCCACACGGACAAAACCTTTTGTCATGTCGCAATGAATAGATCTTGCCGCACAATCTGCATTCTTTATGGCTGTCTAACGTAGTCGCCCTCTGTACTGTCATAAGGTTCTCCTTTCTTGTTCTCTAATCCCCCCCGGCAGGCTAAACGCCGGGGGATCAAAATAGGGTGGGAGTTTGCCCGTCATGCCGATAGCTCAGCAATTTGTATTATCCCGCTTTCTCTTTTCGCTGCTTCGCAACTCTCTTGTATCCAAGCTGAAGCATGAGCGTATCTGCTAACTTACCAGTCACATTACAACGCACTGTATCTTTTTCCTCTGATGTTAATGTTTCAAAATCGACAAATTTGCCGGCTTTTTTAATTAATATTCTGCACATAGAATCACCTCCAAAATTGTGACAATATATGAAGTGATCTGGTTGTCTTATGCTTGCTTAGGGCGTGTTTGTATCACCAGACCATACATCATTTTTCGTTTCTGCAATTCGTTTCAATAACGAGCGCCATAATGCCATAGTATCGAGCGCACATATACTCAATGCGGCATCCTCTCCCTTACTGCAAGAATCTCCTCTTTCGTCTTGCCGTTCATAGGTTGGCTAATGAACAATTTTTTCATGGTTTGCTTTTCTCCTTTCTAAGTCCTAATAGGATCAAACTGATTACTAACAAAAAAATTGCAACAACCAGTCTCGTGTACTTACTAATTTTTGTTCTCATCTGCCTAATCTCTGCCTGCATGCGATAGACATTGTTTACCAGCAGATCATTATACAAATCATACAATGCACAGACATTATTAAATACAAACTGTTCTCTTTCGTCTCTTGCATCTTCTATCCCTGCTGTATGGTATTGATATTTGAATTTTCCTTTCGTCCAGTATTTGTCGGAAAATTCCTTTTCTGACAACTTGCGATCAGAAAATGATGTATCATCTCGCATCGTTACCCTCCTTTCCAAATCCACCCACACACTTGCTTAGGGCGTGTTTGTGTCACCAGTTGTGTCGAAACCCGACACCGCTATTTCTTTTTTTCTTGAATCCAATTCTGTAAAATCACCAATACCAAAGCATTCATGGTGATCCCGATTTTTTGAGCTTCCTTTTGCAAAAACTCCTTTGTCTCTGCTGGCGTTCTAATTAACAATTGCATGACTACCTCCTTCGGTGTATTCACTTTGCTGACACCACAAAAATATCATAGTGTATTCACTTTGTCAACAATGTGAATATATTTTTCTTGTATTCAATCTGATAATATAGTGCTATCACTTATAGAAAGGACTGATAATTATGCCATCTGCTGTACCCATGCGTGGTCTTCGTATGGAAGACGAACTTTATTTAAAACTAAAGTTTATTGCAAAGAAAGAAAGCCGTTCGTACAACCAAGAGGCCGTGCACATCTTAAAGGGCTTTGTTGAACAGTACGAAAAGGAACATGGTTCTATTCCTGTTGACACCGATGCGCTTTATCAATAAGCAACAAAATATAACTATTCAAACTTATCCCTTTACGCTCTGCTTCCTCCTGTAATTGCTTTTTCAAAGCTACAGGGAATCGGAGCGTTGTTTGTTCTCTATATTTTTCACCATCTTTTCGCATTGTTTCCCCTCCTTTCCAAATTCACACACTTGCTTAGGGCGTGTTTGGGTCACCAGTTGTGTCGAAATCCGACACCGTTTTACCTAGCAGACACAGCACAGGGCACAGTTATTTCGTAACAAACAAGAGTCCGGTCTGACAGCAAATCAAATCAAGGAGTCTGTGCCCCGTGCTGTGTCTGCTAATTTGCATGATAGCCCCAAAGACACACTTTAAGTGGATTTCTTTTTTAAAAAACTAACATTTCAAATTATCAACAGGAATATTATATAACTGTGCTAATGCCTGCAGCGTGGAAAACGATGGCTTTGCTCTGCCATTTTCCCAGTTTGCCAATGTCTTATTACTTACCTTAAGTTCCTTCGCTACATGCTTTTGAGTAAAGCCTGCATTGACTCTTGCTGCCGCCAAATTAATTTGTAACATGTCTATTTTTCCTTTCCCCCGTGTAGCCGATAGGACAGCTCTTCTCATTTACTTGTTATTAGATTCCCAAACCCTCCGAACAATCATGACCAAATCAACTACCGCCGCTGTAATCACCGTAATTTTCCACTCTATACTAAAATTCATCGCTACAGCTAAAATCAAGAGAACTACAGTCAAAATTGTCGCCTGTTTTATTTTGTTCATTGCGCTCTATATGATAATATGCTAAAATCCAAATGTGGTCGGGGCTTTCGCCCCTTTCCCACCCTTTGGGTTGTCCTAAGACTTAATTGCCGTAACCAAAGCAGCTAGTGCGATAACCGCATTGATTACAAGCTCAATTATGTCTTTTGTGGTCAACCCATTTTTTGTGGATTCATCAGACATATTATATTCCTCCTTTCCTTGTTTCTGAAATTAGTATACCATCACTTTAAGTGGATGTCAACACTAAAAGTGGATATTTTTCTAATTTAGTGTTGAAATAAAGCCACTTTTAATATATACTAATACAAAATGGATTGTAAAAGGAGGCGATAATATGCCAGAAACAGAATTTAACCAGCTTTTTTCTAAAAGGCTCCGCTTTTACCTTTCCAAATACGAAATGACACAACTGGAATTATCCAAAAGACTAGGAGTAGGCTCTACATCTGTATACAACTGGTGTAACGGAATTAAAACTCCGCGCATGGATAAAGTCGATAAAATGTGTGAAATTTTTCATTGCAAACGATCTGATCTTATCGAAGATAAGGAAGAAAGCCAAAATGAAAAATCCTACTACATGAATCCCGAAACAAGCAAAATTGCTCAAGAGATTTACGACAACAAAGAACTATCCTTACTCTTCGACGCTGCCAGAGACGCAGATCCCGAAGATCTACAAACTGTGCATAGCATGTTAATGGCATTAAAACGTAAAGAGCAGGGTAATTCATAATTATAGACTAAGGGGGTGACGCAAATATACGATGATATTAATAGTTTTCTAATCGACTTTGGAAATTCTGTACCTGCATCAGTAACGGTCAATGAAGATGGCAGTTATAGCATTTTTCTCAATGCAAGAATTTCCCACGAAAAACGGCTACAGGCCTATCAACACGAATTAAGACACATACTTAATCACGACTTCGAAACTGCAAACATTAACGTCAACGACATCGAATTGACAGCACATCACAACAAATTATGAAAATCTAGGAAGTACAAAATGATCTATCTAATTATATGGGCGGTTCAAGGCGCCATTTGGGGATTTGCAACAAACAAAATCGTTGAAAATAAAGGATATGATGAAAATTGGTTCTGGTGGGGATTCTTTTTCGGGCTCATCGCTCTTCTTGTTGCTTTATCCAAACCAACAGTATACCATCATTCCGAATACGAATCATCAGAGTATTCACCGCTCTCTAGCGCAGCTAATTCTTTCGTTGCAGAGCATCGCAAAAACAGCATGAATGATGGCGATTGGGAATGCTATTTTTGCCACAGAATAAACGCCGACTATGTTACCAATTGCGGTTGCGGCAAAAGCAAGGAAGAAAGCGAACAGCAAAAAGCAATAAATGCAAAAGCACAAAGGGAATTGCGCGAACGACAGAAAAAACAACAAGATTCTATATCCGATAATGCTAATACCATTGAACTTATTAAAGAGTATAAGGAATTATTAGATTCTGGAGCAATCACGCAAGAAGAATTTGACAAGAAAAAAAGCGAGCTACTTTAATTCTGATATTCCGGAGTGATTTGGAACGTACTCCGGCGTCCTTCGGACCCGGAGTTTTTTATTGATAACATAATAATGTACATTTAACTGGGGAGCCAAAGGGTGCTACGACAGCCACCGGACTTTACGAAAGGGGCTGATGCCAATGGTTACATACAGTGATTTATTTACTTTTGTGATTATGCTTTGCGCAGTGATTACTCTTGTTATATCGCTTATACGCAAAAAGTAACGCCCCAGCTTCGACAAAGTAAGGCGTTACTTTTTTCTTCTTATTTATGCCGGCGGCTAGTCTGCACCTAGCGTTTGGCTCTCTTGTTAAGTGTATTATAGCAAATCTGCTGTAAAAGTCAACTGCCCCCGGTCAACGACCAGAGGCAGTCAAATCGTGTCTGGTGATACAAACACGCCCTAAGCAAGCTTATTGTATCACACACAGGCACATTTTGCAAAGATGTGTTATTTTTATACACATTTTTATAAATTATACCAAAGGAGTGTGTGAATATGATAAAAACAGCCTGCGCCTATGTGCGTGTATCCACTGACAAACAAGAAGAACTGTCCCCGGATAGTCAGATCCGTGAAATCAAAGAATATGCAGCTAGAAACAATATGCTTATCTCCAAAATATACGTAGAAGAGCATGGCATTTCCGGCAAAAATGCCAGTAAACGCCCGGCATTTCAGGAAATGATCGCCACCTGCAAGGAGAAATCACATCCATATGATGTTGTGCTGGTATGGAAATTCTCACGATTCGCCCGCAACATTGACGAATCGACCTATTACAAATCAATCTTGCGCAAGAAATGCAATGTAGATGTCCAGAGTGTATCAGAACCAATTATCGAAGGTATGTATGGACGTTTGATCGAGATGGTAATCGAATGGTCGGACGAATTTTATTTATATAACCTTTCCGGTGAAGTTCATCGTGGAATGACGGAAAATGCTCTGCGAGGCGGTTACAACAGCAATGCGCCACTAGGTTACATCAAAAAGAAAGGCTGCATACCCGAAATAGACCCACCTAAGGCAGACATCGTTAAGCACATATATGATATGTACACGAAAGATGATATGGCAATGGCTGACATCGCTGCCAAGCTCAATGCTCTCGGTTATCGTAGCAACAGGGGTAGCAAATTTGAGTTAAAAACAGTGGCATACATCTTGGATAACCCCTTTTATATCGGGAAGATCCGTTGGAACTATTACGACAGAAACAATCACCAGCGTAAAAATGAGGATGAAATTATCATAGTTGACGGAAAGCATGAGCCGATCATTACAGATGAGCAATGGGGATTGGCTGTCAGGCATGATAGCCTGTTCCGAATGCGGATCCAATTTAGGCTATCACCGTGATGTGCATTTTTTTAATTGCTGGAAGCATGCTAAAGGAGTGTGTCGTTCCACCAGCAGTATCACAGAAACCAAAGCGATCCAAGAAGTTTTATCTGCACTACAGTCCCTTGCCGCCTCCGATTTTTACTATATATACAGCGAGCAAGCCGGAACGGAAACGGATGACCTTGAGGTGAAGCGTACGCAATCCGAACTTGACAGCTTGAGCGTAAAACTCAAGCGCGTAAAAGAAGCATACCGAAACGGAGTAGACACACTCGATGAATACCGAGAAAATAAACAATTGATCATGGCACGACAGAACGAACTGGAAGCCAAGCTAGCTACCTTAGAAACTCCTATCGCTCCAAAACAAAATCGCAAAAAAGTTGATTTTGGGGAAATAATCCGATTGATTCAAGATGAATCTGTTACCACAGAGCAAAAAGCCACCGCTATACGAAAAATATTTGATCATTTTGAATGGAATCGTGAGAAACAACAGTTTTCTGCATTTCTGTCTGATGATATAATGAACACACAGTGCTCATCTTAGGAGTTTCTCCGAAACTCCATTATGATATAATATCTATATAACAAATGCCGTATTTTAGGCATTTTAGGGCAATTGCTACTATCCGAGTACGGTGGTCCTGACGGCGAAATTGGTGCTTCCATGCGATATCTGTCACAGCGTTATTCCATGGAAAACCGCATTGCGGCAGGAACGTTGACTGACATCGGCACCGAAGAATTGGCCCACTTAGAGATGGTTGCAACCATCATCTGCCAATTAACCAAGAATCTTACCCCGGAAGAAATCAAGGCTTCTGGATTTGACAAATATTATATCGATCACACCTTAGCCATTTGGCCACAGGCCGCAAGCGGCGAGCCTTTCAGTGCCAGCCAGTTCCAGAGCACCGGCGATACAATCACAGATCTTTACGAAGATATGGCGGCTGAACAAAAGGCACGCTTGACTTACGACAATATTCTCCGTCTTGTGAAGGACCCAGAGATTGCAGATCCGATTCGCTTTTTAAGAGAACGTGAAATTGTTCATTTTCAGCGCTTTGGTGAAGCGCTCCGCAAAGTACAGGATGAACGAGACTCACGCAACTTCTATGCCTTCAACCCACAGATCGATAAAAAATCATGCTAAAATTACATTGGGTTGAAGGCATTGCATTCCAACCCACAAATTGATAAAATATTATGTTATAATTACTAACTACTTCCCATATCGGAGGTTACTGACCGATCCACATATTGTTATTATTTTATTGGCAAAATAGCAATATGTGGTCAGGCAGTAAATTGGGATACACGAGAGTTGTATGATGCTTATAAGGAGATTGTAAAATGAAAATATTAAACATGATAGCTGCAGATGAAG
>ERZ827197.900-NODE-900-length-29302-cov-8.148528_pt1 | contig 29302 bp, 29 predicted proteins | sample MGYA00519867_ERZ827197 | MGnify/ENA primary metagenome ERZ827197 (study PRJEB31778, sample SAMEA3449278) | human gut metagenome | biome: human gut; feature: human-associated habitat; material: faeces | place: United Kingdom | collected 2010/2012 ...
TTTCACTTCACCCAACTCTTCCGTGTCCTGCTCATTCCGCGGTTATGCTCACAGTGAAATACCGGGAAATGCTTGCGATTGCGTGCGCGGAAAAGTCGTACGGCGAATTTCGTTTTTCTTCAGAATCGGACGCATGGGATTGGTCTGCAATGCGTTACGTATCTGTTTTTCCAACCGGTCACGTGAAGTGTGGTTTTGGGTGGCTATGTGTTCGATTCTGCCGAATTGGTTATTCGGATTGTGTTTTCTGGAATCGGACATTTGTGGTGCTGGTTTTGGGTTTGGATGTCCGTTTGTCTGTTTCTGCTGAGATAGCTGGGCTTTCGGCGCATTTTTAGTACTTTTTTGTCACATTTCATACGTTTTGGATAAAGCAAAAGGGCTGGAATCGTTGGATTCCAGCCCTTCTCGGCTCGTGCGAGTGGGGGGAGTTGAACCCCCACGAGCATACACTCACTGCCACCTGAAGACAGCGCGTCTACCATTCCGCCACACTCGCAGACAAAGAGATAACTTACCAGCGATACGCGGATAATGCAATTCGGCGTGTCGCGGTGGGGCGCCGTAATGATTGTCGCGGCGGGTGCTGCGGTGATTGTTGCGGTGACGCCCGCCGCAAGCACCCGTCGCAGCGCTCCCTCACCTCACCCGCGCGGCCCGTTCGCATAGAAGTGGGCAAGCGACTCGTCGCGGAATTCGTCGAAGTAACCGCCGTCAATCGAGGCACGAATATCGTCCAGCAGCTTTACGAAGAAACGCTCGTTGTGGATCGTCGCCAGCGTGAACCCATTGAATTCGCGGGCGCGCAGCAAGTGGTCCACATATGCGCGCGTGTAATGCTGGCACGTGTAGCAGTCGCACCCCTCCTCAAGCGGGCCGAAATCGAACTTGTGCTGGGCACGCTTGACGTTGTAGCGCCCGTCGCGCGTGAAAATCGCCCCGTTGCGCGCGCACCTTGCGGGTGCAACGCAATCGAACGTGTCGCCGCCATTCTCCACACATGCGAAGATGTCGTCGACCGAGGCGATGCCCAGCACGTGCCGTGGCCGGCTTTCCGGCATCGCGTCGCAGATCCACGCGCACGTGTCTGCGATGATACGCTTCTCGATCGCGCCGCCGATGCCCACACCGTCGAAGTCCAGCGAGGCGATCTGCTCGGCCGCATGCCTGCGCAGGTCCTCATAGTTCGCGCCCTGCACCACGCCGTACAGTGCCTGGTACGGTTTGCCCAGCCGCTCCTCGGTCAGCCGCTGGTGCTCGGCCACGCAACGCTGCGCCCAACGGTAGGTGCGTTCCACCGAGGCTTCCTGATACGAGCGCGTGTTCATCAGCGTCGTCAATTCGTCGAACGCGAACATGATGTCCGCGCCGATTTTATGCTGGATGCCCATCGAGATTTCCGCGGAGAAACGATGACGGTCGCCGTTGAGCGGCGATTTGAATGTCACCCCATCCTCGTCGACGAACGCCAGTCGTTCCTTGCCCGCCGCGATCACGTCGTCCGATTTCATGCCGGTCACGTCCATCGCCAGCGTCTTCTTGAATCCGGCTCCCAGCGACAGCACCTGGAATCCGCCGGAATCGGTGAACGTCGGCCCGTCCCAGTTCATGAATCGCGCGAGTCCGCCGGCCGCGTCGAGCACATCCTGGCCAGGGCGCTCGAACAGATGAAACGCGTTGGACAGCAGACATTGCGCCCCCAGCTCGCGCATGGTCTCCGGCAGGACGGCCTTCATTGCCGCCTGCGTGGCGACCGGCACGAAGGCCGGTGTGCGGATGTCGCCGTGCGGCGTGTGGATGATGCCGGTGCGGCCGTAACGGCGGCCGCCACGGCCTTTGCCGTCAGCTGAATCGGGCAGTTGCGTAAGGGTTTCGAAAAAGAATGCGCTGCGGTCGCCGGGCCTGCCATCGGCCGCGCCGCGCGGGTGCTCCAGAAAACTCGTCATACGATTACTCTAGGCGATGGCCGGGAAGGCGGGAGATGGCGCTCGGAAAGCCTGCTGCGGGCTTTCCCGGCGGTTCGTGGCGTATCGTTGTCTCAAGCTGTCCGGCTGATGCGTCCGCTTTTCGGACGGGATATCCGCGGGTTTCAGAAGAATCGTTTTGCTGCTGACCGGTCGGAAATGTCGTACGAAACAAGGCCGAAGGCCTGCTTCATGATAACGGTAGATAATTCATTCTCTCCTTCCAATCAACGTTCAGGAAACATCCAGAGCAGGTATCTTTACTCTTACGTAGAGCTTGGCGGCGCGCTGGCTCACAGATACGAGCCCCAACCCGCCTGCTGATACTTACGAATATTGAAGGAGACAACATGGCTGACAACAACAACGGATACTGGCCCGCCGATAACGGCGGCCAGCCTGAGCAGCCGCAGAACGACAACCTGCAGCAGGACGCTCCGACGACCTCGGATGCGCAGGATCAGCAATTCGCCCAGGAGCCGCTGGGCGCGCCTCAGGAAGCGCCCGCGCAGAACGACGACGCGCAGCAGCCGCAGCCCGAAGCGCAGGATACCCGTCCGACCCAGCCGTTGGCGCCTGTCGCGCCGACCTCAGAGCAGGCCCAGGCTTCCGAACCGACTCAGCCGCTGCCGCCGCAGCCGACGCAGCCGCTGTACCGCCCGGCACCGGAATACGGCGCCTACGGCCCGACTCCGACTCAGCCGGAGCCCCAGCAGCCGCAGCCGACCCAGCAGCAGAATCAGAACACGGGCAACGGCGGCAACCCATTCTTTAACGGCAACCCGTTCATGACGCGCCCGACGGACGACGCCTCACAGCAGAATCGCCAGAACGGCAACACGCCCTACGGTTTCCCGTTCGGCCCGCAAGGCCCGAACGGCGGCCAGGATCAGGGCATGGCTCAGCCGGAAGACGGCGGCAACGCGTCTCGCGGCGGGAGCTCCGCGGCCAGCCACATCGTGACCGCAGTGGTGGCCGCCCTGGTGGCCGCGGCGCTGTGCCTCGGCGTTGGATACTTCGCGCTCACCTATGGTTGGGTGAGCACGCCGACGACGACATCGCTGACCAACGTCCAGTCGAACAAGTCCGGTACCGGCAGCGCCACCGCCAAGACGGGCGAGGCCGCCGACTGGAAGACCGTGGCGAGCGAGGTCTCCGGCTCCGTCGTGTCGATTCAGGCGGCGCTGAGCAACGGCACCGCCAAGGGGTCGGGCGCGATCGTGAGCGCCAAGGGCTACATCGTCACCAACAACCACGTGATCTCCGGCGCCCAGCAGATTCAGGTGACGCTGTCCAACGGGCAGATGTACACCGCTCAGGTGGTCGGCACCGACACCACCACCGACCTGGCGGTCATCAAGCTCGACAACCCGCCGAGCGACCTGAAGGCTGTGGAATTCGCCGACTCCGACAAGCTCGCCGTCGGCGAGGACGTCATGGCCATCGGCAACCCGCTGGGCTATGACGACACCGCCACCACCGGCATCGTGTCCGCGCTGAACCGTCCGGTCACCGTGACCGATGACTCCGGCTCCGACATCGTCACCAACGCGGTGCAGATCGACGCGGCCATCAACCCCGGCAACTCGGGCGGCCCGACGTTCAACGCCGCCGGCCAGGTGATTGGCATCAACTCGTCGATCGCCTCCACCGCGACCTCCAGTAATTCCGCCGGCTCCATCGGCATCGGCTTCGCGATTCCGTCGAACCTCGTCAAGCGCGTGGCCAACGAGATCATCAAGGACGGCAAGGTCAAGCACGTGGCCCTCGGCGTGACAATCACCACCGGCACGGTCGAGGCGGACGGCGTGACCCGCGCCGGCGCCAAGGTCACCGCGGGAACCTCCGGCTCCGCCGTGGTGTCCGGCAGCCCCGCCGACAAGGCCGGCCTGAAGGTGGGCGACGTCATCGTGGCGTACGACGGCAACGCGGTGAGCAGCACGTATTCGCTGCTCGGCTATGTACGTGCGTCGGCGCTCAACGACAAGGTGACGTTGACCATCGTGCGCGGCGGCAAGACCATGGACGTCGAGGTGACGCTCGACAAGGAGGAGTCCGCGGTGAACGGCTCCGGCAGCTCGAACTCGAACAACAACCAGAACAACCAGAACAACCAGAATGGCAACGGCCAGAACGGTAACGGCAATGGCAACGGCAACAGCAACAATGGCAACAGCAACAACGGCAACGGCAATGACAGCAACGGGTACGGCAACAACGACTACGGCAACGGCGGGTTCTCCGATCCGTTCGGCCTGTGGTAAGTTCCGCTCCCGAAGCCGCTGACGCTGCCTGACGGCTGACATTGCCCGGCAGTTGACATGGCTCGATGATGGAGGGGCCGGTGCGCTTGCGCCGGTCCCTCCACTTGTGTCTGCGGCCATGTTCCCGCGTGACGCTGGCGTGTCCTTTCGCAGTTGTTGCTAGAGTTGGTCGAAGCCGCGGATGGCATGTGCCGCCGCGCAACATAATCGAACGAACAATTGAATATCGAATAATCTTTTTACGCCGTGTATCGCCTGCCCTCGCCGTTTTAGGCAGTGCTGCCGATGGGTTAACAAGGCGTGGGTCGCATGCCGTTCGTGATTCCGCGCTTGTTGCTGGGATGACGGACGGTCCGTATACGAGCGTAAGGAGATACGATGCGTAAGTTCATCTATCTTTGCAGTCATCTGTGTGTTCAAGTGCCGCTGTTGCCGATTGCCGTGCTCACGGTCATTCCGCTTGCCGTGTGCCCGTCATGGCGCCCGTGGGGAGCGGCGGATATTCCTATACTGGGCAATCCCGGCGTGGGCCAGTGGATTGTCATCATCGTGGTGGCGTACACGATCATCGACACCGTGCGCGGCATGATCGACGATTTGCGGCATGGTCGGGTCGGTGTGGATCTGCTGGCTGTCGTGGCGATCGCCGCCACGGTCGCCGTGCAGGAATACTGGGCGAGCTGGGCCGTGGTGCTGATGATCTCGTCCGGCGAAGCCATCGAGGAATACGCCCAATCCAAGGCCGAAAGCAGCCTGACCGCGCTGATGACGGCCGCGCCCCAGACCGCGCACGTCGTGCGACGGCCCGGCGTGGGCGTCGCTGGTGTCAACACCGGCGACGGCAGCGACGGCAGCTCCGACGACCGGTGCGACGGCTTCCGCAAGGTCGCCGCTCTGCCGTCTTCCGCCGCCAGCGGGTCGTCCGACGCTGCGACTTCCCACTATGACACCGTTGCCGTGGAATCCGTCACCCCCGGCGATGTGCTGATTGTGCTGCCCGGTGAAACCGTGCCGGTGGATGGCGAGCTGTTGTCCGGATCCGCCACGCTCGACCTGAGCAACATCAACGGTGAGCCGGTGCCGCGTGGAGTGTTCGCGGGCGCCCGCGTCATGTCCGGCGCGGTGAACGGCTCGACCACGCTGACCATGCGTGCCGCCGAAGCCGCCCGCGACTCGCAATACCAGCGCATCCTCGCGCTCGTCGCGGCCGCGCAGGATTCCCGCCCGGCGGTGGTGAAGACCGCCGATGTGCTGGCAGTGCCGTTCACGGTGCTCGCACTGGCGATCGCGGCCGTGGCATGGTTGGTGTCCGGCGTGCCGACGCGCTTCGCTCAGGTGCTGGTGCTGGCGACTCCTTGCCCGTTGCTGATCGCCGCCCCCGTCGCGTATGTGGCGGGAACCGGCCGACTAGCCAAGTCGGGAATCCTGATCAAGACACAGGACGTGCTGGAGAACCTCGGCCGCGTCACGCACGTGTTCTTCGACAAGACCGGCACGCTGACCGTGAAGCAGCCGCAGGTGACCCGCGTCGAGATGCTGCCCGGTGCCGGCACTCACCTCAATGAGGACCACGTACTGATGATGGCGGGCGTGGTCGAGACCTATTCCGTGCACATCCTCGCTAAAGGCATCGCGAAGGCCGGCACAGAAGCTCTGTCCCGGCTGCATCGGCGGTTCGAGGAGGGGCAGCGGCTATGCCCGCAGCCCGATGCGGACTGGCCTGGTCACGGGCGCGATTATCCGGTCGTCAAGCACATTGATGAAGACGCCGGGAAAGGCATCTCCGGCGAAGTGAATGGGCATAAGGTGCGCGTAGGCAGACTGTCTTTCGCGGCCTCAAGCGAAGATGGGTTCCTGCCGGTTGAGCGGATCGTCCCGGGCCGGGCTACGACTGATGGAGACCGGCAGTCCGGAAAACAAGGTGAGGGGCGGCTTGCGGACGAGATCCGTACCCGTTTCGGCATGCTCGCGCCGGATGAAATGGCCTCGTACGTGTCGGTCGACGGTCATCTCATCGCCCGGATCGTCCTGCGTGACGTGCCGCGCGCGAACGCCAAGTCGGCGCTCGCGCGCCTGCGCGGTCTCGGCGTCGCCAAGCTGTCCATGCTGACGGGAGACAAGCGATCCTCCGCCGCCATCATCGCCAGTGAGGTCGGCATCGACGATGTGCATGCGGAATTGTTCCCCGAAGATAAGGTCGCCGCTGTCACGACCGCGACCGTGACGCCATCGCGCGGCGTGACGATGATGGTCGGCGACGGCGTGAACGACGCGCCCGTGTTGGCCGCCGCCGATATCGGCATGGCCATGACGGACGGCACGTCGACTGCGGCCTCGGAGTCCGCGCAGGTGGTGATCATGAACGACGACATCGCCGCCGTTCCACGGGCCATCGCCATCGCCCGCCGCACCAAGCGTGTGATGCTGCAAGCCGTGCTGGCCGGTCTCGCGCTGGCCCTGATCGGCATGGTTGCGGCGGCGTTCAACTTGATTCCCGTCGTGGTCGGCGCTTTTCTGCAGGAAGCCATCGACGTGGTAAGCATCCTCTGGGCGCTCACCGCGCTGCTTGACCGTGACTGACGGGCCGTGGTCGACGGGCGCAGCTGGGCCGGTCGTGATCGACCGGCCGCGCCCGTCGCCGGACGATCGGGCGAGAACGAATGTGACATTCGACAACAATGGGGGCAATGCCGGGAAATCCCGCCGTTGCCCCCTTCCGTGATTCGGTGGCTTGCGATAACCTATAACGCGTGACTGAATCTGAGAACAATGAACTTCGTATCGCCGTGATCGGCGCCGGTCCCGCCGGCGTCTACTCCTCCGACATCTTCCTGCGCCAGCTGAAGAAGCTCGGCGAGGAGCTGGGTCTGGGCACCAAGGCCCGCATCGACCTGTTCGAGAAGCTGCCGGTCCCGTTCGGCCTGGTCCGTTACGGTGTGGCCCCCGACCATCCGAGCATCAAATTCATCGCATCCGCGCTGGAGAAGACGCTCGACAACCCCGACATCCACCTCTACTGCGACGTGGAATTCGGCAAGGACGTGACCCTGGACGACCTGCTGGCGCGTTACGACGCTGTGCTGTTCGCCACCGGCGCCGTCAAGGACAAACCGCTGAACCTGCCGGGCGCCGACCTCGACGGCGTGTACGGCGCCGCCAAGTTCGTCGAATGGTATGACGGATACCCCACGGGTGCGCGCGAATGGCCACTTTCGGCCGAGAACGTCGCCGTGATCGGTGGCGGCAACGTGGCGATGGACGTCGCGCGCGAGCTCATGCGCAACGCCGACGACCTCAAGGCCAAGACCGACATCCCCGACAACGTCTACGAAGGCATCCAGGGCAACAAGGCCAAGGTGCTGCATCTGTTCATCCGCCGTGGCGTCGCCCAGGCCAAGTTCAGCGTGCAGGAACTGCGTGAGATGGAGAAGCTGCCCGGCGTGCAGCTCATCATCAACGAGGACGACTTCGAGCTGGATGACGACACGATCGAAGAGGCCGGCAAGGACAAGCTGACGCGCCAGATGGTCGAGGAGCTGTTCACCATCCGCGAGATGGCCGAAGACATGGAAGACGACGGCGACGTCGATTACGAGGGCAACCCCGCAGATCGCAAGTATTACGTGCACTTCAACTCCGCTCCCACCGAGATCCTCGGCAAGGACGGCAAGGTCGCGGGCATCCGCGTGGAGAAGACCGAGACCGGCGCCGACGGCAAGATGCACCGCACCGGCGAATTTGAAGACTACCCGGTCGAGGCCGTGTACCACGCAATCGGCTACAAGCCCGCCGAAGCGCCCGGCATCACCTATGACGAGAAGGGCGCCCATCTGGCCAACGCGAACGGCGATGGCCGCATCACCACCGAGGCCGCCGGCGGTGACGTGCGCGAACGCCTGTATGCCACCGGGTGGGCCAAGCGCGGGCCGGTCGGCCTGATCGGCTCCACCAAGTCCGACGCGTTGATGATCGTCACCAACATGCTGGAAGACCTCGCCAAGGCGGCCGAAGGCGGCCGTGTGGCCGTCGACCGCGACCCCGAGTCCATCGACCGCCTGCTCGCCGAGCGCGGTGTCAAGCCGATTGACTTCGCCGGTTGGAAGAAGGTCGACGCCTTCGAACGCTCCGAGGGCGCGAAGGAAGGCCGCGAGCACAAGAAGGTCGTCGAGCCGGATCAGATGCGTGAGCTTGCTCACGCCTGAGCGACCTGTAGCGCGACTCGTATACATCGATCAAGCCGCCTCCCGCGTGACATTGCGGGCGGCGGCTTGTTTTTGCCCGTACTTGTATCATCCCGTGCCTCCGGAATCATTTCATTGTGCTCAAGGCGCATATCCAGCCAACTGTCAGACAGTGAATTTAGTGTGTGGGCTATGGACGGTAAATTGCATGTGCGCGGCCACTTCAACGGCCTGAAAACGACGCTGCTCTTTGCGTTGATGTGGGCCATCGTCATGTTGATCTGGTGGGCCACCGGCGGTGACCGCGGCACGCTGGGCGTATATATCGTCATCGGTCTGGTCTCCACGTTCAGCACGTACTGGTTCTCCGACAAACTCGCCATCGCCTCGATGGGCGCCCACGCGGTCACCGAGCAGGAAGCTCCCGCACTGTACCGCATCGTGCGCGAACTCAGCGCCAAGGCCGGCAAGCCGATGCCTCGCATCTACGTCGCCCCGACCATGAGCCCCAACGCGTTCGCAACGGGCCGCAACGAGCGCCACGCAGCCGTATGCTGCACGCAAGGCATCCTCAACATACTCAACGAGCGCGAGATTCGCGGCGTCCTCGGCCACGAGCTCATGCACGTGTACAACCACGACATCCTCACCTCCGCCATAGCCTCCGCACTGGCGACCATCATCACGTATCTGGGATACTCGCTCATGTATTTCGGCGGCGGTCGCAGCAACGACCGTGACAACTCCTCCGGCGCCTTCGGTCTGATCGGCGCGCTGTTGAGCGCGATTCTCGTGCCGATCGGCGCCTCTCTGATCCAGATGGCCATCTCCCGCACCCGCGAATTCGACGCCGACGAGGACGGCAGCCGCCTGACCGGCGACCCCGAAGCGCTCGCCTCCGCCCTGAACAAGATCTCCTACGGTGCTCAGACCAATCCGATGCCGAAAACCGCGGGCACGCAGTCGGTGTCATCCATGATGATCGCCAACCCGTTCTCCGCGCGCGGATTCTCGAAGCTGTTCTCCACGCACCCACCTACCGACGAGCGCATCAGCCGGCTCATGCAGATGTCGCAGGAGATGCGCAATTCCGGCATCGGCGGCGGCAGCAGACCGCATTACTTGTACTAGCTTCGTTGCGCAAGGTTCGCGGGCATCGCCGTCATGTGATACACTGACGACTTGTGCACAAAGTACTGCGGATGTAGTTCATCGGTAGAACGAAAGCTTCCCAAGCTTTAAAGGCGGGTTCGACTCCCGTCATCCGCTCCATTTCGCATCGTTGCAAAACCGCCGTTTTCCCTTGTGCGAGTAGGGGTGAGCGGCTTTTCTGTTTAACACAGTTTTTCACTGTTTTTCCTCGTTTTTCCGTGAGAATGTGGGCAAAATGTGGGCAAAAATAGGGTGCCGAGAATGGTGTGGATACGGTGTGTCGGGGTTCCTCCGGCTTGACATTGTAACCCGTTTGGGTTACAATGGAGGAGTTGGCAAGGAAAGGAGGTGAACATGCAACAGGTCACGGAGCTGCTGAAGGCGGCGGGCGAATTTCTCGCCGGGCTCGGGGCGGTCATAGCACCCATAGCCACGGTGGTGATTGCCCTCCACCGGAAGCCCGAACCGCGCAGGCCGCCACGGAGGCGGCGCAGGCGGTGAGGAAAGGGCCTTCCGAATATCCCAACTATCCGGAAGGCCCGGCTCCCATCCTATCGCATGGGACATCATGAACGACAGACTGGGATTATGCTCGCTGGTCATGGCGCTCGGCGCGTTCGCCGCCGGGTTGTCCGGACACTCGATACCGGCAGGCGTGCTGGCGCTGTGCGCCGGGACGCTCGGATACCTGGCGGGGAGGCGGAACGGATGACGTTCGCGGATATGCTGGATGAACGGGGGATGCGGCAGTCGCAGATCGCGCGCGCCGCCGGACTTACCAGACAGCGGGTCAACGAGTGGGTCAGGGGCGTGCGCGACCCGAGGCTCATGGCGCTCGGCACGGCCAGAAGAGTGGCGGACGCGCTCGAGATGACGATCGACGAGTTCGAGTCCCGCCTCTGACGCAGGCATGCAGAAGCGCCCCTCGACTCCTATGCATGGAGCCGAGTGGCGCTACTTGTTTAGAATCTGCCGGTGTTGAGGCGGCTTTGGAGTGCTCGGGCGGTGCCGGGTCCGAACCATGAGTCCTGCGCGACGCCGAGGTGTTTCTGCAGGGCACGGATGGTGGCGGGGCCGAGGAGTCCGTCGGCGGTGAGGCTGAGCTTGCGTTGGACGGCGCGGATGAGGTTGGATCCGCCGCCACCGTAGCGCACGCACGAGTCCACGAGCGCGGGTCGGCCCCATGTCCGGCCGTCCGGCCTGTACTGGCCGCTGATGATGCCGTCCACGCTGGTGCCCATGACCTGCTGCCAGCGGCGGATGGTGGCCGGCCCGCAGGAGCCGTCTACCGTGAGCCGGCCCGTGCCGCCGCTGGATGCGGTGCCGCCGCCGGACGACGTGGCGCTGCCACTGTAGGCGGGGCGCAGGATGGCGGCGATGGTGTTCCATGCGCGGGTGCGGCGTGCTACGCGCCCGTTGTTGGTGTTGCCCTCGATGGTCTGGATGTACGAGCCGTGGTTGGCTTCCACGAAGCCGATGTGGTCCACCACGCCGCCGTCCCAGTTGAATATCACGATGTCGCCGGGTTTGGCGCTGCGCGTGCTGACCGCGCGGGAGCGTCCCGCGCTGAGCACGTATGGCACGTAGGCGGCGGGCAGTCCCGGGAACGCTTGGCCGGCACGGCTCATGACCCAGCTGACGAACATCGCGCAGAACGGGACGCCCGACGCGCCATAGTATGAGCCGTGGGATTGGGCGTACCAGCGCCCGTACTTCGTGCCCGGCTGCGGGTCGGTCCAACGGGAATAGCCGATTTCGCCCGCCGCGATGCGCAGGACTTCACTCGCCGTCGCCATAGGACACCTCCTCGATGGGTGCCACGTCAGCGGTCGCGTCGGCTCCCCTGGAGTCGGACACCGCGTAGGCCGCCTGAGCTGTCCCGGTCGTGGCGTCGGTGTCGGTGGCGATGATGTTGGCTTTGATCGCGTTGGTGAGCTGCTGTCCCTGCACGGCGGCACCGGTCAGGTTGTTGTTGCGCCACCACGCGTACACGGATGCGATGACGGCGATGACGCCGGTGATCGCCGTGCTCACCTGATCGGTGGTGAACGGGAGCTGGCTGATGCCGGCGATGCTCAGGCCGGTCTGCGCGACGCTGAATAATTGGACGATGAGCAGGATGATCGCCTTGGTGCGTTCCACGGTCAGGCCGGGAATCGCCGGGCCGGTGGCCTTGTGGTCGGCCACGCCGGTGGTGTTTGCCATAATGGTTCTCCTTACAAAAGAAGCCCCACGGGTGTGGGACTTAGGTCAGTCGGTTTTATAGAGGCGGACGCTCAGATGGGCGTCCGCGTAGGTGACGCCGAACATCGTGGCCGGCATCGGAAGCCACCGTCACAGGTGCTCCCGCACGGTGACGGGCGCATCAACCTACTGGGTGTCAGCCCGGATGGTCAATGTGGCCGTGCCGGGCTTGACGCCGTTGATGGTGATGCTCATGATGGCTTTCCTCCCAGCCGGGGCGCAATGGGCGCATTCTGGATATCGTTGTTGACCTGGGTGCCGTGGCCGTTGCCGCCCAATCCGTGATAGGCGTCGTAGACACGTTGGGCGCGGAGTTTGAAGTCATTGTCGGCGACGCCGTGGTGGTCGTGCACCATCGTGTCCTGCTGCTGTTCGAGCTTGCACAGCAGAAGCGTGCGCAGCGCCTCGTCTACGAGTTTTTCGTGTTCGCAGCCGCGCCTCATGTCGGCCATCAGCTGCTCATGCTCCGCCCTTCGGGTCTCCTCGTCGGCGATCTGCGAGCGCAGGTTTTTGAGTTGGTGCCAGAGGCCGGCGGCTATGGCGCTGATGGCGGCGATGAGGAGGCCGGCGACGACGCTGGTGATGATGTCGTCAGCCATGTGGCTCCTCTCTGATGGGATGTCGCATTGGCGATCCTCTCTGTGTGTGATGGTGGAATCCCACGGTGCGGTCGAGCCGGTCGAGACGTTTGGGGGGCCATCCGACGGCCACGCCCCCGCCGGAGGAGACGAGCGCGACGAGGACGGTCAGCCATGCGGGCGCGCCCATCTCAGGCCCTCGCCCTGAGCAGCAGGGTGCATGGGTCGGGTTTGGCGGTGTCGGACGTGTTGGTGGTGGTGCACACCCACTTGCCCATGATGGCGTCGTAGTTGTAGGTCTTGGTCCTGGCGTTGCCCGCGACCGGCAGTATCAGATGGGTGCCGGCGGTGGGGCTGGCGGCGAGCGCGATGCGGCTGCCGGCCCGGTCGTAGACGGAGAAGCTGAACGCGTCGTAGTAGCCGCCCTGGGTGGTGATGACCCATTGGCGGATGATGCACAGCCAGATGCCGGGCGCGACCTCGAGCGCGTCGCCCATGGTGGCGCCGCCCTCGCCCATGAGCGTGCTCGCTGTGGCGGTGAACGCGCTGATGGTGCCGTCCGTGTCGGCGGTGATGGTCGTGCCGTCGGGTTTGACGACGCCGAGCGCGGTGCTGGTGGCTTTCTTCAGGCCGATGGTCGTGTTTTCGGTGCCGTGGAACTCGATGCCGTCGGGCATGGCGTTGTCCCCGAGCTTGAACGACAGGGCGAGGTGTTCCCCGTTGCGGGTGACGACGGGGAACGAGCGCGAGTTCGTGTAGTCGCTGTTGCTGACCTTGACGCCGCCGAGGGTCGTGTCGCTCGCGACGGGCAGCTCGTACTGGCCTGCGGAGGCGTCGAGGGTGCCGTCGGCGCGCACGGTGAGGTTGTCGCCGGGTTTGACGACGCCGAGCGTGGTCGCGGTCGCGGGCGTGCCCGGGTCGCCGGGGTCGCCCTTTGCTCCCCGGGGCAGGCCGAACGCGAGCGTGGTGTCGCCGGCCGCGTCCCGGGTGGCGGTGACGGTGGCGTCCATGCCGGCGTCGAGGGTGCGGGCGGTCACGCCGGCGATCCGCTCGCCGCGCGGGATGTCGAGGATGAAGCTCCTGTCGCCCGCGCCGTCGGTGGACATGCTGGCGGCCGCCTGCTGGGAGGGGTTGACGGTGTTCGCGGCCACGCCGATGATCCTGCTGCCTCGGGGCACGCCGACCAGGAGCGTGTAGTCGCCCTTGCTTCCGGCCTGCAGCATGCTGGCGGTGGCGGGCTTGTTGGGGTCCAGGGTGGTGGCGCCGGCGCTGGTGACGCCCGCGCCGCGCGGGATGGACAGGTCGAGGACGCGCTGCAGGCCGCTGCCGCGCAGCGAGGACGTGGCCGGCTGGTTCGGGTCGAGGGTGGTGGTGTTGCCGCCGGTGATGCGCGCGTCCGAGACGGCCTTGTTGATGCGGATGATGGCCTTGTCGGCGTCGAGGATGAGCTGTTCGATCCGGCCGAGCTTGTCGTCCGCGTCGGGTGATGTGGCGTCGAAGACGGAGCGTTCCACGAGCCCGTAGAAGTTGCGCGAGCACACCTTGTTGCCGCCGCTGCTGATCTCGATGCCCAACAGGATGCGTCCGGGCTTGGCGAGCGCCTTGCGTGGCACCGCCGCGCGGAACGTGGCCGTCGCCGCGCCGCTGACCGCGTTCATGGTCACGCGGTCACCAAGGTCGCTGCCGGGACTGGTGTTGTAGGCGAGCGCGCAGGTGATTCCGTCGGTTGTGGTGATGGGTGTGCCGTTGTCGGTGAGTTCGACGGTGATGGTGCGGCCGTTGACGTCGCCGCTGTTGAGGCGGACGTCTGCAATGTATCCGTTGGCGAGGTCGAGTTGGATGGGTTCGCCGGCGGCTTCGCGGAAGCTGTCAAGCGTTGCCATTGTCGTCGTCCTTGTTGAGTTGGTCGGTGAGTTGTTGGTTTTCCTTGGCGAGTATGTCGATCTGGGCTTGCAGGGCGGCGATTTGCACGGTGCTGTCGGCGATCATTTCGCGGAGTTTGCCGATCATGGCCGGGTGGAGGTTCTTGTCGTCCATCAGACGTGTTCCTTTCCGTTGTCGGAATGGGTGAGCGATTCGATGAATCGGTCGGTTGCGCTGACGATGTCGTCGGCGTGCGCGGCAAGGAGGTTGCTGAGTTCCGTTGATTCGACACCCTCCGGCAGAGCGATGGTCGTCGGGGTGTCCGTTTCATCGGCGGATGCGATGGTTGTGGCGGCGGATGGTAGGGGTGGGAGGCCGAGCAGTCCGCGCGTTTTGTTGCGGCCGGCGGTGAGCGGATCGTCGGGTGTATTGTCGTCGGGCGCGGTGGTGGTGTTGATGGCGTTTTCGATGGCGTTGTAGGCGCTGGTCCATGCGTTTTCGCCGGTTTCGGGGTCGGGGGCTGGTTCGCCGTTGTCGCGGACGTGGAGGATCGCGGCGACGGCTTCCTCGTCGCTGTCGATGCCGAGGAGTGTGCGCCATGAGGCGATCGCGGCGAGTGGTATGGCGTCGTGGCGCATGTCGGGTGTGGGTGGGGTGGTGGTGATGGTCGCCATGCCGTCGGTGACTTCGGCTGGCGGCGCGGCGTCGGCAGTGGTGAGGGTGCGGTCTATGAGGAGTGTGGGTTGGCCGTTGATGGTGGTGATTTGCATGGTGTCTCCTATTTTTTGAGGAAGCCTATGGTGTTGAGGTAGTAGGCTTTGGTGCCTATGTAGAGGTTGCTGTGGTTTACGTTGATGGAGAGGTTGGAGACGACGCCGGTGCTGTTGTTCTTATTCCAGTGGGCGGTGACTTCGGTGACGACCTTCTCCGGCCCGGTGGATACCCAGACGAGCCAGCCGCTGGCCCCGCAGTCGGATACGGTGCTCCAGATCAGCGCCCAGTCGTCGCCTCGGTGGTCCACGGTGGCGAGCGCCTTGTAGGAGCCGTATTTTGCGGGATTGGAGGATGTGAAGGTGTACTGGCTGTATGTCATGGGTGCGCCGCTCTTGTTTACCCACCATGCCGTTTGGAAGGTGTTTCGTCCGTTGATGCCGCCGAGGTAGCCGCCGAGGTACATGTATCCGGTGCTGATGTCGGCGACCAGTCCGATTTCGCCATTGGCGTCGCCGGCGGTGGCGTAAACTTTCGCCTTGCTGCCGGTGGCTTTGACTCCTGCGCGGCAGGTGTCGGACGGGGACCATGCGTTTAGGATTGCCTCGCCGCCGTGGCCTTGCCGTGAGTAGAGGTCGAGGCTGCCGCCGCTGTCAGTGGTGGAGTCCTTGGAGTATTCGGTGTTGGCCATGAGGTACGCCTGCGATTCGATCTTGCTGGTGTCGCTGAGGTACTTGTGGCTCCAGAATCGTCCGAACGCGCCGGGGGTGCCGGCGGTGCGGTAGCCGGACAGCATGGCGAGGCCGCTCATGTCGCCGGTCTTGTTGCTCCTGGAGTACGACCATATGCTTGGGCTGGAGGCATAGGCGCCGTCGAGTGGGAAGCTGATGCCGCTGCCGTCGTAGGTTTCCGTGCCGCCGATCTGGTAGCTGTCGAAGTCGGGGCTGATCCTGACTCGTTTGCCGGTTCGGGCGGTCTGGAAGGTACCGACGAGCAGGTTGCCGGCTCCATTGCCGTCGAGGTGGACGGTCTCGTTGCCGTTGGCGTCGGTCATGACGAACCGGCCGGTGTCGAGGTCCCAGTAGTTCAGGCCTGCGGCGCCGGAGAGTCGGCCGGTGAAGATTGTGTCGGCGAAGATGCCCTTGCCGTTGGCGAGGCTGCGGAAGTCCCAGTCTCCGTTTGCCTTCTTGTGGTCGGCGATGCGCCAGTAGCCGCCGCCGATGTGGATGCATTGGGTGGGGTTCTGGTCTTCGGGCTTGTCGTACACGTAGATGCCCTGGCCGGGTTTGAGGTACGTGTATCCGCCGGTGGCGTTCATGATCTGGTTGATCCGGTCGATGAGGTCCTTCATGTACGGGCCGGCGCCGCCGGCGGCGCTGTTCCATGCGCCGGAGTTGGAGACGAGCTTGTCCAAGGCCTGCTGTTGGGCGGCGAGGCGCTGCGTGTAGGATTGCCGGATGTTGCCGAGGGTGATCTTGGTGTCGGCGAGGCTGCCGGCCAGGTCTTCCTCGATCTGGAGGATGCGGCCTTCGAGGCGCAATGGTGTGGTGAAGCTGGTGTCGATGATCTGCACGCCGTCGCCGACGTCCGTGCCTTCCGCGCTGAGGCCGGCTTGTCCGAGGGCGGTCACGTCGGCCGTGTAGGAGACGACGGGCGTGGTGCGGGTCTTGAGCGCGTTTTTGGTGAGGGTGAGGAGTTCCTTGGGGTCTTCGCAGTCGGGGAAGTCCACGCTTGCCTCGCTGTGGTGTTTGGTGCCGTCGGGGCCGGGTATGCCCCAGTTGGCGAGCGCTTGGTCGTCTTGGACGTAGGGTTTGCCGTCGTTGACGTCGGCGAAGCTGATCTTGCGGCTGTATCCGCCGGTGGCCTCGCCTTGGTCATTGGTTTGTTCGATGCCTTTGCCCCACCCGTAGAGGCGGGTGATGACGTCGCCGCTGTCGATGTCGCGTTTGATTTGGGTGAGGTCCTTGCCGTATTCGAAGCGTTTCGTGGTGTTGGTGGAGCCCCGGTGTTCGACGAGGTGGATGATGCGCCGGCCGATCTGGTTGCCGGTCGGGTCGGGCTGGTATTCGGTCTGGACTTCGAGCCCGTAGGTGTCGGCGGTCTTCTGGACGGCGTCGAGGACGGTGCAGTGGTAGAATGCGAGGTCCGCCGTGCCGGTGATGGTGCCGGTCTCGACTGTGCCGACCGCCCACCGGGTGCCTTCGAGGGCTTTGGTCAGGCAGGCTTTGGCGTTCGCCTTGCGGTTGCGTTTGTCCTCGATGTACGTGCGCGAGAGTTCCGCGATGCTGCCGGTGCAGTAGGCGACGGTGACGGGCATGCCTGCGGCGCGGGCGGTCTGGGTGGACTGGCACAGGTATTCCGCCCAGCGGCCCATCGAGTCCTTGAACACGATGCGTTCGTCCTTGTTGATCTCGCCGATGGTGGTGATGTCGAGGGTGTCGGTCGCGTCGGTGGCTCTGGTGCGGATGGCCTTGATGGCATAGGGGAGGTCGCCGAGCGGGTTGCCCCAGCGGTCGAACAGCATGTATCGCATTGGTGCTCCTAGATGAGGGTGAGTGGCCTGTACGTGAGGCTGGCGCTGGTTGCGCCGGTGAGGGTGAGCGTGTTCAGGCCGGGCAATAGGGGGAAGTAGTCGGATTCGAGTGTGGGGGCCATGAGGTTGCCGTTGACGCGCAGCTCGCGCTTGTCGGGGTCGGTGATGATGGTGATGCGGCCGGTGATCGCGGTCATGCCAGCGATGGCGAGGGTGTGGCCGTGCGCGTCCTTGACGCTGATGGTCTTCGCGCCGTTGGCGGGGGCGATCGTCCATGTGGGCCAGCATGGCCGGTTGCCTTTGGCGTGGATCGTGGTCGCCCCCGTTTTGAGCGCGGCGGTGATGGTGCGGCCGATGAGGCAGGGATGGGCGTCGATGGTGGCTTGCACGAGCGTGGCGATCTGGTGGTCGCCGGTCCATTTGTCCTCCCATGCGCCGAGGCTCAAACGTCCCTCGTATTCGCCGGGCAAGCCGCGCCATGAGAGCGTGACCACGGTGCCGGAGAGGGCGGCGAGGCGGGTTTTGGCGGTGAGGATGTCGTCTTCGCCGCCGATGGCGTACAGGTTGAGCGTGATGGTGCGGTTGCCCATGTATGCGGCCCCGGTCGGGTCGGTGAGGGTCAGGTCGAGCCGGCCGTCGCGGCCGGGCATGTCCTGCATGCTCACCGTCGGCGCGGCCTTGTCGATCGCGATGCCGGCGGAGGTCAGGGAGAGCATCATGCGTTCCAGCGGCGTGCCGTTGAGCGTGGGGTCCTCGACATGCGGCAGGCGCATGCGTCGCTGGTAGAGCATATGCTCTCCTCTCTGGTTTTAACGGCCTCTCATGGCGAGGCTGTTGAGTTCGTAGCTCATGGGTTTGGCGAGCTTGCCGGCCATGACCTCGCCGCCCCGATCGGACAGGTTGAGCGTGATCCCGGCCGTGAGCGCCTGATCGATCGCGTCGATGATGTCCTGCTTGGTCGCGTACTCGGCCGTATGGTCGTCCACCGTGTAGGCGATCCGGCCGTTGCCGACGACGGCCGAGTATGCGAGCGGGGTTTCGAGCCGGCTGGCGTCGGTCTTCAGGCTCACGGTCGGGACCATGTCGGTCAGTCCGTCGATGCTGTCGGCGACGAGGCCGCTGGCCTTGTCGATGCCTTGGGCCATGCCGGCGGGTATCCATTTGCCCACTTCGTCGCGGAAGATGCGTGACGGGCTGTGGATGCCGAGCACGCCCTTGGCCCAGCCGATGAGGTTTTTGCCGAGATTGCCGATGGTGTCCTTGACCCATTTGAACGCTCCGCCGATGCCGTTGATGAGGCCTTGGATGACCTGACGGCCGGTGTCGTACAGCCATCGGCCGGCGCCGCTGACCGCGCCGAGCACGGTGCTTTTGATGCGGCCGACGGTGTTGCTCACGCTCTGGATGCCGTTGGACACGGCCGATGTGATGCCGTGCCAGATGTTTCCGAGGAACGAGCTGACGCGGTTCCATACGCTCGTCCATACGCCGCTGATGGCGTTCAGGACGGTCGAGATGGTGTTGCGCACATTCTGGATGCATGTGGACACCACGCCGCTGATCGCGTTCCAGATGGTGGACACCACGCCGCTGATCGCGTTCCAGATGCTCGCCCACACGCTCTGGATCGCGTTGAGGACGTTGCCGATCGTGGTCTTGATGCCGTTGATGATCGGCGTGAGGAACGCGACGATGCCGTCCCATGTGGTCGTGAAGAACGATTTGATCGCGTCCCATGCGCCCTGCCAGTCTCCCTTGAGGAAGCTGAGGAACACGACGATGACTGTGCGGATCGCGTTCACCACGGTCGAGATGCAGGAGCTAATCAGCCCGAAGATCGTGGACACGACGTTGTAGATCGCCGTCCATACGGTGCTCCATACGGTGTTCGTGCTGTTCATCTGCTGGGTGATGAACGAGAGTATCCAGCCGAACACGGTGCTGATGCAGTTCTGGATCGCCTGCAAGGGTGCGACGATGAGCGCGCCGATGACGGTGAACACGTTGACGATGAAGTCTCGTATCCCGGTGAAGATCGTCGTGGCGGTCGTGCTGATGCCGGTCCACACGCCGGACAGGAACGAGGTGATCGACGTCCATGCGCCGGTGACGCCGCCGCTGATCGTCTGCCATAGGCCCGTGAAGAAGCCGGCGATGCCGTCCCATGCGGATTGCACGGTACCTGTGATCGTGGCCCATAGGTTGGCGAGGAATTCGCCGAGCCCGTTCCATAGGTCTTGCGCGGTGGCGACGATCGTGTTCCACGTGTCCGTGAGCCATGAGGTGAACGCGGCCCATGCCTTGCGGCCGACCTCGGTCTGGGTGAAGAACCAGACGAGCGCGGCCACGACGGCCGCGATGGCGACGGCGATAGCGCCAATGGGGTTTGCCGCTATGACGGCGTTGAACGCGCCCTGCACGGCGGTCGCCATTTTGGTGGCGGCGCTCCACGCGGTCTGAGCCGTCTTGACGAGGCTGAGGCTGGAGCCCATCTGTTTGAGCATTTGAATCGGGCCGCCCAAGTCCATCATGAGCATGATGCCGTTGCTGATGCCCTTGGCGGCGGTCGTCACCGTGTTCATGGTTCCGGTGAGCGCCTGTAGACCGCTGTTGAGCGCCTGATAGCCCTTGACTGCGGCGAACGCCGTGCCGATGCCGATGATGATGGGCGCGAGTTCCTTGCCGTGCCGGACGAACCAGTTGAGCGTGTCGGCGACGAGTTTGATGCCGTTGGCGAGACCGTCTGGGGGGATCATGTGCGCCCAGTCGATGACCATGTTGACGACGCCCATGATCGCGTCCCGAATGGTGTCCCATGCGCTTTTGAACGCGGTGATCGCGCCGTTTTCCTCCAGTTTGGAGTAGAGGCGCTGGAACCAGCCGATGAGCCCTTCGATGCCTGCCTGGACGACGGGCACGGCGTTGGTGACGCCGTCGGCGATCCAGCTCATGCCGCCGGTGATGGCGGGTTTGGCGGTGTCGAGCACGCTCGCGCCGAGCTTGACGAACGCGGCTTCGAGGTTGCCGGTGGCTCCCTCGATGGTGCTGGCGCTGGTGGCGGCTTCCACGGCGGCGTCGGTGAAGCCCAGGGACATGATCGCGTCGTTGAATTCCTGTGCGGTGATCTGCCCGTCGGCCATGGCGTCGCGGAAGTTGCCGGTGTAGGCTCCGGCTTCCTTGAGCGCCTGTTGGATTTTGCCGCTTGCGCCGGGGATCGCGTCCGAGAGCTGGTTCCAGTTCTCGGTCGTGAGTTTTCCTTGGCCGGCGGTCTGGGTCAGTACCATCGCCACGCTTTTGAAGGTGTCGGCCGATCCGCCGGCGACGGCGTTGAGGTTGCCTGCGGCTTCGGCGAGCCGGTCGTAGTTGGGCACGCCGTTGGCGGCGAGCTGCGCGGTGGTGTTGCGGATGTCGTTGAGGTCGTAGACGGTCTTGTCGGCGTAGTCCTGCGTGCTGGCGGTGAGTCGTTTGATCTGCCTCTCGCTGACGCCGGCGAAGTTCAGTGTGCTGGCGAACTTCTGGGCGCTGTCGGAGGCGCTGGTGATTTCGCCGGACAGGCCCATGAACGCTTCGATGGCCTTGCCCGCGACGCTTTGCGCGATGCCGGTGATGACGCCGAGTTTCGCGCCGAAGCCGCCGGCGAAGCCGTTGCCGGCTTTGATGCCGGCGGTGTTGCCAGCGGTTTCCGATGCGCTGCCGAACGCCGATTCGATGGCCTTGCCGACGCCCTTCATGCTGGGCACGACCTGCACGAACGCGGTGGCGATCTCGATTGCCATGTTATGCCTCCCTGATGGTGGTGCGCGGTGCGGCCAGGTATGCGTTTAGTTGTTCGTCGTCCATCGCCATGACCTCGCCTCCCGTGGCTTCATGCCGGACGGTGCCGGGGCGTTGGAGTTGTCCGCGCCAGCGCGCGCCCTTGCGTGAGGCTTCCTTGGTTTTCGTCCAGGCGAGGAAGGCGAGGCTGTCGCGGATGTCGGCGAGGAGGTAGGTTTGGTCGTCCCATGCGAGTCGCGGGTTGATTTTTTGCCAGATGATGGCCTGGCGGGGCAGGTTGGCGGCCAGTGCGGCCGCCAGGTTGGCGGGCAGTTCGCCCGTCCATATGAGGTCGGTGTCGAGCCCATAGAAACGCTGGAAGTCCGCTTCGAGCGCGTCGGGCGCTGTGGCGAGCATTCCTATGAGCGTCAGGAGTTTGGGGCGACCTGTTCGAGGAGCTGGGCGATGAATTCGCTGACCTTGTCGATGCTCACGCGGCCGGTGTCGGGGTCGCGCAATGCGTCCTTCATCGCCGTGTACCGGTCGCCGCACAGCTTCTTGAGGAAGGGGACGATGGCGAACGCGCCGGTGCCGTCTCCGGTCTGGGCGGTCTGGAGGTCGTAGAGGTATTCGACCATGTCGAGGTCGTTGAAGATCGCGGGGCTGATGGTGACGGTGACGCCCATGACCTCGACGGTCTTGGGCTGGTTTTTCGGTGTCTTGTGGTCATACGGCTGCTTGGCTGCCATATGCGTGTCCTTTCAGAGGGGGTGCGCCCGCCGGACGGCGGGCGCTGGGTGGAATTCACTTGCCGAGCGAGGCGGCGGTGACGTTGGCGATGTATTCGACGCTGGTGGCTCCGTTGATGAGGTCGCTCGGGTTGGCGCTCATGGTCACGCCGTAGCCGATGGCGTCGCCGGCGCTGTAGGTGGTGTCGTCGAATTCGGTGATGGTGCCGTCGGCGACGACGATGCGCTTGACGCGTTTGCCGGTCATGGCGATCTCGAACACGAGCACGAGGCTTTCGCCGGACGGGATGGCGTGGTAGACGGTGAGCTTGTCTGCGGTGCCGGTGACGTTGGCGGTGCCGAAGCGCAGTTTGAGGCTGGCTTCGTTGGTTTCGATCATGTTGAACTGCCATGTCTCGCCGTAGCCGCTGATCTCGGACAGTACCTTGATGCCGCCCATCTCGTTGATGTCGGTGGTGTCGGTGTCGGTGGCGTTGGTGACGCCGTCCTCGCTCAGGTAGCCGACGCAGGTGTATGCGGTGGTCAGGGCGGTGGTGGCGTCGGCGGGCAGGGCGGTTCCTGCGGGCGCGTAGTAGAGGCAGCCGGTCTTCTTGGGCTTGCCGAGGCTGACGTTTTTCTTGTTGTTGTGGTTGGTTTCGGCCATGATGGTGCCTTTCGGATGGTGCGGCGTCGTCTTATTGGGTGGCGGCGTCGAGCTGGATGGTGATCTGGTATCGGGGTTGGGGCGGCGGGCCGGGGTCGGGGAAGTCGGCGACGCTTTCCACGCTGACGGCGGCGATGGGGTCGAGCAGGTCGAGGTCGAGCAGTCGGGGCAGCACTTGGCTCGTGGCGAGCTGGGCGGCCTGCCATCGGCTTTCCGCCCATGCCTGCACGGCGATGGTGGGATGGCTGCTGTATTCGTTCTCGTTGCCGCCGACGCGCTCGATGGTGACGAGCCTCTTGGGTCGGTCGGCGGGCACTTCGAGGTATGCGGTCAGCCCGTCGCCGTCGGGGTCGGTGTCGATCCAGTCCTTGACCGTTTTTTCGAGGTTGATGCTCACTGCTGTTTCACCGCCTTGAGCAGCGTGTTGTGTTTCGCGTTGTCGAACGCGGCCGCGACGCTGCCTTTGGTGGTGGCGAGGGCGACCGCGCCGTGGTCGGTGGCGTGGGCCACGGCGTGGTCGTAGTGGGCGTTTTTGGTTTGGGCCAGCTCGTTGGCCGTGTCGGCGATGCGTTTTGCCTGCTCGGTGATGACGTGCATGGCTCCGGCGGATTGGCGGACTTGGCGGAAGCCGGCGAGGTTGAGTTTGACTTTCGGCATGGCGTGGTCTCCTATCCTCTGGTGTCGGCGAGTTCGACGGTGAGGTTCCATCGGGTCGGGGTCATGCCGCCCGTGTAGGGGCGTGGGTCTCCGATCACGGTGTATGCGACGCCGTCGATGACCGCCTTGGCCCCGCGCAGGCTCCGGTAGGGCCATGCGCGGGGCATGTGGATGGTTTTCGCGGTGCGGATGCCGTCGGGGCGGATGCCGTCGGTGAGGTTCGACTGGCCGCCGTCCTGTATGAGCACGTCGTCCACCTGTTCCTCGCTGATGTTCCAGATGATTCCGCCGCCGGGGTCTTCGCCGGCTTTGACGCGGTGGATGAGGGTGATGGTCTCGCCTTTCATGCCGCGCCTCCGGCCATGTCGTAGGCCCATGCCTCGCCGTCGCCGCCCAAGGCCTCCTTCTCACTCGTGGTGAGGTAGAGGTCGCCGGCCGGGTTGGCGTAGCTCAGGCTTTCGCTGTAGCTGCCGGCGGTCTGGGTGGATTGGGTGACGCCCGACATGTCGGGGCCGGCCTGCATGGCTCGTTTGACGGCCATGCAGGCGATGCGCTTCAACGTGGCGGGCTTGGCGGTGTGCCACTGCGGGCAGGTGGTGCGGATCATGTCGCTCGCGTCCTGTAGCAGCGTCTCGGCGCGGGTTCGTTCGGCGCCGGTGAGCGCGTGCCATCGGGCTTCGAGGTCGCCGACCTGCGCGAACGGCTTCTCGTCGTCCGTTTCGTCCTCTCCCCCGCCGTCTGACGTCACGGTTGTGCCGTCGGACAGGTTGAGCGGGGTGCTGGGGTATCCGTCCATGCAGGGTCTCCTTAGGCGAGCAGGCCGGCGGCCTTGAGCTTGGTCAGCATGGAGTTGACCTTCGCGACGATGGCCGCCGAGTCGGCGGATGCGGCGAGCTGCGCTTCGGCCGCCTGCTGGAGCACGCCGCCGCGCGCGCCGGCGGTCGGCGCGGGCGGCGTGAACGTAGACGGCTTGCCGGCGATGGCCGACCATGCGATGGTTGCGACGCCTTCCGCGAACGGGGTGCCGTCGGGCTTGACCAGACGCACGGGAATGGACAGGCCGGTCTCGTCGGCCTCGTCGTGTTCCTGTACTACGAGCGTCTGGGTGAGGGGCGCGGCCATCACTTGCTCGCCTTGACGGAGGATGTGGACTTCTTGAGCACGGCGATGCCCTTGGGGTCGAGGATCGCGTAGGAGTACATGGCCTCAGTGCGGTAGGCGATCTGGTTGACGCCCTTGAGGTCCTTGCCGGTGTTGTCGGGGTCGCCGTATTCGATGATCTCGCTCCAGATGTCGCGCACCATGCCCCACTTGATGAGGCGGAAGTCGCCGAGGAAGGCGAGGATGCCGGTCGCCGGGGTGACGAGCCGGCCGTTGACCGTGCCGGACGTGGCGGCCGGGATGCCGTCGAGGTTGCCGACCTGAAGGTTGATCGGGATCTCCGGGTAGAAGCGCTGGCCGGTGGAGGGAACGCGGATCTTGCGCAGCTCGTTCGCCATGGTCTTGGACAGGGCGATGCCGTTGATGTCGTACTCGTCGCTGACGGCCTCGGCGAGGCTGTCGATGTCGGCGACGCGATCGTCGGTGGCCGGCACGCTGACCGCGCTTTTGGCGAGCGCGTTGAAGCCTTCGAGGGTCGTTTTCTTCTTGGGGTCGAAGGCGTGGTAGACGACGTAGTCGAGGACGCGGCCCATCGCGGCGGCCTGGTCTGCCTGGATCTTGCTGATGATCTCCAGTTTGGCGTCGTCGTCGGCCCACTGGAGCTCGTTGCTGAGGCGGGTGGTGGTCTGCACCTTGAAGCGCTTGCCGACGACCGGGGTGAGGGTTTCCTCGTAGCTGGACTTCTGCGCGCCTTCGGCGACGACCTCGGCTTCGGAATTGCCGGTGAAGACCATGTAGTCCTTGTCGAGGAAGAGCTGGGGTTCGCTCGGGGACAGTGCGGCGATGGTGCTGGTGTCCTTGGCGCGCTTGGTGATGACGGTGGCTACTTCCTTGGGGAGCAGCACCTTGCTGGTGTCGAGTGCCATGATGATGGTTTCCTTTCGGATGGTTGGTGGCGGTTAGTCTTTGTTGCCGAAGAGGCTGCGCACGTATGCCTTGGCTCGTTCGTCGGCGGTTTGGCCGGCGGGGTGCTGTGCCGGGTTGGGCACGTTCGGCAGCTTCGGCGCTGGGTGCATGAGCGGTTTGAGGATGCCGGCGTGCGCCTGAATCTCCTCTAGGGTGCTGCCGCGCAATGCTTCGGCCGGGATGCCGGTCTTGGCTGATACCTGCGTCTTCCATTCGGCCTGCTGTTCCTTGGCCTTGTAGGCGGCGACCTGCGCTTCGAGTTCCTGCGTGCGCTTGGCGGCCTTCTCGGTCTCGCTCATTTGGGATTCCTTGAGCTTTTCCAGCTCGTCGGCGGCGGCCTTGTTGGCCTTGGCCTTCTTTTCCCAGTCGCGCGAGTGGCCGAGCGCTTCCTTGTATTTGGCTTCCCAGTCGGTCTCCTCGCCGTTGCCGTTCGGTTTGGCCGGCGGGGTGGGGTCGGTGGTGTCCGAACCGCCTTCGGCGGGCGGGGCGATGTATCGGATATGGGGGTGCTGGAGGTTGAGGAACATGGTTGTTCTCCTTGTGTTCGGGCCCTTTCCGGGCATTGAAAAAGCCACCCGTGCGGGTGGCTGAAAACTCTTGGCCCGGTTGGCGGGCATGAAAAAGCCCCGGCGGATGTCGGCCGGGGCTGGGATCAGTCGGCGAGCGCCAGTGCGATGAGGTTGCGGCTGGGCTGGTCGATGTGGTCTTTGGGTTTGTTGTGGTAGAGGCAGTGGAGCAGGTCGGCACGCAGCTCCGTGTCGGTTAGTGTGACGCCGGTGTCTTCGATATTGAAGTAAGGGGTTTCGAAGCGTTCGGAGTAGTCGAGTAGGAGCAGGTCGGTGTTGTCGTTGTGGTGTTGGGTGAAGTATTCTTCTTCGCTCATGACAATGCCTCCTGAATCATGGTATTGAACATTTTAGCCGATTCGGGGAAGTAGTTGGCGATGAGCCGCCATGCTTCGGGGTTTGCCATCTGCGCGTCGAGCATTTCGGCGAACGCTTCGGTGGATTGGAGTTGTCCGCTTTGCCGGAAGTAGCCTTTGGGGTGGCCGACGCTGCCGTGGTAGTCGTCGCCTAGGGCGGCTTGGAGCATGTCTTCGACGTTGCGGTCGGTTTTTGCGGAGTTCGTCGCGATCTCTCGGGCGATGGCCTTCATGACGCTTTGTCGGCCGGCGGGCTTGTCTTCGGCCATGAGGGTTGCCTGTGTGGTGTCGAATATGCGTTGGGCGTCCCTTTTGAGCACGTCGTTGAACAGTTTGCCGTTGTGAGGGGCCCATGAGAACGAGTTCTTGTCGAGTAGCCAGTCGAGCATGTGGCCGCTTTCGTGGAAGAGGTTCTGCACTGGGCGGTGTGCGTTGTCTCCGGCCATGACGGTGTCGAGGTTGAGGTGGATGCCTCCGTCGGAGGGACTGAAGTAAGCGCCTTTGGGGAGCCGTGTTTCTTTGATGTCGTATTGGGCGGCGTATTTGGCCCAGAGCCTCGCCGCGTCTTTGTGCTCGGTTTTGTTGAGGAGCCGGTTGACGCGGCGGGTATACGCTTCGCCGAGTTGTTGTTCGAGTCTGCTGCCTCGCGGGATGCGCAGGTCTGGCGCGAATTCCGATCCGTCGGTGAACATGTCCGGCGATTCGCTGCGCATCCACGAGAGCACGGTGTTGGGATCGCTGCCGTCCCCGGCCGCTTTGGCGGCGTTCTTTGCCTGCTGGTATATGGCCTTGAGTTTGTCGGGGTCGTAGCCGTCGATCTCGGTCTCTCCCCACGAGGGGACGATCTTGCAGTCGCAGTCGTGGTGGTACCTGTGCCACTTGCCGGCGGTGTCCTCGCTGGCATAGACGAAGCCTCTGGACGCGAGCATGGCGCAGAACGCGCAGGTCTTGCCTTGGGGCACTCGCGCGTATTTGGGGCGGGTGGGGTCGTTCTGGGCGGTGAACCGTCCTGTGAGGCGTGCGGTCTCGTTGATGACGTCCTTGGCCAGGCGCGCCCAGTCGTCTTCGGTGTAGCCCTGCGTGTTGACGGCCCAGAGGTGATCCATGGTCAGGCCGGCTTTGCTTCGGCCGTTGATGACGTCGGTGAATTTCGCACCGACGTGCATGGTGTTGTTGTAGCCGCCGACGATCTGCCAGAAGGCGCGGTCCGAGCTGACCTGCGCCTCCTTGTAGTCGGGCATGCTGATGCCGGCGGCTTCGGCCCATGCGGCTCGCACGTTCCTGTAATAGTCCTGTGCGATGAGGTTGGCTTTGCGCGCGTAGTCTTCCAGTTGGCGTCGGGCTTCGGTGGTGGGATCATCGCCGAAGTAGAGGCTGTTGGGCACCATCGTCTTGGCTTCGATGATGAGGTCGGCGAGCTCGTCCTGATAGTCGTCCCACATGTCGTTGAGGTGCCCGTTGAACGCTTTACGCTGCGCCGGGCTGAGGTTGCTCAGCGGCAGGCTGTTGCTGTCCATTGGCTGCGGCCTCCTGCGTGTCGGTCTTGGCGGTGGCGATCTTGGCGCGTAGTTCGTCGATGGCGTTCTGCGTGCGCTGCTGTTTCTCGTAGGCGCGATGGGCGGCGATCTCGTCCCATGTCAGGCCGGCGCGGCTCAGGCCCACGTCGCTGTCGGCGAAGGCGGGGTTGGTGGACGCGACCTTCTGGTACCAGTCGGCGCGGGCGGCGTCGCTGGCTTCCTTGGTGGGTGCCCAGATCGGTCGCAGTTGGCGGATGTCGGCTTCGTCCGCGCCCTGGGCGGCGAGCGCCATGGCGAGGATGCTTTTGATGCTTTCGCCGAAGCGTTTGTTTTGCCGGTCGGCGGTGCGGGAGAGTTTGCGTTCGGCTTCGGCCATGGCTTCGGCGCTGGCGGGGTTGTCCATGGTGATGCCGAGGTCGTTGACGGGGATGTCGGTTTCGCTGCTGACCATGAGGGCGACGGTTCTGAGCATGTCGGAGTGCGGCTGCATCGAGGCCTGTGTGAGTTGGCGCAGTTCGGGTTTTTCGCCGTTGCGGCCGGCGGGGATGCCGTTGATGACGCTGACGATGCTGCCCCATGTGTCGGGGCTTACCTGTCCTTTGTTGGCTCCGAGGAACCATATGCGTGGTGCCGCGTAGAATTCTGCGGTCGCTTCCATGCGCACGAGGGTGCGCAGTCCGAGGTCGGTGAGGGCCATGAGCGGGCGGGTGATACGGCTGGAGCCGAGGGGGCGGTAGAGCTGCTGGTCGCTGACGATCGGCACGACGGTGGGGCGGTCGAAGCCGGTTTCGATGCGTTCGGCCTGCCATGTGCCGCTGTTGCGGCGGCACAGGTAGACCTTGCCTGGCAGCCATACGTCGAAGCGGGTGATGTAGCCGTCTTTGTCTTTGTCGCGGATGGTCATGGCCGCGCCGATCCTGTCGTTGCCCCAGTCCCATATGGCGCTGCTCCAGTCGGCGGCGCGGGGTGTGATCCGTATGTCGTCGCCGTCGCCGGAGATGGTCATGAAGCTGCATCCGTGCGTGTATGCGGACACGATGGCCTGCTGGATTTTCACGCCGAACGTGTTCGCCGCGACGAGGTCGTCTACCTGCGTCTGGAGGGTTTCGGGCGCGTCGATGCCTTCGAACACGGAAAGGTCGGCGAGCGCGCGGACGGCTTTGTTGGGCCAGCCGATCATTGGTTTGGCGAGGGCTTTCATGGCCGGCGGGATGCTGTAGGCGACGCCTTTGTAGTGGTAGTGGGCGAGGTAGTAGCTGGTGCGCAGGGTGTTGCGCGTGTAGTGGCGTCGCCATTGTTTGAGGAGTTCGTTGATGGTGGGCTGGTCGTCGGGGTCCACTCCGGCGATGGTGTTGGCGTAGGCGCTTTCGATGGCGAGCCAGCCGGCTTGTCCGCGCAGGATGGGGACGTCGTCGGTGTTCATGATTAGTACCATGCTTCCTGTTGTGCGGTGGGGTCTCTTCTGGTGGTCATGGCCCCGTGGAGGGCGAGGGTGACGGCGTTG
>ERZ827197.924-NODE-924-length-28726-cov-3.472394_pt1 | contig 28726 bp, 29 predicted proteins | sample MGYA00519867_ERZ827197 | MGnify/ENA primary metagenome ERZ827197 (study PRJEB31778, sample SAMEA3449278) | human gut metagenome | biome: human gut; feature: human-associated habitat; material: faeces | place: United Kingdom | collected 2010/2012 ...
TAAGCGAAGATTATATACCCTCACATGGGGACTTATGGATCTATGGAACTCACGGTGGCTTCTATCTTCAGCCCGAATTAGGAGTCTCGCTGCATTTGCGGCGACGCAGAAGCGTAAATTTCGGTATCGCCTACTGCCGTCAACGTGGTGATTTTAAACGGATGGAGCAACGGAACGGCAAGATCGAGGCAGTTCCCTATTCCAAGGTTGGAAAATTGACTTTTAGAGGCGGATTTACTTTTTGATGTTAGACCACTTGGATACAAAAACGGCAGACGATTCTGCCGCCATTGCTTCTGCGAACCAAGCAATGATCCTATTTTGCAGCTTACTACGTCCTCTATGTATTGGCAATGTCTTTTCTTTCTTCCGACGATTGAAAGTAAGACCACACGCTTTCCGTCAAGAAAATACAGAGAAATTACGAACACAGCTCACAAAACAAAAAAGCATCAAATGATGGACAATATTCATTTGATGTTTTTATTGTACCCGGAGCCGAACAGCAAGACAGAATCCGAAAAGAAGCACAGACTGCGGGTGGAGTACGGACGGAAACGCCGACGATGACAGGACTCGCAGATGAGACGAATGATTTTCTTTTTTCACTAGCCGCTTTTATAAAACTTCCGCCGATAGTTTCTATTTTCTCGAAAAGATGCGCGAGCATCTAAACCTGCGAATGCAACGTGATGACGAAAAAGAACGAGAGCGGAGACGCTGATTAAATAATGCGGATAGAAAGGGCTATCCGCATTTTGCATAAACTCTATTATTACCGTTCGTTTATTTTGCAATTTCCCAAAAATATTCTATATTTGCATAGAGTTGTTTGATGAGTTACAAAGTGCCGCAGTTCAGCACAGTTACATAGTCGCTAAATCGTTACCGACAACCTCCTCTTTTCTGATTTATACTGTCATTCTGACAGATACACCAAAGTTTTTATCCTTTGCAAAAGATAACGAATTTTATGACGATTACGGTATATTCCCCGACAAATAATCACGCTACCTTTTCTTCTCCAATTTGATATACCTCGAATACATCACCTCCACATAGGGATTAGATCTGGCGGACAGCTATGTTATATAGAGCGGCTTTTTACAAAAAATAAGGCCAGAGAATTATTCTCCGGCCTTATTTTGCGAAAAACACTACTTATTCCTGCAACAATTTCGTATGGGACATATCCTGTACGATAACACCTTGTTCCGTTCGCTCATAAGCCAACACCCAGTGCTTTTCAAATACAGCACAACGATAGCCTAACGCACACCATTTTCTGAATCGGCACAAAGGATGATCCACTTCAACTCCGAATGACTGAATATATGCCAAAAACCTGTCCCGGTAAGCTAAGGCAGCCTCCTCAGACAAGCAAAGGTCATTTTTAAGATAGGCAACCAACTCGCCTAATTTATCCACTACCAGCGCAGATACGATGATATTGCGACTCATTGCTTATACGCTCTGCTGATTTCTTCAGTAAATCGAGCGCCGAATTCGGACAATGACACCGCACCTTCTGCCATTGCCTTATCCCATGCGCTTGTTTTTGCTTGGTTGGAGTCTTTCTCGCCCATAACCGTGACGGATTTGTGATTGCGGATCAAATCCACCAACCATTTCCCTTCGGGAGTATCTTCAATCATAATATGTGTCATAACAGCCGGATGTTAATTTGTCCTTGTGCAAATATAACGAAATTCGGGCCGCCAGTCGTATTTCTCACAAAAAATAATTCCGGAAGCGGATCGACGCCTCCGGAATATCACTTGCGTTTTCTCTTCTCCACCCGGATATACTCCGAATACTTTACCTCCACATAGGGATTGTCGCTCGTAATGACTTGACGGACGCCTTTGACCTTCCATCGCCACCAGAGGAACTTGTGCTTGTACTCGATCACTACGGCCTGATGGAGCGTTACGGGGATGCGTACGTCGGCCCGGAGCGTACTGTCTTCGATAATGCCCTTGAACTCGATATGGGGATTTATCATCTCCACGCTCTTTACCGCCACCCGCACCGTATCGCGTACGATGACCGAATCCCTCACAGGCGCCGTGATCCGTGCCTCGACTTCCATCCGGTGCCGGGCTGCGGCTTCGAGATCTTTAATACGCAGTCCGAGGCGGCGGATCAGCTCGGCGTCCTCGGCGCGGTACTCCTCGAACTCGGCGACCGTCAGGCGCAGCGTCCGCACGTCGAGGGCCATGCGCGCGGAGTCGATCTGGCGGCGTTCGACGTCAGCGAGCAGCGTCTCGGTGTTCTGTCGGTAGCGGTCGCGCTCCCTCTCGAGCCGTGCGGCCCGACGCCAGAGCAGCACCGTCGCAGCGACGGCCAGCGCCAGTGCAACGAGCAGCAGGCGGTTAAACAGCCGTTTCATCGTCGAGTGCATCCTGCGGAATGAACCAAAGATACTCGCCTTGGAAGGCTTTGTCGAGCAGCACCATGTAACCGATCAGCCGGCCGGGGATGGCCATCACCAGCTCGGTTACCGTGCCGCAGCGCCCGGCGATTCCCGACAGACGCATATCGCTCAGTTCAATAGAGGGTACGACCCTCACTCTTTCCGTTACTTTCTTCATCTTCTTACTGTTGGTTTTTTAGTAGTTCTTTGATGTCGGCCCGCATCTCGCGCAGGTCGGACTGTATGGATGAGAATTGGGTCATCGTCGCCTCGAAGACGGCCTTGTCGAGCTTGATGGCGTTTATGCGATCATACTGGTCGGCGATCTTTGTCTCCAGTGCGGCGCACTTGCCCTGAAGATCGGCGATGCGGGCCGTGTTGTTGGCAAACTGCACGTAGGTCGTTACGGCAAATGCCAGTACGGTGATGATGATTTTGAAGTTCTCCTCCACGAATTCTCGGAATTTTTCGCTTGTATTGGTCATGGCGTTAGGTTGAACAGTAGTAAAAAAGCCTCCTTGACAGCCCCGATCAGGCTCACGGCGGCCCCGCTGTCCCTGAGCCCGTAGAGGGCCAGCAGGACGATGAGTACAAGGTAGATCGTGCGCTCGACCTGACGGCGCGTTACCTTACGTCTCTTCGGTCCATTCGGCTTCGGCATAGTCGTCGGCGGGTTTGGGGGTCGAGGGTACGATGACGTTGAAGATGATGCCGTTCTGCGAGCCCTCGACCTTGAGCTTCGTCTCGCTGCTGTGCCTTACAGGATAGAGTTCCATAAGGGCCTTGGCTGCGTTCACGGCCACGGCACGCAGGGGCGCCGGAGATATCGGGTTTCCGAAGCGGTCCTGATAGATTCCCTGCGCCGTTTCGCGCATGACCGCCTTGAGCGTCTCGCTGATCTGCATCTTCACGGCGATGCTCTCCGTATCGCTCATCATATCGGCGCCGAGCTCCCGGATGCGGGCCATGACCGCCGGCTGGCGGGTCAGGCGCAGGGCCTTGACGCGGAAATGCTCGTCCTCGATGCCGAACACCTGCTCGTAGCACTTGACCAGCTGTCCGGCGTATTGTAGTCCCCCGCAGACATAAAGCTGACAGAAGTGCTCCTGCTCGGGAGTAAGCGTCTGCTCTTCGAGGGCCTGCGAGGTGGATTGTGTGATCTTCTTTGCCATATCGTTTACCGAAAACCCCGAACGACCGGCATCCGGGGATCCATTCACCTAAGAATAGGTTACTTTTCCTCGGGTGGTTTTGCGAAGTCCCGCTTCTGGGCGATAAGCCGATCCATGAGCGCCTCGTAAAAGACGTCGGCCATGCTGTCGGCCATCGCCTCGGCGTCAGCCAGCGAGTTGATGAGTTTCATGTTAAAGGCTATGTCGAGTCCGTAACCCGATATGGTGGCCATGAACTCCACGCCGTCGGCTCCCAGCACGCCGTAGGTCGTCAGATCCTTCACGCGGAAGGTGATCGTCTCCTCGCCTTTATCGTTGCAGCCGAGCACTACGTTTTCATTCCGTTCCATACGTTGTCGCTATATCAGAAAGTGATCCCTCGTTTTCTCCTTGCGTGCGGCGCCGGGCATCGCATCCCCGCCGTTACGCATGCGGGCCGCGCAGACACGGACGATCTCGAGCGTCGCCGCGACGTCGGCCCCGGCATCGTGGGCGTCGTCGAGCTCCACACTGAGGCGTTCGGCGATGATTTCCAACTTGTATGACGTAACCCCGGGATCGGCCCCCAGAGCCAGCCGTGCAAGCAGTATCGTATCCAGATAGAGAGGCTGGAAGTTGCCATAGAAGTCGGTTTTCCCGGCGAAGGTCTTCTCGTACTCCTTCGTAAGGCCCGCATAGCTCATCAGCTGCGTGAGAAAGCCGATATCGAAAGTGATGTTCTGGCCGATCAGCACCGGTTTGCACTGTACGCCCTTGCTGAGCGTCGCCCGCTCGGCGAAACGGAGCACGGCCCCGGCGACCTCCTTCAGGTCGACGCCCTGTGCCGTGAGCGTCTCCATTGTGATGCCCGAATATTCCAGTGCCCGCGGCTCGTAGTCCATCCGCTCGGTGGGCTGCGCCAGTTCGTGCTTTGTTTTGAGCACCTTGCGCCGGGCCGCGCCCAGCTCCTGCTTGCAGTACGGGGCAATGTAGGCCGCGTAGCGGTCGAAGACCTCCAGCGTATCGAGCCGGATGGCCTCGAGGGCAATCTGGGTGCAGGCGCAGCGCACGGGGTCGAGCCCTCCGGTCTCGAAGTCGAGGCCCACGGCCGTATAGATCTTCTTCTCTACCGCAGGTGCTGCCATTGTCCGATGATTTGCATGAGTCGGTCGGCCCCTTCGAGGAACTCCGCCTCGGTGTTGTTATTCCCCAGCACCACGTCGATCATGGAATAGTCCACCTGACGGCGGTGGCTGTCGCGCTCGATACGCTCGGCATCGACGCCCCGCGCGGGCAGGTTCTCCGCCCGGCAGGAGACATAGACGGCGAAGACGTCGTACTCCGCTCCGACCGTCTGTTTGAGGGCGCGGATGCCGTTCTCGTCCACCACGTAGGTGCAGTAACCTGACGCAGGGAGCTGGCTCTTCCGGGAGAAGTATTCGTGTTTCCCGAAACGGGTGTAGGTCAGCATCGCTTCCCGGCTGATCCCGCGGGTACTGCTTACGAAGAAATAATCCTCGCCTTCCCGCTCGTCCGGACGCCGCGGGCGCGTGGTGGTCGATACGATGGCGGGAATGCCGTATTTACGTTGCAGGTACTTCGACAGTGTGGTCTTGCCGGAACCCGAAGCACCCGCGATGGCAATGATTACTGGTTTCACTCTTGCGATAATATGGAGGTTTTGGTCGTATGCAGGGTGTTGGCACCCGAATAGTCGCTGTACTTGATGACGGCCGTAAGAATCACGATACGGTCTTTGAGGCCCATGATCTCGGCGCGGCGGGAGCTGAAAAAATCGTTCCAGCAGACCGCCTCGATCGTATCGGTGTTCTGTTGCACGGTCATCTTGCAGAACGCGACCCGGTCGCCCGTCGTCCTGTCCTTATAGGATAGCTCCTCCACATCGGTTACGGTTGCACAGACGGCGACTTTTTTCCCTTCGTTCTCCATCACGAGGGCGTCGTGCAGGCTCATGTACGACGCGCGGCCCTTGATCCGGACACGAACTGCCGACTCCTCGAAGATGCGGCGGTAGTCCACGGATCCGATGCCCGATACGGCGATCTGCTGCCGGGCCCAGAAGTGGTGCTTGGCGATCTCTTCCGGCGGATAGTCCCGCTCGTCGAGCGCGAAACCCAGCTCCGCGGCGGCACGCTGAAGAATGCCGTAACGCTCGGTAACAGATGCGATACGTTCCACCGTATCGAAGCAGCCGGCCAAAATCAGGTTACGGACATGGCGGGCGTTTACGGGAACACGTTCCGCCTCGGCAGGCGGAAGGTCGTCCTCCCAGGTACGGCATTTCTTGAGCCTGTGGCGGAAGATGCGGCGGATGAAATCCCCGATGCCCGCAAACTCCCCGCCGCGCTCCCGCTCGCGGACGATATATTCTGCCGTCTTTATGCCGACCATCCTGATGCGGCCGAGCGACCAGTAGATACTGTCGCTGCCATAGTCCGTATAGAATTGCACTTGCGAGCGGTTGATCTCGGGCGGTACGATACGGGCCGCAAAGCACCGCTCCATTTCGGACATCAGCGTAACGATCTCCTTGTCATCGGCGTATTGCAGGGCCACGGTATAGAAGGCCGTGGGATAGTTAGCCTTGAGCCATGCACCGACGTAAGCCGTAATCGCGTAGGCCGAGGCGTGGGATAGGTTGAAGAGATAGCTTCCGGCACTTTCGATCAGCTCCCAGATACGCAGGGCATCTTCTTTAGGGCATCCTTTCTCTGCGGCCCCGGCCATAAACTTCTCCCGCATGGCATGGATAACATCGACCTTTTTCTTGGAAATCAGCTTGACGAGCCGCACACCCTCGGCCAATGAGAAGCCGCCCACGTCGCGGACAAGCCGGCTGACCTGCTCCTGATAGATCAGTTCGCCGTAGGTGGTATGCAGAGCCTCGTACGTTCCCCACAGATAGACCGGAGCGACCTCGCCCAGACGGCAGCGCAGGTAGTTCTCCGCCGCGCCGGAGTCGAGCGTCGCAGGACGATAGAGAGCATTGGCTGCGATCAAATCGCCGATCGACGCCGGCTGCATATCCTGCAGGTAACGCGTCATGCCTGCCGAGGAGAGCTGGAATATGTTGGCCGTGTACCCTTCGCAAAGCAGATCGTAGGTCTTCTTGTCATCCAGCCCGCTGCGGACGATCTCCTCGAAAGAGAGTCCTGTGCCGTACTCGCGATTTATCTCGTCCAGCACGCTCTGAATCTTGGTCAGCTCCAAAATGCCGAGGCAGTCGTTCTTCAGAAGGCCCACCTCATCGAGCGAGTAGCCATCCAGCTCGCTGACGAGCATCCCGTCCACCCGTTTTACGGGCGTGAAATCGAAGCACTCGGCCACCTCTCCGTCCCGGGTTTCCGGCGTGATCAGGATGGCCGAAGCATGGACCGAGGCCGAGCGGGGCTGGCCCAGCAGCGGGCGCATGTCCTCGACGGCCTGCGGGTAGTCGTTTAAGAATTTGCGGACTTTGGGCGTGCGGGCCGCCAGACGGAACAGGTCGGTCCACGTCGCGTCAGACGAGTCGATGATCGCCGAGATATAGCCTGCCAGCGAGACGGGAATCCTATGCACGCGGCAGACGTCCTTCAGGCAGGCTTTGAGCTTCATGGTCGAGAACGTCCCGGCCGAGAAGACCCGCTGCCGTCCTTCGGTATTGTAGCGGCGCTCCAGATACTCCTTGACCTCCTGACGACGGTCGGCCTGATAATCGACATCGACGTCAGCCAGCACGCGGCCGGGGCCTTGCAGGTAGCCCTCGTCTGCCTCCGTATCGAGGGCTTCGACCGGAGCTTTTTCGTGTGTGATCTTCGTTATTCTCATGATTGTCGGTCTATTTCAAACAGTAAATCTCTATTGTCGAACAGAATATCGTCCCCTTCCCGAAGCTCGTCGGCATAGACCTCCATCTGCTCTCCACCACGGCGTACCATCAATCGGGCGTCGCGGTCCAGCAGGATATCGCGCCCGTTCTCCAATCCGATGCGGTAGCTGCCCTTCGAGTCGATGCGTCCTACGATACGCGTCGTGCGGGCCGCATACAATCCGGCACGTTCGGGCAGCAGGAAACGCTCGAACAGCAGGCCGTATTTCACGGGGTCGATCAGCGTGATGCCAAGCAGGTACAGGGCCAGAGAGCCGCCCGCCGAGCCGCGGCCGCAGCCTACGAGGATGCCGTTGCGGCGGGCCCAGTTCACCGTGTCGTACTGGACCAACAGGTAGTCGATATTGTCCGTCGATTCGAGGATGTAGATCTCCTTGTCGAGACGCTCCCGATATTCGGTTTCTTTTTCCGCAGGTACCAATCTGGAAAAACCCTCTTCGAGCAAGGAAAGGAACATCGTATGCGTATCGCCGTACTTCGCTTGCTCGTCCGGCGTCATGTCGTAGCGCGGCATGAAGACGGCATCCGTCCGGTAAGCCGCCTCGGCCCCTTCGGCAATCACGACCGTATGGCGACACATCCGCCGGAACAGTTCGTCCACGTCCCACCGCTCGGGGTCGAACAGCGTCCGCAGTTTGCTCAGAAGCTCCCCGGCAGAACGGAGATACTGTTCGTTGCTCTGCTCGTGCGCGGCGCCCGTGGCGATCTTGTTCAGCACGATCTTGCTGCGGGCGTCGGCTTGGTCGATGTAGTAGCACTCCGGGATCAGTACCGGTTCCACCTCGAACACGCCATTCTTGCTGAACTCGTGGAAGTACCGCCGCATACTCTCCAGTCGCTGCACGTCGATCCGGTCGGCTTTGAACTCCGTCGGTTCGATCTGGTAGTAGACGGCCTTGAAGGCTTCGCGCAGTTTGTCGATCATCGGGCGGTTATGTGTCATCCATGCCGCTGCAAGCGTTCCCAGCACGAGGACATTGCCGCGTCCGTGGACCATGAGGCGCTCCATGTCGATCCTGCCGTCCTCACGATCCACCATCACGGCTTTCTGGATACGGAGCAGGTTTTGCAATCCTTGTTGGCTCTGGCAGTAGACCTTCATTGGGACTTCCGTGCCGTCGTCATCCAGCGTGAGCGAATAGCCGAAGACGTGCTTGATACCGGCCTTGGCGCACTCTTTCTGGAATGCCAGCGTCCCGGCCATCGTATTGCGGTCGCAGAGACCGAGGGCCGTATGGCCCATCCATTTGGCCTTTCGAACCCACGCCCCGATATCGCCCGAGGCGTTGAGCAGTTCGTAGGGAGTGTGGACGCCCAGATTGACAAACTCCACGTTGCAGCCGTCGGGTTTGGGCCGACCGATATGCCGCAGGATATTCATGGAAAACTCCCCGCGCAGGTCATAGTAGTACCAGTTGTCGCCGAATGGAAAGGCGACGTGAAAAATACCCTCGTCGATAAGAGTCTGCGGGTCTTCCATCAGGTTGAATACCTGCTCATCTCCCCGCTGGCGGAAGATACTCTTCATGCCCGTAAGGTCGGCGCGGAACAGGCGGCCGAACTCCGGTATATTGACCACCTCGTTGTCCATGACACAGTAGTTTATATTTTGGCTGTCGAGCCATCGGGTTAGATCGTTCATAGTTGCTGGATTTTATTGATTTTGTACTCGACGGGCGTTTTGAGGCGGTAGGCGAAGATGTCATAGACCTCCTGTAGTGTCAGGTCTTCCCAGTCTTTCTCCGGGTCGGGAATATCGGCCACCAGCACCTCGAAGTAGCGGCTCAGCTCCTCGACCGTCTTCTTCGTGGCGTCCACGGCGTCCCCGTCGTAGCCCACCACGACGTTGCGCACACCCTTCGTCTGGAGCTTGTAGATCTGAGTCTGCGATATTTTCTTTCCGAAGGTGGCCACCACGGCCACGCGCCCGTTCTCGTAGAGGTCGAGCTTGCGCGTGAGAGCCACCACGTCGAAGATCCCTTCGCAGAGAATGACCGTCTCGGTCTCTCCATCGCGCACCGCGTCGTAGTTGTAGAGCAGTTTTACGAAGTCGTTCTGCGTGGAGTTGCGGAAACGCCGGATCGAATAGTCGCCCGTGAGTTTGGCCCGGCGGTTATAGGCGTCGATCTCGGACTTGGGCCAGAAGTGGCGGCCCACATAACCCACCGTATCGCCCGAATCGATCACGGGGAAGATCACATAGTCGTCGTAGCGGAAGTTCAGCCCTCGCGTGGTGCCCACCGGAAAGAACTCGTAGTCGTCGGCCGTGAAGCCGCGTCCCTTGAGGTAAGGATGCAGGAAGGTGCGGCGGTAGAACTCCGGCAGCTCCACGATGCCCAGCTCGTCGTCCACTTCTTCCACTGCATCGAGCGGAAAGAGCAGGTTGCAGTCGAGTTTGGCTTCGGGATCGGTCGTGGACGTCGGCAGCAGGTCCATGCGTCCGAGGGCTTCGAGCGTACGTCCCAGCGAGTGCATCGAGGCCCCGCACGAGAAACAGTGGGCCATGAAGGGTTTCTTGCGGGCAGTCTCGGGACCTATGTAGATGCCGTACTTACCCTCCTTGCCGCAGTACGGGCAGCGGGCTATGAGGTTGCGGCCCGAACCGTCGCGGCGGGCCGAGAGTTCGCGGGCCAGTTCCTCGATAAGGTATGTATGCTCCTTGTTCATGGCCTTTAAGAGTAGGCTGGGAACAAGATTGAGAATTAAAGAAACGTGAATTTTATTTTTTAGTTAAAGTAAAATATCGTATTTTTATCATGAGTTTTATTTCTATACCCGTTATGATTAAAGCATTCATATCCCATAGTAGTATTCAAAAATCTTTCGTTGAATCATTGGTCGAGAGTTTAGGCCGAACAGTATGTATTGTAGATGCATACGATTTTGAACCTGCCCAAAAAAGCAAAGACGAAATTTTCAGAAATATCAGAAATGCCGATATTTTCATTCTCCTAATATCTCAAAGTGCTTTAGAGTCGAAGTGGGTTCAAATTGAGATTGAAAAGGCTCGGGACAGAATGGAGAAAGGGAAACTTGAATTTTTCCCTTATATAATCGACCCTACTATCAAATTTACGAGTAATAATATTCCGACTTGGATTACGAAAGAAGAGGTAATGAATCTCAAAACTTTCACGAATACTCGATTGTTATCTCGTGATATTATTCAGAAACAGCGGGAGATTATTTATCGAAAAAGGCCCGAAATTAAAATGCGTGACGAGTTATTTGTTGGGCGCAATAATGAGATGGAATACCTTGAAAGCAAATTATACTCTTCAAGCAACTATAAGGATATCAAAGCGATTGTTGTTAGTGGGCGTAAGGATATTGGGCGACGAAAATTTCTAAAAAAATTCACTCAGGCCAAATTGGGGTACGCCAAAGATCCATTCGACATATCTCTGTCCCGGGGCGATTCTATTGAGAATTTTATTCTTCAACTGAATTACTATTTGTTGTCATACAATCTGACTGATTTTTCATGGGATCTTTGGGATAAAGATAAAAAAGTCTGTGTCGCAGTTGATCTTCTGAATCAAGCATATAAAAGTAAACAACATATTCTGATTATCGATAATGGCGCATGTATTTCCCCGAGTGGGAACATTGCAGATTGGTTTGTTGATATTCTAACAAATCCATCTCTTCAAAAATTTATCGGTCTATTCATTGCGAGTGTGCAAACGCCTAAGACTTATCTTGTGCGAGATCGTAAAGACTGTTTATTCGTTGAGCTACATCCTTTAAGTGAAGCTGATCGGAAAACTCTTTTTTATGCTTATGCCCGGAATATTGGATTACAGATCATCGACAAAGAGGATGTAATATTTTGGACAACCAGGCTGCATAACTCTCCAGAACAAATCTTTATGGCCATTGACACCATTGACAGAGACGGCCGAATGCTGGCGAGAAAAAATGCAGAACATATTATAGCGTTTGGAGATAAATCGATAAAAGAAATTATCGATTACTGTACGGTAACAGGTGTCGATGATTTAAAGTTGATGGATATCATGGTTTTATTAGCGTCTTTAGGGTCTGTTAGTGATCACATGTTACTGAAGATTGTTGGAGACGAATTCAAGGAAAATTGCTATCAACTTATTGATGAGCTGCATTATTTATCTTTAATCGAATTTTTTGGCCCAAATCACGAGTACATCCAACTTGATGCCGGAGTTACCGATTATATCGACCGTGCCGGTTATAAACCGTTGGCTCGCTTTTCTGAACGAATGGAGCAGAGGGCTAAAGAATATTTGTCAGAGCCATTAGCTCCTTCTTTTGAAACCGAAGATCTCTCTGATTATTTATATAGAATTCAGATTGCAATAAAAAATGGGCAATATGATAGCAAATACCTTATACCTTCTGTAGCAATAAAATCCATTATCGAGTTATATAACAAAGAGCATTATGATGCTGTTATTGAACTCTGTGAAGGATTTCTCAAAGAAGGTCACCGTATTTATCAAGGTGCAAAACGTGAGATCAATTATTGGTATTGTCTCTCTTTAGCCCGAAAGCAGAATATACCAAAATTCGATGTTGCAGTAGAAGAAATGCACGGGCAAGATAAATTATTTCTCAAAGGCTTCATGTGTAGATTATCTAACGATTTGCCAAATGCAGAGCGATTATTCCGCAATATACTGGAACAGAATGCGTCATATTCCAAAGCTGCCAGAGAATTAGTGACTGTTTTGGTACAACTTCATAATTACCCAGAAGCTTTGTCTTTGGCAAAGAGTAATTACGAGAAAAACAAAATAAATCCCTATCATATTGAGGCGTATTACAGATGCTTGGTGCGCAAGAATAATTTAGGTTATGATGACCGTAAAATATTACGCGAACTCATCAATGCTATGAAAACCAGCTACAATGATAATCATGGCCTAATCGCTCAAACAATGGAGGCAGAATATGAGTATTATGTGAACCGAAAAATAGAACCTGCCTTATCAAAATTACTTAGCCTCACTCAAATAGAGCATCCATTAAAATATACCAAGCGTGCGCTCTATGAACTACAAATAAAAATGGGGATACCACCAACATATCCTGATCCAGATCAAGGTACAGAATAAATTTTATGCAATGCAACAAGCTCCGGCCATAATATTTGGTCGGAGCTAATTGTTGACCTGAAAACAATAAAGAGAACCTACCTCCTCATGTTAAGGGTTCGTGCCGCATCGTAGAAGGTCTCGTTGTCGTAGTCCGTGGCAATCCGGAACGTATCCCCCTTGCGGAAGAAGCGGCTCTTGGCCACATGCAGGCGCATGAGGTTGGCCTCGCGCTCGGCCGAGGACTGGTTGAGCGATATAAGGTGGGTGCAGGGCCTCGCCAGCCCCTTCGCCTCGGAACAGTTGTACTCCGTGAGCACATTGTTCTCGTCGTTGAGCCAGTCGCGGTTTTCGATGGTCGCCTGATACGTGACGACCATCCATACGTTCTCGTCGGCCGCCAAGTCCTTCAGGTCGTTCGCCACGGCGATGCGCTTGCTGCGTTCATGCTCGGCTCCCCACTGGCGGCGCGAAGCGTCGTTCAAGAGATCCATCGAGTCGATGATGACAATGTCCGGCGTCCGTCCGTTTATCTTGCGGTACTCGGCAATGCCGTTCTTAACATCAATCGTGGAGATTCGTGCCGCGAAACGCGGGAACGACCGCACGGTAATGCTTCCGGCATACTGCCCGATCTCCTTCTCGAAGCGGCGCATTTCCAGCTCGGAGATCCGTCCCCGCTCGAAGTAGAAGGCATTGCGCGAGATCAGCCCGCCGCTGTATGCGTTCAGCGCCTCCTCTTCCGACCCTTCCAACTGGAAGTGCAGCACATGCAGCCCGTCGTCTATGTTGGCGCGGATACCGACGTGCTTGGCCATGTGCGACTTTCCCACGCCCGTCGATGCGAGGATGCAGGACAGCTGCCCGCGCAGGTTGCGCCCGGCATTGAGCTCGTCCAGATCGGGGATGTAGAAGCGCGTGACAGGCCGCAGTCCCGACGCCTGAAGCTCCTCCTCGCGTCGTCGGTTGCGGTTGAAGCGTGCCGCGAAGGTCTTCACCACGTCGATAAAGGCCGTGCTCTTGAGCGTGAAGCCTGCCAGCCACTGGGCATACTCGCGCAGCTTGCGCTCGGCCTCGTCCTGCCGCCGCTGGTTATAGAGCTTGCCGACCTCCGTATAGACGGACTGAAGCTCCACGCCCTTGATGTAGGTCTCGAGCATATCGACGACCACCTCGGGATTGTTCTCGCCGTCGTATTCGCGGAAGGTGTTGATGAGTTCTATCGCATCGAAGTCCGAGGCGAAGGTCTGCGCGAGCACGGCATAGGTCGGGGGCCGCCGGTATGTGCGGTAATGGCTCACGAAGCACTCGTGGATATGCTGGAACGTACGGTCCGGCAGGTACTCCCGCCGCATGTAGGTCACCAGCACGCCGCATACGACGTCGTGACGTATGGCCGTCGAGTAAAGCTCGTAGAGATACTCGGCCGTAAGGGCATTGCGTGTCGTACTCATCGACTCTCCTCCTTTCCCTGCCGCTCCGCCCGCAGGCGGTAGAGTTCCGGATAGCGTTCGTGCGTCATCTTGCGACACCTTTCAGCCATTGCACACTCACTGCATACGGGAGAAAGCGGTGTCCACATCAGGGTCGATTGGCAACAGACATACAATCCGGCTTCGGTGCCGATACGACGTAGTTTGGTTGCATCCTCGTATTCGGGATAGATGAACTTCGCGAGCGGATGCTCCGAGCGGTCGCGCACCTCCTGCAGCAGCGCTCCTCGCGAGAGTCCGTGCTCCTTCAGCCACCGGTCTTCCCAATAACGATGCGCCTTGGTGCTGCGTGCGAAGCGCTCCAAGGCTTTCGGCCCGAACGAATGAGCTGGCGTCCAGCCGCGCAGCACCTTTCGATCGTAGAAGGTCAGGGCATAGGCCGAACAGACGCAAAAGTCCACGACGCGTTCCCGGGCCGGGGCGTCGGCGCCGCCGGCAAGGGCCTCCATGCAGTCGTCCACGGCTCGGCGTGCAAGGCCCCCTCCGGGAAAGCGGAACGCCTCGTCGAGGGTGCGGCGCACGAGGAGCGTGAAAAGCCGTTCGACCCATCTATTTTTTCTTGCGGCTGTTCCCATCGCGGTCGATCAGTTGTCTCATCTTCTGCTTGGCTAAAAAGAGGCGGCTCTTGACCGTCTCGATGTTGCGCGTCGAGAGCGTTCCCCGTCGCAGGGCGATCTCCATGATCTCTTCGAGCTTATAACCCGCCTGCTGCAGGAGCAACGCCTCGCGGTATATGGGGTTCAAGCTCCTGAGCGCCCGCAGGATGTCGTCGTTGTAGAACTCCCGGTAGTTTCTCATCCCCATGCAGTTGCCGCTGACGTGCTCCATGTCCTCGGCGTAGTGGCTTACGATATGTTCCGGATCGAGGTCGTCCGTGGTCTTGAAAGCCTCGCGGCGGCGGTCCAGATCGAAGATCAGGCGCTTGCAGCAGATAAATATCCAGTTGGCCAGCGACTTTCGCCGGTCGTAAGTATGGACATACCTGAAGAGGTTCGCCAGACACTCGTTGTAGTTCTCGTCGATATCCTGCCGGTGCGACGAGAAGCGGATCGAAAGGCTGTAAACCAGATTCAGGTTGGGAAGTATCAATTCGTTGAAAAGGGCCGTACGCTCAGCAATGGATTCCTCGCTGTCGTGGCAGTACGGCTGTATTCGGTCTGTTTTCACTCACTTTCACTGACTTGCTGTTAGAAATTACCTGTTGGAACTGTCAGCTTATGGATAGCGTCAAATTGGGAATCGGACGGGGCGGCTCGAAGTCCGCCCCGCGATCAAAGTGAGCGATATGTGTCCGCTAGCGGATGCGGTATTTGCGGACGTAGTAATGAAAGAGCAGAAAGGCGTCGGCCTCGTCGTGCGAAGACGGATGAAAACGGTAGTCGTCGATGCAGGCGGCGATCATGCGCCCCTTGTCGGCCCGGCCGTCCCCCGTGGCGAACTTCTTGAGCGAGGCCGCGTTCACGAACTCCACGGGCAGCAGCTCCAGCTCTTCGGAGAGCAAAAGCACGATGCCCCGCAGTTCGGAGAGTTTCCGAAGGTCGCGGTTGTGGGCGTTGAAGCTCACGTCTTCGGCTACGATGCGCCGTATGCCATGCCGGAGGACGAACTCCCGCAGCGTACGGTAGAACGCGAGGTAGGTGCGGCGGTGGCGCGTAGCATGAAATCGCCACGCTCCGGAGCCGTGCAGCGAGTAGTAGCCCGTCGTGGTGGCCACGTCCAGAGCCAAAATCTCGGAGCGCGTGAGCCTACCGCCGCTCGATCCGGGACTCTCCATTCTCCTTGACAACGGTTATGCGGTGCGGGTAGCTTTCGTGTACCAAGCCGTGCGATACGACCAGTGCGGTCGCCTCGAGACGGTTCAGCGCAGCGAAGACGCTCGAGAGGCCGTCCGAGTCCATGGCGTCGATCACCTCGTCAATGCAGAGCAGATCCAAGCCTTTGCCGAAGTCGCAGTTGCCGTTCACGAGGCGCTGCATGGCCACGACCGAGGCGAGGTTCATGCGCGCCCGCTCACCTTCGGAAAATTTGGCGAAAGTGCCGGCGTCCATGCCGTCGCGCAGGATCGAAACGGAGATCTTCTCCCGTACGGCGCCGCTTTTGAGCTGGGTATAACCGGAAAGGTTAACGCGCAGATCCGATCCCAGATCTTCGAGCACGCGGTTGAGCATCCCGGCCAGCGCGTCAATCTTCGTATTGGCCAGATAGGTCTTGAACTGTATGAAGGTCTGCTGCTGGGACTGTAAGGCGGCAATGCGTTCCGAAAGCTCCCGGCGGCGCTCCGCGACCTGCGAGGATTTGCGGCGGTATTCCTTGAGCGATGCCCGGAGCGATGCGATAAGCTCCCCGGCCGTGGCCTTCTCCAGCTCGGTCGCGGTCTGTTCCAGCATGTCGATGGAGCTTTCGGCGGCGGCGATACGCTCGCGGGCAAGGGCGGATTCCCGCTCCGCGCCTTTGCGTGCCGCATCGAGGGCGTCGTAGGCTTCGTCGAAGAGACTGCGGCGCATATCCTCCACCTCGCGGGTGCGGGCCGCGACGTAATCCCTGACGCGGCCGATGTTGAAACGGGCTTCTTCCATCTCGTATTCGGCGGCCTCGACCGCGCGTTTGCCCTTGGCCATGCGCTCCTGCCAGTCGTGGCGCTCCGCCGCCAGCGTGCGCACTTCGCCCCGTACGGCCGAGATCATCTGCTCGACCTTCTCGGCTTCGAGCCCGTCGTCCAAAAGACACTCCCCAACGCCCGTCATTTCCGATTCCTTCCGCGCCAGCTCCGCCTGAGCCGCTGCGACGTCGAACGTACGGTCCGAGACGAGGAAGCGGTGCGCGCAGGCGGGACACTCCACCGTCCCGGCCAGCCGGGCCAGCAGCGTCTCGATCCCCGCCGAGAGCGTCCTCTTGCGCCGCTGCAGCTCCCCGATACGGGCCGTAGCCCCACGGAGTCGTTCTTCCAGCTCCCGCATCTCCGCCGCGAGCGCAGTATCCTGCTGCACCGCCGCGGTCTCGAACTGCGCATGCTCGCCTTTCAGGGCCTCGAAGTCGGAGGCGGCGCGGGCGAGCTTGTCGCCGGTCGCGGCGATGATCTTGGTCCACTTGTCGATCTCGGCACGGGCCTCGTCGATCTGGCGGCCCTTGATCCGAGCCACCTCGCCCCAGTCGGTAAGTTTTACATCGGGAACGGGCGCCAGCAGCTCCCTCACGCGGGCCGTGCATCCTGCGAGCGGCTCCTCGGAGTCCTCGACCTGCTGCATCCGCTCGTCGATATCGGAGAGCCGGTCGCAAAACTCCCGCTTTGCGGCAATAAGGGCCTTCTCTTCGCGGATCGCTTCGCGCTTGGCCGCTATGCCCGCGCGGATGCCTTCGATCTTCTCCTGCCTCGAACGCTCTTTCATGGTGCGGTTTTCCTCTTCAGTGCGGATCTGCTCGGAGAGCATCCCGATACGTCCGTCGAGAGAAGCCAATTCGAGATCGGCCTCATGCAGCGCTTCGCCCAGCGGCGCGAGGTCCGCCTCGACCTGTTCGATGGCCCGGTCCACGACGCTGCCGCCGCTGAAGCGGTTGATGATCTCCTTCTTCTCCCGATCGGAGCTCGACAGGAAATCCTCGTAGCGGTGGCGCGAGAGGATAAAGGCCGAGAAAAGCTCGTCGCGCGAGACGCCCAGCCGTTCGAGGATATAGCGGTTGGCGGCGTCCACGCTCTCGAGCGCGACCTCCTCCAGCATCCCGGCCATTCCGGCAAGGCAGCGCACGGATGAAGTACCTTTGCGGAAGATCTCGCGCTCGACGAGGAGCCCTTCGCCCGTGGCCGTATTACCAAAGCGCAGCGCGACGCGGCACGAGTCCGCACTGTCGTTTATGATCTCCTCGGAGCGTACGCGCCGCAGGGGCGCTCCCGTGATGCCGAAGGCGATGGCCTCGACGAGGGTCGATTTTCCGGAGCCGTTGCTCCGCTGGTTGTCGTTGTCGGCGTTGCGGCCGAAGACAAGGGTCGTAGTGCCCCGTGCGGGCGAATATTCCAGTTCGCGGAAGGAGCAGATATTCCGGGCGGAGACATGTTCTAAATACCACATGGCGAGTCGATTTTTTTCAGGTAAGACATTCCGAGGCTTTGGTCGATGCTGCGCGCGGCGCAGAACTCCCCGTAGGCATGGCGCAGGCGCGCGCTGTCGTATTTTTCCAGCACGTCCTCTTCGGGAGCCTGCACCTGCGGGGCATCTTGTACAAGGACCTCGACTTTTCCGGCTCCGGCTTCGAGCAGACGCCGTTTGTCCACCGTATCGGTCGCCGAAGCCGCGACGCGCACCCGGATGCGGCAGCGCCCCTCGTCGCGCAGCTCGTCGATGCGGTCGAACAGCGGGATGTCCACCTCGGCGGCCGTGACGTCAAGGGTACGGTAGCGTTGGTTGACGCGGTTGCGGACGAACTCCGCAGAGCCGTCCGCACAGAGGATCGTATAGCCCTTCTCTTCGTTCTCGCCGAAGTTGAACTGCCGCGAGGAGCCGATATACTCGATACGTGTTCCGGCGACCTTCGTCCGGTTGTGGTAGTGCCCGGCAAAGACGCGGTCGAAAGGCTCGAAGATATGCGCCGGCAATTCCTGCGGCGCGGGGGTCGCAAGGGCGCCGTTTATGCCCTCATGGATGTAGAGGTAGTTGAGCTTGTCCGTCGCGAGCCCTCCGGCTACGAGGGCCTGCAGGCGTGCGGTAAAGCTGCCGTCTTCGGGGAAGTAGCTCATCATGTGCAGCGCGAAGGCCCACGCAGGGTCGTCGAGCGTCCGAAAGTCGTCCACGACCGCAACCGATGGATGACAGTCGAAAATATGACAGTAGCCGCGCAGGGCCTCCTGATCGATCAGATCGTGGTTGCCCTCGGCCAGCGTGACGCGGACTCCGGCGCGGTGCGCCGCCAGCAGGGCGTCGTGCACCGCGAGCAGCACATCGAGCGTCTGTGCCGTGCGGCTCTGGAACAGGTCGCCGCCGAGGGCGATCTGCCGGATGCCGCGCTCTGCGCACAGCTCCAGCGCTTCGGTCCAGTTGCGCTCGAAGGCCGCGACATCCTCCCGGGATACGTGCATGTCGTTCATCAGAAGCAGGCACGGTGTCTTATCTTGATTCATGATAGATAGGCAGATAAAAAAGGGAGCGCGGGGACGCTCCCGATAAAACATAGATGATGACCGCTAACGCCTGCGGCGCATGGGTTGCTCGTTCTCGTCCTGCTCCCCGGCAGCCGTGCCGGGCTCCTCTTCGTCCACAGGCGGTTCGGCATCCCCGATGGAGCGGTCTCCCAGCGCGTCCTCGATCATGTCGAGCAGCTCGTCGTTGGTTGTAGAGCGCGTGACGCGCACCGGTAGCTTCTCCTGCTCGATGAACGAGCGGATCGCGGCCCGCAGCTCCTGACCCTCTTCGGTCCTGTCGCCCAAGCCCTGCGCCTTGAGTTCCTCGAAGCGGCTGCACAGCGACTCGATGGTAAGGGCATTGTTGTCGGCATTCTCGCGCGCCTCTTTCGAGCGCTTGTCGAAGCTGAACGACGAGGTGTCCTGCGTGGGAATTTCGGCACGGAAGGTCTCGATGGCCGATGTCATCTCCCCGCTCCGCATGACCTGCAGGCCGTAGCGCGCGTCGCACTGCGAGAGAAACTCCAAGGTCGCCTCGAAGTGGTAGCGCGTATAACGGCACACCACCTCCGGAATGCGGGGCGTATTGACTAAAAGGGTCATCTCCTCGCGCGTCAGCGCCTCGGGATCGGACTCGTTGTCGATGGAGATGTAATACTCGGTCTTGCCGCCGTTCTTGCGCTTCTCGACCTCCACGGGATAGGCGTTGTAGACCGAGGAAATGGGGCACGGATGCTGGGGGTTCTTGGCGATCTTCTTCTCCCAGAGCTTGAACTTGCGCTCGTCCAGCTCCTTGAACTGGGAGTGCGAGAGCGTCAGAAGCTGGATGCCCTTGGCGCGCTCGCGAAGGTCGATCACGTACATGGCGTGGCCGTAGGTGAATTTAAGGCCGCCGCCGAACGATCCGCCGCCGATCTTCTCGGCAAGCTTTTCGTCCCCGGCTTCCTTGGCCGCCTCGACGGCCAGCAGACGGTAGGTGTCGATGAGATCCAGCGAGTAGCCGGCGTCCGTGGCGCGGGGTACGGTGACATACATGCTCTGGGGTTTGTCGCCCGGGCGGGCGAGCTCCATCAGCAGCTGCCGCACGGGGTACTCGTAACCGCGGCGGCAGGCGGCGTCCTCCTGCGCCCCCGGCGCGATGGGGAGGATACGGATGCGGTAGGTTCCTAACTTGTCGAAGCGGAAGAACTCCGTGCGTGCGAACGAACGGTTCTCCTCGATGGCGCGGGCCTGCGCCTCGGCGTACGATTCCTGAAGGCCCAGAAACAGCTCCTCCACGGAGCCTTCCCCTACGCCCTTTTCTTGAAAATTGTCCTGCATAACGATGCTTGATGATAGTTGATACTGCCGAACGACCTAAAGATTCTTGCTCCGGGTTCGGATACGCCGGGAACCGTCAGATTTATGGGATATGGCGAGAAAAAACCGGTGCGCGAAGGCTCCCGGCTCGAACTATCACTCTTATGCCCGAACGGGCAGAGCATCAAATTGACTGCGGCGAAGATAGGGCCGCAAGAACAAAGGTATGCGGACCGTATCTCAAATCCAAATATCCGCCAATTAGTTTTCCATGAATTATTTTAACTTACTGATATAGGCGGATATGGCCTGCGGTTTTTAAGGACGCTTTTTGTCCGCTCAGGGTTCTTCCGCCTCGAAGCCCCGCTGCCGCAGCTCGATCTCGTCCCAGTGGGAGAGGATATACTCCTCCAGCCGCCGCTGCCGCAGCCGCTCGTAGTAGCGCGCCCTTTCAGGGGTGAGCTTCTTGCCGCGACGGCAGTAGACCCCGTCGCGGGCGTACTCGTCCATGTAGCGGCGGAACTTGGGCTTGCGGAAGGCCGGATCCGTGGAGGCAGCGCAGACGGCCTCCACCAGCTCCGGATAGGGACACTGCCGCCGCGAGGGCGGCGAGAGCCGCATGACCAGATCGTAGACCACAGGGGTCTCGTAGCGAAGCATGAAACCCAGACGCGTCTCGACGAAGGGGAAGCGTTTAAGGCTTCCCTCCGGCCGTCCCCCGCGGTCTTTTACTCCGGGCAGGCGCAGCCGCTTCACTTTCCGGCTGCGGTAGCCGCTCCGGCGGTGTTTCTGTTTGCTCATCTTTGTTCGGTTTTTCTACGGGTCTTGCCGCACGGGGTGCGGCGCCGCTGCGCCGGGCGATATGTCGGCGGCTCTCCACATCGCGCATGATGTTCACTCTCTTTTTCATGTTTGTCAGGTCATATAGGAAAAACTCAGTTCCGTGGTTACGTTGTACGTGCCGCGCTCGTGCATGAGGATCGTGCGCGAGCCGGCGCGGATGATGAACGAGCAGCCGCGGTTGTACTTGTGGTCGTCATTGAAGTCGGCCATCGTCTGGCGGCACCCGAAGCGCGGGGCGCCGATGGCGTTGGGGATCGTGGCGATCGAGCCCCATGTGTTCGACTCCCGGCGGGCCGTGTTGATCGTGCCCTGCACGCAGACGATGCTGCCGATCTGCCGAGCCCAGAGCGTCCCGGCGTTCTCGCCTCCGCAGGCAAGCCATCCCGTATCCGTGATCTTCTTCTCGTACTCCTCGGCGAAGGCGGCCCCGATATGCTGGCAGGCCAGACGCCGGGCGTTGTCGTCCTTGAGCGCGAGGTCCGAGAGGTTCCGGTCGCAACGGACATAGGCCGAAAGGTCATCCATACCCGCTGCGGCGAGCGCCTCGCGCAGCGCCTTACGCGCCTCGGAGGTACTCTTGCCCTGACGTACGAGGTACGAGATGTAGTCGCTGAAGCTTTGTGCGAGGGCCGCGAATCTTCCGTCGGCCTCCGTCTTGGTATAGAGGCCCAGATTGGCTGCTATGCTCGTTCGATCTTGGGTGCTGTAACCGCCCATAAGTTTCGGGGCGTATTTCGTAAGCTCGCGCACTACGGCCGAGGTCATCACGTACCCTTCGGTCTGCGTCTGGTCGACGCCCTCGGCGTTTTTCCCCGCGAACGTACCCGTTTTGATCGCTTCGAGCTTCGTTCGGTGCTCCTCGGTAAAGAGCGCCCCGGTATAGGCTCCGTCCGTACCGAGCTTTCCGGAGAGCAGTTTGTCCACCTCGTCGACGGAATAGACTTCGATATTCTGCCGGGCGCGGGCTTTGTCCGTAAGATCCGCGAGGTTCGAGGCTTTGGCGAGCTTCTCTTCTCCCGTGCCTTTCTTCTCGGCGGCGATATTCTCGCGCGCCGCAGCACGCCGCTCCTCCTGCAGGGCGATGATCTCTTCGGGACTCTTGCCCTCGATCTCCGAGGCCGTAAGCTCCATCATATCCGCGAAGTACTTCGACGTGTTCAGAAAGCGGCTGTCCGACTCCGTCCGGGAATAGACCTCCAATACGCTGCGGGCCTCGGCCTTATCCGCGAGATCCACCAGATTGTCCGTACAGTTGAGCTTGCCGCCCAATGCACGGGAGACGTCCTCCGCCGTCACGAACCCCGCCGAGCCCGACAGGAGACTGCCCTGCGTGATGGCATCCAGTTTCTTGCGGTATGCCGTAGTGAAATCTTCCGTGCTGAGTCCCTTGCCCGCCTCTTTGTCCACTTTCCCGGCCAGCCCTTCGGCAAAGGCCGTGAGCGTGGTGTAGATCTCGCCGACGGGCTTTCCCGCAAGGCGCAGTTCGCAGGCGATGTCCACGTAGCTGCGCGCGGAGATAACCACGCCGCCCAAATCGTTATGGAGCGTCCAGTCGAGGCTCTCGGAATCGGCATAGCCGAGCCATGCGATCCTCTCGGCATTCTTATCCTGCCATTGCACGAGGCCCGTGAGCGCCGCTTCGTCCTTGCCGTAAGCCGTGTTACGCAGCGTGACGCCCGCCGTGCCCTCGACCTCGAAAGCCCCCTCGACGGCTACGCGGCCGCTGCGCCCCTCCACATGCAGCAGGGCTTTGCCGCGCCCGTCGTAGACCGTAAAGTCGCGGAAGCAGTCCGAGCCCCCTAAGTAACCCGTGCGGTTTACGGCAACGGCCCCCTCGTCCGTATCGTCCGCTGCATTGAAGATATCGTTCTTTTCAATATGCAGGGCCCCGACGCGGGTGCTGTCGGAGGTGAAGTGCCGGGTCCGCACGCCGTCCGCGCCGATCGTCACAAGGGGCGTATCCTGACGGTAGAGGGTGAACGAGCCGTCCGTCGAGATCTCGATGCGACTCACGAGCAATCCCCCGTGGTAAAGTCCTACGGCGGCATCGCCCGACTCTTCGACAAGTCCCCGCAGCGTATAGCCGCCCTCTGCATTTACCACCGAAAATCCCGTCTTGCATTCGAGCAGTCCCCCGATGCTCACGGCGCCTGTGAGCGTCAGGTCCCTGCGTACGGTCTGCCGGGCAAAGGGGCTATCGAGCAGCACGGCATAGCGGCCGATAAACTTGTCGATAAAGCGCGGGGCGTAATCCTCGCGCACTTCGATATAGCCGGGCAGCGCACCCGTCACTTCGTCCTCGCTCTGCGGCACTGCCGCCCCGCCCGAAGAGAGGTAGCAGCAGCGGCCCTGCTTGTCCACATCCCCGGCGTAGGCGATCGTCTCGTAGTGGTTTTTCTCGTAGATGTAATACGGGAAAGATACCTCGGCAGCGCCCTCGAAGGAGCGTACGCGGCCGCCGATCCACACGTAGCCGGGCGTGATGCGGCCGCCGCTGACCTCGCAGCCCGAGATAATGAAGTTGGAACACCCCTCGAAGATCGCCGTCATGCTTCGGGCAAGATCCTGAAGGTTCAGCAGGTCGTCGTTGTAGGTGTAGCGCCCGCCCGTTTTGGCTATATACTCTTTCACTGCTATTGTCTTTCTTGGTTTGTCGCTTTGCTTTCGATGCGGACGAGGTAGGTACGTCCGGCCAGCCGGTAGCGTTCCACCTCGTGCGCGATCATGTGTACGAACTGCTCGTCGGGAATCGTAACCGCCGGCACGCAGACCGTGAAGCTGGCCTGCTGCTGCGCCCGCTCCTCGGCCTGCAGAAACATCCGCCGGGGCTGCTCCTCGTCCGTACCCGCCGGAGCCTCGCCCTCGAACCATACCGTAAAGGGTCGTCCGTACTGCGCGTTCTCATGGTAGAGATCCACGCCGGCCGAAGCCCCCTCGGAGATCGAGATGCGCTGCGAGGGATCGCACAGCCACCGCCCGAAGCGGCGGTTCAGGTACCACTCGAAGTAGAGCACCTGACTGGTCATGGCCGCCTCGATGCGCCGCTCGCGGGCCCAGTCGCAGAAGCGGTCGTTCAAGGTCTGCAAAGGCCATACGAGGCTCTGCATCCAGAGGATGAAGCGCCGCCCCGACAGGTAATGCGGGACAAGGCAGTTCACGAGACGGTCTATGGGCAGTCGGTAGCGCATCATCGGTCGATTACGAGTTTCAGGGCCTCGCGGAAGGTCGGAAGGTCGGCTTCGGCGCCCTCGCCCGAGGACTGCCGCACATAGCCCGAAGAAGTATAGGCCACGCGTTCGATACGTCGGGCGGGCTGTAAGTTTCCGTCGCCATCGTACGAGGCGAGAAATATGCCCTGCGCAGGCGTGGCCGCAGAGTCGATCCACACGTCCGTAACGTGCTCCACCGAGCGGATCGCCTCCCATACGCGGCTGACGTAGACCCCGGCGTCGAAGTCGATCTCCATCACATAACGGTTCAGCCGCTCTTCGATGGCGTCGTACACCTCCGATTCGGGAACGGCGCCGTCCCAGTAGACCGTGACGCGGGGGATCAGCACATCCCCCTTGCGGCTGATCACCTCGATGCGCGTGCCGGCGAACTTGAGCTGATTGATATAAGCCGCAATAAGCGCCAGCTCCTCGGCATCGATCTCGCGAAGTGCGCCCCGCTCTCCTGTGGCCACCTTGAGGATCAGCTTGCTGTCCACGTTCTTATCGTCCGTACTCTCGACATAGGAGACCTGCGTGATGATGCGTTTGCTGGGATCGATGCTGGCATAGCCGAAGGCCAGCCCGTCCTCGCGCACTACGAGGCGGTCGCCCTTCTGGTAGTTGAGCAGCGCATCGGCGTAGTAGCGCGGCGTGCCGTTGATGCGGCTCGAGAGCGTTTCGGAAACGTCCACGGCGAAGACGTCGAGGATCGACTCGAAGGTGTAGATCAGCGCCGCCGTCATCCACGCCACGCCATTGAGCACCGACATCTTCGAGTCGTTCGAAAACTCCGTAAGCTCCAGACGCCGGTTACGCTCGGCGATCGCTTCCTGATAGATCTCTTTGAGGGTTCGGCTCATCGTTCGTTTGTTTCAAGATTCAATTATCCATACCGCCGGAATGCCATGGCGGCGTCGGATTGGGGTCAGGTTCGGGTTCCGGCAGCGGCGCGACGGGTTCGTACTCGTACAGCACCCCGTCCACGAAAAAGCGCCACGGCCCCCCTTCGTTCCATGCCTCTTCATGTGTCAGCAGCCACATGGCCTCCATGCCGCAGGTAAGCACATAGTTCAGATCCCCGTCCCGCACCGGCTCGCGGTACTCGCCCGACGGCCTCTCCGGCAGCAGCACCTCGCAGGCGCGGCGTCCGTAGTGCTCCTCCACAAGGGCGATCAGCCACCCGTCGAGTGCCTGTCGCGGGACGTCCATATCCGTCATGTCGAGGCGCATCAGGGAGCGGCATTCCAAGAGCGGACGCAGGTCGGCAACCTTGGCGCCCCGCAGGTCCAAAGCGTACAATCCTTCCATAAGGGGCAGGAACTCCAGCGGCGCATGGCAATTCCGAAAGGTCAGTTCCTCGATGTGCAGCGGAGAGAAGAGCCGTATGGTATCGGGTGCGAGGCCCGTAAGATCGGCCGCCTGCAACGCGAAGTCACCGTACAGGCGTACCGTGCGTCTTCCGGAGATCACATTGTCGAACGGGTGTACCAGCGCCGAGGGCCGATCCGTGAGCATGACGGCCTGCAGGGCGGAGTTGTCGCCCCAGTCGATCTCTATCGTCCCGCTGCCCGCAAGGGACAGGGAGGCCGAGACAGCCGCAGCCGGCAGGCAGAACTCCGCGCGGCGCGCGAGCGCGGTCTCCTTAAAATAGACATGCCGCTCCCCGCCTGCGGGCGTGATGCCCTCGCGGTGCAGGTAGGCCACGGTCTCGGCGTCGATCAGGTAGTCGTCCGAATAATCCAATACATCGCCGGAACGTAAACGCGCAGCCATCGAGAGCTGCGGGTTGCAGATCAGCAGATCCGTGATCCCCTCGATCGATCCGTAGATGTCGAGCGCCACGTCGTAGAGGTTCTGTCCCGTTATGACTGTGTATTTACCCATCTTTTTCGGTTACGTCGAGCAGCAGTTCGCCCGTTTCGGAGTTCATGAATGCGTCGTTGATCGTCATGCGGTCGTTCTCGAACTCGGACTGCAGCCGCGCGGCAAGGCCCGTGTTCTCGAAATTCCCGTGCAGGAAATCGACGAGGCCCACACCCGTTGTCGGGTGCTGGTAGAGCGTCCCTGCGGCGGCTTTCAGCAGGAAGACCTCGTTCTGGCGCAGGGCCGCGCCGATGGGAAGGTCGGTATCCGTGCCGCCGTAAAGGTACAGCTCCCCACCGCGGCGCACCAGACGGAACAGGCCCTCCATATTCGCCGTTCCGAACTCCGAGAGACGGATCGGGCCACCGCTACGGTCGCGCACCGTGAACCAGACCGTATTGTCGGCAGGATTTATCAGGCAGTGCTCGCCGCCTACGGAGGTCGTGACCCGGAAGCGCACTTTCAGCTCCCAGTATACGGCCGTATAGGGTATCCGCACATGGAGGCTTTCGACCTGCGCGAAACGCTCTCCGAAGCGTTCCGGCACAGCAATCTGTCCGTACGCATAACGCTCGTTATCCAACCCTTCCATACGGCCCAGCAGCATGAAGTCGTAGACGGTTCGGCCTACTGGGTTATCCACCGTCTGCAGCTCGCCGTAGTCGGTATCGATGAGTATGTCCTGCCGTGCCATATCCGCCGTCGTAGAGATTCTCGTCGCTAAAGGATAGACCGCCCCATGGGCGAGGGTTTACCCTTCGGACGTGCCGTAATCGGGAAAATCCGGTATCTTTGCAGGCGAATAGAGCTATATAGCGATGAAAAACCGGAAAATTACACAGCAGGACTACCTCAAGGCCCACCGCAAGGCGAGCCGCGAGGAGGAGATCGCGCACCACGGCAAGACCGTCGGGCTGCGGCCGAAGACGCACCGCTCCAAGAAAACGTATAACCGCAAAAAGGAAAAGGCAGGAATCCGCAAGACCCTGCCTTTCTCTTTACCCGTTGCAGCGTAAGTATTACAATTCCTGACACGCATCGAAAATCCGCTCGACCGTCCCCCACATATCGTCCGGAAGAGTCTGCTCTGAAAGCCGTTCGCAGGAGCTCTTGAGCAGTTCCAGCTCCTCGCGCGAAAACTCTACCGCCAGCGGGGTCTCTTTCTCCGTATTCCACTCGATACGCCCCGTCTCCTCGACGCGGTGCAGGCCGAGCTCCTCGCGCTCGGTGTCCGTGATGGCGACCTTCTGCAGGATGCCTTGCTTGATGTTGAACTCCTTATAGGTTCCCTTGTCGGGCAGGAGCGCCGGCAGGTAGAGCCGGTCTTTAAGCATCAGTTCCATGAATATATCGTTAAGTTGTTATTTTTTTGCAAATCCCGCAACTATAAGCTGCTGGAATTGCTCGAAGTCTTCAAAATACGCAGGCAGCGAGCGCTCCGCAGGAAAACTGCATGAGACGGTATCCTGCTCCTGGTAAATCGTACCTATCACATTCGGATTCGTGGCTGAGGAATTTTTCTCCATAACCGTGGCCTGGATACGCAATATCTTATCCCCAGAAATCGAGTACTCCACAAGATAAAAGGCGTTGTCGGTTTTCTCTTCGGCGACGCGGATCACCGTTTCATGCGTTACATTCATAACTTATTGTATTTAGATTGCGGTAAAGGTTAGGACTCCCAATCGAAAAAAGGTGATACTTACCATGTATTTCTTCCAAAAATGATAAACTCAAAAGCCGCAGCATCCGGCTTACCTTCCACTCCAACATTTTGAAGCACAAAGTAGTTTGTGTCTTTCTCCAGAAGCCTGTAAAACCCTCGGTAACCGCTATCGCCCAACTGCATGGCCATGACTGTATAATTCGTATGATAAAGGTTATGCATTACTTTATATTTTCCACTGCCGATATGGGAGAATGAGGAAACCTCGACTCCCTCGCCCCAGATTTTCCGGAAGGTACTGTTATAGCCCGTAGTGTATTTTGAACCAATATAAAGCACCCCGGGGACATTCCACCTCTCACCCCCGCGCTGCCCCAACTGCATGGGACCATAGGACTCGATAGCATAGACAGAACCTGCATTGGCAATGATACGGATGCCTCGGGCTCCCGAAGCGTAGGTCTCGATATTGATGCCTGTACGCGAAGAGTCAGCGCGCATGCTGATCAGCGACGAGCCGCTATTAATGTAGAGTGAGGCATAACCGATCATCGAACTGAACTCGATGGAGGAATCTGCAGCTGTATTGACCAGCCTGTTGCCTTTGATAGTGAAGCCTGCGATACTCCCGGCCGAGGCAGTTATTGTTCCTGTCATTGTGACACTGCCCGCGGTATCCCATGTGATATTGCGAGCTGCGAGATGTCCC
>ERZ827197.952-NODE-952-length-28052-cov-8.049612_pt1 | contig 28052 bp, 28 predicted proteins | sample MGYA00519867_ERZ827197 | MGnify/ENA primary metagenome ERZ827197 (study PRJEB31778, sample SAMEA3449278) | human gut metagenome | biome: human gut; feature: human-associated habitat; material: faeces | place: United Kingdom | collected 2010/2012 ...
GAGCAGAAGTTGTAGAATTCGATGACGCAGTACGTGTATCAGCGACAAAACGTCTGGAATCTACAAACATTAAGACGTTACCATATCCTGGATTCCCAACGGATATGCAGCCACAGATGGCGGTCACACTTGCATTATCCAATGGAACAAGTGTGATTTCAGAGAGTATTTTTGAAAATCGTTTTCGCTATGTGGATGAACTGACAAAGATGGGAGCAACCATTCAGGTTGATGGAAGAACTGCTATTATCAGCGGAGTTGAAGGATTTACAGGAGCTGACGTACACGCCCCAGACTTAAGAGCTGGAGCAGCCCTTGTCATTGCAGGATTATCTGCAAAAGGATTTACAACCGTCAGTGATATTGGATATATTTATCGTGGATACGAACAGTTTGAACAGAAGCTTAAACAATTGGGTGGAGAGATTCAGCTGGTTAACAATGAAAAAGAAGTTGCAAAGTTTAAGTTAAAGATAGGATAAAAGGAGAATTGCCTGAATGAGACAATACCTGAAAAACGAAGTGTTCAAAGTATCCAAGTGGGTAGAATTATTTATATCAGCTATTATTATGATCGCGGTCATTGGTGGAACGATTTATCTGGTAAAAGATGTGGTACAACTGATGATGAATTACCCAACATCCAGAGATATTTACAAATTTGTCGGTGTTGCATTTAACCTCGTCATTTGTATTGAGTTTGTAAAGATGCTTTGTAAACATACCCCAGATACGTTAGTAGAAGTTATGATGTTTGCCATTGCAAGGCAGATGATCGTGGAACATACGAGCCCACAGCAGAATCTTATAGTAGTTTTAGCAATCGCGATTTTATTTACGATCAAGAAATTCTTTTTTGGAAAGTTTGATGATATAGATAAGACAGTATTTTTGCCAACTCAGAGAATTTCAAGTATCAATGAACTGGTTCATGTGGAAATTCCAAAAGAAACACAGCATCAGACATTGGGAGAATTACTTGAGCAACGAATTGGAACAGAGAGTGGGAATTTTCAGGTAGGTCAGTGTTATTTCTTTAAAGGAGGAGCACTTCGTGTTGCCAAGGTAAAGAATGGTAAGATAACACAGATCGAAGTTATCCGGAGTAAGAATGCACCGGTTGTGTTAAAGAGGTAAATAAAGGCCCGGAATCCTTCGGGTCTTTTCATGATATTTTACAAATAACAGATATATTTTAAGAAAGGATAATAGAATGGATAAAGTATTATTCACATCAGAGTCCGTTACAGAAGGACATCCTGACAAAATGTGTGATGCGATTTCAGATGCCATTCTGGATGCATGCATGGAGCAGGATCCGATGAGCCGTGTAGCCTGTGAGGCAGCAAGCTGTACCGGTTTCGTACTTGTTACAGGAGAAATTACAACAAAGGCAACTCTTGATATTCCTGCAATTGTAAGAAAGACTGTAAACGAGATCGGATACAACGATGCAAAGACCGGTTTTGACGGACATACCTGTGCGGTTATGGTAGCTTTAGATCAGCAGTCCGCAGATATTGCCATGGGTGTTGACAAGGCACTTGAGGCAAAAGAGGGCGAGCTGACAGATGATCTGGATACCGGCGCCGGAGATCAGGGAATGATGTTTGGATATGCAACCAATGAGACACCGGAATTTATGCCATATCCGATTTCACTGGCACACAAGCTGGCATTACAGCTTACAAAGGTTCGTAAAGACGGAACACTTACCTACCTTCGTCCGGATGGAAAGACACAGGTTTCTGTAGAGTATGATGAAGCAGGAAAGCCAAAGAGACTTGAGGCAGTTGTTTTATCTACCCAGCATGATGAGGACGTTACCCAGGAACAGATCCATGAGGATATTAAGAAATATGTCTTTGATCCGATCCTTCCAAAGGAGCTGATCGATGGAGATACCAAATTCTTTATCAATCCGACCGGACGTTTCGTAATCGGCGGACCACACGGAGATGCAGGTCTGACCGGGCGTAAGATCATCGTTGATACCTATGGTGGATATGCACGTCACGGCGGCGGAGCTTTTTCCGGAAAAGACTGCACAAAGGTTGACCGTTCCGCAGCATATGCTGCACGTTATGTTGCAAAGAACATTGTTGCAGCAGGTCTTGCTGATAAGTGTGAGATTCAGTTATCTTATGCCATCGGTGTTGCACAGCCTACTTCTGTCATGGTTGATACATTCGGTACAGGAAAGATCGCAGATGATGAGCTGGTAAAGATTGTACGTGAGAACTTTGATCTTCGTCCGGCAGGAATTATCAAGATGCTGGATCTGCGCCGTCCGATTTACCGTCAGACAGCTGCTTATGGTCACTTCGGACGCAATGACTTAAATCTCCCATGGGAGGCAACAAACAAGGCAGAGGCTTTAAAGAAGTACCTTTAATTTATGAAAAGTTTACATAATTTTTTATAAAAGAATGATATAATAAGACACAGAGTTTGTTCTGTGTCTTATTTTTTTACAGGGAAGGAATACGAATGAAGATAAAAACCAAACTGATCATTTCGTTCTGTATTATTATCTTTGTGCCATCGATCCTGGCGATTGCCACGATCAGCGCCTATTGTAATTTTCAGTCGCATGTGATCGAGCAGACGTATGGCATTAAGAATGCGGATGCCTATAGTATTATCAATTCTGTACCGATGTTAAACCGTTATACTGCACCGGATTTTGAAAAGATCAAAAAGACCATAAAGTTATCTCCTTCAAAAATGGAGGACGTTTCGTATCTTAGTGAGATCAATGAGAGCCTGGAACAGAAATATTCCTATCTGGTGGTAAGAATCGGGGAGAATATTTCTTTCAATGGGGGAAGTGATAATGAAAAGATTCTTTCGGAACTTCCGGTATATGGGGCAAACAGTTCGAAACAGGGAGTGGACAAATATATCGACCGGGACGATGAAATTCTGGTAAAACAGGCAGATTTTAAGCTGGATTCGGGAGAAAAATGTACGGCGTATATAGTCACGTCTTTTGATGCTACCGGGCAGGAGATCCGCCAGTTTATTTTATGGGGGATTATCTGTGTGGTAATCATTCTGTTACTGACAGCGATCATGATGATTGTGTGGATCTACCGGAGCATGATTACACCGATCCAGAAACTGCGCGTTGCGGCAGAAAATATCAAAGAAGGAAATCTCGATTTTGCGTTGGATACCGGAAGCGACGATGAGATCGGGGAACTTTGCACGACCTTTGAACAGATGCGTCAGCGCTTAAAAGATAATGCAGAGGAAAAACTAAGCAACGAAAAAGAAAACCGCACGCTGATCAGCAACATTGCCCATGACCTGAAAACACCGATTACGGCGGTAAAGGGCTATTCGGAAGGCATCATGGATGGAGTAGCCAATACGCCGGAGAAATTAGATAAGTATATCCGTACCATTTACAACAAAGCAAATGAGATGGATACACTGATCAATGAACTGACACTGTATTCCAAGATCGACACCAACCGTATTCCATATGATTTTGCAAAGCTGAACGTTGCCGCATATTTTAAGGATTGTGTGGAAGAAATCGGACTGGATCTGGAGGCAAAGGGGATTGCCCTGTCCTATTTTAATTATGCAACACCGGATACCCAGATTATTGCAGATCCGGAGCAGCTGCGCAGAGTAATCAATAATATTATAGGAAATTCCGTAAAATATATGAATAAAACGGAAAAATTCATCAACATCCGGATTAAGGATGTCGGGGATTTTATTCAGGTAGAAATCGAAGACAATGGAAGGGGAATCGCCCAGAAAGATCTGCCATATATTTTTGACCGGTTCTACCGGACAGATGCTTCGAGAAATTCGGCAACCGGTGGCAGCGGAATCGGACTTTCCATTGTAAAAAAGATCATAGAGGATCATGGAGGGAAAATCTGGGCAACCAGCAAAGAAGATTCCGGCACTACCATGTACTTTGTAATACGCAAATATCAGGAGGTAACAGCAAATGAGCAGAATACTGATCGTTGAAGATGAAGTGGCTATTGCAGATCTGGAGAAAGATTATCTGGAACTGAGTGGCTTTGAAGTGGAAATTGAAAATGACGGGACCAAAGGACTCGAAAGAGCCCTGCATGAGGAGTTTGATCTGTTTATCTTAGATCTCATGCTTCCGGGAGTGGATGGATTTGAAATCTGTAAAAAGATCCGTGAGACAAAGAATACACCAATCCTTATGGTTTCCGCAAAAAAGGATGATATTGACAAGATTCGCGGGCTCGGACTGGGGGCAGATGATTATGTGACAAAACCGTTTTCCCCGAGTGAACTTGTAGCCCGCGTGAAGGCACATCTGGCACGGTATGAGCGACTGATCGGCAGCAATATGCCACAAAATGATATCATTGAGATCCGGGGCATTAAAATAGACAAGACGGCGCGCCGGGTATGGGTCAATGGAGAAGAGAAACAGTTTACGACAAAAGAGTTTGATTTGCTGACTTTTTTGGCAGAGAATCCAAATCATGTATTTACAAAAGAGGAATTGTTCCGTAAAATATGGGATATGGAATCTATCGGTGATATTGCAACGGTTACCGTACACATCAAAAAGATTCGAGAGAAGATTGAGATGAATACGAACAAGCCGCAGTACATCGAGACCATCTGGGGAGTCGGATATCGGTTTAAATTATAAACGGTCTGCCTCCTGAAACTATGATTAAGGGGGCTGTTATGAACGAACACAAAAAACATGGCAGCAGTTTCTCCAGCAAAATGGGCTTTATTCTTGCCGCTGCGGGATCTGCTGTCGGACTTGGAAATCTGTGGAGGTTTCCTTACCTTGCCGCAAAATACGGTGGAGGTTCTTTTTTACTGATCTATGTGATCCTTGCGGTTACGTTTGGATTTGCACTTATGATCACAGAAATTGCACTGGGCAGAAAAACCGGGAAAAGTGCACTGTATGCATTCAGCACGCTGCATGAAAAGTGCGGTTTCATTGGAATTCTTGCCAGCATTGTGCCGATTATCATTCTTCCGTATTACTGTGTGATCGGCGGATGGGTCATCAAATTTGCATGGGCATTTCTTACAGGAAGCGGAAATGCAGCGGCAGCAGATGATTATTTTTCAAATTTTATTGCAAGGACCGGGGAACCGGTGATGTGGCTGGTATTTTTTATCCTTGCCACTTCGGTTGTGATTCTACTTGGCGTAAATAAAGGAATTGAAAATATCAGTAAAGTGCTGATGCCGCTTCTGGTAGTCCTTTCCGTTATTATTGCGGTATTTGTTGTGACCCGTCCGGGAGCAGGGGCAGGAATTGTCTACTACTTAAAGCCGGATCTTTCCAAGATCAGTGCGAACGCTTTTCTGGCGGCACTGGGACAGCTGTTTTATTCCATGTCGCTGGCGATGGGCATTATGATTACATATGGCTCCTATATGAAGAAAAATGAGGATATAGAGAGCAGTGTGCGGAATATCGAAATCTTTGATACCGGAATTGCATTTCTGGCAGGACTGATGATTGTACCGGCCGTGTTTGTGTTTTCCGGTGGAGATCAGGCATCGTTGAAGGCAGGACCAACACTAATGTTTATTACACTGCCAAAAGTGTTTGACAGTATGGCGGGAGGACACCTGATCGGAACGGTATTTTTTGTGCTGGTATTGTTTGCTGCACTGACATCGTCCATTTCCCTGATGGAGACAGTGGTTTCCATTTTCGTGGATAAGACAAAAAAGAGCCGTAAATTTATTACGGTCTGTGTAACCGTTTATACGGTGTTGATGGCAATTCCGTCTTCTCTTGGATTTGGAATCTGGAGCGGTTTTTCGATTCACGGAATGAGTATTCTGGATTTCTTCGATTTTATATCCAACAGTGTCCTTATGCCGATTGTGGCATTCCTGACCTGTGTATTTGTCGGTTTTATTGTGAAACCAGAGACGATTACGGATGAAGTGGAATCTTCCACACAGAAATTTAAGAGTAAGAAACTGTATATTGTATTGATCAAGTATGTTGCACCGATACTGGTACTGTTGATTTTATTCAGTTCGGTATTCAATGCACTTGGAATCATTACTTTGTAACGGACAACAGAAAAGAAGAAACAAAAAACCCTATGCATTATGCATAGGGTTTTTAGATAAATATATGTTTGTTCTGTTCAATTGTATTCGGACTTGCTAGGCAGTTCCGGAGTTTAACCTCTCCGGCAGGGGTGTGAGCACACGACGGATACCGGAACCCTCCGCAGGAATTCCTGATCCAAATAGTCCGCATCTGCTGTACTGCGTTTTCAACAGGCAGCATGTCATGTTGTGAAAACAAATCCCTGCGCTGGACAATCGCGCTTGCTGTAAAAAACAGATCAATGAAATCTATGACATACTGAGCTGTAATACTGACAGTTCAGAGAATAAAGCCTACTTGTTTATGCGTGCGGTACTCTCACCGCCTGAGCCTGATGGTCAAATATTGTACCGTCCTTATATGGACTCATATAAGCGTACCCCGAAAACCGAAGTTTGTCAAGTGTTATTCGCTTTTCATGACCATTATACGCTATGTTTGCCGGGAAATCAATTGTGGAAATCCGAGAAATACAAAAAGTTGTGTCAAAAGAGGGAAAAACGGCTCAAAGATTGCAAGAAAATGGTCGATATAGTATAATAAAGTATAAAAAGTATAAAAAAGTAAAGGCAAGGAAAACCATGATCGATATTCACTGTCACCTTCTGTACGGAGTAGACGACGGAGCAAAAACAATAGAAGAATCTGTGGCGATGCTTGAGGCAGCAAAAGAGCAGGGCATTTCTGCAATGATCCTGACACCGCATTACCGGCACGGCATGTTTGCTTATCCGAAGGAAGAAATTGAAGAACATTTCCGTATTCTGGAGCCGTATGCACAGAAACTTGGAATTTATCTTGCACTGGGCACCGAATACCATGTGAACAGTCATATTGTCGAGGCACTTGACAGTGGCAGATGCCGGACAATGGCCGGCTCGCGGTATGTGTTGTGTGAGTATTCGCACGACAGTGAATATGCCTATATTTACCAGATGACGCAGGAACTGGTTCTGCACGGATATATTCCGGTATTTGCACATGTGGAGCGGTATGGAGCACTTGCGGATTTGCAGCTGGCAGAGGAGCTGCGCAATCTTGGGGCATGGATTACGGTGAATGCGGATGCGGTACTCGGACTTGAGGGTATGGGTCCAAAGAAATACTGTAAAAAGATGCTGAAGGCAGAATGTGTGGATGCGATTGCATCGGACAGTCATGGAATAAAAAACCGTGCCAATCATATGGGAAAATGCTATGAGCTGATTGAAAAAAAATTTGGCAGGGAATATGCGGATCAGCTTTTGGTGAATCATCCGGCAAAGATTCTGACCGGAGAAATGAAATAGTTAGTAATGGAGCATTGATATGGAGCAGCAGTTACAACAGGAACGTATTGTAATTGAAAATGATGATGAAATTGAAATTGATCTGAAAGATCTCGTTTTAGAGATCCTTTCTTTCTGGAAATGGGTGTTGTTTGCACTGATTATCGGAGCCGTGACCGCATATTGTATCAGCAGGTTTGTAATGGTGCCGCAATATGAGTCAACATCCCAGTTTTATGTATTGTCCAAAAGCATGTCGATTACAAGTCTTGCGGATATACAGACAGGTACAAGTCTGACAAACGATTATATGGTTATCGTAGAGGGGCGTCCCGTGCTTGAGCAGGTAATTGAGAATCTCGGACTGGACGAGACCTACAGTTCCCTGAAGAAAAAAGTTACCCTGAATAATCCTTCCAACTCGCGAATCCTCGAGATTACGGTGCGCGATGCAAACCCATCCATGGCAAAAAAGATTGCGGATGAGATCGCGCGAGTCAGTGTGGCCTTTATCCAGCAGAAAATGGATCAGGATGCACCGAATATCATTCAAAAGGGATATTCCGACGGAGAACCGGTCAGCCCGAATACCGTGAAAAATACGGCGATCGGAGGAATACTTGGCATGTTTTTGGCGATTGCGGTTATTGTGGTGGCTTATCTGTTCAATGATACGATTATGAATGCAGATGATGTACAAAGGAAGCTGGGGCTGAATGTTCTTGGTACGCTTCCTTTGGAAGAGGCCGAATACGATGGGGAAAAAGAGCGCAAGCGTAAGAGAAGGAAGAAAAAGAAATGAAATCGGTAACATTTGAGAATCTGAAAAAACAAAATTATACGATGAAAGAATCACTCCGGGCATTAAAAACCAATATCCAGTTCTGCGGAGATGATATCTGCACCATCGTTGTGACATCTGCCATGCCAAACGAAGGGAAAAGTACCGTGACGATGGATCTGGCACGTTCTTTTTCGGAATCCGGCAAACGTGTATTGCTGATCGATACCGATATGCGTAAATCCGTATACGTGGGACGATTACGGGCAGTGGCTTCGGATGGAAGAGAAATCTACGGATTATCCCATTTCCTTTCTGGACAAAAAAAACTTGAAGATGTATTATACGGAACAACGATTCCGGGACTGTTTATGATTTTTGCAGGGCCGTCTGTACCAAACCCGACAGAAATTCTGGAAAAAAAGTATTTTACCGAGTTACTTAATTTTGCAAAAGAACATTTTGATTATGTATTGCTTGACTGTGCACCGATCGGAGCCGCAATCGACGCAGCAGTGATCGCAAAACACTGTGATGGTGCGATTCTTGTTATTGCCCAGGGCATGGCAAGCGGACGTCTGATCCAGACTGTCAAAAAGCAGCTGGAAGCTTCCGGAGTGAGGGTACTTGGTGCGGTACTGAACAAAGTACGGATGAAGAAGAGCGGCTATGAGGGTGGCTACTATGGCGGCTATTATGGCAGCTATTATGGAAATTACGGAGAACATCATGAGAAGAATGCATGAACCATCGACAAAACTTCATAATGCATTGTATTTTATGTCCGGAATGATGGTGGTGATTCTTGCACTTGTGATTGTGGCAGGGGTCAAAACGAAGGCGGAAAATGCCGGCTTCCACATTGCAGATGATACAGAAAATTCTTATGAGCAGCAGGTTGCGGGGCAGACAGATACCACACAGGATTCCGGTCAGGAAAAGTGGCAGGAGGGTGTAGTTGCTTATCAGGGAAAAGAGTATCTGTATAATACAGATATCAAAACCTACCTCATGATGGGGGTTGATATCAATGGTCCGGTACAGCAAAGCAGCGATTATACCCAAGGCGGGCAGTCCGATGCACTGTTTCTTCTTGTTGTAAACAACAAAACAGAGCAGCTGCAGGTCATTTCCATCAATCGAAACACGATGGCAGATATCGAATTGTGTGATGAAGAAGGTATTGATATGGGACCGCTTAAAACGCAGATCTGTTTGCAGCATGCATTCGGGGACGGTAAGCGCCTCAGCTGCAGCAAAACCGTGGATGCGGTTTCCGGCCTGTTTCAAAATATTCCGATCAGCGGTTATCTTGCGATGAATATGGGGGGAATCCCACAGATGAATGATGCTGTGGGAGGAGTGGAAGTGACTGTACAGCAGGATATTTCGTTTCCAAAAGCCGGTGTGAATTTGAAGAAAGGGCAAAAAGTAACCCTGAATGGGACGCAGGCTTATTATTACCTGCATGGAAGGGATACCGAAGAATATGACAGTGCAACAAAGCGTCTGCAGCGCGAAGAACAGTATATTGTTGCCTATATGGATAAATTAAAAAAAGTATCCACAGAAAACCCGGATCAGGTGACAGAAATTTACAATTCTGTTTCCGATTATCTGGTAACCAGTGTGGATTTCACAAGTATGATTGAGCAGCTGATGAATTACGGTTTTTCAGAAGACCAGATGTATACGGTTCCCGGAAAAACGGTGGAGGGAAAGCCGATTGACGGGAAACGGTATGAGGAGTACCATGTCGATGAAGATGCCATGGAAGAACTCATTATGAAGGTGTTTTATACACCCGTACAATAAGGTATCCAGTGCGCGCGCACTTGATATAGATAGAGTTACATGCAGTTTATATTACGTGGAAAGGAGGTAGATTGCGATGAAAAAGAAAATTTTCACAGGAGTTGTGACAGCTATGATGCTGGTATTTACAATGGGCACAACCGTGTTTGCAGATCCATCACCAACAAGTGATACGGCACTGGTTCAAAGAACCAATGAGCTGAATAAGGCAACAACCGTTGAAAGCAGCGGTTATAATGCAAACAATGAGCTTATCACGGTTTCTTCCAAGGGTGTGGACAAAGATGTTTACCGCGAGGGAAACCGTCAGGCAAATGCTGTGGCAAGTGCACAGAACGGAAGTGCGACCGTCATGGCCATGTCTGATATCAGTGTTCCGTCTGCAACGAATACATCCAAAGGAATCAAAGTAACGATTTGTGCAAGTGGAATTAAGGCTGGAGACAATGTTTATGTATTACATAAATTAAAAAGCGGAAGCTGGCAGACTGTAAAGCCGGACAGCGTTTCCAATGGCAAAGTCACGGTTACATTGTATTCATTTTCACCGGTTATAGTTGTAAGGTACAGTTCAAATGTGAATCCTACCGTTACAACAGATCCGTCAAAGGATGAAAATTCCCAGGGATCAAATACAAATTCCAATGTAAATGACAATTCCAACAGCAGCAGCCAGACAAACAACAACAACCAGAACAACTCACAGACCAATAATCAGTATAATCCGGTTAGTGTAAATCAGAATGTGACAGTAAACTATCCACAGTCTTATGACGATGGAGAGGACAGTTTCGAGGATGATTATGATGACGGTTATACAGATGGTTATACCGATGGAAAGAATTCCGTACGGAATACTTCCACAAAGAGTTCTTCTGCCCGTGTCAATGGCAAAAGTGGAGCAGGAAGTCAGAAAGGAACATCAGCTTCCGGATCTGTTTCCTATAAGACATCTCCAAAAACCGGGGCAGCGCTTCCGGCACTTCCGTTCGTTGCAGTATTTGCGGCAGCAGGTATTGTTGTATGCGGAAGAAAAGCACGTAAGAATTAATCTCACTGGATACAATTTTATTTAGCATGTAGGTCTATGGATAGGTGATGCATGGCATCACGTGAGGGCGGTGGAATGGAATCTGCCGCCCTGCCTCAATTTTAAAGAAAGAAAACTATTTTATGAAAAGACAGAGAAAGAACGACAGAACGATCAATATCTATAAAATTCTGACCATTGTTCTGGCAGTTGTATTGATCGTGGTACTCATAATATTTGGAAGAAGCTGGATGGTTCAGAAGAATGCACAGAAAGAATATGAAAAGCTTTCTGCCCAGGTAAATGATCTGCAGAATCAGGTGAATGATAATCAGATCAATATTCCGTCAGATACGCAGACTGAGACGGAGAATGTGGCACAGGAAGTGCAGACCGAAGACAGCGAACTGGAACAAAAAGGAATAGAAATTCCACAGAAAAATTTAAACTGGAAAAAATTAAAGGGAGTCAATCAGGATATTTACGCATGGATCTACATTCCGGGAACCGGGGTGGATTATCCGGTGTTACAGCATCCGAGTGATGATTCCTATTATCTGAATTACAATATGAATGGTACCAGGGGATATCCTGGATGTATTTATACAGAGAAGGCAAACAGTAAAGAGTTTACGGATTTTGATACTGTCGTGTATGGGCACAATATGCGCAATGACACAATGTTTGCTTCTCTCCACAACTATGAAGACCAGACATTTTTTAACAATTTTCCGTATATATATGTGTATACAAAGGAAAAGGTGCTCGTGTATGAGATTTTTGCGGCATATAAGACGGACGATGCACATATTCTGCACACCAATGACTTTTCAACGAAAGAGGGACGTGTAAGTTATCTTGAAAGCATTGTGAAAAAATCCAAGAATTCGCCGGAGGTAAAGGACAAAATCCAGCTTTCGGTGGACAGTCATCTGCTGACTTTATCAACCTGTGTGAGCAGACAGGCAGATAAGCGGTTTGTGGTTCAGGCAATTTTATTAAATGAGGAACAGCTATGAAACAGTGCAAAGTAGGTATGGATCAGGAAAATATCATATCGACCTTTGCAAGTACGCAGTTTTACGGAGATCCGGATGCCTATATCCGGGAGTTTCTTCAAAATGCCATTGATGCATGCAATACCAGGGCGGCGCTGGAATGGAGCTGGGGAACAGAGTTTCTGGAGATGGAGGAGGCAAGAGCCTTAAATTCCATGCGAAATCCGTATTCTCCTCAAATTTCCGTTCAGTATAATTCCGAAACGCAGCGTCTGGTGTTTGAGGATAACGGAATCGGAATCAATGCCAGGGATATTGAGCAGTATGTTGCCAAAATCGGCGTGAGTTTTTATCAGAGCGAGGATTTTTCCGCACAGCAGCTTCATTATGAACCGGTGGCGCAGTTTGGAGTCGGTATGCTTTCCGGTTTTATGGTTGCACGGGCACTGTTGATTGAGTCGAGAAAGGACAAATCGGTAAATACCGCGTGGAATGTTACGGATCGCCAGACGTTAGAACCGGTTACCGCAAAATGGATAGAAGGGGCGGAAACAATGGAATATATCAATTCCAACCGCGAACAGTCCGGAACCAGAATTACGCTGGTGTTACGGCCGAAATATGCGAAGAATCTGTCCCTTCAGAGGCTGGTGCACGCAGTACAGCACTATATGCTGTATCAGCCATTTCCCATTCAGATTTCCTTTGATGAAAAAAGCGTGACGCTGCGGGAACAGAATCATATCATGGACAATCCGTTCGCGGATATTCTTGGAATCATATCGATTCGTATCATGGATGAACTGATGGAGGGGTGTATCTGGATTTATAATTCCAAACATCAGGGACTGATCGGGACATCCTGCCTGTATCAGCAGGGGTTTCTTGTGACCGATGAAAAGAAAGATCTGGGGTTAAAACCGGAGTGGCTCAGGCATATGACGTATCATCTGCATTTACGGAAAAAATTCCTGACATTGCGGCTGGCAAGGGATGATGTGGCGCATGATGAAAATCTGACGGAGCTGCGCAGGCTGATCGGCAGACGGATTGTAGAACATTTTGCATCCAATCCGCTGGGGCTGAACCAGTATATTGCCAGCGGACAGCAGCCGGTTCTGACAGAGTATGAAGAAGAGATGCAGCTGCTTGGCAAAGCTGTCACAGTGGAAGTTTATTTAAAAGGGAGAGAGATTGAACTTCCGGTTGCAACAATTATTCAGGGTTATACCGGAAAAAGCATAAGGATTGCATTTATCAGCAAGGGGCTGTTTACATATTATAGGCAGAACCATATTATGGATTTCCGGCGTTTTCTGGCAGAATACCAGCTGATTGTATTCGAAAAGAACCGGGATCTGTTCTGCCAGCTTCTGGCGCCTTATCAGGGTAGCATGCACTATGTGATAAGCAGTGAATGTCCGGGTGTTATATATGAAGAAATGGATGCAGATTTCCATATGATAAAAAGTGTGGTACCATATCGTTATCAGTATCATCTGCGGCCGGAAACGTTTCCGGATAACGAGATTTTCTGTATGGTGACGAATACGGCAAACGGAACGCTGGAACTACGTGTCAATCCAAAGCACCGACTCTTAAGGATTCTTGAGCCTGTGATGTATCACCCGAAAGTTCACCGGATGATGGAGGTCATCTATGAGAATATCAAGCAGCGGGTTATCAATACGCAGCATCGTTGGAATAAGATTGTTGATTTCGGCGGTTCGTTCGTAGATGACTGGAAAAATCAGGAGAATGTGCCGACAGTGAGCTGTATCTGGTGCCTGGAAGGCGATTTTGATGTATCTGTGAATGAATTTATTGCGCAGACCCTGACACAGAAAGAACGTGTGGATCTGGGACTTGTGGGACTGGTTTTCCGCAGGGAAGATTTTATTGACTGGTGGTTTGCACCAAGAGAGTAGAGTGATTATGGAAGAGAAAAAAGAAATGTCAACAGAAGAAATAAAGATGGACAATGATCCAAAGGGCGAGGGAAAGGAGAAAGCTTCTTCGCCTCTGCGGGAAGTGCTCAGCTGGGTAGTCACTCTGCTGGCAGCCTTCGCGCTGGCGATGGTTTTGAAGAATTACGTGATCATCAATGCAACAGTCCCGACCGGATCGATGGAGCATACCATTGAACCGGGCGATGACCTGTTCGGGCTGCGGCTGGCGTATCAGTTTTCAGAACCGAAGAGAGGAGATATCGTGATTTTCCGGTTCCCGGATGACGAAACGCAAAAATACGTCAAGCGTGTGATTGGTCTGCCCGGAGAAAAGGTTACCATTGAGGATGCGAAAATCTATATCAATGACTCTGAGACTCCTTTGAAGGAGGATTACCTGAAAGAGACATGGACAGAGGCAACCGGACCGTTTGAGTTTGAGGTTCCCAAAGACAGTTATCTGGTGCTTGGAGACAACCGGAATGATTCCTATGATGCCAGATATTGGGATCATACCTATGTCAGCAAAGATAAAATTATCGGAAAAGCTTATTTCATATACTACCCATTCCAAAGACTGGGCAGTCTATATAAATAAATCATTAAATAATTAACAAGGAGGCTATCATTATGCCAGAAAATTCAAGTTGCAGCGGAGCATCATCCTGTTCCAAAGAAAGCTGTGAGGGATGTTCCCATAATTCTCAGAATCCGCAGAGTATGCTCGAAGCGATGAATGCATATTCCAATATCAAACATGTGATTGGAGTGGTCAGCGGAAAGGGTGGTGTCGGTAAATCATTTGTCACTTCTTCCCTGGCGGTACAGATGGCAAAAGCAGGATATAAAGTGGGAATTCTGGATGCCGATATTACCGGACCGTCCATTCCGAAGATGTTTGGAGCACACGGTCAGCTGGTCGGTGACGAAAAAGGAATGTATCCGTATGAGACAAAAGAAGGAATCAAAATCGTTTCCATCAATCTTCTGATGGAAGACGAAGAGGCACCGGTTGTCTGGAGAGGACCTGTGATTGCAGGGGCTGTGAAACAGTTCTGGAATGAGGCTGTCTGGGGCGATGTGGACTATCTGTTTGTGGACATGCCACCGGGAACAGGTGATGTACCGCTTACCGTGTTCCAGTCCCTTCCGGTGGACGGTATCGTTATTGTTACATCTCCACAGGAACTGGTACAGATGATCGTAAAGAAAGCTTTCCATATGGCAAATATGATGCATATACCGGTGCTTGGACTGGTGGAAAATTTCAGTTATCTGAAATGCCCGGATTGTGGAAAGAAGATCGCACTGTTTGGAGAGAGCAACATTGACGAAGTTGCCGCAAAAGAAGGAACCCGAGTTTTAGGCAAACTGCCATTGGACCCGGCATATGCGAAAGCTGCGGATGCCGGTGCATTCTATGAGATGGAAAATCCGTATCTGGATGCCGCTGTGGATGCGTTAAAGACAATTTAAGACAAGAAAAGACCTGTCAGTGAATAAATTCACTGGCAGGTCTTTTTTGCTTATTTCTGGCTTTCTGAAACTGTAGATTCGGTATTGCTGTCCGACTCTGTTCCCGTAACGGTTTCTTCCACAGCAGGATCTTTGTATGTGTACGTGTTGGATTCACGGAAAATCGTACTGTTGGAACCCATCTGGCACACTTTAATGGTATCACCGTCTTTGACACTGTCTTTTGGAATAATCAGACAACCGGAATTGCTGAAGGTTGTATTGACTTTCTCGTCATTTACAAATACCTTACTCCACTTGGTGAAGTTGTTTCCATAGACAAACACTTCCGATCCGCCGATGGAATCCGACGTCTCAGATACCGTTACATCATCAATTCCCATTACAATGTCGGTTGCAGGGTATTTGTCTTTGCCATCATAGCAGTAACGGTTTCCGTAAAGAATGTCATACTGCAGATTATCCAGTCCGTCCAGATATGCAGTGTGGTCTGTGTTGTTCATCTGGGTCTGATGGTAATTTAAGATGGTTCCCTCATGAATACCTGTGGAATCCGTAATGCTTGCCATCAGCTGGTATGCATACAGATCTGCATCCTGCTTCTTTAATCCCATGTTATTCCATGTGACATATTTTGTCTTGTAGATATCACCGGATTTCATATCGGAGTCTTCCAGACCCATGGTTGGAAGATGATCGCCGAACGCTACCACGATGGTATCTTCATCTCTCTTGGAGAGCTCTGTAATCAGATCATTCAGGAATGTATCTACTTCATTTAACTGGTTGACGTAATAAGTCCACTGGTTTTTCTTTTCTTCATCATCCACACCGCTGACGGTATATACCGGATTTGCGATAACCGGAGTCTTTGGATAATCACCATGTGTACCTACGGTAATGGTGTAGGTAAAGTCCGGCTGATTCGGAGTGGAATCTAAGGTTTTGATTGTTTCAGGAACAAGAATATCATCGGTAGCCCAGCTTCCGTTTGGCGTATAACTCTGAATGTTCATCAGTTCCTTGCTGGTGAAAGTATCAAATCCCATCATGGAAAAGGCATTGACACGGCTGTAAAAGTTACCGCCATTGTTATGTACGGCATGGGTTCCATATCCGATGGAAGCCAGATCAGCAGCAGTGCTCTCGCAGTCTGTCTTTTTCAGGATTGTTTTATACGGATACTCGCCGGTTCCGAAGTACTGCATACTCATACCGGAGAGAACTTCAAACTCAGTGTTTGCGGTTCCTGCGCCAACAACCGGAACTGTCAGGTAACCACTCGTGTAGTTCTTCTCGAGATTGTGGAAGGTAGGAATCGGATCCTGATTATAATTCAGAAACTTGATCTCATCCGGATCACAGAATGATTCAAGAAGAATACAGATAATATTTGGTGCATTCTTTTTGGTGACAGTTGTTTCTTTTTTTGTGTCATTTACATTTTTTTCAATCGAAGCAATTTTCTGCTCGGAGTAGTCATCCGGCTTGCTCATTCCACGGTCTACCACACTCGAAGAGAATCCATAGATAAAACCGTAGTTTTCATATCCCTGTGCAATGTTGGAGAAGTAACTTGCAACAACATTGGCATTCTGTGCAGCAGAGGTTGTAACAGGAAGACCGACAAACAGTACCGATACAATGGCACCTACTACAACAATTTTATGGGTTTTGCCCTGATAGCGCGGTCCTTTAATGAAGAGCGCAACACAAAACAGAAGGAACAGACAAAGCCCGATGACTACGATAGTGGCCTCTTCTGCAGTAAAATAGTTGGTATTGTTCATGGCAAACAGATCATTGATACATTTAAGGTCTGTAAAGCCAAACGGTGTTACACGGTTTGAAAGGATGCATCCGTTAATGATTCCAAGGAGCACCCAGAAACCGCTGATAATGATCCGCCAGAATGCACGTCTGCGGAACAGATAAACAAAGCTTAAGGATGCAAATACAATAAAGGCATTATAAAAAAATGCACCGGTATGCATCCCGACGAAGGAACCTGCCGAGAGAAAACTCCTTCGGGAAAGAACCTCCACAATAAATACGATCCCACAGGATATCAACATGTGGAACAGCAGGGAATATTTATTCAGAAATGAGATCCGACGCAGGTAAGCTTCGGAATGTTGTTTTTCAACTCTGGTGAATAGTTTTTCTTTGATAATACTAAAAAATTTCTTCATCTTTACCTCTCCTTTACTCGAACTATAGATTACTAAAAAAGGATAGTAAAGACAAGAGGTAAAATTTATAAAAAAACCCCGTTAAAAACGAGGTTTTTTTGCAATATGAATAAATTGTGAACAAACGATGTTCTTATCGGTTGGAACGTCTCCAGATATGCATCTGATCTGCTTCTTTGATCAGCTCATCACGGAAGTCCGGATGTGCAATGGAAATCAGGGCTTCTGCCTTCTGCCAGGTAGATAATCCCTTTACATTGACCATGCCATATTCGGTAACGACATAGTGGGTATTTGCACGGGTGTCTGTGACAATGGAACCTTCTGCCAGGGTCGGGCGGATGCGGGAATGCATAACACCTTTCTTATCCGTGAATGTGGAAGAACAGCAGATAAAGCTCTTTCCACCTTTGGACATATAAGCACCGAGAACGAAGTCAAGCTGTCCGCCGGCACCACTGATGTGTTTGGTTCCGGAAGACTCGGCACTGATCTGTCCGAACAGGTCGATATCTACACAGTTGTTGATGGAGATGAAGTTGTCCAGTGCTGCGATGGAGCGGATATCGTTGGTGTAACTGACAGGTGCGCTCATCAGTTCTGGATTTTCATCCAGATAATCATACATCTTCTTGGTTCCGGCACCGAAACCATATACCTGACGGTAGCGGTCAATGTTTTTGCAGGCACCGGTAATCTTTCCGGCTTTGGCAATGTCTACGAATGCATCTACATACATTTCTGTGTGAACACCAAGATCCTTTAAGTCGGACTGTGCGATCAGGGAACCGACTGCGTTTGGCATACCACCGATACCAAGCTGCAAGCAGGCACCGTTTGGAATCTGGTCTACGATCAGCTGTGCAACTTTCTGGTCTACTTCGGTAGCAGGACCGCCGGCACCGAGTTCTCCGATTGGAGGATTGGAGCCTTCTACGATTGCATTGACTTTGGAAATATGTATACCGTTTTCTGTTCCGCCAAGGCAGCGCGGCATATTTTCGTTGACTTCTACGATGATATGTCTGGCTGTCTCACACATCGCACCAAGATGGGAAGCACTTGGCCCGAAGTTGAAGTATCCATGCTTGTCCATTGGAGCAACCTGGAACATTGCCACATCATCCGGACAATCCAGCTCACGGTAATAACGAGGGAGCTCGGAATAACGGATCGGGCTGTAGAATGCACAGCCACGTGCGATCATATGACGTTCGATTCCGGACATATGCCAGGAATTCCATGTAAAATGCTCGCCGGCGTCTTCGCGCTCAAATACGGCAAGCGGTTTTAAGAGGATTCCGCCACGCAGGTTGATATCCTTCAGTTCATCGGTACGCTTGGCAAGTGCTTTGTCCAGTGTATCTACGGTGTTGGTACACCAGCCATAGTCTACCCAGTCACCGGATTTGATTACTTTTACGGCTTCGTCTGCTGAAACGAGCTTCTGTCTGTATTCTTCTGAAAAATCCATTCGTATAAGACCTCCTTGTATGTCTTAGCGTGAAGTTGTGAACAGAAATACAACAACTTCGTTAATTTATTAACAACATTATAACATTTATGGATTTCAAAAACAATGGGGAGTGCTGGAAAACGTAATTATTCTGTGGTACACTTTAAGGGAAAAAGTCCTGAGGTAGACAGGGAGAGGGCATATAGAAGATATTTGAGAGAAAAAATTCTAAGATAGACAGGGCAGGGATATATGGAAGATTTTTAAGTTGAAAAGTCCCGAAGAAGAGTCAGAGTGGGATATATAGAAAAAGTTTCCACTGATATGTCCCGGAAAGCGTTAAAAATGGGATATAGAAGTGCAGATATTATGTATATGTCCCGAACGAAAATAAAAGTGGGACATAAAAGAAGAAATATTGTGCATATGTCCCAAACGAAAACGAAGCCGGGACATAAAAGAAGAAATATTGTGTATATGTCCCAAACGAAAACGAAGCTGGGACAGCGAAAAGAAGATATTGTGTATATGCCCTCAAATGTTCGACATCGCACATGGTATCTCTATGAAGAAAGTATTTACAGGAAGGAAAAGAAGATGGAGAATCATACAATTGTTACTTTAAAAAAGGGAGAAGGCCGCACGATCAAGGCGGGTGGCGCATGGATTTTTGATAATGAGATTGATACGATTGTGGGGACATTTACCAATGGAGATGTGGTGACGGTACATGATTTTGACGGATATCCTATGGGAAAGGGATTTATCAATCAGAATTCGAAGATCCGTATCCGCATGCTGACCCGTCATGTGGATCAGGAGATTAACGAGAATTTTCTTCGTATGCGTGTAAAGAATGCCTGGGAATACCGGAAGACAACGGTGGATACATCTTCCTGTCGTGTGATTTTCGGGGAAGCGGATTTTTTGCCGGGACTGGTGGTTGACAAGTATGAGGATGTGCTGGTGGTGGAATGTCTGGCACTCGGTATGGAGCAGTTCAAGGAAACAATCGTTTCATTATTAAAAGGGGTACTGAAAGAGGACGGTATTTCTATCCGTGGAGTCTATGAGAGAAGTGACGCCAATGAGCGCAGGAAAGAAGGACTTCCGAAGGTGAAAGGATTTATTGGGGAAACATTTGATACAGAGGTGGAGATCACGGAAAATGGCGTGCACTATCTGGTCGATGTGGTAAATGGTCAGAAGACGGGCTTTTTCCTGGACCAGAAGTATAACCGGCTGGCAATGCAGCGGATCTGTAAAGGAAAGAGAGTTTTGGACTGTTTTACACATATGGGAACGTTTGCACTGAATGCAGGAATCGCAGGTGCTTCCGATGTGACGGGACTTGATATTTCGGAATATGCGGTGCAGCAGGCAAATGCCAATGCCGTGCGTAATCATCTGGAAGATACGGTACATTTTCGCTGTGCAAATGTACTGGACGAGCTTCCGAAACTGGCAGAAGCCGGAGAAAAGTATGATGTAGTCATTCTCGACCCGCCGGCATTTACGAAATCCCGTGAGGCCACGAAGAATGCCATCAAAGGTTATCGGGAGATCAATATGAAAGGGTTAAAGCTGGTAAAAGACGGCGGATACCTGGCAACCTGTTCCTGTTCCCATTTTATGACACAGGAACTGCTGGCAAAGACGGTGAAGGAAGCTGCAAAGGCGGCACACAAACGGCTGCGTCAGGTGGAATTCCGTACGCAGGCACCGGATCATCCGATTTTGTGGGCAAATTCTGCGAATGTGCCGGAGAGCTATTATCTTAAATTTTTCATTTTTCAGGTGGTGGATGAGAAATAATCCGAAGAATGCTTATTTATAGGGGTTCCGGAACAATTCTCTGATATGAAATAAAAGACTGACACACCTTTTGACACACTTTTATAGAAAAATATCTCGAAATAAGCAAATCCTCTTAGTTCATTTGCGCCCTTGTTGGATTGTGCTACACGATTTTCAAGGGAAAACGAAAATAGCCGCCATTACTGCGAATAATGACGGCTGTTGATAAAACAGTTACTTAATATATTCGGGTAAGCCGCTTCTCTGGCTTTCCCTTTTTCTACGCATAATATAACATGTCTTATGAGTTGATGCAAGGAAAAGTGTAAAACGGTTCATAATTTATAACATGTCATGTTTTCAGATCAGTGATGACTTATTTCGGTTATAATAAAAGGAGAAAGCTCTCAATTGACTAACCGGGTATAAACTCCATATAATAGTGGTAACCGAATGGAGGAGCTATAGAAGGAGGGAGCATTATGCAGGCATTATCAAAAGCAAAAGTTGGTGGAAATTATACCATTCAGTGGTTATTCGGATTACCGGAAGTTGTAGAATTCCTGCACCGCCATCATGTAGAAGAAGGTGGCAGCGTACAGGTGATTCAGAAATTATCCAATGGGCTGATCATCGGTGCCAATGGAGAACGGTTCGCCATGGGAAATGAGATTGCAGATCGTATTCAGGTATAAGTACACCCGGCTATAGAAAACAGACACCCCGGTATCCGTTATAAAAACGGCTGCCGGGGTGTTTTGGGTAAAAAAATGAAAAGGGCAGTATACTTGCATTTTAGAGAGCATTATGGCATAGTTGAGAAAGAAAATCGAAAGCGAAGGATGAAAAGAGGAAAAATGAAGTTTCGAAAAGCTAAGCAGGACGATAAGGAAGAAATTCTTGCGCTGTATCAGTCACTGATCGGTACTCCATACTGCGCATGGGGCAACGGGTATCCGGGAGAACAGGAATTTGATTATGATATGAAAAGAAATGCTCTTTTTTGTATGGAAAATGAAGATGGAGAAATCATTGGCACGATCACAGTGGATGAAGATCCGCAGGTGGAAGCACTCACCTGCTGGTCCAAAACACTGCAGCCGTCTGCGGAGCTTTCCAGACTCGGGGTACGCACCGATATGCAGAATCAGGGAATTGCCCGGCAGCTTCTGCAGCATGGCATGGAAGAATTGAAAAAACAGGGGAAAAGGAGTGTACATTTTCTCGTGTGTAAGACAAATAAAAAAGCGCTCCGTTCTTATGAAAAACTGCATTTTGACGTAGTGGGAGAGAGCGATTTATTTGACGAGGACTGGTGGTGCTACGAGAAAGAACTTTAAAAATCAAGTACAGGAAGTTGGAAAATATGCAAATAGGACAGAAAAAAACAACGGGACAGAAGATGAAAAAAGAGAGGAACAGGGGAAGAGAAACGGATAGAAAACCGAACATAAGCCAGATACAAAAAACAGGCGAACACTGCATTTACGCAAAAAGATGCGGAGGATGTGACTATCAGGGAATTTTGTACAGTCAGCAGCTTTCCAAAAAGCAGAGTTACATGCGCAAACTCATGGAACCGTTTGGAAAGATCAATCCAATCATCGGGATGGACGATCCATACCACTATCGGCATAAAGTACAGGCGGCTTTTTCCTGCAATAAACGCGGACATATTGTGGCAGGCGTATATGAGAAACATTCGCATGACATCGTGGATGTAGAGCAGTGCCAGATCGAGGATGCACAGGCAGATGCCATTATCCGTGAAATCAAAAATATGATGCGTTCTTTCCGGATTCGTGCATATGATGAGGATACCGGATATGGGCTGCTGCGTCATGTGCTGGTGCGAAAGGGCTATCACAGCGGACAGATTATGGTGGTGCTTGTACTGGTATCTCCGATCCTTCCATCCAAAAATAATTTTGTCAAGGCACTGCGGAAGAAGTTCCCGGAGATCAGCACAGTAGTGATCAACGTCAATGACCGCAAGACCAGCATGGTGCTCGGGGAGCGCAATATTACCGTTTTTGGAAAAGGATTTATTGAGGACGAACTGTGCGGATGCACATTTCGTATTTCGCCGACTTCATTTTATCAGGTAAATCCGCAGCAGACAGAAAAACTCTACCGGAAAGCCATTTCCTGTGCAAAACTGACGGGAAAAGAAACTGTGATCGATGCGTACTGCGGTACGGGCACGATCGGGCTGATTGCCAGCAGCCGCGCAAAGCATGTGATCGGAGTGGAGTTAAACCGTGATGCGATAAAGGATGCTGTCTCCAATGCAAAGCGCAATCATATTCACAATGTTACGTTTTATAATGAAGATGCCGGAAAATTTATGGTAGAGATGGCAGAAAAAGGAAAACGCGCGGATGTGGTCATTATGGACCCACCGCGTACGGGAAGCGACGAGGCGTTTCTTTCCTCTGTAGTGCGACTGGCTCCGAATAAAGTCGTGTATGTATCCTGTGGTCCGGAAACGCTGGCGCGGGATCTGAAGTATCTGACAAAGCATGGATACCGGATGAAAGAGTGTACACCGTTTGATCTTTTTCCGTTTACGAAACATGTGGAGAGCGTGGTTCTGTTGACTAAAGTACATAATTGATAGTGTGAAAATGCTTGAAATATAAGGCTTTTTCGGTGTTTTGATAGTTGAAAATCAAGGTCTGAAAAAGTAGGAAAAACCCAGATAAATCTATCTGAATTTTATTGTTGGGTAGATAAGAATATTGAGATTAAGTTGGGCAGACAAAAATATTGAACTTAGAAGGAGGTTATTATAATGGCAGGTTGTACGTGCGAAAACTGGTCGCTGCAAGATTTGTCTTCAGCGCTTCAAGATATGCACAAAGATAATAAAAAGATAGTTGTCCCAATGTTTCGGAGAGGAAAACGATGGAATAAAAATCAAGAGAAGACATTTATTGATTCTCTGATTAAAGGATATCCTGTCGGCACCATGCTGTTTTATGAAACCTTCGAAGATAACAAGAGAACTTACATATTGGTAGATGGCCTTCAAAGAGGAAACAGCATCAAAAAGTACATGACAAATCCTACAGAGTTTTTCTATGATGATAGCATTTCGGATGAATTTTGTGCCGAGATTTTAAAGATTGTGGGTCAAGAAGATGAGAAGTTCTATTCTTCTATAAGAACGATATTGACATCTTTTATCAAGGAGCAGAAGACATTTAAAAACCTTCAGTACTATTCTGTAGCAAAACTCATGGAGAGCAGATAAAAACGAGTAACGAATAGGTGGTGAGAAACATGGATACAGTGGATTTGATAATTAAATCGTCAACAGAATTTTATAACGATTTGAAGTCTGATGAAAATGGTCGATATCGTTCATGGGAACACAGCTATTCACATTTTATGAATGCACGAGGCAGAAATGATGTCGATTATGATTATTTGAGTCTGCAGCTGGCATTCTATTTAGCAAGTTGGGGAATGTACCGTGGCTCATCATTTTTATTGCAAAAAGATTATAGAGTACATATTTCAGTGGTAAAAGAACTGCTAAGCGAAAAATATGATGCCTTGGCTGGAATTGACTGTATCGGTTTCAAAGACGAAAACAACCAAAAGTTACTACAGGATATAAATTCGTTTTTGGAGCAGTATTACGATAAAATCAGACACGAAGTAAAAGAACAAGAACTTAAGAATCAGTTATCTTTTACACTCATCACGAAAATACTTATGGGAACACTTGGCTGTGTTCCGGCATATGATAGATATTTTATTGCAGGAATAAAGAATCAGAAAGTGGCAACTGGAAATTACAACATTAGGTCTATAATGCAGCTTGTCAACTTTTACGAGAAAAATGCTGACCGACTCGAACCTATCAGAGAAAAAATGGAAGTTGAAGGTATGCCATACCCACAGATGAAGATGATTGATATGGGATTTTGGCAGGTCGGTTTTGATTTGGATACAAATAAGGGAATACAGAATGCCCACTAGGAGGTAAAAGAATGGAATATACACCAATGGAAAAAGATGTTCTTGCTATGATGCAAAGAACGGATTTTAAGAATTTATCAAAAGGTGATGTGATTAGTTTTGCATCAAAGATAGGAGAACTTCGTCCTGAAGTGGCTAAAGAAGTTCTTGCACAGTTCCAGAGTTTGTTGGATTAATGAAATCCGCATTAACTGAATACAAAGGGATGCTTAATACCATTGTAAGCAGTGATGATGCTAGTATAAAAGAATATTATGGTGTTGCTAATAAAGAGATGGATCAGGCAGCAGATAGTAGAAAGCAGTTTTATGATTTTGTAAAGCAAGTACAATCTGATTGTAGTAAACTTCTTGATAATCCTAATCTTCTACCTGAAATGATGATGGAGATCTTAAATAGAGAAACTGAACTTGTTAAAATGGCGAATGAAAAGGACACAGAGATTCGTCAGCAAGAAAAAGAAATCGAGGACAAGGTAAATAAAAAGGACTCAGAAAAGAGAGAGTTCAATTGGAAACTTGTCGGAGGTATCAGCTTTGCTTTGATGACTGTAGCCGGAATTAGTGCAGGCGTTCTTGGGGGAAAAATCGATTTTAAACTTCCAAAGAAAAGCTAATAGGAAAATATTATGGACTTATTATTGAATGATGTGTTGCATCTAACACGAGAGGAAATAGAAAACAGTAAAATCGAATTTAATATGCAAGCTGGAAGTGGCGGCCAACCTTTCCTTGATAGATGGCTTAAGCACACGGAAGAAGAAAAAAATACAGGTACTTGTAAGGATTGTTCCTACTGGGGTTGGTACGGAAAACAGAGGAATTTCTATCCAGGACAATGGGTATTTAGTTTTGCAAGAATGCCAGGAGATGAATGGCTTTTGATTTCAGCGGCACAGATAATTGATACTCCTGTAGATGATGGAAAAAAGGACATTCCTGAACTGTAGATTTTACAGGTAAGGGGATGTCCTTTTTACTGATATGGAAGTGTTCAAGGGACAAGGTAATGATACTGAAGTATTAAGACTGATCTGAATGATATCTATCTTATCTGATCTGCGGATGAATGTCGATGATTTCAATATAGTAATAGTCAAACAATGATTTAAGTGTTAGAATTTAATTATATATGTGTGGCATAATTTCAGGTAACCCCTATGATAATGCCTGCATCGAATCCTTCCATTCTGTATTAAAAAAGGAAGAAGTATACACAACTACATATTACACATTTGATGAGGCTCTAGCAGCCTAAGAAATAATTCTCTCGGCATATGTTATGCTGGGAGAAAAGTTCAACTTTTTGTGTCCAAAGTATTGACATAGATCCAATTCCCTGTTATGGTACGACTCATGCGGATTATTTCTACGGAGAAATCCCCTGTGTGAGATGTCTGACGAAGGAAGAGATTAACTCTGCTTACGAAGAAAATACCGGACACCTGATTGTTTCGGAATTTAAACGCATGAAGAAGGATGTAATGGCAGTTCCTGCAGTGTTGTGCAAGAATCATGGTCCTTTTTCCTGGGGCAAGGATGCAAAGGAGGCCGTCCACAATGCGGTGGTTCTTGAAGAGGTTGCTAAGATGGCATATCGAACCGAGCTGATTCATCCGCAGGTAGCACCTGCCCCGCAGGAATTACAGGATAAGCATTATTTCCGCAAGCATGGTGCAAATGCATATTACGGACAGAATTAACAGGATATCGAGAGGGTATAAAACAGATGAAGATGAAAACAGCACCTATGGGGTGGAACAGCTGGGATTGTTATGGAGCGGCTGTTACAGAAGATATCGTACGACGGAACGCTGAATTTATGGCTGAGCATCTGAAGGAGTACGGTTGGGAATATATTGTGGTGGATATCCAATGGTATGAGCCTTATGCTGCAACCAATGAGTATCATCCTTTTGCGGATGTAGTAATGGATGAGTATGGAAGACTGCTTCCCGCAGTAAATCGTTTTCCTTCCGCAGCAAACGGTGCGGGCTTTGGACCATTGGCAGAATATGTCCATTCTCTTGGATTGAAGTTCGGCATTCATATTATGAGAGGGATTCCACGCCAGGCTGTACATCAGAACACGAAAATCATGAACAGTGACAGACATGCCCGGGAAATTGCCAAAACAAACAGTATCTGTGCCTGGAATACGGATATGTATGGTGTAGATCCTGAGAAAGACGGGGCACGGGAATACTATAACAGTATTTTTGAATTATATGCTTCCTGGGGTGTGGATTTTATTAAATGTGATGATATTGCACGGGAACTGCCACATGAGGAATCCGAACTGATTATGCTGAGCAAAGCATTGCATGGTTGCGGAAGACCCATGGTTTTAAGTCTGTCGCCGGGACCTGCTCTTTTAGAAAAGGCAGAGCTTTATAAGCAGATTTCCAATATGTGGAGAATCACCGATGATTTCTGGGATAAGTGGGAACTGTTATATGATATGTTTTCAAGAGCAGAAAAATGGTGCACCCATGCAGGTGCAGGGCACTGGCCGGATGCCGATATGCTTCCGGTCGGACCGATACGGCAGGTATATGATGTGAATAACTGGACGAATTTCACACAGGATGAGCAGATCACCATGCTGACACTCTGGAGTATCATGCGTTCTCCTTTGATGCTGGGAGGAGAGCTGACAGGGTTTGACGAATTCACTATGAATCTGGTAACCAATTCTGAAATACTTGCCATGCATGCAAATGCACGGCATTCGCATCAGGTGTGGAGACGTGAAATCGATGGTATAGAGCATGCATTGTGGATTGCAGCAGATACAAAGGGTGGATATTATGTCGCGGTATTTAATCTGGGTGATAAAGACAGTGACATATCCATACCGCTTGCCGATCTGGAGATTTATGATGGAGTAAATGGAACGGAGCTTTGGAGCGGAGAGCACGTGGAAGAGCCAAAGAGCCTTAGTGTGTCATTAAAGAGTCATGGTGCTAGGGCATATCATTTTACGTACAACGAAAAAGCATACTACTGTTAATGTATAGATAAGAAACAAAGATAAAATAGTAAAAATAGAATAGAACAAAGAAAGAATATGGAGATAAAACAGAAAGGAATAAACAATGAATGTAAATCCTATAACAAGATTGGATTATCCAGATCCGGACGTGATCCGCGTAGAAGACACCTATTATATGGTATCCACAACCATGC
>ERZ827197.997-NODE-997-length-26931-cov-6.729461_pt1 | contig 26931 bp, 25 predicted proteins | sample MGYA00519867_ERZ827197 | MGnify/ENA primary metagenome ERZ827197 (study PRJEB31778, sample SAMEA3449278) | human gut metagenome | biome: human gut; feature: human-associated habitat; material: faeces | place: United Kingdom | collected 2010/2012 ...
TTAAGTAATTGGGTCTATGAAGAACTTGTCGGGCACACTCACCCTGGTGTTAATGGAGTGTATATGCATCCTATGGACGGAGATATGGACAACGTTCCCGCATGTCTTGACTCTCTGTTAGATGAGAGACTTGCACTTGGTAGGGCTAAACGTAAACTGCTTCAAAATCAATCTGCTGTATAAATTTTAAAACATTTCAACATTAAGTCTAGACGAATAGCTTCGCATATTGCGAAAGTTATTCGTCATTTTTATTATAGACCATTTTGTAATTAGTTAACAAGCATCACACAAAAGATTAATAAACCCAAATACATAAATACTGTGCTTGACGCTGCTTGCGAGTCGCAGATAATGAAAATATAGCCCGTAAGGAAGTAGAAAGACTCGTTGAAACTTCAAATTTTCGGCTTGGGAGGTGACAAGATATGAAAATCCGCAGGTTAGCCGGGGCGGTGGCTTAAATCCACGCTGCTGACCCCGGCTCAGTAGTCATCGACAAGTCAAATCATGACCTCGTTGACGCGGTTCAGAAGTACCTTGAAAAAACAATATATATAATAGAAAGGAAAACAATAATTATGAAAATTATCGGTTATAGTCGTAATGATTTTGTCAGCAAGGAAGGTCGGCCTATCACTGGTTGTCGCATCTATCTTGCAACGGAGGTTGACGCCGGAAAGGGCGAAGGTGTTATGGTCAAGGATATGTATCTTTCCGATGCCAAAATGGCGGGACTTAAAATCAACCTCCATGACTTGATGGGGCGCGAAGTTAAGATTTACTATAACGAGTTCCGTAAGCCTGAAAGCATTGTTCTGCTCGATTAAGAGTTTCCCCGGCACCTGACGCAAAAAGGGAGCGATAGCGACCTTGCCGCAAAAATGGGGCTTGTCTCATTTTTGCGGTTAACATTTCAATGGCAGATCGTGTTACAGACTCGACAGCAAGTATACGCCGCGGACTAAATCAACACGGATGTGAGAGGATAGTATTACCCTCTCACATCCGTGTACAGTCCACAAAGCTGACAGATATAAGCTTTGTAGCGTACACAGATGGGTTGTGTCCGCTGTGTATGGTGTATCAAATGGCAAAAGAATTTGCGACAAGACGCTACCAGCTGACAATCAACAATCCGAAAGAGCATGGTTATGACCACGATACAATTAAGGCTATTCTAGCAAAAGGCGCGAAATTGTTATATTGGTGCATGTGCGATGAAGAGGGTAAGGAAGAAACTTATCATACGCATTTGTACCTGGTCTTTTATAACGCGGTGATGTTCAAAACTCTAAAGAACAAATTTCCGACAGCACACATCGAAGTACCGCAATGGGGCACCAACTCCGAAAACTATGCGTATATTCGCAAAGAAGGCACAAAGTATCATAAGGATGCAAACGGCCATTATGAGTATAAGGATGCCCAAGGAAAGGTACATGTAGGCACAAATTTCTCTGATACTTTCGAGGAAAGTGGCGATTTGCCGCCTGACGCAAAGCAGGGAGATAGAAATGATTTGCGAATGCTATACAAACTGATTGCCTCCGGGGAAGACAATGCTCAAATCCTTGGTGAGCATCCAGAGTATTTGCGTGATATCTCTCATATTGATCGGACGCGACAAACCATTTTGGAAGAAAAATATCGAAATGTTTTCCGGCGAATGAATGTCACATATATATCCGGTCCGACAGGGGTTGGCAAAACTCGTTCGGTACGAGAAGGATGTGGATACGCAAATTGTTACAGCGTATCCGACTATAAACATCCCTTTGACGGGTACAGGGGTCAAGCAGCAATCTTGTTTGATGAGTTCCACAACAGTCTCCCTCTCGTCAATATGCTGCAATATCTTGACGGCTATCCGTTGGAGTTGCCGTGTCGGTATGCTAACAAGCAAGCCTGTTATACAGAAGTATACCTTGTCTCGAATTTGCCGTTAGAAAGGCAGTACCGTGCACTGCAGGACGAGAAGCCTGAAACGTGGGCCGCCTTCCTGCGACGCATTAACACTGTGCGGATTTTTGCCGCTGATGGAAGCCATAAGGATTATTCCACCGACGATTATTTCCGGGAGTGTGTTAAATCGGAATATGAATTAGTTGATTTTTCGGATGATGATTGTCCGTTTTAAGCGTTGACAAAAGCTGTGCTATCAGGCTATACGGGCGCTTTATCAGAAAGGAGTTATTCTATGAATGATGATTATGAACGTTTGCAGTTGCAAACCAAGAAAAAATATGTTTTGGATACATTTCGTAATGGTCTTAGGTGTATTCAAGACGATTCCAAGGTCGCACAAAAGTTTGTTTTCCTGTGCCTTGCGCTTGCGGTTGTTGCCTTGTTTTTTGCTTCTGGCAGTTCTGGAAATGATGTGCTTTCGGTTGTGTTTCGTCCTATTATCTATGCTGTCTATGCCATTGCATGGTTGGCAGAGTGTATCGGAGTTATTTTCGTATTTGGCTATCTGCCTCATAGTTGGGCATATTATGACGATTTTACGCGCGCGGGCATCTATAACCAAGCACGCGAAGCGCCGTTATTGATTAAGGCCAGCAGAGACGGTAACATCCAACAGCTTACCTATTATATTAAGGGCTATCCTCTCGAATGTTGGGAAGATAACCGCACAAGAATCGAATCTGCACTTAATGTAACCATCCTGTCTATCACTCAGGGAAGTAACAACCAGCTCTTTGAACTTCGTGTTGTTGCTGGGTGCAATCTTATGGGGCGATTAATCCCGTGGGCAGATACATATATGGACGATAGTGATACAAAAATTGTCTTGGGCATCAATGCGGCAGGCATTCCCGTCTGCATCGATTTTGGCCAGTTGCCTCATTGGCTTTTGGCTGCCGCCACCGGCATGGGTAAAACGCAGCTGGTATTGTTGATTTTGCATCAACTGACGCAAAAAGGCTACGTCATCTACCTCGCTGACTATAAAGGTGTGGACTTTGGCTCCGAATACCGCAAACCGGGCCATTATGCAGATAATGACGCTGATCTCGAGCAGATGCTCGACAGTGTTGTACGCGAACTGAACCGCCGTCGTACAGAGTTTTCTATCGCTGGCTGTGCAAATCTTGAGGAATATGTCCGGACGACTGGAGATGACCTGCATCGAATCGTCGTTATCCTGGATGAAACCTCGATGATTCTTGATACAACTGGTCGTGATAAAGAAGGTAAGGCCGCAATTTCTGTGATTACAAACAAGCTCCTTGCCATTGGCCGTCTGGGCCGTGCGCTTGGCATCCATCTGCTTGTGGCAACCCAGCGCCCCGACGTAGGGTCTGTTCCCGGAAGTCTTAAAGCACAGCTTGATGGCCGTATCTGTGGCCATACCGCTGACGCACAGAGCTCTATTGTTATCCTGGATGATGGTAGCGCTGCGAATCTTCCTGCCATTCCTGGACGCTTCATCATCCGCAATGGTAGTGAGACGGATGACATTGTGCAGGCCTACTACTATCACAAGTAATATTTTTGAATGTTAACAAACAATAGGTGCATTATTATGACTACTGCAAAAAAGGCATTTTTTCTGTACCGCGATTGGTGCATTGCGAAATATTTGCGTGAGGACGCTAATTGGGCCGATTATCCAGAAATCTTTGTGTCGGCGTGGGAATATGCTTGGAATGACGGATTCGATACTGTTTCTCACGAATCGATTTATACCAATAAACATGCGTCACGTTATCTCGTTGGTGGCATGGTGGATAAGGATGATGAGGGAAGCTACTACACTTTTTTGGTGAACAAAAAGGAATTGGCACACTATCTGCGTCTCCGTACCGACTGGGAATTGGAAAGCCATGTCAGCACGATTTTTATAAAAAATTGATAGGAGGCATTACAGATGCAAAAAATTTTGCAGTCCGCAAGTACAAACGGCAAAAGGGCTCCCCCGTTAAGGGATTATCAGGCCAAAACTCTTCAGCTCATGAAAGACTATGACGGCCAAGCTGCCTTATGTAATATTGCGACGGGCCTTGGCAAAACTCGCATCTACACCGAGTATATCCGCTGGGATGTCTCAGAAAATGACCACCACGTGCTGATTTTATCGCATCGGGAGGAACTTGTGAGGCAGCCGCTGGAATACCTTAAAGACTTACCCTGCGGCATTGAACTGGGACCTCTGCATGCAGACGGTGAACCCATTATCAGTGCTTCGGTGCAAAGTCTCGTGGGGCGGCTCAGCGAGTATAATCCTTACAGTATCGACACCATTATCATTGACGAGGCCCACCACAGTGCTGCACCGACTTACCGCAAAATTTTTGAATATTTTAAAAATGCAGTTCGTTTTGGCTTTACTGCGACCTCAGTTCGCGGGGATGGCGTCGGTCTGGCTGTGGTTTTTAAAGAGATTCTATGTGAGTTCAACACCCTGTATGGTATCGAACACGGCTACCTTAGCCCAATAGATGCTTGTCAGGTTAACCTCAAATTTGACCTGGGGACAGTACAGTACCGTGAGGATACCGGCGATTATGACGCCGCAGATATCGCACGTGTTATGTCTGGCACAGCAGCCGGAATTGCAGAGGCCTACACCAAAAATGCCCGTGGTCAGACCATCATTTTTGCGCCTTCAATCGAAGAGGGTAAAAACGTAACAGCATTGCTCAATTCTCAACATGGAGCCAGTACAGCAGCCTTTATTGATGGCACCACCCAAAATCGGGGGCACTTCTTGGAAGCCTACCGCCTGGGCCTGATTAAAGTGCTGGTATGCTACGCAGTGCTGACAGAAGGCGTTGATTTGCCAATGACGGAGACCGTTGTGTTGGCTCGCCCAATCGCGCGGACAAATGTTGGCTTATATGCACAGATGGTGGGCCGCGGCTTGCGTCTTTATCCCGGCAAAGCCTCTTGCAAAGTGATTGACTGTGTCGGCGTATCCAATATGCCTATCTGTACAGCAGCAACCTTGATCGGCAAAGACGTTCCAGCTCCAAAACCCGAAAAAGAGCCTACGGAAAAATTACCGGAAGAGCAAGACCCGATTAAAGTGCTGGAAGGAAATGAAATCCCCGATTCTTGGATTAAAAATCAGAAGGAGGTGAACGTTATGGCGCTTGGAGAAGGCTATACCACACATGATGTAGCGTGGCTTGATGTGAAAGGTGGAGGTCGTATCCTCCCTCTGCCCAATGTAGTGTACCGCATTAGCAAGCCGCTGCCAAACGGTATGGTGTATCTGCGCAAAAATAAAAAGTGCTCCAGATGTGCCGTTCCACTGCAATTTGTGCTGGATTATGTTTATCAGGACCTCAAGCAAAACCATCCGCAACAACAGCATATATGGGACAAAAAGCAGCGTTACAAATGGGACCGGCAGCCCATCACCAGTGAGCAAATTTCGCTTATCCACAAACTGGCCCCCGATTATAAAATTGACACCAAAAAGATGACCCGCGGGGATGCTTCCCGCGTGATTCAGCTTTTGGCGTACGCCCCCAAAGAGCAGGACGCACAAGAGCAAGCCCAGGAGGTGCAGGACGATGCCACGTAAAGCGCGTGAACGGTCTGCTACCGGGTGCTACCATATTATGGGGCGCGGTATCAACCATGCAGCAATTTACAACGATGATGCCGACAACATGAATTTTTTACATATCCTGGATTTTTGTGCGGACGAAGATTTTACAATTTTTGCGTATTGCCTGATGGGCAACCACTTTCACCTGCTTGCAAAAGCAGATGCTGACGTTTTACAGCATGTTATGAAGGCTGTGGGCATCCGCTATGTGGCCTATTTTAACAGGCGTTATCAGCGGGATGGACCTCTTTTTCGCGGGCGGTATAACTCCCAACCTGTTACAACAAAAGGATATTTTTTGCGTGTGTTGCGTTATATCCATCGCAACCCGGTTGCTGCCGGAATCGTGCAGGAAATGCAGGACTACCCTTGGAGCAGTTATCTTGATTACTTTGGCAGCAGAAAAAAGGTACTTTGTCAGGTAGATACCAGTTATGCGCTTGCATTGCATGGCTTGGAATGGCTGCGGAGCTATCACCAGCGGCCGGAACTGAACACCCGTGGTATGCTGGAAGATTCTCCGCTGCCTGCCTTCACGGATACAGAATTGCGCAGTTTTATAAGAATGACTGCCGGAATGGAGTGCCATGAAATTCCGCTGTATCCAGAGACGATTACAACCCCGCTGCTTCGTCGGCTTGTTGAACAGGAGGGCGCAGGCATTTCGCAGCTCGCTCGACTGACTGGTTTGGCGCGCGGAGACATCCGCCGCCGATTGTTATAATTGTTATAAAAGAAAGGAATATATCATATATGTATGATTTACATGCGACCCTTAAAATGGAGGGCGGAAAGATGCGGCTGGAATTGGTAGTGGAATGTGCCTACGACGATGGCAACAAGCAGGCAAGTATGAACTTGACCACTCCCCCTGATCAGCACGATAATATTTATACAGACGCGCGCCATTACGGCGACGATGAATTTGATGCAGTGTATGATGAGGATGAAGAAGAAAATCTGCCGTTTTAACAGCTTAACAACAATCAAATAAAAAATAAGCAAAAAGAGGATAATAGCCGTTACTGGCTTTCATCCTCTTTTTGTTGTTTTGTCTCAATGTCGTCAAACAAGGGGCTGTCCCAAAATTTTTTGAACGGAATTTCCAGTCCCACACATATCCGGGCAATCAGCTCAGTTGAAGTATTTTTAACTGTTGCATAAGGCTTAACAGTTTTTTTGAGTGCGGATGGTGCAATGCCGGAACGCTCGGCCAGCTTGTTGACGCTGTAGCCGCGCTCTGCAGCAAGCTCCAAAATGCGCAGCTTAATTGCCTCCTGTAGCAGCATTTGCCCTCACCACCGTGTACAATAAAAGTATATTTATTGTACCGATTTAAAAAAGGAAAAGTCGTCTACATAGAGACGATATAAACCTTGCTCTTACGTGCCAATGTGCTATAATATAAAAAGAAGGTGATAAACCAATGCATAAGCTATCCCGCGCAGCACCCTATATAGCCTATGCTGTGGCAACTGCTGGAATGGCTGTGCTGCTGCTCCTTGGCAGCTCGCCGGGGGCAGTAATTGCCCGCAGTTATCAAGCGTATAACGGGTGCCCGGTGCCCAGCTCCCCTGAATATACCTATCAGAACGTTAATCTGCCATTTTCGGTTCCGTTATCTCCAGTGACAGCCGTTGAAGCGCGTGCAAAAAAAGACGGATATATTTTGTTCGGCTATCCCCGTTGCCCCTACTGCCGCAATCTGCTGCCGGTGCTTGCCACCGTTGCGGAAAGCGAAGGGGTCAGGATGGACTATTGCCAGATAGACCTCTACCGGGACATATACGCCTACAGTGTGGATGCTGCTGCGCCAGTGCAGACCAGACCGGCAGGGGAAGGGTACGCCGAACTGCTGACATGGCTGGACGGCTATCTGGCCGAGTACACCGTCACCGACCAAAACAAAAATAGCATTGATGTTGGAGAGAAGCGCATCGGTGCGCCAACTATTATCAAGGTAGTAGAGGGGAAGCCTGTTTCCAAATGGCAGCTTTCTGACGCTGCTATATTTGCAGCAGGATACCCGAAAAATAAATATGCCGCTTGGGATGATGCTACGCAGCAAGGGGTTGCAGCCTCTTTGCGGGATTATCTAGCGGTTGGGTGAAAAATAGGGGACGGTGAGTCGCGCAGCGATCTCCCCCGTCCCCGAAAATAGATATCAAAGACACCGCGCATCAATAGCGCGGTGTCGAAACGACAAAAATTAGACCGCATTAACAATCTGTGAACTTTTCGGGGTTCGTATTGTGTGATTACCACATAGATGGTATTATGCAATTGTACAGAAGGATAGGCGGCAAAAGAGTCCACAGCATCGTCGATGACGAAATCCAAAGCTGCGTAGGGCTGACGTCGAACCTATTAGTATAATGTGGCCCCGGCACTAGACGCCGGGATGTAAAGGAGAATTGAATATGAAACGTAAGACTATCATTTTAGCGGTGGTAGCAGCCGCTGCGATGGCGATTGCCCTGGTAGGGTGCGGCGTGAAAATCACGAACATCGCGGTTCCTGACGCAGTTACTGTCGAGAAAGGCGAGGCGGTGGTTTTGCCGGTCGCTTTCGGCACCGACGATGCTCCGGCCGTGACCCCCGAAACTGCTGCAACCGGTGAAAGCGCTGAAACTGACGAAAAGCTCGCTAAAGCAGCAAGTAAGCTGACGGTCGAATGGACTTCTTCCGATGAGAGCGTCGCGACTGTTGATGCGACTGGCATGGTGGTTGCTGTCTCTGCAGGTGAAGCTGACATCACTGCAAGCGTCACGGATTCTGAGATGAGTGCTGTCTGCAAGGTTACGGTTAAAGTGGCCGCGAAAGACATCACCGTTCCCGACAACCTTGACGTCAAGCTCAATGATGGAAACGAAACCACTGTCGAGGCAACTGTAAGCCCGGCTGATGCCACCGATGTGAAGGTAAGTTACGCTTCTACTGATGAGGCGGTGGCCACCGTCGATAAAGACGGCAGGGTTCAGGTCTTGCAGCCTGGTGAATGCGACATCACCACGACCCTCATGCAGGATGGCGAAAAGGTCACCGAGAAGACGACTCATGTGAAAGCATTCTATGAGATTGAAAGCATCACGCTCGACTCCAACGAAGGCAAGTTGGCGGTTGGTAACTCTCACACCATTAAGGCAACGGTCGCTCCCGAAGAGGTTGCTGCCGAAACTACCATCGAGTGGTCGTCCAGCAACGAGAAGGTCGCTACCGTCGATTCCAATGGGAAGGTAACTGCTGTTTCCTCTGGGAATGCAACCATCACGGCGACTGCTGGTGAGGAGAGTGCCAACTACGAAGTGACGGTTGAACAGCCGAAGAAGGTCACGACCAGCAACAAGACTTATAAAAGCAGCAGTTCCAGCAACAGTTCTGCTGCTGTGACGCCTTCCAACCCGGCACCTGTTGCCCCAGCTCCCGCACAGCCTGACCCGGCACCGGCACAGCCTGACCCTCAGCCGGAACAGCCCAGTAATCCTGAGCCTGCACAGCCGTCTCAGCCGAGTGGTGGAGATTCTAACACTGACTGGTGGGGTACAGTGATTCCTGGTGAGGCTGATAAGAGCTGTACTCAGGAAGAAATTGATGCTGGAGGGTGCTAACTCTTCGTCAACTCAAGGGGGACGGTTCCTATTTACATGATTTATTGACATAGTTTTTTCTTTTCATAGCATTATAGCATCAAAAAGGGACGGCATAGTCGCCAGTGGCGATCTGTACCGTCCTTTTTTGACGCGAATGTTTTTTCAAAACCGTTCGCTCATAATATCGTAGAAAAACAGGGGTGACCTAACAAATCGTTATACTACCTCAAATATGTTAACTCGTCATTTGACGTGTTAACATCAAAGCAAAACTGGCCGCTTGCGGCCCGAATTTTGAAACAAAAAACCGGGGGCTTTTTTGGCTCCCGGTATTTTTCATTTTGCAATCATCATCATGTCGCAGTCAGCACATTTTATGCGGACGACTTTGGTTGCCCTTACACTGTTGCCACAGCAGGGGCAAACATACTTGATGCTGTGGCTGTTGGGGTTGTTCCCTGTCGGCTTGTCGGTGTTGTCACCCGTACCTTTGCCGCGTGGGATGTAAGCGCCTTCGATGCGGTTCATATTGATATCTTCCCACCCTTGTTCCAAAATGAACTCGCACAGTGCGTCAGCCGGCTCGGTGATGCTCCATCCGATACGCGGGTCATAGCTGATTTTAAGGTCGCGGGCCTCGGCAGCTTCCTTGAACTTTTTATTGTGGTACTGACCGCCGCGGCTGCAATCCTGTATGCCGTTTTGGAGGTTCCAAAGATGTACACACTCATGCAGGGTGGTTGCCACCACGTTTTCTATTGGCCGTGCAAGCGTCCCAGCACCGATGTTAAGCTCGTGGCGGGTCGTGTCACCGCGCTGCCATGCCTTGGCTACAGTAACGTGTCCGTAGGCCCTGGGTGTGCTCTGTATCGTGATGATAGGTTCCTCCAACTCGCCGTTGAAATATTTCGCATTCAATACGCGGAAGATTTTTTCAAGGTATCCAGCGGTCCGGGATGTTTTGACGGTTTCTTTCATTTTTGCGTCCTCACTTTCGTTTTCCCAATCTTTGCTCACGTTATCCCTTCGGGATAAGGGGTTGCGGGTTGTTCCGCGATTAGCGGAAAAAAGTGAGGTTGGATAATTGTCAAGGGGATTGTGGAATACCGCAGCTAATTTTTTAGCAAGGATATGCCGCAAAAGCTCCTTTACAATTTTCCAATCCGTGATTTTATAATTTTAAGGGGAACAACAAAAAAACAAAACACAGGAGCGTCACGGTTACAATTTGTTCCGCGGCACCCCTGTGTTCCCATGTTACAGGTCTTGCTTTTATTTTAAAAGTGTGGTACGATTGTGGTACTTGCAAAAAGGAATATAAAAAAGCTCCTGATTTCAAACGCATCAACGTTAAAAATCAAGAGTTTAATTTGGTGACCCGTACGGGAATCGAACCCATGTTACAGCCGTGAAAGGGCCGTGTCTTAACCGCTTGACCAACGGGCCTTAGAAATACAGAGCTTCGCTAAAACCTCCGACTTTCATCATCCACTATTGCGGACGACCGTCCCCCTTATCTTAGCGAAACTCTGTAACGTGGTAGCGGTAACTGGATTTGAACCGGTGACACTTCGGGTATGAACCGAATGCTCTAGCCAACTGAGCTATACCGCCATGTGGTGTGCATCTCAAACGGTGCTCCATTAGTATACGGGTTTCGGCACCATTTGTCAAGCATTTTTTTGAATTTTTTCAAAAAGTTTTTTTCCCTTTTCTGCGCCGGCAGTGCTGCGGCACAAATAGCGCAGCCATGGGCTTTGCGGGCATCAGCTGGCAGCCATTCCCGGTGTTGTTCCGATTTTTGTTCCTGCATTATACAACAATAGCGCAATAAAGTGCAGTACAAAATTCTTCATTTTTTCAGGTTTCACCCGGTTTGTTCATTTTATTTTAAGCTACGAAATTTTTTGCGGATTTTTCGCATTTAATATATTGACATAGTAGTACCCCAGTGTTAAAATAAGTTAAAAATCGGCGTTCGTTAAAAGTGTGTCGAAGATGAATCATCCGTAACTTTAAGGAGAACACTCGCTATGAAATATTCTTGGCAGCGCCAGATTATTCTGGAAACCATTCAAGAGCATAAAGAGCATCTTTCTGCGCAGCAGATTTACGGTTATGCCCGTGAGCGCTGCCCTCATATCAGCCTGGGCACGGTGTACCGCAACCTGAACACCCTGGCTGATAACGATATGATCGGCCGCGTTGGCATGATCAGCGGTGCCGAATGCTTTGACTGGGACCCCAACTCCCATGAGCATTTTTACTGCCGCAAGTGCCACAAGATCATTAACCTTGATCTGCCGGAAGGCGAGCTGAACGCCCTGATCAAAAATGTTCCCGGCCTGCGTATTGAAGGCCACTGCCTGACCGTGACCGGCGTTTGCGCCGAATGTGCCAGCAAAGAATAACTTTGCCGGGACAAAGCGCCACTGTCCTACCCTTGCAGGATCAATCCTTCCAACTTGTCATCATCTTTTCCTCTCCGCTCTTCCCCGTTTTTGTGGGGAAGAGCTTTTTTGTATCCTTTGGCACTTTTCTGCATCCTTTTTCAACTGCGATATGCGGGCTTTATGCGGCAAATATTCAATTTTGTGAATAAAAATGCAAATAGTCCGTTTTGTTTTTTCCCTTTGTGCCGCAAAACGCAAGCTCTAGAACAAAGTTATCTCTATAAGTTGAAATTTCCTTGTGCAATATGCCGTGTTGCAATTTGTTGCAGGGCGTGTATAATAAGAAGCATGAAATGAATAAATATTCAGCCGCTTCGGCGGATAGAATTTTGAAAGAGGGCAGTTCTTATGAAAAAGAAAAAGGAAGATATTAAAAAGGTTGTTCTGGCTTACTCCGGCGGTCTGGATACCTCCATCATCATTCCCTGGCTGAAAGAGAATTACAACAACTGCGAAGTTGTTGCTGTTTCCGGCGACGTTGGCCAGGGCACTGAGCTGGACGGCCTGGAAGAAAAGGCCCTCAAGACCGGCGCTTCCAAGCTGTACGTTCTGGACCTGAAGAAAGATTACGTTGAGAACTACATCTGGCCCTGCCTGAAAGCCGATGCCAAGTACGAAGAGTACCTGCTGGGCACCTCTCATGCTCGTCCGTGCATCGCAAAGGCACTGGCTGAGATTGCCAAGAAAGAGAATGCCGATGCCATCTGCCATGGCTGCACCGGCAAGGGCAACGACCAGGTTCGTTTTGAGCTGGCCCTAAAAGCACTGGCCCCCGAAATGGCCATCATCGCCCCGTGGCGTGAGTGGGACATCAAGAGCCGTGACGAAGAGATCGATTACGCCGAGGCACACAACATTCCCCTGCGTATCAACCGTGAGACCAACTACTCCAAGGACAAGAACCTGTGGCATCTGAGCCACGAGGGTCTGGATCTGGAGAACCCCGCCAACGAGCCCCAGTACAATAAGCCCGGCTTTCTGGAGCTGGGTGTCAGCCCCGAGCAGGCACCCGATGTGCCCACCTATGTGACCATCCACTTTGAAAAGGGCATCCCCACCGCCGTGGACGGCAAGGAGATGGGCGCTGTGGAGCTGGTGGAGTACCTGAACAAGCTGGGCGGCGAGAACGGCATCGGCCTGCTGGATATCGTGGAGAACCGTCTGGTGGGCATGAAGAGCCGCGGCGTGTACGAGACTCCCGGCGGCGCCATCCTGTACAAGGCCATCGACGTGCTGGAGACCATCACGCTGGATAAGGAGAGCGCTCACTTCAAGGCACAGCTGGCACAGAAGTACGCCGACATCGTGTACAACGGCCAGTGGTTCACCCCGCTGCGCGAGGCACTGGATGCCTTTGCCGACAGTCTGGAAAAGACCGTGACCGGTGATGTCAAGCTGAAGCTCTACAAGGGCAACATGATCAACGCCGGTGTGACCTCTCCGTTCACCCTGTACGATGAGCAGACCGCTTCCTTCGGCGTCGATAAGGATTACGACCAGTCCGATGCCACCGGCTTCATCAACCTGTTCGGCCTGTCCATCAAGGAGCGCGCAAAGCTGTCCAAGAGCTGGCCGGAGGTCAAGTAATCGCAACATTTTCGACTGCGTGTGTTTTCACACTTTCACACGCGGGTTCTCACACCGGCATCGTTGCCGGCGGCACCGCCGCAGGAGCGTTTTCCCCTGCGGCGGCTTTGCCGTTTTTATAAGGAGTTTATATTATGGCAGAACAACTCTGGAAGGGTCGGTTTTCCAAGGCGGTGGACAGCCGCGTCAACGACTTCAACTCCTCCATCCGCTTCGACCAGCGGATGATCGCGCAGGATATGCGCGGCAGCGGCGTCCATGCCGCCATGCTGGCACGGCAGGGCATCATCTCGGAGCAGGACTGTGCGGACATCCTCAGCGGTCTGGCTTCCATCGCGGACGACCTGTCCAGCGGTGCGCTGACCATTGATCCCGCCGCCGAGGACGTGCACACCTTTGTGGAGCAGACCCTGACCGCCCGCATCGGGGATGCGGGCAAGCGGCTGCACACCGGCCGCAGCCGCAACGATCAGGTGGCGCTGGATATCCGCCTGACTTTGCGGGATTACAGCAAGACTTTGCAGGCCTATATCGTGGAGCTGGTGCGGGTGCTGTGCAAAAAGGCAGCGGAGAACACCGCCTCCGTTATGCCCGGCTACACCCATTTGCAGCGTGCCCAGCCCATCACCTTCGGCCACGCGCTGATGGCCTACGCTTCCATGCTGCTGCGCGACCTTGACCGCTTTGCGGACGCCACCGCCCGCATGGACAGCCAGTGCCCGCTGGGCTCGGGTGCACTGGCAGGCACTACCTACCCGCTGGACCGGGATTTCACCGCCGAAAAGCTGGGCTTCGCCGCCCCCTGTGCCAACAGTCTGGACGGCGTGTCCGACCGTGATTTCTGCATCGAACTGGCAAGCGCCATTTCCATCTGCATGATGCACCTGTCCCGCCTTTCGGAGGAGATCATCCTGTGGTGCAGCTGGGAGTTCAAATTCATTGAGCTGGACGATGCCTTTACCACCGGCTCGTCCATTATGCCCCAGAAGAAGAACCCGGATGTCACGGAGCTGATCCGCGGCAAGACCGGCCGGGTGTACGGCGACCTGAACACCCTGCTGGTGATGATGAAGGGCTTGCCGCTGGCCTACAACAAGGATATGCAGGAGGACAAGGAAGCCATCTTTGATGCAGTGGATACCTTGGAACTCTGCCTCAAGACCATCACCCCCATGCTGGACACCATGAAGACCCTGCCCGCCAATATGCGCCGCGCCGCCGCAAAGGGCTTTATCAACGCCACCGACTGCGCCGACTACCTGACCAAGAAGGGGATGCCTTTCCGGGATGCCTACAAGCTGACCGGCTGCATGGTGTCGGACTGCATTGCCGCCGACAAAACGCTGGAGGAGCTGACCCTGACCCAGTTCCAGACCTACAGCCCGCTGTTTGAGGCCGATATCTATGATGCCATCGACCTTGTGCACTGCTGCGAGGGACGCACCAGCTACGGCGGGCCCAGCGCCGCCAGCGTAGAAAAGCAGATCGCGCTGGCAACGGCGCGGCTGGACGCATGGGAGGAGGAAAACGCATGAAGGTAAAGGTATTTATTGATGGCTCTTCCGGCACCACCGGCCTGCGCATCGCCGACCGTCTGGCAGCCCGCCCGGAGATCGAGCTGCTGTCCATCTCTGCCGAAGGGCGCAAGGACGTGCACGAGCGGGCAAAGGTCATCAATTCTGCCGACCTTGCCTTCCTCTGCCTGCCGGATGCGGCTTCTAAAGAAGTCATGCCCCTGCTGCGCCCGGACGTGAAGGTGCTGGACACCTCCACCGCCTTCCGCACCGATGCCGCATGGGACTACGGCTTCCCGGAGCTGAAGGGACAGAAGGAAAAAATTCAGAACTCTTACCGCGTGGCAGTGCCCGGCTGCTATGCCAGCGGCTTTATCAGCATCGCCCGCCCGCTGGTGGAGCTGGGGCTGGTGCCGCAAAGCTACCCCTTCAGCTGCACCGGCATCTCCGGCTACTCCGGCGGCGGCAAAAAGATGATCGCGGACTACGAAAGCCCCGACCGCCCGGCGCACAGCAAGCTGGATGCGCCCAAGAGCTACGGCCTGAGCCTTGGCCACAAGCACCTGCCAGAGATGCAGAAGATCAGCGGCCTTGCGCACACGCCGATGTTCGTGCCGGTGGTGTGCGACTACTACTGCGGCATGCAGGTGCTGGTGCCGCTGGATCTTACCCTTGCGGGCACTACCGCCGAGGCCGTGGCTGCCGCCCTTGCGGACTATTACAAGGACGCCGCCACCGTCAAGGTGCACGGCCTGAACGAGCTGCTGCCGGAAAACGGCCTGTACTCCAACACCATGGCGGGCACCGACCGCATGGAGCTGTACCTGACCGTGAACGCCGCAGGAGACCAGATGATGCTGGTCTCGCTGTTTGATAATCTGGGCAAAGGCTCCTCCGGTGCTGCCGTCCAGTGCATGAACCTGATGCTGGGTCTGGAAGAGACCAAAGGGTTGGAATAAACTTGTTTTTCTTTGTGGGAAAGGAAAATCGTTATGCAGTATAAGGAAGTTGCGGGCGGCATCTGCGCGCCCAAGGGCTTTGCCGCCGCCGGTGTCCATTGCGGCATCCGGGCAAATCACAGCGAAAAATACGATCTGGCGCTGATCAAGGCCGAGGTGCGCTGCGCTGCTGCGGGCGTGTACACCACCAACAAGGTCTGCGGTGCGCCCATCAAGGTGGACCGCGCTCATCTGGCCGATGGCTATGCGCAGGCCATTGTGGTAAACAGCGGCAACGCCAACACCTGCGCCGCCAACGGCGTGGCGCTGGCTGAGGAGTGCTGCACACTGGTAGGCAAGGCGCTGAACATTGACGAAAAGGACGTTCTGCCCGCCTCCACCGGCGTCATCGGTCAGCCCATGGTCATCGACCCCTTTGCCCGGGGCATCCCGGCAGCAGCGGAAAAGCTGGCTGCCACCGCGCAGGGCAGCACGGACGCTGCCACCGCCATCATGACCACCGACACCCATAAAAAGGAGTACGCCATCCAGTTCGAGCTGGGCGGCAAGGTGTGCACCGTGGGTGCTATCGGCAAGGGCAGCGGCATGATCGCCCCCAACATGGCCACCATGCTGGCGTTCTACACCACCGATGCCGCCGTCTCGCCCGCGCTGCTGGAAAAGGCGCTCAAGACCGTTGTGCCCGGCACCTATAACCAGATGAGCGTGGATCTGGATACCTCCACCAACGACACCCTGATCATTATGGCGTCCGGTCTGGCGGGCAACCCGGAGATCTGCGAAGAGAACGCGGACTACGCCGCTTTTGTGGCAGCGCTGACCGCCATTGCAGAGCACATGTGCGCCGAGCACGCCGGAGACGGCGAAGGTGCCACCCACCTGATCACCTGCGAGGTGACCCATGCGCCCGACCTGAAAACCGCCCGCGCCGTCAGCCGCAGCGTGGTCTGCTCCAACCTGTTTAAAGCTGCCGTCTTTGGCCGCGATGCCAACTGGGGACGCATCCTGTGCGCCATCGGCTACACCCCCGGCGATTTCTCCATTGACAAGGTCTGCGTCTGGCTCTCCAGCAAGGCGGGCGAGGTGTATGTGTGCGAGAACGCAGCCTACCATCCGTACAGCGAGGACGAAGCCGCCAAGGTGCTGGCTGAGCACGATATTCTGGTCAAGGTGGATATGGGCACCGGCGAGGCAAGCGCCAAGGCGTGGGGCTGTGACCTGACCTACGACTATGTGAAGATCAACGGCGATTACAGAACCTGACAGGAGCGCGGAACAGATGAAAAACGAAGAAATGGCGCGGCTTTTTTCGGAGGCCACCCCTTATATCCAGAAATACCATGGCAGGACCATGGTCATCAAGTACGGCGGCAACGCCATGATCAACGAGACGCTGAAAAACGCCGTGATGAACGACCTTGTTACCCTGACGCTGCTGGGCGTGCGGGTGGTACTGGTGCACGGCGGCGGGCCTGCCATCAACGAGATGCTCAAGAAGGTGGGCGTGGAAAGCCACTTTGCAAATGGTCTGCGGGTGACGGACGATGCTACCATGGAGATCGTGCAGCAGGTGCTGGCCGGTAAGGTAAACAAGGACCTTGTGGCAAAGCTGCGCGGGCGCGGCGTGGGTCTGTGCGGCATGGACGGACAGATGCTCCGCTGCACCGAGCTGGACCCCCAGCTGGGTCATGTGGGCGAGATCGTCCATGTGGATGCGACCCTGATCGAAAGTCTGCTGGACGGTGGCTTTATCCCGGTGATCGCCACCGTGGGCATGGACGACCTTGGGCAGGCGTACAACGTCAACGCGGACACCGCCGCGGCCCAGATCGCCATTGCCCTCAAGGCCGAAAAGCTGGTGTCCATGACCGATATCGCAGGCCTGCTGCGGGATAAGGAGGACGAGACCACCCTCATCCCCGAGGTGGAGGTGACCGAGATCGAGGGCTACAAGTCCGCCGGTATCATTGCGGGCGGCATGATCCCCAAGATCGGTGGCATGGCGGACGCCATCTATCAGGGCGTGCACGAGGCGGTCATCATTGATGGCCGCGTGCCGCACTCCATCCTGCTGGAACTGTTCTCCGACCGCGGCTCCGGTACCCGCTTCTACCGTCGCAGCCACCGCGAATAAAAAGATTGCGCAAGCGAAAAAGCAGTATTATAATAGAAAAAACGCTCCCTCCGGGGGAGCGGCGCATGCGCGGAACTTCTATTCACAGGAGGTACACCTATGGATTCTGAAAAAGTCATCAAGCGGGACAACGAGTACGTCCTGCACACCTATAACCGCAATCCCATCGTGCTGGAAAAAGGCCACGGGCTGTACGCCGAGGGCCCGGAGGGACAGAAGTATCTGGACTTCACCAGCGGCATCGGGGTGAACAGCCTTGGCTACTGCGACCTTGCATGGGCAGAGGCTGTGTCCCAGCAGGCACACAAATTGCAGCACACCTCTAACCTGTACTACACTGCACCCTGCGGCAAGCTGGCGAAAAAGCTGTGCAAGCGCACCGGCATGAGCAAGGTTTTCTTCGGCAACTCCGGTGCTGAAGCCAACGAGGGCGCCATCAAGGCCGCCCGCAAGTACAGCGTAGACCATTACGGCAAGGACCGCTACAACGTCATCACGCTGGTCAATAGCTTCCACGGCCGCACCCTTGCCACCCTGACCGCCACCGGGCAGGAGGTGTTCCACAACTACTTCGGCCCCTTCAACGAAGGCTTCCAGTACATCCCGGCGGGGGATATCGAAGCGCTGCGGGAGCTGGTAGACCGCCACACCTGCGCCGTGATGATGGAACTGATTCAGGGTGAGGGCGGCGTGATGGCGCTGGACCCGGACTATGTGCAGGCCGTGCGCGCTTTGTGCGACGAAAAAGACCTTGTGCTCATCGTGGATGAGGTGCAGACCGGCGTAGGCCGCACCGGCACCTTCCTGTGCTGCGAGCACTATAACCTCAAACCGGACATCGTCACCCTTGCCAAGGGGCTGGGCGGCGGCTTGCCCATCGGCGCGGTGCTGATGAATGAAAAAGTAGCCGAGGGCATGGGCCCCGGCACCCACGGCTCTACCTTTGGCGGCAACCCGGTGGTATGCGCCGGTGCAAATGTGGTGGTAGACCGTCTGGACCAGAGTTTCCTTGCACAGGTCAGCGAGCGCGCTGTACAGCTGCGCACCGGCTTGGCAAAGCTGCCCCACGTCAAGAACATTTCCGGCATCGGCTTGATGGTGGGTATCGAATTCTTTGATGTACAGGCTGCGGATGTGCTGGCTGCCTGCCGTGAAAAGGGCCTGCTGGTGCTTACCGCAAAGACCCGGCTGCGTCTGCTGCCGCCGTTGACCGTCTCCGAGCACGAAGTAGACATGGCGCTGGAGGTGCTGGCCGAGGTGCTGGGCACGATGGAGCCGACGGCTCCGAAGGAGCAGGCATGAAAAATCTGCTGAAAATGGGCGACCTTTCCCCCGCCGAGCTGACCCACATTCTGGATGTGGCAGACCAACTGAAAGCGGACTGCAAGGCGGGCCGCACCGAGCCGCTGCTGGCGGGCAAAAGCGTGGCGCTGCTGTTCTCTAAGGCGTCCACCCGCACCCGCACCAGCTTTGAGGTGGGCGTGTACCAGATGGGCGGCCTTGGCAACTACATGAACACCGCCGAGCTGCAGGCCGGACGCGGCGAGCCTTTGCGGGACACCGCCCGGGTGCTGGGGCGCTACTACGACTGCGCCGTCTGGCGCACCTACCGCCAGCGGGACTTGGAGGAGCTGGCGGAGCTTTCCGGCATTCCGGTGATCAACGGCCTGACCGACTACGCCCACCCCTGTCAGGTGCTGGCAGACCTGATGACCATCCGGGAGCGCCGGGGCACGCTGGCAGGGCTGAAGCTCTGCTTTGTGGGCGACGGCAGCAACATGGCAAACAGTTTGATCGTGGGCGGCCTTTTGGCAGGGATGCAGGTATCCTGCGTCTGTCCTCCGGGCTACCGCCCGGCAGCGGATGTGCTGATGTTTGCCCACAAATACGGCAATGCCTTCCACCTGACCACCGACCCCGCCGAGGGCCTGCGGGATGCGGACATCGTAGCTACCGCCGCATGGAACACCACCGCCCCCGGCACTGCCGAGAGCGAGCAGCGTCTGCGGGATTTTGTGGGCTTTCAGCTCACCGGCCGTCTGCTGGAAAACGCCAAGCCGGACGCGCTGGTGCTGCACTGTCTGCCCGCCCACCGGGGCGAGGAGATCTCCACCGCTCTGTTTGAGCAGCACGCGGACGAGATCTTTGACGAAGCGGAGAACCGCCTCCACGTCCAGAAAGCCGTGCTGGCGGTGCTGCTGGCGGGCAAGTAAAACGATTTGGAATGCCCGCCGCTATCGGGTTGCGGCACCCAGCATCCGCATCGTGCCTTGGGCGGCACTCGCGTCTTGCTGGCCGCTGCCCCAACAACTCCTCCCTGTTTCCGCCGCTGGCGGCGGTCGTCGTCGTTGCACTTTGGGCATCAAGAGTGGAAAGAATATTTTGTATTGCAGTTCCGAAACGCCTGCGGGCGTTTCGGAACTGTTTTTTTATGGGAGAGATTGCGGTGGAAAGCCTCTCAGGCGCACATTCGTTTGCAACCCTTTTTTGCGTCCCAAAAGGGTGCGCAAGGGCTTTTTTGGGCTTTTTCAGGGCGATTCGATGCATTTCAGGGGCCATTCACGCAGAATTGCTCTACTTTTGCCGCCGTTCGTGGTATACTACAGGCACAGAGCAGTGCTCTGTTCAATATGCCATTCCCGTAATTCCTATAGAGCAGAAAACCGTCCGGTAACCGCAAACCGGGCGGTTTTCTGTTTTTGCGGGTGCGTGTGGTGCACCGGGTCGTTTCAGCGCATTTGCGGGGCGATTCGTGCCCAAAACCGTCCAAAGCGGGCAAAACGTGGTACACTGGGTACAACAAAAGCGCCCGGCTTGGAGGGCGCTTGAGAAGGAGAGGATCTTATGCAAAAACGGCTCATCAGCATGGTTCTGGCGCTGAGCATGGCACTGACCGCAATGCCGCTGCCCGCCCTTGCCCAGAGCGCCCCGCCCGACACCGCCAAGGCAGCCCGCTGGGCTGTGGAGGCCGAGCTGCTGCCCGACATGGGCGAGGGCGCCTTTACGCCCGGCAAGCGTGTGACCAAGGTACAGGTCATCCGCGCATGGAACCGGCTGAAAAAGCTGGGTCTGGCGAAATAACAATTGCCATCTCCTGATCGATCCTTTCCAATAAGTGCAGCAAGGCCGTCCGGCGAATGCCGGACGGCCTTGCTGCATTGCCCCACTCGTGAAAAAGGGGTTCTGAAAAGGCTGCGCAACCGCAGCCTTTTCAGAACCTCAAAATTAAAATAATTCTTCCGCTGCAACGACGACGACCGCCGCCAGTGGCGGAAACAGGGAGGAGTTGTTGGGGCAGCGGCCAGCAGGGCATGAACGAAGTGAAATGACCGCTGGGAGCCGCAACCCGTACGGTGGCATTGCGGAGCAATGACGGTGGGGTTATCCCCGTAACTCCGCAACACGGCGTTCTATTGTACTGTCAATCTGTGCACACACCGCATCAAGATGTCTGTCCACATCAAGGTTCGTAAACCGAAGCACCTGCACACCATACTGTTCCAGGATCGCAGTACGCTGTTCATCGTACTCCTTCCCCTGTTCAGTATAATGCTGTGAGCCGTCAAGTTCAATAACCAATCTTGCCAAAGGGCAATAAAAATCCGCCACAAATGTACGAATTGGCCTTTGTTTGTACATTTTCACTGGATATGTGCGCAAAAACGAATACCACAGCTTTTTCTCCATGGGTGTCATTTTATGACGCAGTTCCTGCACACGTTCACGCATCCGCGGGTCATAGGGCAGGTTGGTGATGGACATAAGCGACACCTCATTTTGCCTTGCGCCAGCAGGGCAGGCAGTAGCGAAGCGCTCACTCCCGAAAACGCAGCGTTATGCCAAGGGCTCCCCTACTAGGGGAGCTGCCGAGCGATAGCGACGGCTGAGAGGTTTGACCCCCGCAGGCCGGATTTTTTCCCACACACAATTGCCTACCGCAACGCGATAAGCAACATAAAAATAAGGTGTGCCAGGAGGCACACGCCTCCTGGCACACCATAACGAGGCATTGTTGTCTGCCCCGCGCTAACAAGTAGGGCGGTGCAGTTTCCTCAACGCTTCATAATTTCAGATCACGTCTAATTAGACAGTGAACTTAACGTCAGTCTCCTTGACGGTGTTCTTGGTGGGAGCCACGCCCAGGTTGTAGACAGCAGCAGCAATGCCCAGAGCGTTCATAGCATAGTCACCAAAGTTGTTCTTCTCGATCGGGTCGCCCTTAACATTGGTGCCGAACAGGTTCTTGCCGATGTTGCCGACTTCCTTCCAGGTGGTGTTGCCGCTGAACAGGACACCGATGGTGCGGTTAATGGTGGACTGCAGGAAGGTGTTGCCAACCAGAGTCACGATGTTGGTGTTGAAGGTCTTAACGTTGTCCAGAGTCCAGATAGGAGCGGTAACAGCGCCGATAGCGTCGATAAAGCTAGCGCCACCGTTGACGTAGGTCATTTCGTTCTCTGCGATAACAGAGTAGTTTGCAGGCATCATCATAATGAATTACTCCCTTCAAATGAATGAAAAAAACTTATTTTGGCGATCTTTTTCCGGCTGCGCATCCATCCAAAGATCATTTATGTAACCGAGTGCGCACTCGGCTGCAACTTAATAGGTCATTGCCTCGCCATCGTCGTCTTCTTCAACAACTGCCGCGGGGGCAACGGGTGCAGGCTCTTCCTTCTTGCGGCGGAAGATGCCCTGCTGCAGGTTCCAGAGCTCGTAATACTTGCCCTGCTTTGCCAGCAGCTCGTCATGGGTGCCGCGCTCCACGATCTGGCCGTGATCCATGACTAGGATCAGGTCACAGTCACGGATGGTGGAAAGGCGGTGTGCCACGATCAGCATCGAACGGTCAGCCAGCTGGTTATAGATCATATCAAAGATGGTATTCTCTGTACCAAAGTCCAGGCTGGAGGTCGATTCATCAAAGATGTAAAGGCTCGAATCCTTCAGGAACGCACGGGCCAGTGCAATGCGCTGCTTCTCACCACCGGACAGGCCGTTGCCGGCTTCCTCCAGATAGGTGTTGTACTGCAGCGGCAGCTTGCGGATGAACTCGTGTGCGTCGGCCTTCTTGGCCGCCTCCCGTACCTGATCCAGGGTAGCCTCGGGGCGGGAGATGCGGATATTCTCGAAGATCGTCTTGCTGAACAGCTCAACGTTCTGCGGGACATAGGAAATGCAGCGGCGGACGGATGCATTGCTGTACTCGTCCAGATCAACGCCATTCACGCTGATAGTACCGCTCTCCGGCTCGTAATACTTGAGCAGGAGCTTGGTGATGGTGGACTTGCCGGAACCCGAGGAACCAACCAGCGCCACCTTCTTGCCTTGCGGGATGGTGAAGGAGATGTGGTCCAGTGCCGGGGTGCGGTTGCCATACCGGAAGGTGACATCCTTGAACTCAATGTCGCCCTCCATGCTCTCCATCTCGGTGTACTCGCGGTCATCGTCCTGCTCGGATTCATAATCCATGATCTCCGTCAGGCGCTTCATGGAGATGGAAGCTTCCTGAATGGACATCTGCATACTGATGAGCTCGCTCACCGGAGAAGTAAAGTAACCCGAAAGGGTGCTGAACGCCATGTAGCCGCCCAGCGTCAGCTGGCCATTCAGCACCTGCGTGATGCCCACATAGGTGGTGACCATGTTCAACACGGTCATGATCACGCTGGAGATCAGGCTCTGGCCGGTGCTGATCTTGCTGGAACGCAGGCTGATCTTCAGGCTCTTGATGTATTCACGCTCAAGGGCTTCCAGCTCACGCTCTTCGCAGGCGTTGCACTTGATGGTCTCGATGCCACGCAGGCTCTCGATCATCTGGCTGTTCAGAACGGCCGACTGCACCATCGTCTCCTCATTGATCCGCTTGTAGGGCTGCTTGAAGATGATGACGAGCAGCAGGCTCAGAACGGTGGTAAACAGGGTAATGGAGAACAGCGAGGAGTTCATCCGGAACAGGACAAAGCCTGTACCCACGGCCATCACAATGTCCATGACCACGCTCATTGCAATGCTGGTCAGCACCGATTTGATGGTGCCTGCATCGGAATAGCGGGTGGTGATCTCGCCGGTCTTACGGGATGCAAAGAACTTCATCGGCAGTTTGTACACATGCTCGAAGTAGCCCAGCATCAACGGGATATCAATTTTAATGGAAAGGAAGATCAGGATCCACTGTCTCACAGTCGAGAGCAGCGTGCTGGTCAGGTTGACCACACTGAACACGACAATGAGCGATATGAGCAGACTTTTCAGCCCATAAGGCAGCACCTCGTCCATGATCGCCTTATTAAAGACGGTGGACACGATGCCGATCAGTGTCAGGATCACTGAACTGAGAATAGCGTAAGCAAACAGCTTTTTCTGGGGAAGCAGCAGATCCATGTACCGCTTCAACATGTTGTTGCGGGCTGCCTTGGCTTCCTCTTTGCCCTCCACCTTATGCTTGCCGGTGCCGCCCTTGAACTCCGCTGTGGGGTTCAGCAGCAGCAGCACGCCGGTGAAGTTTTTATAGAACTCATCCAGGCTGATCTTTTTCAGTTCATTTGCAGGGTCGCCGATGACGACGTAATCCTTGCATTTGTACTTTTTGCTTGCATCAGCCTTGCGTTCTTCTTCCTGCACCACATGCTTGCGGCGGGCATCGTCATCCTTGATGGTCGTCTTTTTGAAGATGACCACAAAGTGGGTCAGGCCCTGGTCGGTAATGACCTGCGCAATCGCGGGCAGTGTGAAATCGCTTAAAAAGTTTTCGCGGTCAACACGGACAGCCGCCGTGCTGAAGCCCAGCTCATTGGCTGCTTTCTGCAGGCCAACGAGGTTCGTGCCTTTCATGTCGGTTCCCATCATATCCCGCAGGCGGGTGATGGTGATTTCCTTTTTGTAATGGAGGCACACCATTGCGAGCGAAGCGGCCGCGCAGTCCGTAGAATCGTGCTGCCGCACATAGGTATAACGCATACGATGTTTCCTTTACAAGAGACCGACAACCAAAAGCAAACGATCTCTTTTTCAATGTACTGTGTCTATTTCAAAACTACGGCTTTTATTCTAGCACACCCGGTCTGTTTGCACAAGCCCCAGTTTGCTGTTGTTTTGGCTGTAGGTCTGACAAATGAAAAAGGTTTTCTTTTTGCACTCCGGTTTAACAGCGCATAGCCTTCTGCTTTGCCCTGCCCTGCGGAGAACCAGGGCAAAGCAGAAGTCCGCTGCTATCAAAAGAAGGGAGCGCCTACCCTTTGATCTGAGTCAATCACCACGGAACGTTTAAAAACTGTTCCAAGGTTTGGGTGTAGTATACCACAATCTGACAGCATCTTCAAGAGGACATTTTTTAAGAAATCATTAATTTTGAAGATTTTGTGAAAAAAGTCTCAGATTGGTTACAACATCCGGTTAAAAAACAAGCGGCGAAGTTGCCCTCGCCGCCTAATGGCGCCTCTTGCCTGACTCGAACAGGCGACACCCTGATTAACAGTCAGGTGCTCTAACCGACTGAGCTAAAGAGGCACATCTTTCAAAACGCAATTCCGCAGCGCACAATTGACTGCGAGATGTATTATAACTCTTCCCGCTCCCTTTTGCAAGCCTTTTTTGGAAATTTGTGAAAAAAGTTTTTCAAAGGGGCTCAACCCTCTCAGTCAAAGCCTTGCGGCTTTGCCAGCTCCCCCGAGGGGGGAGCCTACGCATCTGCAAGGGCAGCAGCAGCGAAAGGTCAGGCTGTCCCTCCCATACAACCTCTCCGTCATCATCGCTAACGCTCGATGCCACCTCCCCTAGTAGGGGAGGCCTTGGCAGGAGATTCGTTTTTCGATTGATTCGCCTTCGGCTCCAAAATCATCATCTGCCGCAAGCGAAAGACTTTGCGCCAGCAGGGCAAACAGGAGCGAAGCGCCAGCCCCCGAAAACGCGACGGTATGCCAAGGGCTCCCCTACTAGGGGAGCTGTCGCGGCAAAGCCCGCGACTGAGAGGTTTTATGCAAAAGCAAAGCCTCTCCTTCGCCCTCTTTCTCCCCCACCTTCTGCTACACTGATATCTACCAGAAAGAAGGTGCCGCCCATCAAGACTGTGATCTACCTCGATGTCCTGCTGCTGACGAATTTTGCGCTCACGCTGCTGTTCCTGCTGGCGGCGGGGCTGCTGGCAGGGGTGGAGTGCCGGGCCGGGCGGCTGCTGTTGGGCGGGGTAGCGGGGGCAGCTTCCTCGTTGGCCCTGCTTGCCCCGGAAGCGCCGGACGCTGCCGCGCTCTTATATAAAGTGTCAACCGCCGCCCTCACGGTGGCTGCCGCCTACGGCTGGCCCGGGGGCAGATGCTTTGCCCGGCTTGTGGGGTGGTTCTGCGCGGGAAATCTGCTGCTGGCGGGGGCGCTGCTGCTGCCCGGGGCCCAGACCAACAACGGCTGCATCTACCTGCCCCTTTCGCCGGGGGCACTGCTGGCGGGCGCGGGCGGGGTGGTGCTGGCCGTGCAGGGGGTGCTCCGCTTTCTGGGCCGGGGCGGCGGGCAGGTATTCCCCGCCCGGCTCACCGTGGCAGACACAGCGCTGGATGTCCGGGCCTTCTGCGACACCGGCTTTTCGGTGCAGGAGCCGCTTTCGGGCCGGGCGGTGGTGCTGGTGCGGTTCGGTGCCGTGCAGGGCCGCCTGCCGCCCGCCCTGGGTACTTATCTGGAGCAGCACTTTGCCGGGGCCGCTCCCCTGCCCGTCCCGGCGCTGGGGGTGCGCCTTGTTCCCTGCACCACCGTGGCCGGGCACTGTATCCTGCCGGCCGTCCCGGCCAGCCTGTGCTGCACCGGCTCCCCTGCCGTGCAGGGCAGGGCTGAGCACCTCTATGCCGCCTTTGCCGACCTCCCCCCGCCGCCTGATGGGTGGGAAGTGCTGGTGGGGAGCGAAACCGTCAGCAGCCTGGCGCATGGGTAGGCTGCACTTCCATACAACCTCTTCCTGTTTCCGCCGCTGGCGGCGGTCGTCGTTGCTTGACAGGGGAAAGGCAGAGCTTACGGCTCAACCCCCCAGTCGCCTGCGGCGACAGCCCCCGCTAATAGGGGGGCCCTTGGCATGGCGTAAAGCTCTGCCTCTTTGCCAAGGCCGCCCCTACTAGGGGCGGTGGCATCCCGTAGGGATGACGGTGGGG
>ERZ827197.1001-NODE-1001-length-26875-cov-3.291834_pt1 | contig 26875 bp, 25 predicted proteins | sample MGYA00519867_ERZ827197 | MGnify/ENA primary metagenome ERZ827197 (study PRJEB31778, sample SAMEA3449278) | human gut metagenome | biome: human gut; feature: human-associated habitat; material: faeces | place: United Kingdom | collected 2010/2012 ...
AGCAGATTGCGTGCAAAGCCGTCAGGCGGGCTTTGTGCGGTGTTGCCTTTAATCCCCCAGCGCCTTTTGATAGTACCCACGCAGCAGCATCATGCGGTCTGCATCGGAAAAGGCGGTGGCGGCGGCACGGTTGCGTGCGCCCATCTGCCGGCGGAGCAGCTTGTTATCCGCCAGCTGTTCGATGGCGTCGGCGCAGCTGGTGACCAGGTCACCCTTGAGGCAAAAGCCGCTTTCGCCCTTTTCCGCATATGTTTTTGTGCCGTGACTGCGCACGGTAATCAGCGGCAGCCCTGCAGCCATTGCCTCCAGCGCCGCCATACCGCAGCCCTCACGCCGGGACGGCATACAGAAAATGTCCGCAGCGCCCAGCATATCCGGAATATCCGTCCGGTAGCCCAGCAGGTGGACACGCTCTTCCAGATGCAGCTGACGGGTCAGTTTCTGCAAAAACGGCATATCCGGTCCTTCGCCGCAGATCACATAGTGCAGCTGTTCCCGGTTCCGCAGGCGTGCCATTGCCTGGAGGATCACCCGGAGACGTTTCTGCATCCGGAGCGTTCCCACCGAGAGCAGCACCACCGCATCCTGGGGAATGTCCAGTTCGTTTCGCACCACTTCCCGGCTGCGCTCCGGCATGGCGTATTTGTCGCAGTCCAGCCCCACATCCGGCAGAGAGACTACCTCCGCCTGGTTCAGATGCTTTTTCGCATAAGCGGCATCTTCGGGACATACGGCAAAGAACACCTCTGTCGCTTTCCGGTATTTGCGTTCCACCGCCGAGAAATACACCCGTTCTGCCAGCAGGCAGCCGTGAAACACCCGGAAATCATGGGCAGTGTAAAACACGGGAATGCCCAGCTCCTGCGCCGCACGGCGGCCGTACTGTCCGGCGATCGTGCCGTGACAGTGGAGCAGATCGGGTTTCAGTTCTTTCAGCAGCGGCAAAAGTTTTTGGTATGCCTGGTGGTTGCGGCGCAGTGCGGCGGCGCTGTCCGCAAACGGCAGGTCGTGCCAGTGCAGCTGGGGAAAAGTCTGGTTGTATTCGTGGAGCGCAGCCTCTGAGAGATTGCCGTTCTGCATATTGCAGACCATGTGGATCTCGCAGCCCAGCGTCTGGAGTGCGGTCAAGTCATATTTGGTAAACTGCACCAGCGTTGCCGCCGCTGCACCGAGAAAAACGACACGTTTCATGAAATAAGTCCTTTCACACACAGGACATCCCTGTATTTCTGTAGAATGTATCTATTATAACATATGTGATACGAAAAGTCCATAGGCACGGTTGACAAGAAAATGAGTCCCTCAGTCAAGGGAAACAAAGTCCCCCTTGAAAAGGGGGATTCACCCCTCAGTCAAGCCTACGGCTTGCCAGCTCCCCTGTTAGGGGAGCCTATATTTACCAGTTCAGTACAAGGCACGCCCTACGGTTGCCTTTTCAAGGGGGAACTGTTAGAGTGACTTTTTTAGATAAAACAAAAAACGCCCCGGGGTGAGGGACGTTTTTTGCTATGATATAGGGATTATTGGGGATTTTCCGTTCCGCATCGGGGTGTATGCGAAACGGTTTAGAGGATGTTACATGCTCTCTTTGAGCATGGTTTTAGTATACAGGGTCAATGTGTTCATTTCGTGAAATCACGCTGAAAAGCGGCTGAAAACCGCAAGGGAATCGTTTTCACATTTTGCCGCTTTTCCCCGGAATCTCCCGCTTTCCGGCGAAATGGGACGTTCTGCGGCGCAGATTCGCCGTATTTGTGAACAATCGCCAAAATTTGCGCCGAAACTTCGTCGAACTGCTGAAATCGCCTGCTCCGCCGGGATTCCCAAAAAGAATTTTGCATTTGCCCTTGCTATTTGTTTTGAAATGTGTTACAATAAAACTATCAAAAAACGAAACGATTCGAATGCACTTTTTGTACATTCAGACGAAAAAAGGAGTTCAAAACCATGGCACAGAGATTTGCACCGGCGACCCCGAAATTTCCCCATATGCTGCACGGCGGCGACTATAACCCGGAACAGTGGCTGGATCAGCCGGAGGTTCTGGAAGAGGACATCCGGCTGTTCCGGGAAGCCCACATCAACTGTGTGAGCCTGGGCATTTTCTCCTGGGCAAAGCTGGAGCCGGAAGAGGGCGTTTACGACTTCGGCTGGCTGGATGAGATCATCGACCGGCTCTATGCCAACGGCATCTACACCGTCCTCGCCACGCCCTCCGGCGCAAGACCCCAGTGGCTGGCGCAGAAATATCCGGAGGTGCTGCGTGTCCGTCCAGACGGGCTGCGGAACTTCTACGGTCACCGCCAGAACCACTGCTACACCTCGCCGCTGTACCGGGAAAAGGTCACCCAGATCGACACCCGGCTGGCAGAACACTACGCCAACCACCCGGCGGTGATCCTGTGGCACATTTCTAACGAGTTCGGCGGCGAATGCCACTGCGAGCTGTGCCAGGCGGCGTTCCGGGAATGGGTACAGAAAAAATACGGCACGCTGGACAAGCTGAACCACGCCTGGTGGGCAAACTTCTGGTCGCACACCTATACGGACTGGTCACAGGTACACAGCCCCAGCCCGGTGGGTGAGACTTCCGTTCACGGGCTGGATCTGGACTGGCGGCGGTTCGTCACCCACCAGACCGTGGACTTTATGAAAACGGAGATCGCTGCGGTAAAGGCGGTGAACCCGGACATTCCGGTCACCACCAACATGATGACCATGTACACCTATGAACTGAACTATTTCGCCTTCCGGGATGCGCTGGACGTGATCTCCTGGGACAACTATCCGGAATGGCACAACCCCTATATGGGCAACGAGGAAGTGGCGAAGGACTGCGCCATGACACACGATATGATGCGGTCGCTGCAAAAAAAGCCGTTCCTGCTCATGGAATGCACCCCGAACGCCACCAACTGGCAGGGCGTCAGCAAGCTGAAAAAGCCGGGGATGCACCAGCTTTCCGTCATCGAGGCGGTGGCGCACGGGGCAGATTCCGGGCAGTACTTCCAGCTGCGCCAGAGCCGGGGCAGCTGTGAGAAGTTCCACTCGGCGGTCATCTCCAACACCGGCACGGAAAACACCCGGACATTCCGGGAAGTCACCGACATCGGCGCTGTGCTGGAACAGCTGTCCGACCGGGTATACGGCAGCGGCACGCCGGCGGAAACGGCGATCCTGTTCGACACGGAAAACAAATGGGCGCTGGACAAATGCCAGGGGCCGAGAAACATCGGGCTGGACTATTTCGGGAATATCCGCCGGAACTACAGCTATTTCTGGAAAAACGGCATCAATGTGGATATCATCGACAGCACCTTTGACCTCAGCGGCTACAAGCTGGTGATCGCACCCATGCTGTACCTGTTCCGGGACGGCATCCAGGAAAAGCTGCGCCGGTTCGTCCGGAACGGCGGCACGCTGGTAACCACCTGTTTCACCGGCGTGGTCAACGACACCGACCTGAGCTTTCTGGGCGAGGCGACCGAGGACAAGCTTTCCGATGTGCTGGGGCTGTGGGTGGAGGAAGTGGACAGTCTGTATGACTGCGAATCCAACCGCACCACCTGGAACGGCAAGTCGTATTTGCTGAAAGAGCTGTGCGAGATCTGCCATCCCACCACCTGCGAAACGCTCGCCGTGTATGAAACGGACTTCTACGCCGGAAAGCCGGTGCTGACGAAAAACCAGTTCGGAAAGGGCGTGGCGTATCACGTCAGCGCCTCCGCCGACACGGACTTTTTCCATGCGCTGTATGCAAAGCTGGCGGCGGCGTGTGATCTCACCTATGCCATCCGCACCGCTGTGCCGGACGGCGTCAGTCTGACCTGGCGGCAAAGCGACACGGAAAAGCTGATCTTCGTGCAGAACTTCGGAGACAGCGCAGCCGCAGTGCAGCTGGATCAGCCCTATGAAAACGTCCTCACCGGAGAGACTGTCTCCGGCAGTCTGAATATAGAAAAATACGGCTTTGCGGTATTGGCAAAGCAGATATAGATTTTTGATTTATAGGAGGTAAGCACAGAAATGAACATTCCCGAATTACTGCAGCAGCTGACGCTGGAAGAAAAAGCCGGTCTCTGTTCCGGCGGCGACTTCTGGCACACCAAGGCGGTGGAGCGCCTGGGCATCCCTGCCATGATGATGAGCGACGGCCCTCACGGACTGCGCAAGCAGGATGAACAGGGCGACCACATGGGCGTAAACGACAGCATCAAAGCTGTATGCTTTCCTGCCGGCTGCGCCACAGCCTCTTCCTTTGACCGGGAACTGGTGGAACGCATGGGCAAGGCGCTGGGCAACGAGTGCCAGGCGGAAAATGTGGGCGTGCTGCTGGGACCGGCGGTCAACATCAAGCGTTCTCCGCTCTGCGGCAGAAACTTCGAGTACTACTCCGAAGACCCTTATGTTGCCGGCGAAATGGCGACCTATTTCATCCGTGGCGTACAGAGCCAGGATGTGGGAACCAGCATCAAACACTTTTATGCCAACAACCAGGAACACCGCCGCATGAGCAGTTCTTCGGAGATGAGCGAGCGCACCGCACGGGAGATCTATCTGGCGGCGTTTGAGCGTCCCATCCGCAAGGCAAAGCCCTGGACGGTGATGTGCGCCTATAACCGGATCAACGGCGTCTATGCCGCTGAGAACAAAGAGGCGCTCACGGATATTCTCCGGGGCGAGTGGAATTTCCACGGCTATGTGGTCAGCGACTGGGGCGCAGTCAACGACCGTGTGGCAGACCTGGAGGCAGGCATGGATCTGGAAATGCCCTCTTCCTGCGGTATGCGTGATGCAGAGATCGTCAAGGCAGTGCGCTGCGGCAGACTGCCGGAATCTGTCCTGGACAGAGCCGTCACACGCATCCTGCGCATCGTCCAGCGCTATCTGGACGGCAGACGGCCGGGCGCTGTGTTCGACCGGGACGCAGACCACGAACTGGCACGGGAGATCGCATCCCAGTGCATGGTGCTGCTGAAAAATGAAGATCACATCCTGCCGCTGGACAAGACGGTTCCGGCAGCGTTTATCGGAAAATTTGCGCAGTCGCCCCGGTTCCAGGGCGGCGGCAGCTCTCACATCAACTGCCACAAGGTGGAATCTGCGCTGGAAATGGCAAAGGATTATCCGGTCACCTATGCCCAGGGCTATGAGACCTCGGACGATGTGATCCGGGACGATCTGATCGCAGAGGCTGTGGCAGCGGCAAAGGCGGCGAAGGTGGCTGTGGTATTTGCCGGGCTGCCGGACATCTTTGAATCCGAGGGCTATGACCGGGAGCATATGCGTCTGCCGGACTGTCAGAATGCGTTGATCGAGGCAGTTGCCGCAGCGAATCCCAACACAGTCGTTGTTCTCCACGGCGGTTCTCCGGTGGAGATGCCCTGGCTGGGAAAGGTCAAGGGCGTGCTGGAGGCATACCTCTGCGGTCAGGCTGTGGGCGGCGCAACGGTGCAGATCCTGTACGGCGACGTGAACCCCAGCGGTCACCTGGCAGAGACGTTCCCGGTCAAGCTGGAGGACAACCCGTCCTATGTGGCATACCAGGGCGAGGGCGATGTGACGGAATACCGGGAAGGCGTTTTCGTGGGCTACCGCTATTACGCCACCAAAAAGATGCCGGTGCTGTTCCCTTTCGGCTATGGGCTGAGCTATACCACCTTTGCAATCTCCAACCTGCGCACCGAACAGGACGAGTATCAGTCTCACGACGTGATGACGGTTTCGGTAGACGTGACCAACACCGGCGACCGGGCAGGCAAGGAAGTGGTGCAGCTGTATGTGCTGCCAAAGACCAAAACCGACTCGGTACAGCGTCCGGTGCAGGAACTGCGTGGCTTTGAAAAGGTGGAACTCCAGCCGGGCGAGACCAAAACCGTCACCTTTACCCTGCACGGTTCCAGCGCCTTTGCGTACTACTGCACCCAGAAAAAGCGCTGGGTCGTAGAGACCGGCGCATATCAGCTGGCTGCCGGCAACTCTTCGGACAACCTCACCGCAGAAAAGACCGTCCTCATCCACGGAGAACGGGCGCTGCCTGCGGAGATCACTTTGAATACCACCATCGGCGACATCCTGCGCATCCCCGGCGCAGACCAGGAGATCATGAAATATGCCGGGGCATTTGGCATGAACGATTCCTCCGAATCGGACTCCATGGGCGAAAGCACCGCAGATATGATGGAAGCCATGATGCGATATATGCCGGTCCGTGGCCTGCTCTCCTTTGGCGGCGGAACGGTCTCCATTGCGGAATGCAAGGCACTTGTGGAAAAGCTGAACACCCTTTTGGAACAGGCGAACCTGCACAACAGGGACTGAAATCAATTTCTAATAGAGTTCCCCTTGAAAAGGCGTCTCCTTGTGCTGGGAGGTAACCCCTCAGTCAAGCCTACGGCTTCCCCTGTTAGGGGAGCCTATACCAAGTTACTTCGTTATCTCATAAGAAATATTCCTTTTCAAAGAAGGCAATATTATAAAAATTGATCTTCATAGACTGATGTGACAACTTCTCCACCTTTCAATTGTCAGACGGCGCATATCGGGGCAACGACCGGTATGCGCCGTCTGCTGTCCGCTCCGCCGTCATCTGCACCCGGAGATTACAGAACACCGTCACCGACAGCACCGCCTGAGGCAACACCCAGGGGATGGTCACCACGGGCAGCATCTGCAGGCCATACCAGCCCAGCAGTGCCAGCAGTTCCTTTCTGCCGCCGTGCATGGCACGCATTGCCGCAAGGGGTACTTTCCACGCCGGCAGTTCCGGACGGGCAAAGCAGACGAACGGCACGCACCACAGCCCCAGGCAGACATAGCACCACCCCAGAAGGCAAAGTGTCCCCAGCACCAGCAGCTGCACGGCGGCGAACAGATACGGTGCGCTTTCCGTATGGGCTGCCCCGGCCTTTCCCAGCTGGTATGCGCCGAACAGACAGAGCGTCACGGTCTGGAGCAGCAGGGTACGCAGCAGAGTGTTTTGCAGCGCCAGCCACAGCTGTTTTTTCCGCCCGGCAGGACGGCGGTGCGGCAGCATGGATACCACGGCGGTACAACGCCGCCACAGCGACCAGCTGCACCAGTTCCAGACGAGCCACGCCGGAACCAGCCAGAAAAGCTGCACCAGCCGCCACAGCAGCGCCTGCTCTGTCAAAAGGGAAACAGGCAGTGTGTTCCGGATGCGCAGCACCAGCGCCGCCGCAAGCAGTTCCAGCAGCCAGAGCAAACTGCCCAGCAGCAACCATCCCCAGCAAGCCAGTCCAAGCCGGCGGTGGGCGTGGAGCATTTGTGCGCAAAATTGCTGGTTCTGACGTATCTGCATGGCATTCCCCTCCGATCTCTTCTGCTCCTATCTTTCCCTGCGCTGCATGATTTTATACGAAAGGACGTGTTTTTTCTGGCAGAACTGCATTTTCGAATGGACTGTCCCGACCCTATGACCCTGGAACAATTTCTCCGGCGGCACAAGGGCGTTTCGCACCGGATGCTGGTACGGCTCAAGCGAATCCCCGGCGGCATCTGCTGCAACGGAGCGCCCATCCGCACCATTGACCCGGTACGATACGGAGACGAGATCGTTCTCACCGACCGGGAAAACGCCTCGGCACTTCAGCCGGCGGCGGTTTCTGTACCGGTGCTGGACGAGACGGGCAGCTACATCATTTACAACAAGCCGGCGCATATGCCGGTGCATCCCTCGCAGGGGCATCACAGCGACACCCTGGGGAATGTGTTTGCCGCACAGTTCCCGGAGCTGCCGTTTCGCCCGGTGTACCGGCTGGACCGGGACACCAGCGGCATTTGTCTGGCTGCCAAGTCTGCCTACGCCGCAAAGCAGCTCCAGGGCAGCACCCGGAAAACCTATCTGGCGCTGGTCTGCGGCATCCTCACCGAAAGCGGCACGGTCGATGCGCCCATCGGCAGGCAGGACGGCTCTGTCATCCGGCGGTGTGTCCGGGCAGACGGAAAGCCGGCGGTCACCCACTTTGTACCGCTCCGGCACAGTGACCGGTATACCCTGCTTTCGCTCCGGCTGGAAACGGGAAGGACGCATCAGATACGGGTGCATATGGCGCATCTGGGGTATCCGCTCGCCGGGGATGACCTGTACGGCGGCGATACCAGGGATTTTTCCCATCATATGCTGCATTGTGATTCGCTGGAGTTTTTGGATCCGGTGACGGGAGAGTTGCGGCGGTATGCGGCAGAATGCCCATGGGAACTGCAATAACACTGCCAGTCGTGTGATACATTGCCGAACAGAACAAGGGTTGGCGAGCGGCGAGTCGCCGCTGACCTTTCGCCCCAATTTAACGTTCAAAAAAGGGCAGTGTCACGGCAGACAAGCTGCCTATGACCCCTCCGGGGAATTTATGTCATAAATAATTTAATGTAACACATTGCCAGTCGTGTGATACACTGCCGTTCAAAGCAAGGGTAGGCGATAAGCTTTTCTTTTTTTTGCTTCTTTTTTTCTTTTCAGTAAAGAAAAAAAGAAGGGGAATTTTATGTAAATCCCTCTGCTGACATCTCAGCACAAGGCACACCCTGCGGGCGCCTTTTCAAGGGAGACTGAATACTCCTCTGCCCTGTCGGGCATCTCCTCTATGAGAGGAGACTATTTAGGAAAGCCTCCTCTCATAGAGGAGGTGGCACGCAGTGCCGGAGGAGTCCCGGGCGAACAATGTTCGCCCCTACAGATTTACCTTTTCAAGGGAGCAAAGACTCCTCTGCCCTGTCGGGCATCTCCTCTATGAGAGGAGACTACTACTTTTGGCTCCTCTTTTAGAGGAGATGGCAAGCCGCAGGCTTGCCGGAGGAGTTCCGGGCGAACGATGTTCGCCCCTACGATTTTTTCGGCAGGGCATTTTCTCTAGGAGAAGATGCAATTCACGCCGCAAATACGCACAAAAACGAAAAGGGACTGCCGTTTGTATGGCAGTCCCTTTTCTGATTTGAAAGGAAATTTTTCCGATTTACTCAAATCGTTCTATTGTTCAAAACTGTTTCAGCTTAGCCCATTACAACTTCTACAGCGTGGTTCTTGCCATCGCTGAATACCGGCAGTACGTTGCCTTCGATTGCCTTGCCGTCAACTGTAACAGATACAACACCCTTGCAAACGTGGTTCGGGTTCTTGACGGTGACATCATAGGTTGCACCACGGAACTGTCTGGAAATGGTGAAGCCATCCCATTCGTGCGGAATGGACGGATCGATCTTCAGACCATCCCAATCCGGGATTACACCCAAGATGTACTGGGAAACAGCTACGAAGTTCCATGCAGCAGTACCGGTCAGCCAGCTGTTCTTTGCCTCGCCGTGACGCTTTGCATCCTTACCTGCAATCATCTGCGCATATACATACGGCTCGGTGCGGTGCAGGTCGGAGTACTTCTCTTCACGATATGCCGGAGCGATCTTGCTGTAGTATTCGAATGCCTTGTCGCCGTGACCAACAAATGCCTCTGCACAGATGATCCATGCGTTGTTGTGGCAGAAGATACCAGCATTTTCCTTATAGCCGCCCGGATAAGTAGAAATTTCACCGTACTCGATGTAGTACTTGGTGAATGCCGGCTGGTTCAGAACCAGACCGTGTGTAGAATTCAGATACTTGTCTACGCTCTCCAGAGCCTTCAAGTCTGCGCCGGTCTCCTTGCCGCAGCCGCCCATAACAGCAAAGCCCTGCGGTTCGATGAAGATCTTGCCCTCTTCGCACTCGTGAGAGCCCATCTTCTTGCCGAAGTCATCATACGCACGCAGGAACCATTCGCCGTCCCAGCCGTAATCCATGATGTTCTTCTTCATCTGGTCGATGGCAGCCTGTGCCTTTGCAGCACCAGCCTCGTCGCCCTTCTTCTTGCACATAGCCACATATTCCGGACCAGCGTAAGTGAACAGCGCAGCAACCATCACAGACTCTGCAACCTTGGAATACTTATCCTCGCCGTACTTCGGAGAAGTAGAGGTCTGGAAGGATTCGCCCGGCTCGTCAGAGAAACAGGACAGGTTGATGCAGTCGTTCCAGTCTGCACGCATTGCCAGCGGCAGTCCGTGCGGGCCAACGTTTTCTACCACGTGGAAGAAGCTCTTCTCCAGGTGATCCATCATGGTCTTTGCCTTGGACTCGTCGTTGTCATACGGTACCATAGCGTCCAGGATGGTGTAGTCGCCGGATTCCTTGATGTATGCAGCCACAGACAGGATCATCCACAGCGGATCGTCGGAGAAGTCGCCGCCGATCTCGTTGTTGCCCTTCTTGGTCAGAGGCTGATACTGGTGATAGCATCCGCCGTCTTCCAGCTGTGTAGATGCCAGGTCGATCAGACGCTCTCTTGCTCTGTCCGGAATCTGGTGTACAAAGCCCAGCAGGTCCTGGTTGGAGTCACGGAATCCCATGCCACGGCCGATACCGCTCTCGAAGTAAGATGCAGAACGGGACATATTAAAGGTGACCATGCACTGATACTGATTCCAGATGTTGACCATGCGGTTCATCTTGTCATCCGGAGTCTTGACGCTGTACTTGGACAGCAGTGCATCCCACATTGCCTTCAGTTCAGCCAGTGCAGCAGCAACCTTTTCCGGTGTGTTGTACTGTTCGATCATCTCGTATGCACGGGACTTGTTCATGCTGCCGTCAGCGTTCCACTTCTGATCCTTCGGGTTTTCTACATAGCCCAGAATGAAGATCAGCTGCTTGGATTCGCCCGGAGCCAGTGTGATTTCCTTATAGTGTGATGCTACCGGAGACCAGCCGTCTGCTACGGAGTTGGATGCCTTGCCGGCTGCAACGACCTGCGGATTCTCAAAGCCGTTGTACAGACCCAGGAAGCTTTCACGATCGGTGTCATAACCGTCAATGGAATCATTTACGGTGTAGAATGCGAAGTGATTGCGGCGTTCCTTATACTCGGTCTTGTGGAAGATGGTAGAGCCTTCGATCTCTACTTCGCCGGTGTTGAAGTTTCTCTGGAAGTTGGTGGAGTCATCCTGTGCATTCCACAGACACCACTCGATGAAGGAGAACAGCTTGATGGTCTTTGCCTCGCTGCCCTCGTTCTTCAGAACCAGGCTCTGGATCTCGCCGTTGTAGTTCTGCGGTACGAAGAAAGTCACTTCAGCAGAGATGTCGTTCTTCTTGCCGGAGATTACGGTATAGCCCATGCCGTGACGGCAGGTGTAAGCATCCAGATCAGTCTTTACCGGAGACCAGCCCGGAGACCATACGGTCTCGCCGTCCTTGATGTAGAAGTAACGGCCGCCCATATCTACCGGTACATTGTTGTAGCGATAACGGGTGATTCTGCGGAGACGGGCATCCTTATAGAAGTGATAGCCGCCGGCAGTGTTGGAAATCAGAGAGAAGAACTCCTGTGTGCCGAGGTAGTTGATCCACGGGTACGGGGTCTTCGGATTCTGAATGACGTATTCCTTGTTTGCGTCATCAAAATAGCCAAATTTCATGGGGAAACTCCTTTTCGTAAAATAGTAAGATTTGCCAGGCTCGTATCCCTGGCTAGTATTTTTATTATAGCATAGGAACAAGCAAAATACAAGTACTTTTTTACAATTTTACACAGATTTTTTGAGCGTTTCCCTGCGGCATCCGCATTTTGAAAGAACGTGGAAAAAACCACTTGACATTTCGGCGAAAATGATGTATGATAAAAGTAGAAAGAGAGCACACCAGTAGACGGTCTGCTCCCACTGCAGAAAGTCAAAGAATAACCGCCACAGTTTGGATGCGTGGGCGGTTATTTCTTTTTCTTTTTATGGTGATGCTTTTTACTATTTTTTGATTGTAGTAAATGTACAAGATCACACTTGTTAGATCCAGCAGGAAACTGCCGAGTTTCAACAAGTCACCCAGGGTGATAAAATGATCCATCATACCGATCACCTCCCATCTGTTCAAATGAGCAGTGGGAGCAGAAACAAACCGCCTACCGTTTTAGGTATGCCCTCAGAGTTTTAGTATAACATACTCTGCGAAAAATGTCAAACAAAATCCCGTCCCACACTACTGTATGTGCAGCAGAATGGAACGGGATTTTTGCGTTCTACATCAAGCCTCTTCTGTGACAGCCGCCTTTTCCCGGGGCTGCACCAGTGCCATCAGATGCCGGAACACGAACCGCACCAGCGGACCGGCAAAGAACAGCTGCCAGAGCAGTGCCATGGGAAAATTCTTTGCCGTTGTCTCAAACCAGACAGCGACAATCTGCACGCCGGCGTGCTTGAACAGCAGGGTTGCCGCCAGGCTCATCAACGGACACATCAGCAGCACCGACACCGCTGAAATCGCCAGAACCAGGTGAAAGGGGTTGTCCTTTTCCGGGTTGACGATGCGGAACGCCGCCTTCTTCGCCAGACCGCCCACCAGGAAAAAGTCCAGCAGAAATGCGATGGGTCCCATAATCAGCAGTTCCCGGAACGCATGGAGAAAGACCAGATTCGTCATGCCGCCGGTCTCTACGGCAATGTTGTAGCAGATCATGGCGTAGACCATCACGAACACCATGAGAATGGTAAAAATAACTTCCTGCACTTTGTTTTTGGGCATAAAAAAATCCTCCTAGAATGAATTTCGCACCTGCACCCAGCCATTCCGGTCTGCGTACCGATGCAGACAGGTTTCGGCAGTCCTGCACCGAAACCGTGCAGTGCCGCCGTTCTGGCATAGCGTGTTGTTCGTGAATCATTCCGGAGAATGTACGTTTCCAATATCACAGGCAAATTCAGCCCGTGAAACCATCTATCCAATTTCTCAACACTTTTATTATAGCACATTTGCCGGAACAAAGTCAACCCGGCAGATTGGGAGAAAAATTCCCCTGAAAGGGACAAAAAACAGGGCAAGTTTCCCTGCCCTGTCGCATTGCAATATGCTCACGCCGGTTGTAATTTCAGCAGCAGCATAGACGGCGTGCCGTTTTCGCTTTTTTCATCTGCATAGTCCAGCGTGGAGAGTAGCACCCAGCGGTCGTCCTCTGTCACGGAAACATCCGGGGTCTGCACCGCCGCCAGCTGCAGCAGCTGGGACAGCTGTTCGGGTTGCGCCTGTTCGGTATCCGTCAGATCTTCCACCAGAGCCTGCACCGTCGCCGTCGCCGAAATGCTCGCCGTCAGCGTCAGCCGATGCTGCCCGTCCTCCAGAATCAGCACGCCGTCCTGGGCATCCGCAAACACATCTGCATTCTGAAACCGTTCCAGACTGCCGAACATGGTGCTGTTGTTCATATCATGCCCATAGATCACGGAAAAATAATCGCTGAAATCCGTGCGGCACGTCTCCGCCAGGTAAGGCGTTCCGTATTTATCATACTTTCCGTCATAGTTCTGTTCTGCATAGCGGCTGCTGTCCTTGCCGCCCATGACCGGATAATCGATCATCGTTCCCGGCAGCACCAGCCAGCCGATCATGGCATCGTTCTCCGCCTGACCGTTCAGCAGCAGTTCCTGCCGCCGTGCCAGGTTCGCTGAATCCTCCGGCGACTGCACCTCGCCCTTTCCTTCTAACCCACGAAAAGCCTCCAGGGAGTGCGACTCGCTGGAATAAAAATATCGGTTGGAACGCAGCCATATCGCCGAAACGATCACCGCCGCCGCCAAAAGCAGGCTGACGATCATCCAGACAAGCTGTCTGCGCTTTCTATGATGTTCTGGTTTTTCCTGTGCCATGTAAAGTCCTCATTCCTTGCACAAAATCATACATATATTGTAACAAATTCGTACAAAAATATAAACATGAATTTGAAAAGAATAAGGGGAATTTTGGCATATTATTGGTGCTGCACCAGATGCTCCACCAGGATCTTGACGCCAATGAGGATCAGCACCAGACCGCCGGCAATCTCTGCCTTTTTCTCAAAGCGATTGCCGAAACGATTGCCGATCCATACGCCGCAGAAAGAAAGCACCAGCGTCACGCAGCCGATGATGGAAATGGAACTCCAGATCTGCACATCCAGACAGGCAAAAGCGATGCCCACCGCAAGGGCGTCAATGGAGGTAGCGATCGCCAGCATGAACAATTCCTTGTGATCCAGCCGGGCATCCACCTTTTCCGTGGTTTCCTCCTCTTTTTCGTGGAACACATCCCACAGCATCTTTCCGCCGATAAACGCCAGCAGGATAAATGCGATCCAGTGGTCGAACGCCTGGATGTACCGGGAAAACGAGGTCCCCAGCAACCAGCCCAGCAGGGGCATGATCGCCTGGAACACGCCGAAGTACAACCCGATCACAAACGCCTGGTCGTACCGCATTTTGCGCATTCCAAGCCCCTTACAGACGGACACCGCAAAAGCATCCATCGAAAGCCCGACCGCCGTCAGCAGCAGTTCTATCCATCCCATAATCCGTCTTCCTTTCCGTCGCCGCACTGCCGGCATTCGCCACCGGTCACGGAACCGCTCTCTTGTATGTTGTATTTTATGCGATTGCCACTCAGTATAGCACACTGACCGGCGGTTTGTCAAGACAAACCTTTTTTCAAGCCGTTTCCTGCGGCAGAACGCAAAAAACCCGACACGGGATCGCTCCCGCATCGGGTTTTTCTTATGATGTCATATCCGAGTTGTCAAAAACGTTTTCACGTTCTTTGTAAGCAGAACTTACTTGCCGGTGTACCAGCAGGAACCCTTCAGTTCCTTCAGCTCAGGGCAAACGTCGGTCCAAGTAGTATCCTTGTAACCAGCACCCTGCAGAGCGATGTAGTACATCTGATAGAACAGGTCGGTCGGAGTGATGGACTTGTCAGCAGTGTTCTTGCCTTCCTTGCTCTCGGTATCGATATCGGTCAGGAAGTAAGACAGCTTCTCCAGGTTTGCATCCTTGTTGTTCTCCAGCAGAGTTACGCCATCCTTGATGCCGGCACCCAGTCTTGCCTGATAGTACATATTGTAGAACATATCAGTGGAGTCAACCTTACCGTTCAGGTCTGTATCGCCCTTGATGCCGATGTAAACCTTAGCAGTTGCAACCTTTGTGCCCTTGTACAGGATATCCAGGTCGTTTGCTACATAAGCCTTTGCACCGTGCAGCTTCTCGTACATTTCCTTCGGAGTTGCATAAGCGAAGGTCAGGTCAGCAGTTACATCCTTGCCGTCCAGAGTAGCGCTTGCGATCAGATCGGTCTTAGCGAAGTCACGAGCATCCTCAGACAGGTAGAAGTTTGCATCTTCCTTTACCTTAACATCCGGCTTGCCAGCAGGTGTGGTGTCAGAAGAAACCTTAGTGGATGTTGTACCTACAGAAGACTCAGTGCTTGCTGTTGTGTCAGAAGAAACAGTAGTGGACTCAGTGGTTGTTGCGGATGTTTCAGCTGTAGTAGTTGTTGTCTTAGCTGCAGTGGTTGTAGTTGCAGCGGTTGTTGTGGTAGTTGCAGCGGTTGTTGTGGTAGTTGTACCAGCAGTTGTAGTGGTAGTAGTAACCTTAGCAACCTTTACGCAGATGTAACCATTTTCCAGAGTTACATTCTGGTTGAAGTCGATCTTGTTGCCTGCTGCGTCAGTGTAAGCGAAGCGGTCAACAGCAACTTCTACGACATTGCCCTGACCATCCTTGGAGTAGCCAGTGTCTGTGCCGTATTCTGCCCAGTTAACCGGGAACAGATAGCCGCCCTGAGCTTCATCATATTCCAGGTTGTACTCTGCTGCCAGAGCCTGTACAGTTGCTTCATCAGCGATGCCGATCGGCAGCTGGAACAGTGCGCCGTCTGCTGCAGTCGGAGCAGTGTAGGAATCCTTGTCGGTGAATGCGAAGTGGAGAGTCTTGTTTGCTTCATCGTTCCAGAACTTAGCGAAGTCTGTGATGAAGGTCGGCATAGTCTCGTATACGCTGCCGTCTGCGCCGTAAACCTTCATGGTGTCCTCACCATACGGCCAGCCCAGGAGCTTCTTGGTAGCATCCGGCAGTTCGATAGTACCCTGGAGACCGCTGGTCTTGATCGCATTCTTGATTGCTGCGCCGTACATTACGTCGCTGTCATAGCCTGCGCCCGGTTCAACGGTGATCTTATCCAGAGACCAAACGATCTTATCCTTGATCGGCTCTACAGTGATTGTAGTAGTCGTTGCAGATGTTGTGGTCTGAGCAGCACTTGTTGTAGTAGCAGATGTTGTGGTCTGCTGTGCTGTTGTGGTTGTGGTTGCGCTTGTGGTAGTTGTGGTTGTGGTTGCGCTTGTGGTGCTTGTGGTAGTTTCAGCAGAAGTAGTGGTTGTAGTCTCTGCATCTACATATACCTTGTATGCACCAGTTACATAGTTTACGCGAGTTGCGTGGATATCGTTGTTGTTTTCGTCACGATAGTCGAAACGCTTAACTTCAACTTCCTTTGTGCCTTCCGGAGTTACGCTGTAGCCGATGTCTACGCCGTCTTCCATCCAGTTAACCGGGAACAGGTAATAAGTACCCTTTTCGTCGCTCTTTGCTTCCAGACCAGCCTCAGCAGCTGCTGCCTTAACAGTAGCCTCGTCAGCAATGTTCATGGTCAGAGTAGCCAGCAGATCGCCGGACGGATCGAACTTACCGGATTCACTAGAGTAAGCAAAGCCCAGACGGCCGTTCTCAGCGTATTCCTTGGTGTTCATAACAGCCTTGGACAGGTCAGAATAAGCATCACCTGCTACGAAGCAGTTTGCCATCTTGTAGCCTTCCGGCATCTCCAGGATCTTACGAGTAACATCCGGAACCTGGATCGCACCAACGACACCGTCGGTCTTGATACCGTTCTTCAGTGCTACATCCAGCTCAACTTCTTCATCAGCCGGCTTGCAGTCAACTGTACCGATTTCCCAAACCGGACCGCCTTCTGTCGGAGTCTCAGAAGTGGTGGTTGTGGTCTGGCTCTCAGTGGTTGTGGTTGCGCTTGTGGTAGTAGAAGATTCTGCCGGGCCAACGCCGTCGCCGACAACGATCTTTACGATTGCCTTAGACGCATCCTGCGGCAGAGAATAGGTAGAAGTTGCCTTCTTGCCGTGGATCGCAGTGGACATATCTTCCAGTGTGCCGCTTGCACGCTTTGCATCCTGTTCAGCCTTTACCGATGCGAAATCAGCAGCGGTACGCAGCGGAACCAGGTTCTTGTCAGCATCACGGCTGCAGATCTGTACATAGTATGTACCCTCTTCTGTACCCTTCGGGATAACCACATCGAAGGATGTGAAGCGAAGTGCCATAGAATCGCCGGTTACAAACTTTGTACGGTCAGAACTGTCAGCAGCGATAAAGCCCCAGGAATAGTAGTTGTTGATATCCGGTACGCAGTCATCACCGTCTGTGTTCTTTACGAAACGAGTGGTGGTGTAGCACGGCAGTTCTTCAACAACTGTCTTTTCTACATAGTTTGCAGCAACTTCAGCACCCTGGTTGATGTAGCTGTAAGTGATGTACGGAACGCCGTCTTCGTTCGTCAGAACTTCGCATTCCTGTGTCTTCTTGGTCTTGTGCGTAGCCTTGACTGCGCCCTTGTCAGCCAGATAATCGTCTACATTTGCATAGTACTCATATGTAAACTTAACCTTGTTGTCGCCGTTGGCTACCAGGTCAGCGCCGAAGATCTTATCGCAGGCGATGGTTCTTACGACACCGTTGCTCTGTGCATCGGTATAGCTCCAGCCCTTCTTGCTCTTGAACATCGGAGCCAGGCAGAATACACCATTATAAACGGTGTTTACGGTAGAACCGTCCGGCATAGCAACTTCGTGCTTTGCACCCTTATCCTGTGCATTGAAAACATTCTCATAATAGATCTTGTTGTCAACTGCACCGCCGTCAGCGAAAGTGCTGCCCTTGGTGGTTACCCAGTTCAGGGTTACCTGGTTCAGATAGTTGTCATCAGCCCATTCATCAGAGTCAATGAAAACATCCAGAGTCTTGGTGACATTGCCAGCGTCAACGTCGTCCTTGCTTACCTGGATCTCCTGTACGCCAGTTCCCTGTTCTTTCAGGACAAAGTCATACGGTGTGCCGCCGTTTGCGGTCTGGTCCTTATAAACCGAAGCCGTAACCGACAACGCACTGAACGGCAGTGCAGAGACTGCCATCAGAGCTGCAACGCCGAAGGATAATACCTTCTTTGTTCGTTTCTTCATGTTTTCCTTTCCTTTCCTTGCCGGCGGTTTGCCGACAAATACGTAAATGAAATATTGCCTATAATCAGGAGACCCTTTCCCCTCGGAGAGCGTCTCCCAAATATACAAAATTTAGAGGCGCTGCCCGTGATACAGCTTATTCTGTATACGGCAGTGTGTTGATGATGGATACCAGGAACTGGAGCAGCACTGTGCTGTCAGAACCGGTCACTTCGCCGTCGCCGTTGCAGTCAGCGTTCTTTCTCTGAACCGCATTGTCCAGTGTAACTGCGCCTGCTACAACCTTGTTCAGCATAACAGCATCTGTGATATCCACACGGCCGTCGCTGTTGACGTCGCCGTACAGGACGCTGCCTTCAACTGTACCGCCGCTGGTCTCGCTGCCCTTGCTGTCGCTGGTTGCCGGAGCCTCAGATGCAGTGGTCTTGGCAGTGGTCTTAGAAGTTGTCTTAGAAGTGGTCTCAGTAGTATCCTCGCCGGAAGTGGTGACTGTGGTCTCGGTGGTCGTCTGACCGGACTTGCCGACGGTCACAGAACCAGCCTCTGTTTTAATGGTGTAGGATGCAGCATCCTTGCCGTTTACATAGCCGATGACCATGCTCTTATTGTTCTCGCCGGAACCCTGATAGGTCTCACGGGTGACCGGAGCGAAGTCGATCGGCGTAACTGTGCCGTCCTTTACGTCGTCCTTGACCGTACCGCTGATGGTCAGGATCACGCCGTCCTCAGCGATCCAAGATGCAGAACCCAGCGCAGTAGACCAGCTGACAGTGATCTCGCTGTCCTTGATGTTGGTGTTGAACACCGGCGCATCTGCGGCTGTGCTGTCGCCGGAAACGTCAACGTCCGCAGACTTGCCGATCTTGACGCTGTCTACATTCAGGACAGTGTTGTCATAGGTTACGGCGAAGTCCATTACATTGATCTTGGTGGACGGGATGTCTGCCAGAGATACATCTACAGAAAATGCGCCGCCAGCCTCAGCCTCTACCTTGGCACCCTTCAGGGTTACAGATGCGTCCGCAGCCGAAACCTGAAAAGAAACAGCAGTAGAAGCAAGCATTGTAAGTGCCAAAGCGCCGGCAAGTGTTTTTGTTGCCTTCATGTGTTATCCTCCTCTGAATTGTTTGCAGCCCCGCCGGTGTTCCGGGCCGGCGCTCTGCAAATGATAAAATTTGGTCAAAATCTCCGCAGGAATCGCTTCTCTGATTCATGCTGTTCCAATTATTCTTATTATAGAATATCCCAACAGAAAAGTCAATAGATACGCAAAGTTTTTGTGTAAACTGGCTGAATCGGGAAAGCTATAATTGTATAATATCCCGATACGCCGGAAACGCTGCACCGGATTTTGAAAAAAAGGCGGTGCAGCATCGCAAAAACAAGGGCAAAAACCGACTCAGACAGCCGCCGACGCCATGCTGCCGGAGCGTGCTGCGTACAGAAATTCCCCGGTATCGGGCGGCATTTCTTTCTGCCGGATCTCTGCGCTGCGTGACAGGCAGAAACCTTCATTCAAATTATACTCTAAAACTCGCAAAATGTAAAGAGACATACGCATTTTTTAGTACATTCACACAAAAACTATACTTCATTTTTATGATTTCCCACAAAAATCATCGTCGAAATTCCGCAAAAGCTGCCGCCCGTTCTGCACCGGAGCTGACATCTGCCGGGGCGGAGACCCTTTTCCACAATCTTTTCCCTTTTGCACAGCCAATTGTGGAAAACACTTCCGGCGAAACCGGTGCACCGTTTTCCACAGTGTGGAAAGTGCATTGCCGCCCGGTTCGGTGCGGATTTCCACAAAGCTGTGCGGTTGGTTTTCCACTTTGCGGAGTCTTCCGCTACGGCGGTGAATGCGTTCCAGACAGAAAAACAGGCGGAGCATCCGGGTGAGGGATAACTCCGCCTGTTCTTATTGCAGCACATCAGCGATGTGCCGAATCACATTACATCTTAAACCAGCTTGATGATAGCCATTTCAGCGGCATCGCCACGACGAGGGCCAATCTTTACAATCTGGGTATAGCCGCCCTTGCGGTCAGCATACTTCGGTGCAATTTCGTCGAAGAGCTTCTTAGCGACGCTCTCCTTGGTTACATATGCCAAAACCTGGCGCTTCGAATGCAGATCATCCGACTTAGCGATGGTGATCATCTTTTCAGCAACTGCACGTACTTCCTTTGCACGAGTGACAGTTGTTTCGATCTGACCATTTTCCAGCAGGAATGTTACCATTCCACGCAGCATAGCCTTTCTGTGATCGGTCGGTCTGCCCAGTTTTCTGGTACCCGGCATTGTTATTCACTCCTTTTTCTAGCTGTAGGCGCTCCGGCGGGGAGAACCCACAAGGCTCGGTCTTGTTGAACGTCTGGTGTTTTACGTGAACCAGACGATTAGTCTTCCTCACTGGCGAGATCAAAGCCCAGAGACTGGAGCTTTTCCCGCACTTCATCGAAGGACTTCTTGCCCAGGTTGCGCACCTTGAGCATTTCTTCCTCCGACTTGTTGATCAAATCGTCCACGGTATTGATTCCGGCACGCTTTAAGCAGTTGAATGACCGAACGGACAGATCCAGTTCTTCGATGGTCATTTCCAGAATCTTTTCCTTACCCTTGTCATCCTTTTCGACGAGGACCTCGGCGATGCTTGCCTCATCTGAGAGGTCAATAAACAGCTTGAGATGCTCGTTGAGGAGGTTTGCTGCCTGAGAGATCGCTTCCTTTGCAGAGATGGTGCCGTCTGTCCACACTTCCAGTGTGAGCTTGTCATAGTCGGTGACCTGACCCAGACGGGTGTCCTCTACGTGGTAGTTTACTTTCAGGACTGGGGTATAGATACTATCTACTGCGATGACATCAATTGGAGTATTCATCATCTGCTTGTTGCGCTCCGCAGAGACATAGCCTCTGCCACGATCAATGACGATTTCCATATACAGCTTTGCGCCTTTTCCCAGGGTTGCGATGTGCATACCCGGGTCGAGGATATTCACTTCAGAGTCGGTCTTGATGTCGCCGGCGGTAACTTCGCACTCGCCCTCGGCTTCGATATAAACCGTTTTCGGTCCGTCGCCGTAGAGCTTTGCGGTGAGTCCCTTCAGGCTGAGGATGATCTCGGTCACATCCTCTTTCACACCGGGAATCGTACTCAATTCATGGTGTACGCCATCAATCTTCACGGAATTCACAGCCACACCGGGCAATGAGGAGAGCAGCACACGCCGCAGACTGTTGCCAAGGGTGATACCATAGCCACGTTCCAGCGGTGCCAATACAAACTTACCGTATTTTCCGTCGCTTCGCAGATCCACTGTGTCGAGTTCCGGCTTTTCAATCTTCTCCAGCATAAAAACACCCTCCTATGCTTGGTAGCTTTGTCTGTGGTTGTTCCTGGCATACCACGGCCGCAGATGCTCCTTGGTACGTCAGGACCTTGCGTAAGATCCCTCAGGAAACCAGAGCCGTCCGGAATGGGACAGCGGTGATTTCCAAAGAGATCCTTCTCATGTTCCGTAAATTGCAGATGATTACTTGGAGTACAACTCGACGATCAAGTGTGCTGCAACTTCATAGTCCAGATCTTCCGGCTTAGCCATACGAACGATCTTAGCGGAGAAGTTTTCCTTATCCGGTTCCAGCCATACCGGAACGGTACGGTCTGCGGTCTGTTCAACAACGTCCTTGAACTTACCGCTGTCACGGCTGCCTTCAGACAGAGCGACAACGTCGCCTTCCTTGACACGATAAGACGGGATATCCACACGCTGGCCGTTTACGGTAAAGTGACCATGAGTTACCAGCTGTCTTGCTTCTCTGCGGGTCAGAGCGAGACCCATGCGGAATACCACACTGTCCAGACGGGATTCCAGGCAAGCGATCAAGTTGTCACCAGCCTTGCCCTCCATCTTAGATGCGATTTCGAACAGGTGATAGAACTGCTTTTCGCCTACGCCGTAGATAAACTTCAGCTTCTGCTTTTCTTTCAGCTGCATTCCGTATTCAGAAACCTTTCTGCGGTTTCCTGCACCCGGATTGCGGTTAGACTGCTTGGAGACACCCATAACCATCGGGCTGATACCCAGATAGCGGCATCTCTTGAGAATCGGTTCTCTGCTTACTGCCATGATATATTACACCTCCTGCAAGTGTGATTAGACACGACGTCTCTTGGGCGGACGGCATCCATTGTGAGGGATCGGAGTAACATCCTTGATCATCTTGACTTCCAGACCTACAGTCTGCAGTGCACGGATCGCAGCCTCACGACCAGATCCCGGTCCCTTTACGTATACTTCTACCGACTTCAGGCCGTGTTCCATTGCTGCCTTAGCTGCAGTCTCTGCTGCGGTCTGTGCTGCAAACGGAGTCGACTTTCTGGAACCACGGAAGCCCAGTCCGCCGGAGCTTGCCCATGAAATGGCATTGCCCTGTGTATCGGTGATCGTTACGATGGTGTTGTTGAATGTAGACTGAATGTGTACAGCGCCGTTTTCAATGTTCTTACGTTCTCTGCGGCGACGAACAACAACCTTCTTGCCTTTCTGCTGTGCCAAAACGAAATACCCTCCCTTACTTCTTCTTGTTTGCGATGGTCTTTACCGGACCCTTACGGGTTCTTGCGTTTGTCTTAGTCCGCTGGCCTCTTACCGGCAGACCCTTGCGGTGACGAACGCCACGATAGCAACCGATCTCTACGAGTCTCTTGATGTTCAGAGCAACTTCACGGCGGAGGTCACCCTCAACCACGATGTGCTTGTCAATATAGTCACGCAGCTTTGCTACGTCCTCTTCGGACAGATCCTTGACACGGATATCCGGGTTAACGCCGGTACCTGCCAGGATCTCATCTGCTGTGCTGCGGCCAATTCCGTAGATATAAGTCAGACCGATCTCGATCCGCTTGTTCTTCGGAAGGTCTACGCCTGCGATTCTTGCCATTCTTCTTGCACCTCCATGTTAAAAATCCCGAGCTTAGCCCTGACGCTGCTTATGCTTCGGATTTTCGCAGATTACCATTACTTTGCCTTTACGCTTAATCACCTTGCATTTTTCGCAAATCGGCTTTACGGAAGGTCTTACTTTCATTGCAACTGTCCTCCTTCTCGGAACAACTGTGCAGCCGGACGATGCCGCCTGCGCTATTTACGATGGAAAACGACATTCCGGAGGATCCCGGAACCGGTTTCCCTGTGCGTTATCTGCACAATTACTTGGCTCTCCAAGTGATTCTGCCCTTGGTCAGATCATAGGGCGACATCTCGACGGTCACCTTGTCTCCCGGCACGATGCGAATGTAGTTCATCCGCAGCTTACCGGAAACGTGTGCCAGAATGGTGTGCTTGTTTTGCAGCTCCACCTTAAACATTGCATTCGGCAAAGATTCGAGAACGACGCCTTCTACCTCAATGACATCCTGCTTTGACAAATTGATAACCTCCCCAATGGGTATCTTCGGGGCATATGAGTCACTGCTCACACGCCTGATATTGTTTCAACAAATTTCTGAGCTTTTTGTCCGTCACGCCGTCCAGTGCGATGCACTGGTTCGTCCGCTGGAGATGGCGGAGATTCTTCCGCTTGGGCGACGCCAGCCGGCGCCGCTTTCCGTCTGCGATCTCGGCATAGCCGCCGTCCACAGACAGTACCACGAAAAATCCTCCCATATCCCGTCCGGCGAGCGCACGGACCACCAGACCTCTCGTTATTTCCATCCGGAAACCTCCGTTACGGTCTGGTTAGAATCACCGGTCCATCCTGCGTCACTGCAATTTCGTGTTCAAAATGCGCCGCAAGAGAGCCGCTGCGGGTCACGACCGTCCAGCCGTCACCGAGAACACGGACGGCATCGCCTTTTCCGTTGATCATCGGTTCAATGCAGAACGTCATGCCGGGCATCAGCCGCAGTCCGTGACCGGGCTTGCCGTAGTTCGGCACTTCCGGATCCTCGTGCATTTCACGGCCGATTCCGTGTCCGCAGTATTCCCGTACAATACCGTACCCACGGGAACCGCAATATTCTTCCACGGTATGAGACACATCACCGAGACGTGCGCCCACCTGTGCCGCATCAATGGCAGCGTACAGGCTGGCTTCTGTCACACGCAGCAGATCTGCTGCCTCCTCAGAGATATCGCCCACAGCGAAGGTATACGCTGTGTCGCCGACAAATCCGTTAAAGGTTGCGCCCACGTCCACGCTGACGATGTCGCCCTCGTGGATGACACGCTTGTGACTGGGGATACCGTGAATGATTTCGTCGTTGATCGAAATGCAGGCACTTGCCGGAAAACCGCCGTAGCCCAAAAAGGTAGGAACTGCGCCGCAGCCCACGATAAAATCGTGAATGGACTTATCCAGCTGCTTGGTGGTCATACCGGGGTGCATCACCTTTCCGGCATGGACCAGTGCGTTTGCAGCGATTCTGCCTGCCTCCCGCAATTTCTGTATATCAGACTTAGATTTGATCGTCACACTCATTTTACGCCCACAGCCTTCAATACCAGAGCAGTGGTATCAGCCACTTCCTCCTGACCGATGACGGTCTCGAGCTTGCCCTGCTTTTCGTAATATGCCTTCAGCGGTTCAGTCGTCTTGTGATAAACGGCAAGACGGTCCAGCACGGTTTCCGGCTGGTCATCCTTGCGGATGATGGTCTTTGCGCCGCACTTGTCGCAGACGCCCTCAACCTTTGACGGCTTGAACTGAATGTGATAGGTTGCACCGCAGCCCTCGCAGACTCTTCTGCCAGAGACACGCTGCTTGATGGTCTCGTCGGGAACGAAGATCTCCAGAACCTTGTCGATCTTCACGCCCATTTCGTCCAGCGCTTCTGCCTGAGGCACGCTGCGGGGAAAACCGTCCAGAATGAAACCATTCTTGCAGTCGTCCTGTGCAATGCGTTCCTTCAGGATGCCGATGACGATATCATCGGAGACCAGGGCACCGCTGTCCATTGCAGCCTTTGCCTTGACACCGTATTCGGTGCCGGTGCGGACTGCCTCACGCAGCATATTGCCGGTGGAAATCTGGGGGATCGACAGTGCCTGTGAGATCACTTCTGCCTGAGTGCCTTTGCCGGCACCCGGTGCGCCTAAGAGAATCAGATTCATGGGAATATGCCTCCTTGCTTATTCGAGGAAGCCCTTATGATGACGCATCATCATTTCAGACTCCAGCGTGCGGACGGTTTCCAGTGCTACGCTGACAACGATCAGGATGGTAGTACCACCCATTGCCAGAGAACTGAGGTTCGGGTCCATCCAGTTCAGAGCGATCGGGAAGATCGCAATGATGCCCAGGAAGAACGCACCCACCAGAGTGATCTTGGAGAGAACACGCTGGATATAGTCCGAAGTCGGCTTGCCGGGACGGATGCCCGGGATGCCGCCGTTGCTCTGACGAAGGTTGTTGGCGATTTCGATCGGATTATACTGCATGGATACATAGAAGTAGTTGAACGCAATGATCAGAATGAAGTAAATCAGTGCATAGGTCCAAGTTCTTGTATTAAAGAAGTTGATAAATCCGTTATAGAACTTCTGCCAGAAGCCGGTGGGGTCTGTGTATACCGGCTTGAACAGGCTGATGGTGCTGGGCAGAGACATAAAGGACATGGCGAAGATGATCGGCATAACGCCGCTCATGCAGACCTTTACCGGAATGTGGGTAGACTGGCCGCCATACTGTTTTCTGCCGACAACACGCTTTGCATACTGGATCGGGATCCGGCGTTCTGATGCGTTCATGAATACAATGAAAGCGATCATTGCGATGAACAGTACCAGGATGCCCAGGCTCTCGAAGAAGTAGCGCTGGGGTTCGTTTTTGGTGAGTTCTCCCAGAGTACCTGCCATAACCGGGAATCTTGCAAGAATGCCGGCGAACAGGAGCATGGAGATACCGTTTCCGATACCCTTATCGTTGATCTGGTTGCCCATCCAAACGACGATGGAAGTACCAGCAATAAAGGACAGGATGATAACAAATGCGATAAAGACGTTGGCTGCCTTAGAACCGCCATCCACGACTGCGTTCATCTGATTTTTCAGCGTCAGATAATAAGCAAAGGACATGAACACGGACAGTGCCAAGGAAACAGCAGCTGTGATTTTGTTGAGCTTTTTCTGTCCCTCTTCGCCCTCATCACGCATACGCTCCAGCGGAGGCAGTGCATAAGTCAGCAGCTGCATGATGATAGAAGCGTTGATGTACGGGGTGATGGACAGAGAAAATACGGTTGCCTGAGACAGCGCACCACCGGTGATGATATCCAGGTATTCCAGGAAGTTACCGCCGGTTGCGTTGGATGCCATCCAGGTGCTTACCGTAGAGGTGTCCAGGAACGGAACGACTACGGCGCTTCCGAGACGGAAAATCAGGAGCATCAGTAATGTGTACAGGAGCTTTTTCCGGATCTCCGGAATACTCCAAGCATCTCTCAACGTCTTGAACACGTTACATCACCTCTGCTTTTCCGCCAGCCTTTTCGATTTTTTCGACTGCGCTCTTTGTGAACTTTGCAGCCTTAACAGTCAGCTTGGTTGTCAGCTCACCGTCACCGAGTACCTTAACGCCGTCGCAAGCCTTTTTGATCAGGCCGGCTGCCTTCAGCAGCTCTGCGTCAACGACAGTACCCTCTGTGAACTTGTTCAGATCTGAAACGTTTACGATAGCGTATTCCTTTGCAAAGATGTTGTTAAAACCTCTCTTCGGGATACGTCTGTATAATGGCATCTGGCCGCCTTCAAAACCTGGTCTTGGTGCGCCGG
>ERZ827197.1014-NODE-1014-length-26527-cov-6.822794_pt1 | contig 26527 bp, 26 predicted proteins | sample MGYA00519867_ERZ827197 | MGnify/ENA primary metagenome ERZ827197 (study PRJEB31778, sample SAMEA3449278) | human gut metagenome | biome: human gut; feature: human-associated habitat; material: faeces | place: United Kingdom | collected 2010/2012 ...
GGGCGCGTCCGGTGCACGCACACCATGGAACCACCGTCCGGGGGGCGTCGGTTTGGACATCCGCCGGGGATGGGAAGGGCCCCGCGACGGATGCCGCGGGGCCCTGAAAGAGGAGAGGGGATGGGAGGGAATCAGCCGATGGGGCAGAACTGACCCGGCTTGCAGTCGTATTGGTCGCCGTTATTTTCTTCCCAACTGTAGTGGGTGCTTCCGGTGGAGCCCGAGGAAGATGCCCCGGGCGAGCCGCCACTCGGTGTGGACGTGTTGCCGGAATAACCGTTGCCGGTGTAGCCGGTGTGGCCTGAACCGGACGAGGGCCATGACTGCCGCGCCTGCGCCTTCTGCGCGGCGGCAGCCGCGGCCTCCTGTTCGGCCCTGGCCTTCTCCTTCGCGTCGGCCTTCTCCTTCGCCGCCTTCGATTCGTTGACCTCCTTCACGGCCTTCGCGATGGCGTCCGCGTCGCGTTTTTTGATGGCGTCCAGCAGACTTGCGCGGGTCTTGTCGTCCGCCACCCTGCCGTCCGTCTCCTTGTACAGCGTGTTCGCGTCGTCCACGGTCTTGTCGAGTTTGGACGTTTCGACCGCGTTCACCAGCCCGTTCAGGGACTTCGTGTGGGCCTTGTACCATGATGCGTTCGCGGTGACGCCCTTCGTGGCATCCTGCACGCCGGGCCTCGAATCCGCTTTGCAGGGCACGGTCTTCGGCGTGGGCGCCTTCATGGCCTTGGACAGGACGTCAAGGGTCTTCGCGTCCTTCACGCTTTTCACGTCGGTCTTCGCCATGCTGGCGGCCTTGCCGTTCAATAGCGCGTCGTACGCGGTCGTCGCGACGCGGAGACGTTCGCTCTCGGCCGCGCAGTCCGCCCTGGCCTCGGCCATGAGGCGGTCCTCGTGCGTCCTCCAGGCGATGCCTCCCGCCGCAAGCAGCGCGAGTGCGGCGACGGTGATGACGACGATCCTTCCGCGATGCGGCTTCTTCTTTTCCGCGGGCCCGGTCGGAAGTTCGATGGTCTCGTCTTCGATGGCCTTTTCTTCCTCTGTCATTTGTTCTCCTTGTCCATAGGTTCACAGCTTATTCCAGGCCCAGGTACGTTTCGAGGGCGGCATCGACCACTTCCTGGATGCGCATGTCATGCTCGGCGGCCCAGGCCTTGAGCCGGCGTCGGATCGAGGCGCGAAGGCTCACGCTGGTCTTCACCCAGCCCTCCGCGTCGCTCGGTTTCACGGCCCTCCGGTTTTTCGGTATCTCGGTATCCACCGATTCCGGTCTTCCGGTATCCGCCGGTTCCGTCCGGTCGCTGTCGAGCAGCGCGGTCAGGTCGCGCGGGCGGGGCGTCAGGTTCATGTTCCTCACAGGTCCTCCTCCTTGTCCTTGAGCTGTCGCATGGTCTGCTTGAGTTCGGCGGCCAGGTCGCGGTACTCGTGCAGGCGGGACCCGCGGGGACGGGTGGATTTCGCGTTGAGGATGTCCTGCCGTTTCGGGATCAGCGTCTCGAAGCACGCGATGCCCGCGTCGTCGATCCATGCCAGCGCGTCGCGCAGGGCGGTCGTGTTGGCCTCGGTGCGGCACAGGAGGATCGCGGCGGGGACGCCGCGCCGGTCGCACAGGTCCTTCACCCCGGCGGCCTGGTCGAGGTCGATGCGGCTGGGGCTCGACGGGATGACCACGAGGTCGGCGTTGTTCACCGATTCGTCCAACGCGCGCCCGTACGGGGCGGAGTCGATCAGCACCCAGTCGACGGGGTCGTCGAGACGGCCGTTGATCCCGTGCAGGTGCGCGATGTCGGCCGGCGCGGCGGACATCACGTCGAACGGCAGCGGGTCGTCCAGCTCGGCGGCCCTGTACCACCAGTCCTTCGCGTCGCCCTGCACGTCCGCGTCGGCGACGAGCGCGCGCTGCTCGCCCCGGGACTGGTCCACGAGGGCGCAGGCCAGGAACACGGCGCTGGTGGTCTTCATGCTGCCGCCCTTGCCCGTCGCCAACGCGATCACCATCGGCTCGCGGTTCTTCTTGTCGTTCATCGGTTTCTCCTTATCTCGGTATGTCGGTATCCGGTTTTTCGGCATTTCGGTTAGTTGGTTTTTCGGTATTGCGGTTTGTGCCGCGTCCCACGCGGATCGCGACGGGAAGCGGTCAGAAGAGGCTGCCCTGGACCAGGCCCTTCGGCACGGGTTCGGTCGGGAGGAACAGCGGATCGTCGTGCGTGTATTCGCGGCGCGAGCGTTGGCGGCGTTTGGTCCGTCGCCAGTAGTCGCGGCCATCACGGCGCATGCGTTCGGCCCAGTCCGGGTGGTCGGCCAGCCAGTCACGGACCCGACTCTGTGGGATCCGGTGCAGGCCGCCGTCGGCGATGTGGAGGTCACGGGCGATCAGTCGGGCGAGGGTCCAGCGGCTCGCATAGTCGAGCCCGCCGTACACGGCCTTGTCCTTCCAACCGTTGACGAGAGCGCGGCTGATGCAGTCGAGGCGCATGGGGCACGCGGCACACAGCACGCGGCCCTTGCCGCGCATCCGTTCGTCGATCAGGTCCCGGCCATCGTCGTCGGTCGTCGTGTTCCACATGCGATCCGCCATGGCCGGGTCGACCGCGGCGATTCTCGCGCAGGCCGGCATCATGTCCCGCCCGTTCATGGCCGCCGTCCTTGCGTCGTCGGCGTCTTGCGGGCCTGGAGGCGTCCTATGGCGGTTTCGCCGGGATTGCGGGCGGCCCATGCCCGGGCGTATTGGATCAGCAGGCCGACGGCCTTGGGATGGCCGAGGCGCTTGTTGCGCCAGTAGACGGCGTGCAGCTGCCAGATCAGGTCCGCGTGCCCGTCGAGCTGCGGGTTGGCGAGGAGGAATTCGCTGAAGCCCGCCTCGGAACAGTCGATGCGCGTGGTCATGCCGTCACCTCCCCTCCGGCCGTCGCGTCCTGGCCGTCCAATTCGGCCAGCGTCTCCACGGCCCAGTCGGGCAGCCATGGCGCAGCATCCGGTTCCGGCGCGGCCGCCGGAACCGCCTGCGCGTGTGCGTCGCCGTCTGTGCGGCCGGCGGCGAGGATCATGTCGTCGTTGAGTTCGTCCCAGTGTCTGGCGAGGGCCCGGCCGGTGCGGATGCGTTTGGGCCACCAATCGCCGTTCATGGCGAAGCTGATCGCGTCGACCATCACGAGGGTGGGCCATTGCGCTCCCTGGTCGACGAGCCTGCGGTACAGGCCGATGATGGCCTTGCGGTCGGCTTTGGTCGGTGAGGGCGTGGCCAGGCCGAGCATCGAGCGCTGCTCGCCGAGCGAGGCGAGGACCCGTCCGGCCGCTTCGGCGATCTCGGTGTCGTCCTCGTCGAGTTGTTCTTTTTCGGCGGCGGTCGCCCCGCTTGCGGGGAGATGCCCCGTAGGGGCAGAGGGGAAGGAGGGTTTACTAGGAGGGTTTACCTGGAGGGTTTTATCCTTATATATACAGCTCTGCGAGATTTGCAGTGCTGGGGGTGCGGCATTTGCAGTGCTGGGGGTGCAGCTCTCGCAGTGCTGGCCCTGCGGGATTTGCAGTGCCGGTTCCGGCCCTTTTTCCAGCCCTGCGAGATTTGCAGTGCTGGGAATCGGCTTCGTTCCAACGTTTTCCGGAGTCACGTCCTTGGATTCGCCGTTTTCCGTCACGGTCGAGGCGGCGGGGTCCACGGTATTGCCCATGGTCATGGGGTCTTGTTCCGCCGTGTGCGTCTCCTTGATCCATTCGAGGGTCGACGGGTCGGATTCGACCGCGAGGTCCCACACGATCTGGCAGTACTGGGGCAGGCGGTTCCGTCCGCCTTTGCCGAGGCGCGCGTACCGTTGGTCGCCGCGGCGGATGAATCCGCGCTCCTGGAGAGTCTTCAACGCGGTGCGCACGGTCCGTTCCGAGAGTTCGGTGACGTTGACGATGGTCGCGATCTTCGGATAGGCTGCGGTGCCGTCGTCGTCCGCGCGGTCCGCGAGGTAGACGAGCACGGCCTTCGCCGAGGCGTTGCCCACGTGGCATTTGAAGGCCCATGACAGTGCGATGTTGCTCACGGTCGGTTCTTCTCACGTTGTTGGGCGGCGCGTCGCTCGTCGGCCAATCTGGCGTGCATCTCGTCGCCGAGACGTGCCGTCCGGCACAGGGCCAGCGTCATCAGCCATGAGAACGCGACGAACACGATCAATGCGATTGCGAGCCAGTTCACGCGAGTCTCCCTTCCATGGACGGGTGCGCCATCATCGACGCCAGGCGACGGGAATCGACGGAGCCCGGACCGTTGTGGCGGGCGAATGCCACCACGACCGGGAACGTCCAAACCGGCGCGTGTAAATCCCGGTTACACTCGGGAGACACAGAGCAAGACATGCGGAAGGCTTTAGTAAGGTCGTTCATGTGTGATCACTACTCCAAGACAATGCATTGGGCGGCCACGGACCGGGATCCGGCAAGATACGGGATCCGCGGCCGCTCGGAATATTGGTTGCACCGCCCGTCCCCGACGTTCCAGCATCGGGAACGGGCGTTTTTTCTTTTAGCTGCAGAGAAAGAGAGAAAAACGAATGGGATCAGACCATCGCACCACCTCCCTCGCCGTTGACGGGCCACGCGCCGCCGCAACGGATGGCGAGGCAAAGGCAATCAAGAGCCTGCTCATCAGGGACATCAAAGACTTCGATCAAAGCGTCCCAGCAGTCGTCAGACACGACGATGGAACGATCAGGCCTACGTACATAGGCGTATGGGGACAGGACCGTCTGATAGGCGCGGCCCTCATCCAGCCAGCCCTTTGCGTAGCCGAGACGCTCATATACCACACCGGGACGAGCGGGGTCCATGCCGCACAGATACGAGAGGCTTTCGCCGAGCATGCAGCCATCATCGAAGGGATCTCGATCGTCAGGAAGCATCGGCGCGAAGGCATCGGCTTGCAGATCAAGGCGTTCTGCGACTCCTGGGCGGCAGACCACGGCGCTGAACTGATACTCAGCATCCCCACCAACGAGGGCGCGCGCCTGCTCAACGAGAAAGCCGGATACACGGTCGTACCGCCCGACGGATATCTCACCATCAAGGTACTTGACGCTCAGGGACAGCCTCTTCACATTCCCTACGCCGACCAGCGGACCCAGGACAGAGGCACTAGCATGTGGGCGTACAAGCTCGTAGGGCAACGCACACAGCACTTCAAGATTGGCGTTCTCACCGCCTCCTGAAGTTCCGAAGACCATACCGTCGATGAATGTTCCCGACGGGTCGCGGGAGAAAACAAGTCTTCCGGCTTCGTCGCTCATGCCACCGGCACCGGAATCCATGGCCAGTACCCCTACACCGTCAATCGCCATCAGACCAACACCTCCTTTATCGATTCAGAGAAAGAGAAAACCAAATGAAATCAACCCCTCGCACCACCTCCCTCAACGAACCTGATATTCGTCCGGCGCGAAACCACGCCGAGGCAGAGGAAATCGGAAGTCTCCTGCTCGAAGAAATCGCGCATCCAGGATTCATTCCTGGACCAGAGTTCGTCTGGCAGGGTCAAGGCTTTCTCAGGCCGACGCTCATAGGCGCATGGTCCCAGAACCGCTTGGTAGGTGGCGCCTCGCTCAGTCCATACATGGAACACACCAAGGCCTTTTTGGGGATTGGTCGAGCAGACGCAGCGAAGGCGGTCACACGGCTGGTAGCTGAAACTGACGGCATTGCCGTCAGACCCGACCATCGGCGTGAAGGCGTCGGACGAAAGATCAAGTTGTTCTGCGACTCCTTCGCGGCACAGCACCACGCTGCGATCATGGTCTCCGTCACCACCAACGAAGCAGCGGCAGGCCTCAACCACGAAGCGGGCCACATCGTCTTTGAACGGTGCGACGGCCTCGTCATCAAATACGTAGACACGGTCGGCGAGCCACTCATATGGCTTCATGACCTGGATGGGACGATCCCCGAAGCGGCATGGTCCGTCTCCGTACTCGGCAAAACGTATGGGCCGACCATAGTCGTCGGTGAGCAACGGGCCATACGGCGTGGAAACGCCGACAAGGACATCCAGTGGGTTTTCGCCGTTGACGCGGCGGGCCACACTGTCGCATGACACTTCGTTGCTCATGACGCCCTCCCCTCGGTCAACAGCAGGCCCGCCACCACACGTTCGCGGGCGGACAGCTGGGCGTAGACCTCCCGGTCGGCGTGCGTGTAGGAGCGCACGGGGCGGATCCGCCAATCGGCAAGCGTCCGGATCTCACCCCGCTGCAGCGCGCGCAGCGCGCATTCCGGGCAAAGGTTCAGAGTCCGGGGATCGAGCTGGTCGATGTAGTCATGCCAGCCGTTCCTGGCGAGGAAAGCGTCGAAGCCGTCCGATGTCTCCTCGTTCCAGCGGGTCGACCAGATCGCGGTGTGGCATCCGTCGCACACCTCGACATAATCGCTCCGGTTATCCGGCCAATCAAGCTGTTCGTAAATTCCACCAGCCATCATCGAACCTCCTGCGCGCCATTGGGAAATGCGGTTTCATACGGAATGAGATCTTGAACGAAATCAGACGACAGACCATACTGCTCGCGAAGTTCGGCACAGTCTCTGCGCTGCCAATGCGTGTGCGAATTGACTTTCTGAGTCACGCTGGCTGGCGACTGATGAAGCTGGACGGCAAGCTGACGATGGGTCAAACCCACCTCAGCCATCCACCTCTTCATGTTCGACATCGTTAACCTCATTTCAGCTAAGTTAAAATTTCTAACCTCAGTATATGGGTTGGTTTTTTTAACCTCAAGTTAGCTTAACTTACGGCGTGTCGAAATTAAAAAAACCGCATCTCAACAATGCGGTTTCAGCACTAGCGGAGAGGAAACTTTCAAATCAAAGATGGAATTGAGTTACCATGACGGCCCATTCCTGCAAAGGTCTTTTCACAGAAGCAATCAGACTGGGTCTTTGTCCATCCAGAATATCCTCATCTATACAGAAGTTTCCGAATAACGCATCACAATATGCGCAACCATTTGACATATAACGCCCCGCCCTACGCGAAGACCGATATTTAATTTGCCTCGCGGCGGGATGCCCAGCAATTTCCAAAAGTTCCCTGGCATAGCACATATCTATGCTTTCCCAAGACTCCACCAAGGAAATACCACTTTCGCAGTCGAGGGGACAAAGATTAGTAATTGCCACAGAGGTCCGACCACATCTCCAACAGGATCGATCAATGCCATATATCCCTATATCGACAATCTCCCCCAAGCGATGCAACGTTTTTTGGGCAGCAGGAAGAAAAGCATTCGGCGGCATGAGTTCATCCATGTGGATATTTTTTCGCCCCACAAATGCAAACACGCCAAATAGGTTAGCAATATTAAACATTGTTTGATATAATTATCTTCATTTGGAAAGGATTAACCCATGGAAGTCACAGAAACTTCAGAGCAGGTGAAAATAGAGGCGCAACGTTTTGAAGACGTGGCACGTTACAACATTCGCCGCTATATGCGATTGACCGGCAAGATTCAGAAAGACTTGGCCCACGCCTTAGGAGTCTCGCGGCCTACCATCACCTTGATGCTTAAAGGGGAAACGAAAATTAATTTGAGGCAAGTGTTCCTTATTGCCAAAGCTCTTGGCGTGACAGTCGAAGATCTTATCGATGATACTTATTATTGCCAAGATGAAGAGTTCATGAAAAAGCTGAAACCGACGACTGATGCCGAGAAGCCGGGTGCTTTGGTAGGTGCCGGCGCGCCTAGGTACCTTGTCAGCCCCTTCAACCCCGACGCCCCTTTTGAAAACGGAATCTTAGGTGCAGCCAAAGGTGCCATGGCCGGCGTGATCCGATCCGGAGCCACCGGTGGCCCGGGATCCACACCTGAGTCCGTCGCGTCCTCGAAGCATGACGGCAGAACGGCTCTCCCCCGGTCTCAAGCCCATGAGACACTTGGAACCATGACTACCATCATCATGCGCACCTCCGAAGGTGACATCACCATCAACCTGTTCGACGATCAGACGCCCGTGACCGTGAAGAACTTCCTCGGTCTGGCGACCGGCGAGAAGGAATGGGCGGACCCGTTCACCGGCCAACCGTCCCATGAGCCGTTCTATAACGGCCTGACCTTCCACCGCATCATCAAGGACTTCATGATCCAGGGCGGCTGCCCGCTGGGCAATGGCACCGGTGGCCCCGGCTACGACTTCGACGACGAGATCGTCCCCGAACTCACGTTCGACCGGCCGTATCTGCTGGCCATGGCGAACGCCGGCCTGCGTCGCGGCCGCGACGGCAAGGCGCATGGCACCAACGGCTCCCAGTTCTTCATCACCACCGTGCCGACCCCGTGGCTCGACGGACACCACACGATCTTCGGCGAGGTCGCCGACGACGAGTCCAAGGCCGTGGTCGACAAGCTTGAGGCCGTGCCGACCGACCGTTCCGACGCGCCGCTCGAACCTGCCGGCATCATGTCCATCGAAGTGGTGAAGTAAGCGCGGCGGCAATTCGAAGCCGACACTCCGATACACATGGAAGAGCCCTGAACCCTCGTCGGGTCAGGGCTCTTCGTATGCGTGCCGGGTCTGTTACCACCCTCCGGCGCTGCGCGCCACCTCCCGCCAGCGGGAGGGGAGGGAGCTACAGGACGTTGAAGTGCTTGAGCGCGTTCATGATGCCGTCGTGGTCGACGTCATCGGTGATGTAGTCGGCCGCGGCCTTCGCCGGTTCGGTCGCATTGCCCATCGCCACGCCGATGCCGGCGAAGGCGAGCATGTCGGCGTCGTTGCCGCCGTCTCCGAACGCGATGGTCTGCTCGCGCGTCCAGCCGTAATGCCGCATGAACCGCTTCATTCCCTCGGGTTTGCCGCCGTCGGCGGGAATCAGGTCGGTGAAGTCCGGATGCCAGCGCACGCCTCTGACATTGCGACACATGCCGGACAGCTTCGCTTCATCTTCAAAGCTGATGTATGGGCTGATCTGGAACGTCTCATACTTCAGCGCCCTCTCGTGCGGATCGTCGATGTTCACGGTCGGTGCGGTCTTGCCGAGTTGGCGCCACGTGGCCCGCATCGCGTCGGTGATCTGGTTGAAGTAGACGTAATCCTTCTCGCAGTAGTTCGCCACCACGTCGGGGTGCTCGTCAAGCCAGCGGGTGATGGTGACGATGTCCTCGGGCAGCAGCGACTCCTTCTCCAGGAGCCCGTGGTCGTCGAAGCAGTACTGCCCGTTCAGCGCGATGATGCCGTCGAAGTGCACCGGCATCATGTCGAGCACGACGGTCATGTGCGACGGCGCCCGACCGGAGCAGATGAACACCTTCACCCCGCGATCCTGCAGCTCGTGCAGCGCGTCGATGGAGGACTGCGGGATTACATGCGTCACGAAACTCGTCAGCGTGCCGTCGATGTCGAAGAACGCCGCCTTGATGTCGGCTCGCACGGTGGCCGTCGCGCCTCCGGCGCCCGCTGTCATGATGTCGTCCGATGCCATGTACGCAACCTCCGCGATACGAAATTCGGTCATCCCCAGTGTATGAACAGCGCTGGATGGCATCCCGTAACGCGTTATCAGACCCGCCCTGCGACTGCCGCCGTCGCTGCCGTATGGTGGGCGTTGTCAACCAATCAGAGTGGGAACGAACATGACAGCAGCAACATAACAGGCGGGCTCTCCCGACAATGAGCCGGTGCGCGTCAACCATACCGTGCGCAACATCGTCATCGCCCTCATCGTGGTCGCCGTGATGAGCGCCGGCCGGGTCGTGGAGCGCGGAGATGTGTGCAACGTGTTCGCGGCACCCCAGCAGGCGGTGACCAAGCGGTTCATCGACACGGTATCCGGTTCGGCCATCGGCTCGATCACCTACGAGTTCTCGGGCGACGATGCGCTGGTGCGCGACTTTCTCGGGGGAGCTGTCACGTTCCAGCGATGTCATCGACTTCGGCACGGCGGCGGACCCCATAGGCTACGAGGACGCCATCGCCGCAGCCGGATTGGATGCCGTCCGCGGCAGACAAGGAGGAGACGCGATGAGTCCCTGGTCCCATGCGTACGACATCGCCGGCCACCAGACCGACTGGACGGTTATCAGAAAGTCGACCAGACGGTGACCTGGACGGCCGTGATCATCATGATCGTGCTGGTCCAGATCGTGCAGGGCATCGCGAACACCATCGCCAAGCGTATATTGAAGCTACAGAGGTAACATGGCATGACATCTCGCGGGGAAGGAACGTAAATCATGGTCGAACATGTCGGGGTCACGGACGAGCTGATCGGCATACGGCATTATCTGCATCAGCATCCCGAACGCAGCTTCAAGGAGGTCGAGACCAGCGCGTATCTGGCCCGTCTGCTGCGCGGGCATGGCATAGATGTGCTCGACACGACGTTGGAGACCGGCGTCGTCGCGCTCATCGAGGGAGAGGTGCCGGGACCGCGCATCGCGCTGCGCGCCGACATCGACGGCCTGCCGATCACCGAGGACACTGGCCTGCCGTTCAGCTCGCTGAACCCCGGCGTGATGCACGGCTGCGGCCATGACCTGCACATGACCGGGCTTTTGGGCGCGGCGTTCTGGCTGGCCGATCACCGCGACCGCATCGCAGGCAGCGTGAAGATCGTCTTCCAGCCGGCCGAGGAGGTGGGCCTGGGCGCCCGCACGGTCGTGGAATCCGGCGCGACGGATGACGTGAAGGCCATCATCGGCACGCATAACAACCCGAACTACGCCCCCGGACAGATCGCCATCGGCCCTCAGCCGATGATGGCCGGCTGCGTGAAGTTCAAGGTCACGCTGCACGCCCAGGGCACCCATGCCGGGTACCCGCAGAAGGGCACCGGCCCCATCGAGGCGCTCGCCTCGATGATCCTCGCCCTGCAGACCATCGTGAGCCGCAACATCTCGCCGTTCCACGCCGTGGTGCTGTCCATCACCGAAGTGCATGGCGGGCACGTGTGGAACGTCGTGCCCGCCGAAGCGGGATTCCAGGGCACCGTGCGCTTCTTCGACCAGGACGACGAACGGCTGGTCCACCGGCGTTTCGTGGCGGAGGTCGAGCACACGGCCGAAGCGTACGGGATCGCAGCCGACGTGGACTGGGACTGCATCCAGGTGCCGCTGGTCGGCGACGAGGAGCTGTCCGAGGCGGTCGCGGCCGACGTGCCCTCCTACGCGGCGCTCAAGCCGATACATCCCAGCATGGCGGGGGAGGATTTCGTGGAGTTCTCGGGATGCGGGGCCCGTCTGGTGTTCGCGTTCATCGGCTCGAACGGGGAACCGGGGTGCGCCGACTGGCACAGTCCGCACTTCGTCGGCGTGGACGGCGCGATCGGGCCCACCGTTGACTTCTACGTCAACGCCTCGCTGCGGGTGCTCGCCGAGCTTCGCTGACGGGCGGTGGGACGGATCATCCCGCGTGACGGCATGTGCCGCCCCTGTCGTCCGTCATCTCGGCTGGGTACTATAGGGCACTATGACCCATCTTCGTTTTGCCCTTGCCCAGATCGACACCTGCGTCGGCGACCTCGACGGCAACGCCGACAAAATCATGCACTACGCGCATCTCGCCGCGCATGAAGGCGCCCACGTCGTCATCTTCCCGGAAATGACGCTGACCGGATACCCCATCGAGGATCTGGCGTTGCGCCGCACGTTCCGCAAGGCGGCGTGGGACAAGGCGAACTGGCTGGCGACCGAGCTGGAGGCCGACGGATTGGGCGACCTGTATGTCGCCGTCGGCACGGTCGGCACCGACCACGCGTCCGACAAACCTCGCAACCGCATGGTCGTGCTGCACGACGGCATGGTCTGGGCCGGCTACGACAAGCATTTCCTGCCGAACTACGGCGTGTTCGACGAGTTCCGCATCTTCGCGGCCGGCGACCGCACCGTCGTGCTCGACATCGACGGCGTGCGCATCGGCGTGGCGATCTGCGAGGACATCTGGCAGGACGGCGGGCCGGTCGCCCGGCTCGTCGACGAGCATATCGACGTGCTGATGACGATGAACGGCTCGCCGTACGAGGAGGGCAAGACCCATACGCGTTACGACCTCGCGGTCAGGCGTGCGGCCGAGGTCGGCGCCCCGATGATCTACGTGAACCAGGTCGGCGGTCAGGATGACCTGGTGTTCGACGGCGGCAGCTTCGTTGTCGACCGCGACGGCACGCTGCTGGAACGTTCCCCGATGTTCATGGAGCATCTGGGACTCTTCGACCTCGACACGGACGCCGAGCATCAGACGACGGGCGACATCGCGGACCTTCCCGACCCGGACGAGGAGGTGTACACCGCCTGCGTGCTGGGCCTGAAGGACTACATGGCGAAGAACCGGTTCTCCGGCGTGTGCCTGGGCCTGTCCGGCGGCATCGACTCCGCGCTGGTGGCGGCGATGGCCGCCGACGCCTGCGGCGGACACAACGTGCATGGCATCTCGATGCCGAGCATGTATTCCTCCATCGGTTCCAAGGACGACGCCGCCGACCTGGCGGCCAACATCGGCGCACATTACGACGTGCAGCCGATCGAGCCCATGTTCAATGTGTACCAGGGCCAGCTCAAGCTCGAAGGCGTGGCCGCGGAGAACCTGCAGGCCCGCATCCGCGGCGTCATCGTCATGGCGTACTCCAACAGCCTCGGTCTGCTCGCCGTCGCCACGGGCAACAAGTCCGAGCTGGCGTGCGGCTATTCGACCATCTACGGCGACGCCGTCGGCGGATACGCGCCGATCAAGGACCTGCTCAAGACCCGTGTCTGGGAACTGTCCCGCTGGCGCAACCGGGCCGCTGCCGCAGGCGTCGGCATCGGCGGGCTGCGCATCGTCGGCAATGAGAACGGCGATGCCGGAACGCCGCTGCCCGGCGGCGTGATGATTCCGGTCAGCAGCATCGAGAAGGCGCCGAGCGCCGAGCTGCGCCCGGGGCAGAAGGATTCCGATTCGCTGCCCGAATACGAACTGCTCGACAAGGTGCTCGCCGCATACATCGAGCATGCGCACGGTCGCGCCGACCTGCTGGCCGACGGCTTCGACGAGAAGACCGTCGACACGGTGATGCGACTGGTGGACCGCGCGGAGTGGAAGCGCCGCCAGTATCCGCTCGGGCCGAAGGTCACCGCGCTCGCGTTCGGCCGCGACCGGCGTCTGCCCGTCACCAACGCGTTCCGTGAGTAGGGGAGCGCTCGCCCGGCCGCCGCATAGGCGCGGTGCCGGGCGCCGCGGCGCGCTACCATGGGTGCGGGGAGGACACCATGACCGACAAGCAGTGGTATTTCAACACGAAGACCGAGCAGCCCGAGTTGGGCATGCTCTCGCCGAGCTCCCACCGCATGGGGCCGTACAAGACCCGCGAGGATGCCCTTGAGGCGTGGAAGATCGTCAAGGAGCGCAATGCGCTGTGGGCGGAAGCCAATCGCAAGTGGCGCAAATGGGGCGAGAACACGCCCTCGGGCGGCCGCGACGACGGCTTCGACGGCTTCGACGACTGACGACACGGCGTGAATGTGAGATAAGTCACGCCATCTCTCAGCCAGCTCACATCGACCGGCTAGTAGAATCATTTCTTGACAACAACGTGAAGATGCGTTGCACGACACAAGGAGTGAATATGACAGCAGTTGATGCGACCGCTCTTACTGCCGAAGAGCTTCAGGCCAAGGCCTGGGACGGCTTCGTCGAAGGCGACTGGCAGAAGAACATCGACGTTCGCGACTTCATCCAGAAGAACTACACCCCGTACACCGGTGACGAGTCCTTCCTGGCCGACGCGACCGACAAGACCAAGCACCTGTGGAAGTACCTCGACGACAACTACTTGGCGGTCGAGCGCAAGCAGCGCGTCTACGATGTCGACACCCACATCCCGGCCGGCATCGACGCCTTCCCGGCCGGTTACATCGAGTCCCCCGAGGTCGACAACGTCGTTGTCGGCCTGCAGACCGACGTCCCCTGCAAGCGTGCGATGATGCCGAACGGCGGCTGGCGCATGGTCGAGCAGGCCATCAAGGAGGCCGGCAAGGAGCCGGACCCGGAGATCAAGAAGATCTTCACCAAGTACCGCAAGACCCACAACGACGGCGTCTTCGGCGTCTACACCAAGGACATCAAGATCGCCCGCCACAACAAAATCCTCACCGGTCTGCCGGACGCCTACGGCCGCGGCCGCATCATCGGCGACTACCGCCGCGTGGCCCTGTACGGCGTCGCCGCGCTGATCAAGTTCAAGCAGCGCGACAAGGATTCCGTGCCGTACCGCAACGACTTCACCGAGCCGGAGATCGAGCACTGGATCCGCTTCCGCGAGGAGCACGACGAGCAGATCAAGGCCCTCAAGCAGCTCATCAACCTCGGCAACGAGTACGGTCTGGACCTGACCCGCCCGGCGCAGACCGCGCAGGAGGCCGTGCAGTGGACCTACATGGGCTACCTCGCCTCCGTCAAGAGCCAGGACGGCGCCGCCATGTCCTTCGGCCGCAACTCCGCGTTCTTCGACTGCTACTTCGAGCGTGACCTGCAGTCCGGCAAGATCACCGAGACCGACGCCCAGGAGATCATCGACAACATCGTCATGAAGCTGCGCATCGTGCGCTTCCTGCGCACCAAGGACTACGACGCGATCTTCTCCGGCGACCCGTACTGGGCGACATGGTCCGACGCCGGCTTCGGCGACGACGGCCGTCCGATGGTAACCAAGACCTCCTTCCGTCTGCTCAACACGCTGACGCTGGAGCATCTCGGACCCGGCCCCGAGCCGAACATCACAATCTTCTGGGACCCGAAGCTGCCGGAAGGCTACAAGCGCTTCTGCGCCAAGATCTCGATCGACACCTCGGCCATCCAGTACGAGTCCGACAAGGAGATCCGCAACCACTGGGGCGACGACGCGGCCATCGCCTGCTGCGTGTCCCCGATGCGCGTCGGCAAGCAGATGCAGTTCTTCGCGGCCCGCGTGAACTCCGCCAAGGCCCTGCTGTACGCGATCAACGGCGGCCGTGACGAGATGACCGGCATGCAGGTCATCGACAAGGGCATCATCGAGCCCATCGCTCCCGAGGCCGACGGCACGCTCGACTACGAGAAGGTCAAGAACAACTACGAGAAGGCCCTGAACTGGCTGTCTGAAGTGTATGTCAAGGCTCTGAACATCATCCACTACATGCACGATAAGTACGCCTACGAGTCCATCGAGATGGCGCTGCACGACAAGGAGGTGTACCGCACCCTCGGTTGCGGCATGTCCGGCCTGTCCATCGCCGCCGACTCCCTGTCCGCCGTCAAGTACGCCAAGGTCTACCCGATCTACAACAAGGACGCGAAGAACCTTGAAGGCCACGAGTACGAGTACGTCGAGGGCGCCGATGACGACCTGATCGTCGGTTACCGCACCGAAGGTGACTTCCCGATCTACGGCAACGACGACGACCGCGCCGACGACATCGCCAAGTGGGTCGTCTCCACCGTCATGGGTCAGGTCAAGCGCCTGCCCGTGTACCGCGGCGCCGTCCCGACGCAGTCCATCCTGACCATCACCTCCAACGTGGAGTACGGCAAGAACACCGGTTCCTTCCCGTCCCGCCACAAGAAGGGCACGCCGTACGCGCCGGGCGCCAACCCGGAGAACGGCATGGACTCGCACGGCATGCTGCCGTCGATGTTCTCGGTCGGCAAGATCGACTACAACGACGCGCTGGACGGCATCTCGCTGACCAACACGATCACCCCCGACGGCCTGGGCCGCGACGAGGATGAGCGCATCGGCAACCTGGTCGGCATCCTGGACGCCGGCAACGGCCACGGCCTGTACCACGCGAACATCAACGTCCTGCGCAAGGAGCAGCTTGAGGACGCCGTCGAGCACCCGGAGAAGTACCCGCACCTGACCGTGCGCGTCTCCGGCTACGCGGTGAACTTCGTCAAGCTCACCAAGGAGCAGCAGCTCGACGTGATCTCCCGTACCTTCCACCAGGGTTCGGTCACCGACTGACAGATGGTGACGACCGGACGATGAAGGGGGCGAGGCCGACCGGCTTCGTCCCCTTCTCATATGGCTGGGCAGGGCGGCGCGCTTGGGAATCCGCGTGATGATCCTCACACGACATGAAGTCCATAGCGGGCGGATGCCGCGCAAAACGTTTGTAGTATGAAATACAGGAAGTACTTTCAAGGAGGACGATGATGTCTGATATCGCGCAATTCCGCACCACACGGCCGCATATGCTCAAAGCGTCGAAGGAATACGCCTCGCAGACCCTGATGGGAGGGCTTTCCGGCTTCGAATCGCCCATCGGCCTCGATAGGCGCGACCGCATCCACGCGCTCAAAAGCGGCGACATCGGCTTCGTCCACTCGTGGGACATCAACACGTCGGTCGATGGCCCGGGCACGCGCATGACTGTCTTCATGTCCGGATGCCCCCTGCGCTGCCAGTACTGCCAGAACCCCGACACATGGAAGATGCGCGACGGGCAGCCCGTATACCTCGACGCCATGATCAAGAAGGTTGACCGGTACAAGGACCTGTTCAAGGCCACGCATGGCGGCATCACGTTCTCCGGCGGCGAGTCGATGATGCAGCCGGCGTTCGTCTCGCGCGTGTTCCACGCGGCCAAGGAGATGGGCGTGCACACCTGCCTCGACACGTCCGGCTTCCTCAACACCAACTACACCGACGAGATGATCGACGACATCGACCTGTGCCTGCTCGACGTCAAGTCGGGCGACGAGGAGACCTACCACAAGGTCACCGGGGGGCTGCTGCAGCCCACCATCGACTTCGGACGGCGGCTGGCGAAGGCCGGCAAGAAGATCTGGGTGCGGTTCGTGCTCGTGCCGGGGCTGACCGACTCGGAGGAGAACATCGAGAACGTGGCCAGGATCTGCGAGAGCTTCGACGGGGCCGTCGAACACATCGACGTGCTGGGATTCCACCAGCTCGGGCGCCCGAAGTGGCATGAGCTGCGCATCCCGTACCCTCTTGAGCATCAGAAGGGCCCGTCCGCCGCGTTGAAGAAGCGCGTGACGGAGCAATTCCAGTCGCACGGATTCGTCGTGTACTGATAGGGAACCGTTCTCTGCGGTGTCGGACTCGAAAACCTACACAATCTTGCGTGTGGAAATACCGTAAAATCTTCGACGACACCGTAGCCTGTATATATGGCTGAAATCTTCGCGTTTCCGAGGGGCTCCGCAACGATGCGGCACCCGGACGCCGACATGCCTGAACGCCCGGTCGGCGTGCCGGACGCGGTCTGGTCGGCGGTGGAATCGGTGCGTTCCATGCCGCGGGTGACGGGCATGCGCTACCGTGAGCTTCCCGTGCCCTCGACGCTGGCCGACTACGGCATCGGCGTGGAAATGGAATGCGTCGCGGATGATGACTCCCGTTCGTTCGGCGACGCCCACATGGCCTCGGGCTGGATCATGCTGCTGTACGTCGAGCGCGAACGCGAGGACTGGCACTCCCACTGGCGTTGCGTCGCCTACGCGCAGCTGCCGTTGCCATCCGACGAGAACGATGGCCTCGCCCCGAGCATGTACTGGGACGGGATGCGCTCGTTCGTGGATGACGCCTCCTTAGGTGACGTGTCGGGTACGGTCACCGTCACGCAGAACACGTCGTTCGGACTCGCTCAGGAAGGAACCGCCGGCTGCGAGATGCGTGTCTCATGGACACCCCTTGCTAGCATGGATGGCGGTTTGGACGCGGGCGGCCAGGTGCAGTGCTGGGCGCGATTCGTGCAGTCCGCCAGCGAATGCGAGGAGGAGCCGTCAGTTGACCGATGAGCCGAGGCTGCAGGCGCAGCCGCGAGGTGGTGTTCCGGATGTGACCGACACACTTGAAGGATTTCGGGAGGTATGCGACCGTCTGGCCGGGGCGGCCGGGCCGTTGGCCGCCGACGCGGAACGCGCCTCCGGATTCCGGTACGGCCACGAGGACTGGCTGGTGCAGTTCAAGCGCGAAGGCGCCGGCATAGTGCTGCTCGACCCCGTCGCCCTGACCCGCGCCGGTGCCGACTGGGGCATGTTCAACGACGCGGTCGGCGATGCCGTGTGGATATTACACGACTCGTTGCAGGACCTGCCCGGATTCGCCGACATCGGCCTGACGCCGCAGGCCCTGTTCGACACCGAGATCGCCGCGAGGATGCTGGGGCTGCACCGGTTCGGTCTCGCCGCGGTCACCGAGCATTATCTGGGCGTCACGCTCGCCAAGGAGCATTCCGCCGCTGACTGGTCATATCGGCCGCTGCCGAGGGACTGGCGCAATTACGCCGCATTGGACGTCGAACTGCTGATTGAGCTGCGCCGGAAGATGCAGCGCGAGCTGAAGGTGCAGGGCAAGGACGGATGGGCCGACGAGGAGTTCCGGTATGCGCTGCAGACCGGCATGGGACCCAGACGGGAGCATCCGGTGCCCTGGCTGCGCATATCGCACATCAACACCGTCAGCCAGGACCACCAGGGCCTCGCCGTGGCCAAGGCGCTGTGGGAGAAGCGAGACGAGCTCGCCCGCGCCTATGACATCGCGCCCGGACTGCTGCTCTCCGACGATTCGATAGTCGAGGCCGCGTCGCGAAAGCCCCGCAACGCCCGCGAATTCAGGATGATCAGGTCGCTCAACGAGCGCGTGCGCATGCGCACCGGCGGCGAGCAGGACAAGATGTTCGAACGGTACGCGCCGATTCAGCGCAAGGTCAAGCCCTCGGTATGGCGAGAGACGATTCGGCGCGCGCTGGAGCTGCCGCCGTCGCAATGGCCGGTGATGCCGGTGCCCGTGGCCGACGAGGAGCATGCGAACGCACCTCGCTCGATGAAGCTCTGGGCCACCAGGCACCCTCAGCGTATGCGGCTGCTGCAAGACGTGCGCAAAGTCGTCTCCCGGATCGCCGACGACACCCGCACCCCCGCCGAAATCATCGTCAAGCCGCAGATCCTGCGCAACCTGTGCTGGACCGACGAACCGCGCAAGCGCGATGTCGCGGAATTCCTCAAATCGCAGGGCGCCCGTGACTGGCAGGTGAATCTCATCGCAGCGTCCGTAAGTCGCGTTATCATGTAGAGGTTGCCTATCGGCAGATGAAGTAGAATAAACGACTTTCAGGAGCGCAAGCGTGAAAATCAGCGTTAGGAATCTCGAACCCACCAAGGTCAAGCTCACCATCACCGTCGACCCGGAGGAGTTCAACCCGTATCTGGATGCCGCCCGCAAGGAGATCGCCAAGCAGGTGAACATCCCCGGCTTCCGCAAGGGCCACGTCCCCGGCAAGATCATCGACCAGCGCATCGGCTTCGCAGCCGTCGCTGGCGAGGCCGTCAACAACGGCGTGCCGGAGCTCTATTCCAAGGCGCTTGAGGAAAAGCAGATCCATCCGATGTCCCAGCCGGAGATCGACGTGCAGGAAGTGCCCGAATCCGCCAAGGACGAGACCAAGCTGAAGTTCACCGCGACCGTCGAGCGTCGTCCCGACATCGAGCTGCCGGAACTCGACGGCCTGGAGATCGACGTGCCCAAGGCCCAGGTCACCGATGAGGACGTGAACAACCGCCTCGAATCCCTGCGCCAGCGCTTCGGCACTCTGGTCGGCGTCGACCGTCCGGCTGCCAAGGGCGACTTCGCGAACATCGACCTCGACGCCCAGATCGACGGCGAGTCCGTCGATTCCCAGGAAGGCGTGAGCTACGAGCTCGGCTCCGGCACCATGCTGGACGGTCTGGACGAGGCCCTCGAAGGCCTGTCCGCCGGCGAGGAGACCTCCTTCAACAGCAAGCTGCAGGGCGGCGAGCACGAAGGCGAAGAGGCGCTCGTCAAGGTCAAGGTCAACTCCGTGAAGACCGAGGAGTTGCCGGAGCTCGACGACGACTTCGCTCAGGACGCCTCTGAGTTCGATACGCTGGATGAGCTCAAGGCCGACGTGCGCAAGGCCGCCGAGCGCGACGCCGAAGGCCGTCAGGCCACCGAGGCCCGCGACGCCTTCATCGCCAAGCTTGAGGAAGGCGCCGAGATCCCGGTGCCGAAGGGCGTCAAGGCCGACATGCTTGAGCAGCAGCTCAAGAACGTGACCGCCGATCCGTCCAAGGCCACCGACGAGCAGAAGGCCGACGCCGAGAAGCAGGTCGTCAAGGAGCTCACCGACCAGATGGTGCTCGACGCCCTGGCCGAGAAGCTGGACGTCAAGGTCTCCCAGGCCGATGTCACCAACTTCCTCGCCTCCATCGCCCAGCAGTACGGCATGGACCCGTCCGCGTTCATCCAGGCCATCGTCAAGAACGGCCAGCTCGGCTCCGCCGTGCAGGAAGTCGGCCGCTCCAAGGGCCTGCTCGCCGGCATGCGCGCCGTCACCTTCAAGTCCGAAGGCGAGACCCTCGACCTGAGCTCCTTCCTCGGCGAGGCCGCTGAGGACGAAGAGTCCGAGAGCGTCGAAGCCGCCTCCGCCGCGGCCGCCGTCGCCGACGAGCTCGCCAAGAAGGACGACGAGAACACCGCCGACGCCGAGTGAGCGTAAATCGCGCGGCATCGTTGCTATCGCGGCGTGCCCGTGATGCAGAATGACTGACTTGACCCGGAACCGCAAAGGTTCCGGGTCAAGTCGTATATACGGTGGGATATGCGCGGTGAGGAGCGGGTGTAGGATGCCGCGGGTAGGCTGACATGGGCGGGTCTCCCGTTCCCGGACGTTCCACTCGCCATCGAAGAGGTGCATCATGGAGAAGACCGATTGGAAGCGCATCGGCTGGCTGACCGCGGCCACGCTGGTGCTCGGCGCGATCATCGGCGCATGCGCCGGCCTGCTGACGCTGCTGCTGTACGGCGTCGAATACATGATGCTCGGATTCATCGAAAGCGAGTTCATTCCCGGCGCGTTCACCGTGCCGGCGGTCCGCCGCATCGCCTCCGTCACGTTGGGACTGGGCGTCGCCGGCGTCATATGGTACCTGCTGCGCACAAAGACCGAGAAGGTGCCGTCCGTCAAGAAGGCGGTGAACGGGGGCCGCATGCCGTTCTGGCAGACCATCGTGCATGTGGTGCTGCAGATATTCATCGTCGGCTCCGGCGCCTCCATCGGGCGCGAGGTCGCGCCGCGCGAGCTGGGCGCCATGCTGGCGCAGCGGTTCTGCGACATCTTCCATATCGGTGACGGCGAAGGCGACGCGCATGGCGTGCTCGATCGCCGCATGGTCGTCGCCGTCGCCGCCGGTGCCGGTCTGGGAGGCGTGTACAACGCGCCGCTGGCCGGCATGTTCTTCGCGGTGGAGATACTGCTCGTCGACGTGACGTTGGAGAAGGTCGCATTCGGATTGGGGATGTCTGCGACTGCGGCGTTCGTCGCGACCGCCATCAAAGGCGAGCACATGTTCTACGACATCGGCGCGATGCAGATGAACAGCACGCCGAGCCTGATGCTGTTCGCGCTGCTGTGCGGAACGGCGTGCGGCGTCGTCGGCGCACTGTTCCGCAAGGGCTCGCAGTGGGCCGAATCGCACAAGCCCACCGGACGGTCGCTGATGTGGCAGATGCCGATCGCCGGATTGGTGACCGGTCTGGTCTCTATCGTCGTGCCGCAGGTCATGGGCAACGGGCGTGCCGCGGCGCAGCTCGGCTTCAGCACATTCATCCCCGAAACGGCCGCCACCTCCGGTGCGGCACAATCGGCCGCGTCCGCAGCGGCCTCGCCATGGACGTTCCTCGCCGGCTCGGACGGCGCTCCGGGCTCGGTCGTCAACGCCGGGACTCCGCTTGAACTGAACCGGCTATGGATGTTGCTGGGCGTGCTGGCGCTCACCTTCGTGGCCAAGGCGTTCGTCACTCTGATGACCATCCGCTCCGGCGCATCGGGCGGCGTGCTTCAGCCCGGCATCGCCTTGGGATCCACGCTGGGTACGATGCTCGGACTGCTCTGGCTGTTCGTCTTCCCCGTAGATTCGGTCACCGCGTGCGCCCTGATCGGGGCCGCCGCGCTGCTCTCCGCATCCCAGCAGGCTCCGCTCATGGCCATGTGCCTGGTCATGGAACTCACCGAGGCTCCGATCGAGTTCTTCGTGCCGGTCGGCCTGGCCGTGGCGGCATCCGCCTTCGTGTCGTCCTGGCTGCTGCGGCGGCTGAGCTGATTACTATCGCAGATAATATGATTGTGTCTCTAACTTAAAAATGTCCTGAAATAGAAATATAGTTTGCTATTTCAGGACATTGGCTGCACAGGGTCTCATTCATACATTGCTGGGAGAGCCGCGATCTCATTTCATGATGTGACCTTGACGGGGTATGTCGCAATGATGAAGTGACTGTTGAGCGTTGCCTCATCCCAGGGCAAGTTTCATTCGATTAGAAGGAGTATCCGTTCTCTATCTCTTGGGGGTATGCGAAGATAACCTCGCTCCTATTGTCGATAGTGATTGAATCGATATCGTGTTGGGTGAAAGATACCGTGGACGTGGTGCTTTCGGCACCTGAAATATCTGTGAGCTCGTCAACGCCGATGATGAAATGTCCTTGAAGATCTTCGGGTCCTCCGAAAGACATCGTGTTGTTTTTTGTTCTTTGGAAGGTCAAGAACGTGTAGGGGAAACTACCCTTTGCATCGAAGGCAAGCAGCGAGTAGTCATGAGGAACTTGCTGAATGCTGGTAACTTCCCAAGTCATTTGATCGGCTCGGAAGGTGGAATCACTATCATTCTTCGTTTCGTTCCAATCCTCCAAGTTTTCGATCATGATTTTTCTCAATCGTTCTATGAGATTGGACTTATTGGAAATCTTCATTTTCCCATATTCGATTGTCACTGTATTTCCGGGCTCATGAGTTCCATTGGCATGGACGGTCATTTCAAGGGTGCCCCATGATGGTTCCAGACTCAGGTCGTATGTTCCTGGCAGAATCCGGGCGGTTTCTTCGACGTTCAATGCTTTAGATGAAAAACCAATAGGTGGCATGAAGTCGTCGATACTCGTGATAGGACGGTCATCGGAATCATTGTCGGGATCATTACGGAGTCGGTATCCTCCATCTGGAGATGACTTTACGGCAGCTTTACCTTTAACAGTGTGGCCATCGGCCTTATACGAATAGCTAACCATCGTACCGTGCGCCTTGGAATTCTCTGCCTCTCCGACATTGATTTCGCTGATTCGATTAGATGCTTTTTTGATGAGCTGTTGAGGAATGAAATCATCCTCCGGCCGGGCCGAAGGCGTGACGTACTTGAGGGCCGTAGCTTGATCGCCATTGCCTAGTGCACGGAGAAAACCTTCCACGGTCTTTTGTGGAGTGCTGGTATCGAAGACGTTTGCCGATTCCGCGTTCTGTTGTCCTGGCACTACTCCGCAGGATGATAGAAGTACTGTGCAGATGACTGTCACTAGTGCGGAAATTGTTGTTCTGCATTGCTTGCTCATTCGACTCTCCTTTGCGCGATGCTAGAGGGATACGATACCCCCCCCTAGACGCCTGACGCGAGATGTGACAGACGGGCTTTGACGTTTAGCTTCGCAACGATGAGCTGGACATGGAAGAACGGCAAATTGATTTTATAGAGCAAGTATTCCGCCCTCCCGCTATGCGGGTAGCCGAAAAAGGGCGGTGCAGGGCGCTGCCGTCGGTTCGGACAGGTAGAGTGAATTGCTGTAACGTATTGTGAGACACAACGTACTGTGAGTCAAGGAGATAAGGTGGCAGATTTGCTGACATCATCCCCGGTGATGGCGGACGGCGACATGCCGTCGATGCCGGATCCGATTTTCAATCGTCTGTTGAAGGACCGCATCATCTGGATGGGTGAAGAGGTCAAGGATGACATGGCCAACCGCATTTGCGCACAGATGCTCATGCTGGCCGCGGAGGACCCGAAGAAGGACATCTGGCTGTATATCAACTCGCCCGGCGGCTCGATTACCGCAGGCATGGCCATCTACGACACCATGCAGCTCATCCAGCCCGACGTGGCGACCGTAGGCCTGGGCATGTGCGCGTCGATGGGCCAGTTCCTGCTGAGCTCCGGCACCAAGGGCAAGCGGTTCCTGACCTCGCATGCCCGCGTGCTGATGCACCAGCCGTCCGGCGGCATCGGCGGCACCACCACCGACGTGCGCATCAACGCCGAGCTCATCATGGATATGAAGAAGACCATGAGCGAGCTGACCGCCGAACAGACCGGCCACACGGTGGAGGAGATCTACCGCGACAACGAGTACGACCACTGGTTCACCGCCACCGAGGCGCTGGAGTACGGGTTCGTGGACAAGATCATCACCACGCACGATTCGATGACGAAGGGAGAATGATCGAAATGACATCCGAAGAAGCTCAGTTCGCAGCCCGCGCCGACCGTCTCGCCGGCCCGCGCGGCGTCGTCGGGTTCATGCCCGCCGCAGCCCGCGAGAGCGCGCTGCGCGGCGCCGCGGCCGTCTCGCCGCAGAACCGTTACGTGCTCCCGCAGTTCTCCGAGAAGACGCCGTACGGCATGAAGACGCAGGACCCGTACACCAAGCTGTTCGAGGACCGCATCATCTTCATGGGCGTGCAGGTCGACGACACGTCCGCCGACGACATCATGGCCCAGTTGCTTGTGCTCGAATCGCAGGATCCGAGCCGTGACGTGATGATGTACATCAACTCGCCCGGCGGCTCGATGACGGCCATGACCGCCATCTACGACACGATGCAGTACATCAAGCCCGACGTGCAGACCGTCTGCCTCGGTCAGGCTGCCTCCGCCGCGGCGATCCTGCTGGCCGCCGGCGCCAAGGGCAAGCGCCTGATGCTGCCGAACGCACGCGTGCTCATCCACCAGCCGGCCATCGACCAGGGCTTCGGCAAGGCCACGGAGATCGAGATCCAGGCCAAGGAGATGCTGCGCATGCGCGAATGGCTGGAGAACACGCTCGCCAAGCACACCGGACAGGATGTCGAGAAGATCCGCAAGGACATCGAGGTCGATACGTTCCTGACCGCCCAGGAAGCCAAGGATTACGGCATCGTGGATGAAGTGCTCGAACACCGTTCGTGAGGTTCATGAATCTTCACAAGTGGATACCCCCGTCGCCGTCAGGCCGGGGGTATCCTCGTAACAGTGCGCATAACGGGACGCATAGTCGAAGGAGAGCTGCATGGGGCGCGTGGTGAGTTACAACGAGGACGTGCCTCGGTGCACGTTCTGCGGCAAGACCGAGCATCAGGTACGCAAGCTGGTCGCAGGCCCAAGCGCGGCCATCTGCGACGAATGCATCGAGCTGTGCGTCGACATCGTCTCGGAGGAACGCCAGCACAGCGCCGATGTCAACGCCCTGACACTGCCCAAGCCCGCCGAGATCAGCGCCTATCTCGACCGGTACGTCATCGGGCAGAGCGCGGCGAAACGCACGCTGTCGGTCGCCGTCTACAACCATTACAAGCGCGTCAACATGGAACTGCACGAATCGGCCGGGCAGCTCGACGGCAAGAAGCAGGCGCTCGGGCGTCGCCGCCGCACGGATCCGCTCGCCGACGTCGAGGTCGCCAAATCCAACATACTGCTGCTCGGCCCTACCGGCGTCGGCAAGACGTATCTCGCGCAGTCCCTCGCCAAGGTTATGAACGTGCCGTTCGTCATCACCGACGCCACGACGCTCACCGAGGCCGGGTATGTGGGAGATGACGTGGAGACCGTGCTGCAGCGGCTCATCTCGGCCGCCGACGGGGACGTCGAGAGGGCTCAGCACGGCATCATCTACATCGACGAGATCGACAAGATCGCCAGAAAATCCGGCGAGAACACGTCTATCACCCGTGACGTCTCCGGCGAGGGCGTGCAGCAGGCGCTGCTGAAGATACTCGAAGGCACGATCGCCTCGGTGCCGGTCGAGGGCACACGCAAGCACCGCGACCAGGACACGGTGACCATCGACACGCGCGGCATCCTGTTCATCTGCGGCGGTGCGTTCGTGGGGCTGAGCGATATCGTCGCCGGTAGGCTCGGACGCCACGAGAGCGGCTTCGGGGCCTCCTGGCATGACCATGAGGTCAAGCCCGAGGAACTGCTCGAACAGGTCAGCGCCGACGACCTCGCCGAATTCGGTCTGCTGCCCGAGTTCATCGGGCGTCTGCCCGTGGTCAGCGTGCTCGACGAGCTGACCGAGGCCGATCTGGCGCGCATCCTCACCGAGCCCAAGAACGCCCTGGTCAAGCAGTATCGCAAGATGTTCGCCGTCGACGGGGTGGATCTGGTCTTCACGGAGCAGGCGGTGAACGCCATCGCGTCGACCGCCATAACGCGCGGGACGGGTGCGCGAGGGCTGCGGTCGATCATCGAGAAGACCCTTGAGGAGACGATGTTCGAGCTCCCAGGCATGGATGACGTGCAGCAGGTGATCGTCGACGCGGCCTCGGTCAGGGGTGAGGGTCTGCCCAAACTGGTCCGTGGGGAACGGCGCCTCGTGGCATGACGGGGACGCGCGCGGCACGCTCGCGACACGCGCGCGACACGCCAAGTTGCTAAAGTCATTACATTGATGTAATTTATTTGAGTTGCCGCAAACAAGACAACATGCGCCAGTAGCCCAGCGGATTAGAGCAGCTGACTACGGATCAGCAGGTCGCAGGTTCGAA
>ERZ827197.1019-NODE-1019-length-26409-cov-11.395917_pt1 | contig 26409 bp, 19 predicted proteins | sample MGYA00519867_ERZ827197 | MGnify/ENA primary metagenome ERZ827197 (study PRJEB31778, sample SAMEA3449278) | human gut metagenome | biome: human gut; feature: human-associated habitat; material: faeces | place: United Kingdom | collected 2010/2012 ...
AGCGCCTGCGACACCACGATGAAGATGTTCTCCGCGGCCGCCTGCGTGGCGAACTGCGTCGGCATCATGGCACGGCCGACCAGGCCGATGCACACGCCGCACGCCAGCGAGATCACGCACCACGTGGTGGCGATGATGCGGGATTTCTTGATTTCCTCGGAACTGCGGATGGACAGGAACCGCACGAGCACCTGCGGCATGCCGAAGTAGCCCAGGCCCCACGCGAGCATGGAGATGATGGTGATGATGCCGTAGTCGGCGGGCGCGCCGAACATGGCCTGTCCGGCCTTGACGATCTGCTCGCCGGCGTCGTTGAGGATCGGCGTGGCCACATGCGTGCCGTCGAGGAATCCCGGAATGCCCTTGAGGAAGGCGACGGTATTGTCGATGCCGCCGGCGGACGCCACGGAGCCGATGAACACCACGGCCAGCGCGAAGAACATGAGCAGGCCCTGGATGAAGTCGGTCACGACCACGGACAGATAGCCGCCGATGATGGTGTACGCGAACACGATGGCGGCGCCGATCACCATGGTCAGGTGGTAGTCCCAGCCGAACAGCGTGGAGAAGAGTTTGCCGACGGTCACGAAGCAGCTGCCGACGTACACGCAGAAGAATACGAGGATGATGAGCGCAGCGATGGTGGATACGATATTGCGATCGTCATGGAAGCGCTTGGAGAAGAAGTCCGGAATGGTGATCGCGTCGCCGGCCACCACGGAGTAGCGGCGCAGACGGCGTGCGACGAGTTTCCAGTTGAGGTACGTGCCGAGCGCCAGACCGATGGCCGTCCACATCGGGTCGGCCGCGCCGGTGAAGTAGGCGACGCCCGGCAGGCCCATAAGCAGCCAGCCGCTCATGTCGGAGGCTTCCGCGCTCAATGCCGTCAGCCACGGTCCGACGCCACGCCCACCCGCGAAATACTGTTTGGTGGAGGAATTGGACCTCTTGGAGTAGATGAAGCCGATGGTCAGCATGGCCGCGAAGTACAAGACCATGGCCAGCAGCACCCAGAAATCTTTGGTTACCAAGTGTTTTTACCCTTCTGCAGGTTATTAAATGTCGTAGCGCCAGGATTTATCGGTCACTACTCGTGCCATCGCCAGGCCGATTGGCAGGCAGATGATCACCATGAACGCACGGAACGCCCAGTCCAGAGCGAGCAGTGTGTTGAACTGGCCGAGATAGAACATCGCGCGGTACATATACAGGCCGGGCACCATGATCACAATCGACGGCACCGTCAGGCAGATGCGCGGGTAACCCAGATGCGGTGCGAGCAGACCGTGCCGCACTGCGGAACGCCAAGCGGAGGCGATGAGACCGGCAAGCAGGGCGCCAATGAAGGCACCGGCTTCGGCGGGAACACCCCAATCCACGATCTCCAAGCGCAGGGTGTCGGTGATCATGCCGATCGTGGCGGCCACCAGGCACATGCGCTGCGGTGAATTGAACAGCACAGAGAAGCCCCACACGCCAACGAACGCGAACAGTGCGCGCAGGGCACCAGTGGCCCACGGATTCAACGGCGGCGTGTCGAAGCCTTGCGGGTTCAGGTGCACGAGCACGGCGACCATCCAGCCCGCGAGCGTGGCCATCAATATGATGCAGCACACGTAGGCGATGCGTTGCACCCCGGAGGGGAAGTCTATCTTCGCCATGTCAAGGCCGCCGGTGATGAGTGGGAAGCCGGGGATCACGAACAGCATGGCGCCGATGTAGGCGGTGTCGTGGTGGAGCGCGACCGGGTCGAATATGCCGATGAGCCGCAGCGTGCCCACGCAGGCGAGCGCCGCCACCGCCACCGCCACGAAGGTGACGAAGAACTGGTTCAGGTGGTGCGCGAACAGTCTGCGTCGCGCCCATTGGCCGAGTCCGGCACCGATGAACGCGCCGATCATGTCGTAGGGCGCACCGCCGAGCAGGAACACGAAGGCCGCGCAGGCGCAGGCGGCGGCGAATCCGGAGAAGGCCGACGAATAGAGCGGCTTGCGGCGTTCGATCAAGTCGAGGCGCTTGTGCACCTGGCCCACCGTGATCGGCCCGGATTCGCGCACGCGCTTCTCGGCATGTTCTTCGAGATGGTCGAAATGCTCGGCGTATTCGTCTTCGGGCAACTTCTTCTTCGCGCGTTCGGCAACCCGCTCGGCGACCCGTGAGCGCAGGCTCGCCCGTTTCGCCGCGAGTTTTTGCGCGCGTGCCTCCTGCCTGAGCCGTTCTCGCAGCTGTTTCGCCGTCTCCGCGGAGATCTGCGAGGCGTCGCGCGTGCCCAGCGTGTTCGGCTGCATGAGCTGGCGTGAGACCTCGGTGCGACGGTGGTACATGGTGCCCGCGCCGAGATTGACGCTGAACCAGTCCGCAAAATGCTCGAGCAGCCAGATCCGCTCGGTGTTCACGCCGGTCGTCGGCAGATTCACGACTTCGGTGATGCGTTCCTTGCCGTCGGTGCAGGAGGCCTGGACGTCGGTCAGATTGACGTCCGCGCGCACATGCACGCCGAGCGGGTAGGCGATGCGGTGCATCATCTCGCGCACACGGAAGCTTCCGGTGCCCGCGCCGAGGTCGAGCATGCCCACGCGTACGATCACACTGGCCTTGGCGGCGATGCCCGCGTCGGTGATCGGCTTGTCCCAGTCGCGCTCGATGTCTTCCATGTCGAGCGGGATCGCGTGCGAATGGAATCTGCGCACCGCCCCGGCCGCCGACTTCACGGGCCGGGAACGCCAGTGCACGCGTGCGCTGTGCCGGTCATGACCATGCATGTCGTCGGTGGTGGTTGCAGATTCTTCTTCGCTCTTGCTCACATCTCTACTTCTACTACCCCCGCGCGAACATTCGCGATGGCCGCCGCCAAAGACGCAATCTCACACTCCGACCGCCCCTGCCCAAACGTAACAAACGTGTCTCATGCTCGTACTTACAATACAAACGCAACTTTACTGAACACGGGCTGTGGGCTCGCAACGATCGGCGCCAAGAACTGCGGAGGAGCCGCAGAAGACCGATAGACCGAGCAACCCAATGTTTGGAGAAAGAGGTCGAATGACTGATCAAGAGCAAACGATCACGCCGGCCGACGCCACGATCGTGTCGTCCGGGCTCGGCACCAAAGGTCCCGAAGAGCGCACGCTTCCCGCGACATTGCAGGAAGACATGGACTTGTGTCTGAACATTCTGCGCCAGGTGCTTTCCGAATACGACGAGAATCTTCTCAAAACGTTTGACACCGTGCGTCAGTATGCCGTCGATGCCAGTGCCGAGCGGTTCTCCGGCGTGCTCACCGACACGCATCCCGAACGAGACGACCTAGAGATGGCCGTCAAGACGATCGATGCGATGAATCTGCACGATGCTCAGCTGCTCGCCCGCGCGTTCGCCACGTACTTCCACCTGGCGAATCTGTGCGAGGAGAACTACCGTGTGGCCGTGCTCCATGAGCGCGAGGCCAAGGTCGACGACACCCAGGCCATCGATCCGGTGAACGAGATGACGAAGGCCTACCACCAGCTCATCTCCGAAATGGGTCCGGCCAAGGCCAAGGAGCTGCTCGAACGCCTCGAATTCCACCCGGTGTTCACTGCACACCCCACCGAGGCGCGCCGCAAGGCCGTGGAAGGCAAGATCCGCCGCATCGCACAGCTGCTCGAAGCGCACCGTCTGCTCGGCGGCTCCGACAAGAAGGAGGACAGCCGTCGCCTGTACAGCGAGATCGACGCACTGTTCCGCACGTCGCCGATTGCGCTGAAGAAGCCGACGCCTGTCGAAGAGGCCGACACGATTCTCGACATCTTCGACAACACGCTGTTCCACACGATTCCGATGGTCTACCGTCGTTTCGACGACTGGATGCTCGGCGACAAGGCAGGCATCGAGCCGCCGGCATGCCCCGCGTTCTTCCACCCGGGCAGCTGGATCGGTTCCGACCGCGACGGCAACCCGAACGTCACCGCCAAGGTGAGCCGTCAGGTGGCCCGCAAGTTCAGCGACCATGTGCTCGCCGCGCTCGAGGAGGCCACGCGCACCGTCGGCCGCAACATGACCGTCGAATCCGAGACCACGCCACCGAGCGACGAACTGCGCGCGCTGTGGAACCAGCAGAAGGAGATCAGCGAGCGACTCACCGGCAAGGCATCGCTCATCTCCACGAAGGAGCTGCATCGCGCGGTGCTGCTCGTCATGGCCGACCGCCTGCATTACACGATCAAGCGCGACACCGATCTCATGTACCACAACTGCGACGACTTCCTCGCGGATCTTCGCGTGGTGCAGCGTTCGCTCGCCGAGGCCGGCGACAAACGCGCCGCCTATGGCCCGCTGCAGGACCTCATCTGGCAGACCGAGACCTTCGGCTTCCACATGGTCGAAATGGAGTTCCGCCAGCATTCGGTGGTGCATGCGCGCGCCCTCGACGACATTCGCGAGCACGGCCTGCATGGCGAACGCGGACCGTTGCAGCCGATGACGCATGAGGTGCTCGACACCTTCCGTGCCCTCGGCGCGATCCAGAAGCGCAATGGCGTCAAGGCCGCGCGCCGCTACATCATCTCGTTCACGAAGAGCGCGAAGAACGTGCGCGACGTGTACGAGCTCAACCGTCTGGCGTTCTCGAATCCGGACGACGCCCCGGTGATCGACGTGATCCCGCTGTTCGAACAGCTCGAGGATCTCGAGCATTCGGTCTCGGTGCTCGACGAGATGCTGAAGATTCCCGAGGTGCAGGCCCGACTCAAGCAGACCGGCCGCAAGATGGAGGTCATGCTCGGCTACTCGGATTCGTCGAAGGATGCCGGCCCCACCACCGCCACGCTCGCGCTGCACTCCGCGCAGGAGCGCATTGCGAAGTGGGCGGACGAGAACGACATCGATCTGACGCTGTTCCACGGCCGCGGCGGCGCCGTCGGTCGTGGCGGTGGCCCGGCCAACCGCGCGGTGCTCGCACAGCCGAAGGGTTCGGTCAAGTGCCGCTTCAAGCTCACCGAGCAGGGCGAGGTCATCTTCGCCCGCTACGGCAATCCGGTACTCGCCATCCGACACGTCGAGTCCGTGGCCGCCGCGACGCTGTTGCAGTCGGCTCCGAGCGTGGAGAAGACGAACACCGAGATGACCGAGAAGTACAAGCCAATGGCGAATCAGCTCAGCGAAGTTTCACATGAAACGTTCCTTGATCTGCTCAACAGCGAGGACTTCGCGCCATGGTTCTCGATCGTCACGCCGTTGACCGAGATCGGCTTGCTGCCGATCGGTTCCCGCCCTGCGAAGCGCGGCTTGGGAGCCAAGTCGCTCGACGATCTGCGTACGATCCCGTGGATCTTCTCGTGGGCCCAGGCCCGCATCAACCTCGCCGCCTGGTATGGCCTCGGCTCCGCATGCGAGTCGTTCGGCGACCTCGCCACGCTGCGCAAGGCATACGAGGAATGGCCGCTGTTCTCCACGTTCATCGACAACATCGAGATGTCGCTGGCGAAGACCGACGAACGCATCGCGAAGATGTACCTTGCACTCGGCGACCGCCCGGACCTCTCGAAGAAGGTGCTCGACGAGATGGAACTCACACGCAAGTGGGTGCTCAAGATCGTCGGCGACGAATGGCCGCTGCAGCACCGTCATGTGCTTGGCCAGGCGATTCGCATCCGCTCCCCGTACGTCGACGCACTGTCCGTCACGCAGGTGCTCGCATTGCGTTCGCTGCGTAAGAAGGTCGACAAGGAGGAGCTCTCCGAAAGCCAGCAGGCAGGATTCATCTACCTGATCCTCTGCACCGTTTCGGGTGTCGCCGCCGGCCTGCAGAACACCGGCTGATTCCACCGATCGACAAGCATGGCAGAGCCCCGTATTCCCACAGGATTGCGGGGCTCTCCTGTTCCGCACAAGCGCCTCGACCACCGCCCCACAATCCTCACGCCTTGTGCCTCGCGCCTCGCGCTTTGTACGTAATTCAGGACAAATCGCCGTCGATTATGCCCCATTTTACGTAGGAATCAGATGATTACGTAAAAAGAGACAGTTCGATAGCGAAATCTGTCTCTTTTTACGCAGATATCAGGCGTACGTGAACGTCATCGGGTCGTGCCCGGCGCGCGTGGGGCCGTCGAGAGCGTCGATCTCGGCATGCTCCTGCGGAGTCAACGAGAAGCCGAACAGATCGAGATTCTCACGCTGGCGCTCGGTATGCACGGACTTGGGGATGATGATCGTGCCGTTCTCGATATGCCAACGCAAAATCACCTGCGCAGGGGTCACACCATGCGCCTCCGCGATCCGCTCGATCACCCCGTTCGCCAGGTCGGCGCCGCGTGCCATCGGCGAATACGCCTCCACCGCGATATCGTGCGCATGGCAGTATTCCACCACATCGCGCTGCTGCCACGTGGGATGCAGTTCAATCTGATTGACCGTCGGGTATTCACCCGTCTCCTCATACAACCTGTCGAGGTGCTCGGGCATGAAATTGCAGACGCCGAGCGTACGTACACGGCCGTCTTCACGTAGTTTCGCGAACGCTTTCCATGTCTCGCCGCTGCGCCAATCGAACGGCGTGGGCCAGTGGATCATGTACATGTCCACATAGTCCAACTGCAGCAATTCGAGCGAGCGGTCGAACGCGTGCATCGCGGAATCGTAGCCCTGCTCGGAATCACGCAGTTTCGTCGTCATCCACAGACTCTCGCGCTGTTCGCCGGTGTTGTAACCGGTCGCGGCGAGCGCACGTCCCACGCCCTCCTCGTTGTTGTAGCCGGCAGCGCCGTCGATATGCCGATAGCCGATTGCGAGCGCCGATTCAACGACCGGCACGACGCCCTCATCGTCGATGCGCAGCACGCCGAGGCCTATCTGCGGAATCCTGCTGCCGTCGTGCAGAGTGATGAGGGGGATATCTGGAGTCTGGTCAGCGAGCGTGCTCATATGCGCCTTTCTGTGGTTCTACGGCCGATGTTAGCACTGAGGCCCCGCATCAGCATGCGGGGCGCGGAAATGCCGTGCGCCGGAACGCAACAGGTACCGGCGCACGGCAGGGAAGGAACGTGGGAATCGGGCAATCAGTGGCGATTGGCAAGCTCGTGGAACACGTCCTCAATCTCGAGTTCGCGTTCGAATTCGCGCGGTGTGGTCTCGGCGTCGATCGCCGCGAGTTCGACGCCGGCGATGCGCGCGAAGTCCTCCCATGCCTCACGACCGACCGAGGTGGTCATGCACGTATGGTGGGAGCCGCCTGCACGCAGCCAGCATTCGGCGGAAATCTCCAGATTCGGCTCCGGCTTCCACAGCGCACGGGCGCATGGCAGCTTGTCGAGCGAGCCGAGCGGTTCGACCACATCGACCACATTCATGAGCATACGGAACCGAGTACGGACGTCGGCGAGCGAGACCACAACCGCATCCTTCTTCGGAGCCACAGTGAACACCAGGCGAACCGGATCGGCCTTGCCGCCGATGCCGAGCGGATGGATCTCGAGACGCGGCTTGGCGATTGTGCCCACCGACGGCGAGACCTCAAGCATGTGCGACCCCATGATCATCTCGTTGCCCGGGGTGAAGTTATAGGAGTAGTCCTCCATGAGCGACGCACCACCCTCGAGACCATAGCCCATCACGGCCCCGATACGCACGAGCACTGCCGTCTTCCAGTCGCCCTCGGCCGAGAATCCCCAGCCGTATTCGGACGGGAAGCGCTGCGGACCCACGCCCGGCAGCTGCGGCAGGGCGCCGAGGTCCTCGAAGTTGTCGACGCCAGCCGTGCAGCCATTGGCGCGCATCATGTTCACCATTGCGCATTCCTCACGAGCGGCGATGAACAGCGAATCATAGTCCTTGTCCAGCAGCTCGGGCGCGATCTCGTACTTCGCCTTGTAGTCCTCGATGAGGTCCTTGATCTGGTTCTCCTTGACCGCATCGTACGCGGCGACGAGCTCGTTGACGGCCCAGGTGTTGATCGAGGCGCCGAATACACGCTCCGCCTCGGTCTTGTCGCCTTCGGTGACGGCAACGTTGCGCATATTGTCGCCCCAGCGCATCACGTTCATCGTGTTCGAGGCCTGCCAACCGGCGCAGGCGCGCGCCCACACGCCGATCTTGTCGGCCACCGCGGGATCGGTGTAATGCCCCACGACGATCTTGCGCGGGATGCCGAGACGAGTGACAATGTAGCCGTATTCACGATCGCCGTGCGCGGCCTGGTTGAGATTCATGAAATCCATGTCAATGGTCTCCCATGGAATCTCGAAATGGTGTTGGGTGTTAAGCTGCAGCAATGGCTTGCGCAGCGCCTCGAGCCCACGGATCCACATCTTCGCCGGCGAGAAGGTGTGCATCCACGTGATCACGCCGATGCATGAATCATCGGCCGAGGCGTCCACCATGAAGCGACGCACGCCGTCAGACGACTTCAGCGTGGGCTTGAGCACGAGCTTGACGGGGATGCGGCCACTCGCGTTGAGCGAGTCGACAATCTCGGCGGACTGTTGCGCCACCTGTCGCAGTGCCTCCTCGCCGTACAGGTCCTGCGAGCCCACGCCGAACCAGATCTCCTTGCCTTCGAACGGATTTTCCATTGCCATGTTGTTTTCCTCACTTCATTGTGGATTGTTGGAATTGATTATGAACCGATGTGGATTGATGTATGGATGACTCAGCCATTTGCCCGCCCTTGCGTAATCCGGGACGAATAACCGCAGTTTCTGTCCCTTTCTACGCAAACCGACTTGCTACCTTGCCGCCTTGCCGCCTTGCTACCTTGCGTAATTCGAGACAAAAACCATGCGAATCTGTCTCTTCTTACGCAGTTGAATTTGTGTATGCAGTTGTATTGTGATGGTGCAAGTCAGTGCTGGCCATACACATTCTGGTAGCGGTCATTGAGTTTATCGATGTCTTCCTGAGGAATCGGAATGATGTCGCCGAGCTGCTTGGCCGCCCACATCGTATGCGCCACCTCCTCGGTCATCGCGGCGGCCTTGACCGCGGCCTCTGCATCTTTGCCGATGGTGAATGGGCCGTGATTCTGCATGAGCACGGCCGGTGATTTCGGGTACGCCTTGAGGGTCTCGACCACACCTTCGCCAATGGCCTCCGAACCGATCAGACGGAACGGCCCCACCGGCACCGGACCACCGAACTCGTCGCCCATCATCGTCAATCCGCATGGAATATTCTGCCCGGTGGCGGCCCATGCGGTCGCATAGGTGGAATGGGTATGCACCACGCCATACACCTCCGGCATGTGGCGGTAGATGTATGCATGTGAAGCAGTGTCCGACGATGGTGATTCCGCACCGTCGACGACGTTGCCGTCGAGGTCGCACACGACCATCGAGCTCGGTGTCAGATATTCGTAACGCAGCCCTGATGGTTTGATTACCATGAGGTCAGCTGTGCGCAGACGCTGCGAAACGTTCCCTGCCGTCCAGACCACCAGATTCCACTTGATGAGCTGTTCGTGCAGTGCGGCGACCACCTCCCGCACCTGCTTGACCTCCGCACGGACTTCCGGTCCATAATCCGCCAGTGTTGCCATTGTTGTTCCTTTCTGTACAGTTTCAGATACTTGCGCAGATCCGTACGCTGCAGATTCACCCACCGATTTCGACGTGCTCAACGGCACTGCGCTCCACCGGCAACGCCTTGACGAATCTGGCGAAGAATCGCTGGAATCCATCCACATCGTCCGGCCGGGGAGCTTCGGTCACCGATTCCGCCCCGGCGAACACGACATCGTCCAAATAATCTGCAAGCGTGAGATCGGCGTGACGCAAATAGTCCGCAAGCACGGCCATGCCCCACGCTCCCCCTTCGGACGCGGTGGTCATCACACGGATCGGCGTATTGAACGCCGCCGCGAGAATGCGTTGCGCCACCACAGGCGTGGCGAAGATGCCACCATGGCCCACCAGCGAGTCAATCTCGACGCCCTCGTCCTCGGTCATCACGTTCATACCAATGGTCACCGGCGAGAATGCGCCAAACAGCTGTGCCCGCATGAAGTTGGCGAGCGAGAATCGCGCCTCGGGCCCGCGCACGAACAGCGGACGCCCCTCGGCGAGCCCGGCGAGAAATTCGCCGGTACGGAATGGGTAGGCGAGCAGACCACCGGCATCTGGATCCGCATCCTCGCCTATGGCCGCGCGGAACAGCTCGCCGTACAGGGTGCCGTCATCGACGTTTCGTCCGTTGAGCTGTGAGAACTGGCGGAACAGGTCCACCCATCCATTGAGATCGGCGGTGAAGTTGTTCGCATGGCTCATACCGGCCAGATCGCCCGCGGGGGTGGTCACCAAGTCCACTTCGGGGCGCAACTTGGAGAGTTTGTGCTCAAGCACAACGGTGGCGAAGATCGAGGTTCCCGCAGACACGTTGCCGGTACGACGGCGTACCGAGTTCGTGGCCACCATGCCGGTTCCGGCATCACCTTCCGGAGGAGCGAGCATCGTTCCCGGCTGAAGTACGCCAGACGGGTCGAGCAGCGCCGCGCCTTCCGGCGTGAGTTCGCCGGCCGGGGTGCCCGCAACAAGCGGTTCGGGAAGCAAATCGTTGAGCTTCCACGGTTGTGCGGCGACTTCAGGCAGCGCATCGAACTGTTCAATGAATCCCTGCTCATAGGTCTTGGTGTTCGGATCAATCGGGAACATTCCGGACGCATCACCGATGCCCAGCACCTTGCGACCGGTGAGCTTCCAGTGTACATAGCCGGAAAGCGTGGTGAAATAGCGCACGGAACCGATATGCGGCTCATTGTCGAGCACCGCCTGATACAGGTGCGCGATTGACCAACGTTCCGGAATGTTGTATTGGAAAAGCTCGGAGAGTTTCTCATGAGCCTCGCTCGTGTTGGTGTTCTGCCAGGTCCGGAACGGCACGAGCAGTTCACCATCCGCATCGAAAGCGAGATACCCATGCATCATCGCGGAGAAGCCAATCTGGCCGATGCGCGTGAGCTTGAGGCCGTAATCGGCCTCCACGCGGTCGGCCACATCGGCATAGACACTCTGCAGTCCGCGCCAGATCTTGTCCACGTCATACGACCACAGGCCGTCCACAAGATGTGACTGCCAACCATAATCACCGGTGGTGATCGTATTGCGCTCATCGTCGATGAGCACCGCCTTGATGCGCGTGGAACCGAATTCAATCCCCAACGACGTGCGCCCGTCACGAATGGCCTGTGCAATCGCCTTCGAATCTGCCATGGTTCCTCCTGCTTCGGGATTCAGTTCCGCAATGAACTCATGCGTCATGTATATGTTAGCGCTCACACAAACAGAACACGCCGAACAGGGGCATACCCCTGGGCATAGATCACGTCCACCAACCCGACACGCCGAGCAAATGGCTGAATATCAAGTGTTATCTAACCTTTGAGCATTTCCCGCCGCGCAAGCATCTTGTGAGCGGTAACATGAAGTACAAGGTTGTACTAGCTCAACCACACTCAATCCCATCTCTTCGACGACGAAGAGACGTCGCAGAGAAGAACAACGTTGCATTCAGTGCAGCAGAGAGGAAAACATACCATGCCGCAGCATAGCGAAGCACAAGCCAGACTGGTGGTGGATGACGAATTCAGGGTCGGCCCGGTACACGACCGTGTATTCGGTTCGTTCGTCGAACATCTGGGGCGTTGCGTGTACACCGGCATCTATGAACCGGGGCATCCCACTGCCGATGCCGAGGGGTTCCGCCAAGACGTCATCGATCTGGTCAAGGAACTCGGTGCCACCACCATCCGCTATCCCGGCGGCAACTTTGTGTCAGGCTATCAATGGGAGGATGGCATTGGCCCAAAGGAGAACCGACCTCGTCGCCTTGATCTGGCTTGGCATTCCACCGAAACGAATCAGTTCGGGCTGCACGAAATGGTCTCATGGCTGAATAAGGCCGGCGGCAACGAGTTGATGGAAGCCGTCAATCTCGGCACCCGCGGATTGCCAGAAGCACTGGATCTGCTTGAATATGCGAACGTTCCGGAAGGCACTGCCCGCTCGGAGGAACGTATTCGCAACGGCGCCGATAACCCGTTCGACATCCGCATGTGGTGCTTGGGCAATGAAATGGACGGCCCTTGGCAGCTCGGGCACAAGGACGCCGAGGCCTACGGCAAGCTCGCGGCCTCGGTGGCGGCAGGCATGCGCATGTTAGACCCCGATCTTGAGCTGGTCGTCTGTGGTTCATCGAACCATACGATGGACTCTTTCGGCAAATGGGAGGAGACCGTGCTCGAGCACACCTTCGACAAGGTGGATTTCGTTTCAGCACATGCCTACTATTTCCCGCAGCTGATGGAGAACGGCTCGCGCGACATGGCGTCGTTCCTCGCCTCCGGCGTGGATATGGATGGATTCATCAAAGATGTGGGCGCCGCCATCGACGCCACGAAGGCGCGACTCAAGAGCGACCACAACGTGTACATTTCCTTCGATGAGTGGAATGTGTGGTACTACGAGGAGGAACCCAGCAAGAACCCGGAAGGCATAGGCAACTGGCCCGTGGCCCCTCGGCTGCTCGAGGACGTCTACACCGTGGCCGATGCCGTGGTGGTGGGTGACCTCCTCATCACATTGCTGCAAAACGCAGATCGTGTGCATGCGGCATCACTCGCTCAGCTCGTCAACGTCATCGCCCCCATCATGACCGAGCCGAATGGGCCCGCTTGGCGCCAAACCACCTTCTACCCGTTCTCCCTCACCGCAGCCTGGGCCAAGGGCGGCGATGTGCTGGAGCCCAAGATCGAGTCCACCCAGTACCACACCAACCGCTATGGCAACGTGAACTCCACGAATGCCGTGGCCGTGCGAGGCAAAGACGGCTCGGTCTCCGTGTTTGTCACCAACCGTTCGCTGGACGATGGATGCGACTTCGAGATCAAGTTGCCGGAAGGTTTCACACCTACCGAGCTTGATGTGAGAACGTTGCACGATGACGACATGCTGGCCACAAACACCGTGAACCATCAGGATCGCGTGGTGCCCCACCCCAACGACACCGCCTCCATCCAGGATGGCATGGTCACCGTGACCCTTCCGCCGGTGAGTTGGACCGCAATCCATCTGCGCTGACACAACGGCCCGGACCGTCGGTCTGGGCCACCGGCATCCCCGGCAACGTGCATAGTGATGCGATTCAAGGCGATAGGCAATGCATAGGTAAACAGCAAGGCGCATCGGAGACCGACCATGGCAAAAGGCGTGACCATCAAGGATGTCGCGGCCGAGGCCGGCGTATCGTTCAAAACAGTCTCGAACGTGATCAACGGCACCGGCAGCATGCGTGAATCGACACGTGGACGCGTGCTTGAGGCAATGGACAAGCTGAACTACACGATCAACCTGTCGGCACGTTCACTGAAAACCGGCACAACCGGGTTGCTCGGATTGGCCATCTTCGATTTCTCCCAGCCATTCGCCTCGTATCTGGCCGATCAGATCATCGTCTGCGCGCGGGAGCATCATTACGGGGTCATCATAAACACCTACGGCCAGAATGAGCACGGCCTGGCACGGGCGATGCGGCAGGCGAACAATCTGGCCGCAGACGGGTGGATCGTCTTCGCCGATCATGCAATGGGACAACACAGCAAGATGCTCGACCAAAGCTATCCTCTGGTGCTCACCGGCGACTGGGACGCCTATGGCAAGGTGGATCAGGTCACCATGCCGAACGTGGAGGCGATGCGATACACCACCAATCGCCTGCTTGATTCCGGGTACCGTTCCATCGCGCTGTTCGGCGCAGACGGCTCGCTCGGCGCAAGACATTACCGACAAGCCACCGAGGGTACGCAGGAACTCCGCGTGCAAGGGTATATGCAGGCATACGAGGAGCATGGCATCGAGGCCCGCATGGACATGCTGTTCTCAGGTGGCTTATTGACGAGCGACAGCGGCGTTCGCGCAACGAATCTGATGATGGACCAAGGCGTGCGACCGGACGCCATCATCTGTCTCAATGACGCGATGGCGCTGGGAGCGTTGCATCAATTGCAGGTACGGGGAATCCGGGTGCCCGACGATGTGCAGGTGGTGGGTTTCGACAATGTACCGGAGGCGACGTATGCGAACCCTTCCCTGACGACAATCGACCCGCATATCGACAGCTATGCGCGGCACGCGGTGGACATGCTCATCGAACGCATTCAAGGGTACGATGGCGCGAAACGCGTATACACATCCGATTTCACCTTGGTGGAGCGCTCGTCAACCAGTCTATGACCGGCGCTTCTTTGACGTGCCCTTGCGCAACGGCGACTGCCGTTCGGCCGGATGCAGCTCGGGGAAACGCGCCAGCAAGCCTCGCCGAACCACCGGAATGCGACTCACCGCCACACCCACTGCGAGAGCCGCGATTGCGAGCCACGATGCCAGATCATAGCCGAGCAGCATCAGCACGATCACAATGCCGCAGGCGAGCACACCGCCGAGCTGCTGGTATTTCATATGCCATTCCGTCAACTCGTCCCGTTTGAACGGCAATGACCCCAGAAACACGCCCATGCCCAGACATGCGACCGCCGTCACCACGGTGACTACGATTTCCGCTGCACCCATGCCATTCCCTTCCTTACCTTTGTCTTACTTCTGTCGTTTCTTACATTTCTTCTCACCCTGCGCAAAAGGTGACAAAACCTTCCACCTGCGTAAAACGGGACAAAAACCCATCAGAACCCGTCCCAAATTACGCAAATTGGACGCAGCCCGACACACGCTGCAACTTAGGCAGCGCAGATGGGAACCACATGACAGCTCGTTCATGCCATGGTTCCATCGCGATCCCCACCGCGAGACGGGCGCGGATGCGACTCGCGGGCAATCGGCATGCGCGCACGCGACGCCCGTTCGCACGGCCGAGACGGCGTCGTACCGGATCCGCCCACGCCGGCGATCTCCGCGATGTCCTCTTCGTAGGAGGTCTCCGACGTGTTGTGCACGGCGCGAATCTCACCCAGCCGCATCACGACGATGCGATCGGCGACCGCGAACACATTCGGCAGATCATGGCAGACCATGATGACGCTGCGGTCGTCCGATCTCAACCGCACGATGTAGTCAAGCACCTCGGCCGTCTGCGTCACCGACAGCGACGCCGTGGGCTCGTCAAGCACGATGAGGCTCGGATCGTTGAGCAGCGTGCGCGCGATGGCGATGGTCTGGCGCTGTCCTCCCGAAAGCGACGCGATGCTCTGGCCGGCGCGCACGGACGTCGACAGCGTGTTAAGCACCTCGCGCGCCTTGTTGTACATGCCCTCATCGTCGCGGCTGGCAAATCCCTGCCGCATCTCCCTGCCGAGGAAGATGTTCGCCGATACATCCAGATTCTCGCAGAACTGAGGTTGCTGGAAGGCCGGCGCTATGCCCAGGTCGATGGCCTTCGCCACGCCGTCGAGCCGCACCGTCTCCCCGCCCACCGCGATGCTGCCGGCATCCGGCTGCTCCAGACCGGCCAGCACATGCACCAGCGTGGATTTGCCGGCGCCGTTGTCGGCGCACTGGTCATGGGCGTCATCAACCAGGGCCTGTCGATCATGGGCGTCGACACCGCAGTGGTGAAGACGATCAAGGGTCTTGTGCTCCTGGGCGCCGTGGCGGTGGACATCCTCTCCAAGCGCAAGAAGAGCTAGCGATTGCAAGCCGGTTGGACGGCAGCATGCCATCCAACCGGCCACCTACACTTCCCTTCCCCTCTCGGAATGGGTCGCCGGCGATCCCATTCACCGGCGGCCATCCTCTCTTCGCCAACACATCTGCTCCCCACTCGAATCTCACTCGGAGGAACGCATGAACATCAATTCCACCGCACGAGCCCGCCTCTACGCCCTCACCGCCGTGGCCTGCGCCATCTGGCTCTTCCAGAACTGCGTGGAGGCCAATGCCAGTGGAGATCTCCTCAGCTGGTCGAACATCATCCTCAGCATCTGCCTCATCATCGTCACCGGGTACTGCGCAGTCAATGCGGTGCTCGGCTGGAACACGAAATCCGCAGACACCGAAGACCCCTCCAAGTAGACCCCCATCGCGCACGCGGAGCGGCACGGCGAGCGACGCATTCGCACCACTCTCACCTGCGCGGCGCCGCACGCACGGACTGCCGCACAATCAGGTCCGCCGACACCAGTCCCACGCCATGCTGTGAGTTCGGGTAACCCGGCTCGGCCTCCTCCCCCATGAGGAACAGCGCCTCCTTCATGGCCATCGTGCCCAGGTCGTCGAAATCCTGCCTCACCGTGGTCAGCGGCGGGTACAGATTGCTCATGCCGGGCATGTCGTCGAAGCCGGTCACGCTCATATCGTCGGGCACACGCACGCCATGCTCGAGCAATGCGCGGATCACACCGATCGCCATGACGTCGTTCGAGCATACCGCGCAAGTGGGCAGGCGGCCGCCGTTCGAACCGATGTTGTCGAGAATATGGTTCATACGCCGGTAGGCGTCGGCGGATTCCCAATCATCGCCGCACTGCACCGTCACCGAATTCACGGTGTTCTGCGCACACAGCTTGTTCCATGCCATCAGGCGCGTGCTGGCGTCGCGCCACTGCCCCGGCCCCGCGAAGAACAGCACGTTGCGGTGCCCGTGCTTGCGTATGAGTCGCATCACCGACGCCATGCCGGCCCACTGGTCTATGCCCACCAACGAAACACGCCTGCGCTGGCGTGCGTTGAACATGTGCAAGCCCTCGCTCACACTCACACCGCCGTGCGACGAGGTGATGATCACGCACGGCTGGCTCACTTGCGACTTGCAGGCCACCTTGAACATCTCGTCGGTGGGCGTCAGGAAGATGAACGCGTCGACGCCCTGCTGCATGAACATGCCGCACAAATCGTCGAATTCCTGCTGTGTGCACTCGGCCTCATGCACCATGGCCACCGAAACGAACATACCATGAGCGCGGGCAGTCGCCTCAATGGACGCCAATGCGCTCACCGGGCCGTAGAAACGCTGGCCACCGGCGATCATGCCAACCGTGCGCGTGCGGTTCGACGCCAGTGAGCGCGCGGAATTGCTGGGGTGATAGCCGAGTTCGGCAATGGCATGCTCCACCTTCGCGCGAGTCGCCTCCGCCACGTTGGGGGAATGGTTGATCACGCGTGACACGGTCTGGTGGCTCACGCCGGCGAGTTTCGCCACCTCGAAAATGGAGGGCCGCTTCGCTCCCCTATGCCCCGCCATCGCCACCTCCGCTCGCGAACACATCACCAACTGTATTCAAGAGATTCTATGATGTACCGTAACCCAGCGGACATCGAGGCGATAAGGGGAATCATGACCGACAGCACTCAGGAAACCACCGCAAACAGCACATGGAGCCGTATGCTCGCCGGCAACCGACGCTTCGCCGAAGGCAACGCGGAGCACCCGTGGCGAGACAAGGAGACACGTGAGTCGCTCATCGACACGCAGAACCCCGATGCCGCCGTGCTGAGCTGCTCGGATTCGCGCGTGCCTCCCGAGATCATCTTCGATGCGGGTCTCGGTGACATGTTCACGGTGCGCACCGCCGGCGAGATGCTCGACCAGGCCGTGCTGCAGACGCTCGAATATGCGGTCTCGTCGCTGCACGTGAGTCTGCTCGTCGTGCTCTCTCACCAGCATTGCGCCGCAGTCGCGCAGGCGGAGAAGGAACTCGATGCACTCACCGAGCACCTCACCCACGAAATCACCGACGCGCAGGAGAGGGAACGGATCATGGAGGATCTCGACGAGGTGATCGCATCATCGTCGAGCGAATTCCTGAAGAACATAGGCATCTCCGTATGGCAGGCCCGCATGGCCGGCCTTGATTCGCGTGACGACTACGAGCAGGTGCACATTGCGCACACAATCGAGCAACTCGTCACGAGTTCCGAGATGATTCGCGACGCGCTCGCCCACGAACGGCTCATGATTGTGGGAGCCCGCTACCGTCTCGACACGGGCCTGGTGGAGGTGCTGAGCTTCTGACTCACTGAAAAGGGAATAAGCTGATGGAAGCCTGCCATTGCCGCGCCAGCCTACGTATCTTCGATTGTTAGGTGGGCGCCTAGAGCAACATACGCAACCCAGCCCCTTTTATTAGACAACCATTCGAGCATTTGTTTGATAAAAAGGCTTTTTGCAGTCGATACGCTAAAGAGCCCCACCTAACAATCGAAAATAGCGGCTGCCGTACCAGAATGCGTCATTCGCTCGTAATCTCTTCACATTGGCGAACACATTGGCGTGCCAATGACATACGCTTGAGGCTATGTCACTTGGTTTGAACATTCTGCTCATTTTCGTCTTCCTGCTGCTTGGTTCCGTGTTCGCCGGCACCGAGCTCGCGCTCGTCTCGCTGCGCGGTTCGCAGATCGACCAGATGGAACAGGAGGACGCCCGAGGCAAGCGCGTGGCGAAGATCGCCCGTGACCCGAACACGTTCCTGTCCACCGTGCAGATCGGCGTCACGCTCTCCGGCTTCCTCTCCGCCTCCTTCGGCGAATCGTCGATCTCGCCGTTCATCGTACCGGTGGTGGAAGGCTGGGGCGTGCCAAGCAATGTGGCCGCACCGCTCACAACCATTGTGCTCACGCTCGTCATTTCATACTGCTCGATTGTGATCTCCGAGATGGTGCCGAAGCGCATCGCCATGCAGCGCAATGAACAGATCGCCCGCGCCGTCGTGCCGGCGATCAGCGCATTTGCGAAGGTGTGCCGGCCGATCATCTGGCTCATTGGCAAGAACACGAATGGCATTGTGCGACTACTCGGCTTCGACCCGAACGAGACGGAGTCCGAGGTCTCGGACGAGGAGCTGCGCGTGCTGGTGAGCTCGAACACGAATCTTACCAAAGACGAACGCACGATTCTCGACGACGTGTTCGACGCCTCGGAGACCATTGTCGCCGAGGTCATGCGCCCGCGTGCCGACGTGGTCTTCCTCGACGGCGACACCCCGCTGGCGGACGCCGCGGCCCAGGTGCGCGAGCTGCCGTACTCGCGTTACCCGGTGATTGGCAAATCGTTCGACGACGTACTCGGATTCGTGCATGTGCGCGACCTGCTCGACGTTCGCGACCCGAATGCGAAGACGGTGGCCGATGTCACGCGCGAGGGCATTTCACTGCCGGGCACGTCGAAACTGCTACCGAGCTTGTCGCTGCTGCGCAAACGCGGCATTCATCTGGCTGTGGTGATTGATGAATACGGCGGCACCGACGGCATTGTCACGCTTGAAGACATGACCGAGGAGCTCGTCGGCGACATTCGCGACGAGTATGACCTGCCGGAGGACACCCCGAAAGACAAGCTGCCCACCGACGTGTTCGTGGACGGCGTCGCCACCATCGACGGCGGCATGACCATCGAGGATTTCGCCGATCTCACCGGCATCGAACTCGAGGACGGCCCGTATGAGACGGTCGCCGGCTACTTCCTCGCGCATTCCGGCAAGATGGGCGAGGTGGGTGACCACCTCGTGGTGGATGACGCGTATACGATGACGATCACGAAGGTGGACGGCCGCCGCATCGAGACGATCGAGGTGCGCAAGGGCACGGCGAACGGCGGCACGGAGGTCTCAGACGACCAGCAGGCCAACGACCCGGAGCATTCCGACAAGTAGACAGCCGTCGTGAGAGCTAGGTCACATTAGGCTATCAGCTCATGCTCATGTGTTGCCGGGTTCACGTACGTAAGCTCGAATAAGAGCCTGCAGAACGTAGGCGATTTCGTGAAAGGACGTGCATATGGCATTGTCATTCATTATTCCAGGCCTCGACGAGGTGGCTTCGGAGAAGATCATCGGCATTCTCCAGGAGCGTCTGAGCCAGGAGCAGGAAGCAGCGCTTGTGCTCAAGCATGCGCATTGGAATGTGGCCGGCCCCAACTTCATCGCCGTGCACGAGATGCTCGACCCGCAGGTCGACGAGGTGCTCGCGATGGCCGACGAGACGGCTGAGCGCATCGCCGCACTGGGCGGCTCGCCAAGCGGCCGTCCGGACGACATCGTGCGCTACCGCACGTGGGACAAGTTCGAGCTTGAGGGGCGCCAGAACACACTCGACTACCTGCGCGCGCTCGACAAGTACTACGATTCGTTCATCAAGGCCGACCGCACCGCGATCAAGGAGCTCGACGACCTCGATGTGATCAGCTCGAACATCGTGCAGGATCACGTGCTCAAGCTTGAGCAGTTCCAGTGGTTCATGCGCTCGTTCCTCATCGACTGAGCGCTTCGTCCCCATGCAATGTGGCCTCCACTCATTCGTGAGTGGAGGCCACATTCATTATTCATTGCGGCATATTCATCCCGCGAAAATCGACGGCGAACAGACCCATTCGGCATAGACAGGGGAACTGCCTTATAATCACGTAGGAAACCATGCAGCCTTCCGTGGAGGAATCCGTGAACACACGCACACGCAAATCCCCGCAACAGCGTGAGGAGGAGATTCTCCGCGCCACCGTCAAACTCATCTCCCAACGGGGCTACAACGGCATCTCCCTGCGAGATGTCGCATCCGAAGTGGGAATGACCCAGCAGGGCGTACTGCATTACGTGGGCAACAAGGCCGGATTGGCTGCGATGGTGATGAAGGAGTTCTACGACCCCACAAGCATGCCAGGGGACTTCCTTGCGAGCGGGCTGCCAGGCAGCGACCGGGATGCGCCGCACTTCCCCGCCTACTTGCGCTATGTGGTGAGAGAGAACGCCAAGCGCCGCGATCTGGTGCAGATGTTCGCCATTCTGCAGGCCGAGTCCATTGACCCGGATCACCCGGCCCACGACTATTTCGAGCACAGACCTGCAATCATCTGGCAGACGCTCAGCAACTACCAATGGAAACTTCCACCGCAGATCGGCACTTGGGAGAACTTCAAGCCACTGCACCGCATGGCCCTCGAAGCAATGGACGGCATCCAATTGCGATGGCTGCGTTCCGACCCGATTGACCTGTACGACGAATGGATCGCCTTCGAACGCATACTGTTCCCCTCGCCCGTTTGGGACAACTACCGGTAAGTACCGATCGGGCCATGCGGCATACGCGTATCATCACACCACATGGCTCGACCCCTACCGCACGCTTTTGATCAGCATGATGAAGAGTGACGCGAATGCGGCGAATCCAATGGCCACCGGGAAGACCACCGTATAACCGCCGGTCGCGGCCACAACGGCCGAAGTGACGATCGGCCCGACCATCTGCCCCAGCGTCGTTGCGATGTTGAGAATGCCCAGATCCTTCCCCGCCTCCTCTTTGTTGGGAAGCACATCGACGTTCAGAGCTTGGTCGACGGCACCATACAGGCCATAACCGAATCCGGAGAACCCTGCGAACAGGATCATGGACAACGGGCTGTGCAGAATCCAAGGCAGCACAAAACCAACCGCCATCAGCACACTCGCAAGAACGATCATGATCTTGCGTTTGCCGATCCTGTCGGAAATGGGGCCACCGGCAAGCGAGGACACCAGGCCCACAATCATCGAGACCATCGACATCACGGCGATTGTGTTACCCGCCTGCTGCGCTGACTGTCCGACGTAATCCTCAAGCACATACAGTTGGTAATTGAGTATCATGTAGTACGCGAAGATGAACAGGGAACGCCCCACGAACGCCAGCCAGAAATCACGGGCGCCTTTGGTGGGGGGGATGAAGGATTTGAGCATATCCCCGAAACCGTTGGACGTCTTTGCCAGATGCTTCGAACTCGGCTCCTTTGGCCAGACCAGCACCGTGCAGATTCCTGCCAGCCCCATCAGAGTGCCGCTGAGCAGGAATCCGGGGATCTGATTGGAGAGGAACCTCGACCCCAGCATCTGCCCGAGAGCGCTGCCCACCGCGGTACCACCGGCAAGGAACGCAGACATCGTGCCACGCATATTGGCCGGCACTCGGTCGGACAGGGTCGCAATGACCGGCGCGATCATCATGTTCAGGCCAATCATGCATACGCAGTAGCTGATGCCGATCAGCCATACATTGTCAAGGAAACCGACCAGTGCAAGCGATACGCCGCCGACAATGCCGCCAGAAATGACCCAGGGGGTGCGCCGGCCGAATCTCGAGCGAGTGTGGTCCGACAAATTGCCCACAACGAGATTGGACAGCAGCGAGATGAACGCCGTGCATGCATTGATGACGCCGAATGCAGCAGTCGCCGCATCCGCTCCCATCACGTCGCGCAAGCGCTGAGGCAACAGGACGGCCGCGACCATGAACAAGCCCGAGCACCACAACAGGGGAAACACCAGGAACGATGCGAGCAGACGTATTCTATCGCTCCGACTGAGCGCAGACGACGTTTGCTCCAATGAAACAGTTGACATCTCTATCTCCTTTGATAGTAGAACCAAACTGGAACTGGAAGGGTTGCGTAAAACACATTTAACTACCACCTAATAGTTAAATGTGTTTCACAATATACACCGAGCCAAAGAAGCTGCGAAATCAGTTAAGTTGTCTATACAACGCAGATGGATTCATCATTTGCGGAGGAAGATGAGACCCGGTACGATACTTCTTATATCTACCATAAAGTAGATAATCTGGACATATACGACGCTTGCGGTAGGGGCAATGCCGCCCCACCGTTCACCTTGCACAACACATAGCGGAACCAAGGAGAGACACATGGCCCGCGCATACACCGACCCCATTCTGTTCGGCGCAGCATACTATGATGAATACATCCCGCGCGATCTGGATCGCATTGACACCGACATGGAGATGATGACCCGAGCGGGCATCAACGTCATTCGCATCGGCGAATCCACGTGGTCCACATGCGAACCCCAGCCCGGGCATTTCGACTGGACGCACATCGACCGCGCGCTCGACGCGGCGACCAACGCCGGAATCAACGTGATTGTGGGAACCCCGACCTATGCGGTACCCACATGGCTCGTCGCCATGTATCCGGACGTCCTTGCCACCACACCGGCCGGGGAACCCCACTACGGGGCGCGGCAAATCATGAACATCGTCAACCCGGCCTACCGCCTTTACGGCGAGAGGGTGATCCGATCCCTCATCTCCCACGTGGCACAGCAGCCTTGCGTCATCGGCTATCAGGTAGACAATGAGACGAAATACTACGATTCCGTCTCCCACGACATGCAGGTGATGTTCATCAAACAACTACGCCACGAATTCAAGAACGACCTCGAGGCATTGAACGAGGCGTACGGCTTGGATTACTGGTCGAATCGGATCAATGCGTGGGAGGACTTCCCGGATCTCACCGGTTCGATCAACGAGTCGTTGCGCGCGCGATTCGACAGGTTCCGCCGCGATCAAGTGGCGGAGTATCTTGCATGGCAGGCGAGCATTATTCGGGAGTATATGCGCGACGACCAGTTCATCACTCATAATTTCGATTACGAATGGCGCGGTCATTCCTATGGGTTACAGCCTGCGGTCGACCATTTCCGTGCCGCCCGCGCACTCGACATCTGCGGCGTCGACATCTACCATCCGAGCGAGGATGCACTCACCGGCAAGGAGATCGCATTCGGCGGCGACATGGCACGTTCGGCAGGCGGCGGCAATTACCTGGTGCTCGAAACGCAGGCACAGGGTCAGCATGGTTGGCTGCCGTACCCAGGCCAATTGCGCCTTCAAGCCTACAGTCATCTCGCATCCGGTGCGGATGGAATCATGTACTGGCATTGGCATTCAATTCACAATTCGTTCGAAACGTATTGGCGCGGACTGCTGTCGCACGATTTCGAGAGCAATCCCACCTACGAGGAGGCCGGGAGGTTTGGACGCGAGATCGGCGACCCGCGTATCGGAGACACGCTCAGTCATCTGTCAAAACGCAATGCGGTGGCAATCCTCGCCAGCAACGAGTCGCTCACCGCGCTGTCCTGGTTCCACATCGAAACGGGATTCCCCATGGGCGGCACGCTCACATACAACGACGTGTTGCGATCCATATACGATGCATTGTTCGAGCTCAATGTGGAGGTCGATTTCCTGCCCGCAGATGCGAGCGCAGACCAACTCGCCGGTTACTCCCTGGTGATCGCACCCGCATTGTATACCACGGATCAGCAGACCATCGACCGATTGGCGCGGTATGTTAAGAATGGCGGTCATCTGCTCGCCACCATGCGGTCATTCGTTGCGGACGAGAACGTGAAAGTGTGGCACGACAAGGCACCGCATCATCTTGTCGACATATTTGGCATGACCTACAACCAGTTCACTCGTCCGATGGGTGTATCGCTCAAATGCCCCGACACTTTGGCCGACCTCGCCGGCGCGTCTGCAAACGACTTCATCGAGATGCTCTCCCCGGCTCCGGAAACCCACGTACTCGCTTGGTACGACCATTATGCCTGGGATTCATATGCGGCGATCACCAGACATGCATTCGGTTCCGGAGATGCGCAGTGGGTGGGCACGCAGCTTCAGGCGGATGCATGGCGCACCGTGCTTGCAGAGGCCCTGTCCAACGCCGGCGTGCACACCCCCGGCATGGAACTGGCCGGCACAGTCTGCGTGCGGAGCGGAACCAACACGGCAGGCGATACCGTTACCTACCTGCTCAACTATTCAGGGTCGCCCATCACCTTCCGGGCACCCGCCTCGGGAACGTTCCTGCTGGGACATCCCACAGACGACGGAGAGCAGGCCGTCACCGCCGAAACTCCGGTGACCGTGGGCGATGCCGTCACATTGCCGCGTTGGGGAGTGGACATCATTGTCGGCCGGCAACCCACAATGAATTGAATCTGCCTCCGCTCGACCGAATCCGATGCGTCGAGCAGACGGGAGCGATCGATATGGTTGCGCCACCGGCCTTTGGGCCGGTGGCGCAACCATATCGGCAACACGTGTGCGACGACGATCCACGATCACTCCGTGAACACCAGAGTACTCAAGGTGCGTGCCGGCAACGGCACATCCGCCACAAGCAGGCCGCCCATGCGAATGTTCACCGGGATATCGCGCTCCGCCTGATTAAGGAGGACGACGCCGATTGAGCCATCTGCGTTGCGGGCCGAGACCGCCTCGATATCACGCGAATACGTGCTTGTGCCGAGAACCACCGCATTCGGTTTGATGGCCTGTGCAATCTCGCGAATATACCGGTAGCTGATGGTCAGCGTATACCGTCCGTCGTCTTCGGCGACGATCGGCGCGGCGAAACCCCCTGGGGTATGACGGGGACCACCCTGCCTGTCGACGATCATGTTCCAGTCGATCCACCGCTGCATTCCATGGTTCAGGTCGCCGATGATGTCGTGGGCATAGGCCGTCGCATCATTGAAGTCCATCTCGTTCGGAGTGGTCGTCTGCACCATGGTCTTGTAGTCGCCATCGGGCAGCGCCTCGATCTGTTCATCGGTCATATCGAGCATGGTCACCTTGCCGGGTATATGCAGCCCACAGCTTTCGGAATGCATCAGCACCTTGTCGGGATACTTGCCTCGCAACATCGACAGCGCCTCGAAATGGTCGCCGGAGTACCAGTGATAAGCGAAACCGCCAACCTCCTTCGCCGCCTCCGGGTCGCTCATGAACTCGTCGATGTGTTCGATTGCACGTTCCTTGTTATGATCCCAGATGAAGATCTTCACGGCATCGGTCAGACCGGCCTCCTCCATTGCCGGGTAGAGATGGTGCTTCAGGAATTCGCGCTCCTGATCTCCGGTCCACAGGCAGCTATCCCAACTCGTGGCCGCAGCCGCCTCGTTCTGAATCGACAGCATCGTCACCGGAACACCTTCGGCCATATAGGCGCTGATGAATCTGACGAGGTACCGCGCCCACGACGAATAGTATTCCGGCTTGAGCCTTCCGCCGAAACAGCGCCCCGGCTTGCTCAGATCGATGACATCGCCCTCCTCGCCGCCGTACACCGAGGCGTCGTTCCGCGTCATCTCCGGGGGCGTCTTCCATTGCGCCGGAGGCGACCATGGGGAGAGCAACACATGAATGGGATGCCCCGCCATGGCCATCGCCTCTTTGAGCACCGGAAGAATGTACTGACGATCACGGTCAATCGAGAAGGTCTCCAATTCGGGATCGGCCAGAGGATCCTCAACGGCCTGGTACTCACTGAGCGAGTAATCACAGGAGTCGATGTGTACGCGGACGAACCAAGCGTCCATTCCAGCGGGACCGAACCATTGGGCCAAGGCCTCTTTGCGCGTCGCGGAGTCCATTTTGGAGAGCAGATAGCATGCCGACTCGGTGAGCGAGCAACCATAGCCCTCCATCATCTGGAACGTGTAGTCCGGGTAGATTCCCACCACATTCGATTCGACGATGTGCTCGGTGTTCATCGCCTCGTCCATGACCGAGAGCTCCGTCTGCTCGGTATGGGTTCGCCCGGCGGTCACATCGTAGTGCACAGTGGTCTTGAGCGCCTTCATCATGCCCTCCTTATGTGGCTCTTCTCAAGTTAGTGTGTAAGGGCCGTGCTTCATCATTGCTTGTGTGA